>Ga0114129_10000595_pt1 | contig 44634 bp, 39 predicted proteins | sample RhiMetdeltSRZDD1_FD_80071 | JGI IMG/M metagenome (GOLD analysis project Ga0114129, IMG submission 80071) | Populus rhizosphere microbial communities from Tennessee, USA - Rhizosphere MetaG P. deltoides SRZDD1 (version 2) (version 2) | ecosystem: Host-associated > Plants > Roots > Rhizosphere >...
AAGCGCCGAAGACGGCGGCAATCCGGCCGACGAAAAGCAAGTCGCGATCGACAGCTGCCGGCTTCAGGTAAGCTTTATACAGGTCTACACTCAGCGAACTGGACAGCATGAACAGGATTGTGTCGCTCGCGCTCACCTCGGCCGAGAATACAGCCGCGAGCGTAAGCAATCCAAGCCAACTCGGCATCACCTTCGTCATTACCGTCGGCAGAGCCATTTCTTGATTCGTCAAGTCGGGGTATTGTGACCGAGCGACGATGCCCAGAATGGCCGGAGCAAAGGCGAACACCAGAAGGCCGGCAGCATTCCAGCTGACCCCGATCCTTACGGCTCTGGAGCTGCGTGCACCATACAGTTTTTGAATCAGTCCCGGTGAGATGATGAAAGACGGAACAAGAATCGCAATGTAAGAAAGAATTTCGCGACCGTTTAAGGGCTGCAGCGTCTGCACAGTGGGTTGTAACGCAGACCACCCGCCGGCTGCCGCCAGGCCGTACGGTACCGCCAGAGTAAACCCCGCAAACTTGACAACAAGCTGTATGAGATTGACCCACGCGGAAGTAAGTAAGCCGCCGGCGGTAAAATACGTGGTGACGACAAGTCCGCCGATCAAACAACCTTGCCATTTTGGAATGCCCACGACAACTTCCAGGATCTGTGAAATTGCGATTAACTGTCCGGCAAGGATCATCAGTGTGCCGGCCCACAGCAACACAGCTATGAGCCCACGTACTGGCCGATTGTAGCGGTACTCCAAAAAGTCGCCGACTGTCCGCCAGCCATTGCGGGCGGCGAGTTGCCAGATCTTTGGGCCGACCGAATTCGCCAGAATGATCGACCCAATCCCTGCACTCCCGACCCACCACCATGCGCTCAATCCGTGAATGTAGCCCAGTCCTGTCGCTCCGACGGTCGAGCCCGCTCCGATATTGGCGGCAAGGAAGGTCGTTCCGAGCAGTCCGGGCCCAAGACTCCGTCCAGCCACAAGAAAATCGTCAGCCTTCTTGACCCGTCGGGAAATAAAGAGGCCAAAGCCCACGAGTAACGCGGAGTACGCAATTAAAACGACGAGCTGGAAATTCACTTCCCGTTGCTGAAAAAGATGATGTGTTGCCAGGGAAGAAATTCAACGGATCGCTGGAATTTTAAGCCCAGAGGCTCGAGTTCTGTTCGAACATCCAGGACGGACATTTTGTGAAGCGGCTGAATGGGAACATTCGGGTCTTCTTTGCGGAATTCAACCAAGACCACTCGGCCGTCCGGTTTCAACGCGGCTTGTATGTGCTTCATCATCGTGACCGGATCCGAAAACTCGTGGTAGACATCCACCATGAGAACAAGGTCGACGGAATTTTTCGGCAATTTAGGATCGCTTGGGGTGCCCAGGACGATTTCGACATTTTGCAGCTTTCGTTCATCCATGTTTTTCTTGAGCAGCCGCAGCATCTCTTCCTGTATGTCTTCGGCGATTACTTTGCCTGAAGGGCCTACGATCTCGGATAACCTCCAAACGTGATAGCCCACGCCCGCGCCGACATCAGCGACCACTGATCCTTTCTTGATCTCGAGCGCGGCAAGCATTCGGTCGGGCTCTTCTTCCTGAATCCGCTCCGGGCGAATCAGCCAATCCGCGCCAGCGACACCCATAATGGGAGCAGGTTGCCGCTTTGTTTGCGTTTGCGCCGCGGCGGCAGTGATGGCCAGAAGGAGAATGATGAGTCCGGCTCGGAGTCTTCGCACGGCGTCAATGTTAAACTGAAACTGCGGTGAAAGCACTCATCCACGAGAATGTGCCGCTTGCCCCACTTACGACGCTCAAAATCGGCGGGCCGGCGCGCTATTTCATAGATGCCCATAGCCCAAAGGCGGTTCTTGAGGCGATTCAATTTTCGAAGCATAAAAACGTCCCGATCCTGGTTTTGGGTGGCGGTTCGAACCTGTTCGTTGCCGATTCCGGCTTTCCTGGGTTGGTACTAAAAATCAGTATCGGTGGCGTGAAACTGGAACGCGGGCCAGAGACAACATTGGTACATTCAGGCGCCGGCGAAGAGTGGGATCGGCTTGTCCAATTCTGTGTCGAAAGTGAATTGGCCGGCATCGAGTGCCTGAGCGGTGTTCCAGGATCCGTTGGGGGGACGCCAGTTCAAAATGTCGGAGCCTACGGCCAGGAGATTTCCGAAGTATTCCTGAATCTGTGTGCCTACGATCGTCAGTTGGAACAGATCGTCGAACTTTCACGCGACGATTGCGGGTTCACGTATCGCACAAGCGTTCTTAATACGACGGCGAAGGATCGGTACATCGTGCTGAATGTGACCTATTCACTGAAGAACGCTGGATTGCCGTCGATTCGATACCCGGACATCCGGCGCGAATTCCAGGGCCACGGTTCACCGACGCTTGCTGAGGTCCGGGTTGCGGTACGGCGTGTCCGAGCCAGAAAAGCGATGCTTCTGGTTGAAGGTGATCCGGACTGCCGCAGTGCGGGGTCTTTTTTCAAGAACCCCATCGTCACCGAGCGAGAATTTGCGGAAATCCAGTCTCGTGCTTCCGGTGTGCCTCGTTATCCGGCTTCTGCCGGAAAGGTCAAAACCGCCGCAGCGTGGCTGATCGAACAGGCTGGCATCTCCAAAGGTTATTCAATCGGTGCAGTCGGTGTGTCGACGAAGCACACGCTCGCTATCGTCAACAAGGGAGGCGCTCAGTCGGACGACATTTTGCGGCTTGCGCGCGAAATCCGTACCCGTGTTCTGGACAAATTCGGAGTCAGACTTGTGCCGGAGCCTGTATTCGTTGGGTTTGACCCCGGAATCATGGAGGAGTTCTTTGCTACAATGGAGAGTTAATCTGACCGTTTGGGAGAGGACGGAGACGTATGGCTTTCTGGAGTAAAGACGATAAGAATCCAGGACTGAGCGAGGAACAGGTTTTATCTGTCCTGAAGCGGGTTCAGGATCCGGACCTTCGAAAGGACATCGTGTCGCTGGGCTTCATCCGAAATTTGAAGATCGAGGGAGGCAAGGTGTCGTTTGACCTGAACCTCACGACGCCCGCGTGTCCCGTCAAAGATCAGATGCGTGATGAAGCTGTAGCCTTAGTGAAGGCTTTGCCCGGAACCGAACAAGTCGACGTGAAGATGACCTCCGAAGTCCGGCAAGCGCCGCAGCTGGACAAGACGGCTCTATCAGGCGTTCGCAATATTGTTGCGGTCGGAAGCGGAAAAGGAGGCGTCGGGAAATCTACGATTGCCGTCAATATAGCCGCCGCTTTGGCCGCTGAAGGCGCAAGAGTGGGGTTGCTCGACGGGGACATCTATGGCCCGACGACCCCTATCATGCTCGGTATGGATCAGCCGCCGAAGTCGGTCGGCAATCGGATGATCCCCCAAGAGGCTAATGGCTTGAAGTTCATTTCGATGGGCCTTCTTGTCAAATCGGAACAGCCGCTGATCTGGCGGGGTCCCATGGCCCACAAGGCTCTGCAACAGTGCTTGTTCGATGTGGATTGGGGCCAGTTGGATTATTTGATGGTAGACCTTCCGCCCGGTACGGGCGACGTCCACTTGACTCTGGCACAAGCGGTGCCGCTTACCGGTTCGGTCATCGTCTCGACGCCTCAGGATGTGGGTCTCCGAATTTCCATGAAAACGTTGCGAATGTTTCAGCAGACTCGTGTGCCGATACTTGGAATCGTCGAAAACATGAGCTACTACATTTGCCCACACTGCGATTCGCGCGACTACATTTTTGGGCAAGGCGGCGCCAGCCGAGCTGCAGAGCAACTCGGCATCCCGTTTTTAGGTGAAGTGCCGCTGGATCTTGCAATCCGCATCCAGTCGGATATCGGGAAACCCATTGTCGTCGATCAGCCCGACGCTCCGAGCGCACGCACATTGCGCGAAATCGCAAAGAAAGTTGCTGCACAAATCAGCATTCGAAATTTCGAAGCGCCGGAGCTCGAGGTGGAGTAAATGTCTCAGAGCGGCCCGACGCCGGCCACTACTCCGAAGAAGATCAAGAAAGTCAGCCCGGGCGAATTGATGATCCTCTGGGGTGATGGCCGTGAGGCCCATTATCTCGCGCCCGTGCTCCGTGGTATGTGCCCGTGCGCCTCGTGCAAAGATGAAATGACCGGAATGCGAATGATCCTGCCGATTCATATCCCCGACGACCTGGAATTCCGAAAGATCGAACTTGTTGGACAGTACGCGCTACAGTTCGAATGGAGCGACGGTCATCACACGGGCATTTACAGCTTCGAATACCTGCGTGAACTGGACACGCCGAATTAGCCTGCAGCAGGTTCTACGAGCGCTGCCATGGACCCAAGCGAGCGTGGCAAGCGCCAATCCGGCCCATAACTGTGGATGAGATCCCGTTTGTGTTCGGCTTTTTCAAGTTCGCAAGTCACGAGGACGGTTGTTCCCTTTGTATCGACTTCCACCGCGTGTGATAGTGCTTTCGCTTCCGAAAATCCAAAGATCTTTTGCAGCATCTCGATCACGTAGTCGTACGTGTGATCTTCATCGTTAAGCAGAATGACGTGGTAGAGCGGCTGAAGCTGATCGGAGGTATCGTCTTCGACTTCCGGGACGACGACCGCAGATCTCTCGCTCATGTTTAAAAAGGTAAACCTAAGGACGCACCGCTGCAAAGCGACAAATCGTTTTCGGTAGGCCCTGGTTTTCGTAAAAACGCGCGGTCATAGCCCCGCCTACAGAAGGCAGACATACATTCTTTGTGGTTTACCTAAGTTATCTGTTTTTGTTAGATTCCTCAGTTGCTTTGCGACAGGTTCGTGCGTGTCGTATGTTAGGAGGAGTTTAGATGGCCGATGGCACTGGGCCGGGTCGGTTTACCCTAAGCGGGATCGTACTGGCGGGGTTAATTGTTATTCTGATTGTTGCCTCGTTATACTTCTTCATTGCACAACCATATTGGTTTCCAATTCTAGCTTCGGAGCACGGAGCACGAATCGACAGTCTCTTCATGGCAGTGCTCGTCGTTAGCGGTATCGCGTTCGTCCTTGTGCAGGGGGCGCTCGGATTTTTCGTCGCGCGCTACGGGGAGAACGGTAGAGAGCGTGCGGCATATTGGCACGACAATCCGAAAGCCGAGGCAATTCTCCTGATCATAACCGCCGTAATTCTTACCGTCCTTGTTTTCATGGGTCAGCGGGTCTGGGCGTCGATCTATTTCTCAGACGCCCCAACCGATGCCACAATTGTTGAAATCACGGGCGAGCAGTTTCTCTGGAATTTCCATTACGCCGGTCCGGACGGGCAGTTTGGCCGCACGGACAGCAAGCTCATCACATCGACCAACAATATCGGTCTCGATCGGGACGATCCTGCAGCAAAAGATGACATTGTCAGTATCGGGAACATGCACGCTCCCGTGAACAAACCCGTCCGAGTCCGGTTGCGTTCCAAGGATGTAATTCACAGCTTTTTCTTGCCGAATTTTCGCGTAAAGCAAGATGCGGTGCCCGGCATGGGTATCGAGGTCTGGTTCACTCCAACAAAAGCTGGACCATTTGAAGTCGCCTGTGCGGAGCTGTGCGGGCTAGGACATTACCGAATGAAGGCCGCGCTCACGATTGACGAGTCGCAAGAGAAGTTCAATCAGTGGCTCGAAGAAGCTGCTAAACAGTAGGAGGAAAGGGCATCATGCACGAGTCCCATACGGCCGAGCACGTTCACCACGAGCTGGGCTTTGTTCGCAAATACATCTTCAGCACGGATCATAAGATCATCGGTATCCAATACATGATAACGGCTATGGCAATGGCTGTTGTCGGCGGGCTGTTGTCGATGTTGATGCGGTACCAGCTCGCATGGCCCCAAATGCTGTCTCCCACGTTGGCAAAGATCTTTCCAATTTCCTACAGCGGCGGTGTCATGGCGCCGGAATTTTACATTTCGCTCGTAACAATGCATGGAACGCTCATGGTGTTTTTCCTTTTCACCGCCGTTCTCACCGGCGGTTTCGGAAATTTCCTGATACCTCTGCAAATCGGCGCGCGCGACATGGCGTTTCCTTTCCTGAATGCTCTGTCCTATTGGGTGTTTCTACTATCGTGCATTGTCATTTTTTCTGCCCTGTTCGTTACAAGCGGCGCACCCATGGGAGGCTGGACAGCTTATGCGCCACTTAGCGCCGTGCCATCTGCTGCGCCCGGCCAAGCGACAGGCATGACCTTATGGATAACGGCGATTGCGCTCTTCAGCGTGTCGGGTCTGATGGGCGGCTTGAACTACATTACGACGATTCTGACGATGCGTACCCGCGGACTATCCATGATGCGCCTTCCATTAACACAGTGGTCGCTCCTCATTACCGCAATACTGGGTCTCCTGGCATTTCCGGTGTTGCTCGGTGCGGGAATTCTGCTGATGTTCGATCGATTGGGCGGCACGAGCTTCTTCGTACCCGCCGGCATCATCATGGGTCAGGTGCCGATCGATCATGCGGGCGGGCATCCGTTGTTATGGCAGCATCTGTTCTGGTTCTTTGGGCATCCTGAGGTTTACATCGTCGTCCTGCCTGCCATGGGCATGGCTTCCGATATTCTTTCGACCTTCTGCCGCAAACCGATCTTCAGCTACCGCATGATGGTTTATTCGATGGTGGCGATCTCCGTTTTGAGCTTCGTTGTGTGGGGTCACCATATGTTCGTAAGCGGAATGAATCCGTTCCTCGGTTCGGTGTTTACGCTGACTACGCTCTTGATCGCAGTACCGTCGGCGGTGAAAACATTCAACTGGCTGGGAACGATGTGGGGAGCTCGAATTCGTTTCACAGCGGCTGGTTTATTTGCCATAGGTTTTGTATCCATGTTTGTGAGCGGCGGCTTGAGCGGCATATTTCTCGGGACGTCCGCTGCCGACATCCAACTTCAGGATACGTACTTCGTGGTGGCTCATTTTCATCTGGTCATGGCAATTGCTCCGCTGTTCGCGGCTTTTGCCGGGCTCTACTTCTGGTTCCCCAAAATGTTCGGCCGTTTTATGAATCCGTTGCTCGGAAAGATTCATTTCTGGTTCACCTTCATTGGCGCGTACTGTGTATTCTTCCCGATGCACATTATCGGAGTCGGCGGCCAGATGCGCCGCATCTATGATCCGACGCAGTACATGTTCCTGGTGCCACAGCAGCCCGTTAACGTGTTCATAACGATCTCGGCATTTATTCTAGGAGCGGCTCAGCTCATCTTTCTGGTCAATTTCTTTGTGAGCATTTTCGCAGGAAAGCGAGCCACAGAACGCAATCCGTGGCACGCAACCACACTTGAATGGACCGCACCTTCTCCGCCGGGACATGGTAATTTCGGAGAAGAGCTTCCGACGGTATATCGTTGGCCATTTGACTTCAGCGTGCCCGGCGAGAAGGAAGATTTTATTCCACAAGATGTGCCGGCAACGGTGACTGCGAGGCATTGAGGTTTATGCCAGTCTTAACTGACGATCGAAGAATCGGAACCGTTCCACCTCCGATTCCACCGGGCGATAACGGTGGCAACGGCCCGTCCGAATACGGTTCATCGTTTCCAATTTCGAAAGGTCAGATCGGCGTCTGGATTCTTCTCACCGCGGTCGTGATGTTATTTGCCGGTCTTTCCAGCGCATACATTGTGCTCCGTGGCGTGCCCGCATGGCAGAACATTGAGCTGCCTTCACTTCTTTGGCCGAACACGGCAATTCTGCTGCTGAGTAGTGTGGCGATAGATTTGGCCCGGCGGGCCGTTCGACGTCGCGACGCGCAGAGCATGAAGCGCTGGCTGATTGCCGGCCTCGTGTTAGGCGCTGCGTTCTTACTAGGTCAGGTGGCCGCCTGGCGGCAGCTTGTCAATGCAGGTGTGTATCTTCCATCGACATTGCAGAGTAGCTTCTTCTATATACTGAGCGGCCTTCATGGCGTGCATTTACTCGGTGGCGTCATCGCCCTCGTATGGGTTCTAGTAGCGGCGTTGGAAAACAAAATCACTGTGTTCAATTACGAACGGCTCAAGCTGTGCGCTCTGTATTGGCATGTGATGGACGCAATATGGATTTACCTATTTGGAATGCTGTTGTTGTCGTAGATCAACCGGAGACCTTCTAAATGGATTCGACTGTAGCTGAGCAACAACGAATACTTGATTCCGATTGGGGCGGAGGCCGCTCGCCTTTCGGCACATCGTGGAGCAAGTTCATGATGTGGATCTTTATTATTTCGGATGCGCTGACGTTCGCTGCCTTCCTCATCACGTATGGGTTTATGCGAAACATCAGCCCGGCATGGCCGAAGCAAACGGAAGTCTTCAACATGGTTTTGATCACGTTCATGACTTTCGATCTGATCTCCTCCAGCGCGGTGATGGCGATGGCCGTGGGAGCAGCCCGTGCCGGCAACCCGAAGCTTGCGGTTAAATTTCTAGGACTGACGATTCTCGGTGGTTTGATCTTTTTAGGTTGCCAGGCATTCGAGTGGACGCACTTCATCGAGGAAGGCGCAACGCTGACGCACAATCCGTGGGGCGTTGCTCAGTTCGCCGCAAGCTTCTTTGTGATTACTGGGTTTCACGGATTCCACGTTTTTAGCGGGGTCACCATTCTGGCAATAGTTGCAATCAGAGCGGCGATGGGAAAATATTCTGCGGACGGCGTAGAGAACGCCGGATTGTACTGGCACTTTGTCGACGTCGTTTGGGTCTTTGTTTTCGCGTTCTTTTACCTTTTGTAGGCGCGGACACATAGCGCGTGCCGAATAGCGGCAGGGAGATATTGTGGCTGAACATCATGATCAACAGATTGCTTACAAAACGTACTTTATGACGTGGGTGTGGTTGCTTGTGCTCACGGCGCTGGCGCTGGGACTCGGCTATGCACCAATCAACGAACGCTTGAAAGCTTTTTTGCTGGTTTGCACAACACTGGCAAAGATTCTCGTGATCGCGGCGGTTTTTATGCACCTGCGGTACGAGCGGCTCAATTTGATCATGATCACATTCGCGCCGCTCATTCTCGCGGTAATTTTGTTCTCATTCACATTTCCGGAAACGTTCGGAAGTGCGACTCATCTGATTCGGGTTCGTTGATATGAGTCTCCATCCGGAACTGTGGGCTCAAGGTTGCGCGATGTGCCGGGCTGCGCTCGAGTCTTCCGCGGAAGGCAGAAGCATAGCCGCGGGATTGGCCCGGGGCATCCTTCTTTTGCTCGTCTTGCCGTACGGGATCCTCACAACGTTTGGTTTCCTCATTTACCGCGCGTACAGAAAAAAATCGTCAGCGGGTTAGCTGTTCGCCGGCTCGAATACTTCCGGATCGATTTCGTTGAAAAAATCGGCATGTAATTTTTCGATTGCGGCTTCGGCATCGCGTTCGGTCACTAGAAAACTGAAGTTGATGTTCGATGCTCCGTGCGAAACCATCAGGACATTGATTTGGGACAAGCTGCCAAAAGCCCTGCTGGCAACACCCGGCGTGTACTTGAGATTGTTTCCGACGAGGCAGATCAGAGCAGTCCTGGAGCTGACCTCGACATCGCCGAGCTGCCGCAGTTCCTTGAGGATCGCGTCCAGAGACAAGACGTTGTCGAGTGTCAGCGAAACGGAGACTTCCGACGTTGCAACCATATCCACGGAAGTATGATGGCGGTCAAATATCTCGAACAACGCACGCAGGAAGCCGTGTGCCATTAGCATTCGAGAAGAGGAAACAGTAACGACCGTAATGCCTCGCTTGCAGGCGATCGATTTGATCACGTTCCGGCACGGGCGGGCTTCTCGCGTAATCCGGGTGCCGGTGCCGTTGGGTTTCCGCGAATTCAGAATGTATACAGGGATGTTTTTTTCAACCGCAGGCAGTACCGTCAATGGATGAAGCACCTTTGCTCCGAAATAAGCGAGCTCGGATGCTTCATCGAAAGAAATTTCTTTGACCTTCCATGCGCCCGCGACAATGCGCGGATCCGCGGTCATCATTCCGTCGACATCAGTCCAAATCTGGATTTCTTCTGCCTTGAGTGTCGCTCCGACGATAGCGGCGGTATAGTCGGAGCCTCCCCTGCCAAGCGTGGTAATCGTGCCCGATAACGTCGAGCCGATATAACCTCCCATGACAATAACCCGACCCGCGCTCAAGTTCGATCGCGCCGCCTGCTCCAACCGCGATTCCGTGACTTCTAGCAGCGGCGCCGCCTTTCCAAAGCTGTCGTCAGTGACAATGCACTGACGTGCATCTACATGCACGGATTCAACACCAAGCTTCCGGAGCCGGTCGGCGAAAATAAGGGAAGAGAGCGCCTCACCATACGACGCGATCAGGTCTTGCGTCCTTGGTGAGAACTCGCCGATGGCGCTTAACGCCTTCAACAGTTCACGAAGCCGCACGAAGTGTTCGGCTGCCGCGGGTAGTAATTCGGTATGACGGTATTCCAACCTATCTGCTATCGTCATCGCCTTGTCCAACTCGCCTCGAGCCGCAAGACTACCGGCCTCGAGCAGGCCATTCGTCGCGCCGGCTAAAGCCGAGACGACGACAAAAGGCTGTCTTGAAAGCCGCTCTCGAACAATGTGGCAGGACCGGTCAATGGCCGTCGCATCTTCTACAGAGGTCCCACCGAATTTCATGACGATCATTGGCCGAGAATAACACGGCCTATAAGGGTGTGAACGAATTGGTTGGGCTTCAATGTCAACTGTCCGTTGGCTGTGTAATGGACTTGGCGAATGGACCGGATGGCTCAATAGCCCAATGTGTCGAGATGTTGCCGTACCCATGCCAGCAATGGGGCAGGAGTGGCTCCAGCGATTCAAGTGGGCTCATTCAGCCATTCGGCCATTGAGTCGTCCGGTCCATTAGCCAACTACATTACACAGCTCACAAGAGCCAACGAACAGTTGAAATTGGAGCCTTGGGCTGGCGAGGGCCGAGCATGGTGAAAGGGGCCTCCTAAGAACGGAGAGGAAGAGGGAACTATTCGCGTGCTTTTACGGCAGGTCTGTGGAGCCCATCAGATATTCGTCGATGAACTTGGCGGCCTGGCGACCTTCACGAATGGCCCATACAACGAGTGATTGTCCACGGGCCATATCACCGGCAGCAAAGATGCCCCGCACGGTGGTCATTTTTTGCGGGTTTGTCGTGACATTGCCGCGCTCGTTGATGCCTACGCCCAGTTGTTCGAGCATGCCTTTACGTTCGGGCCCGAGAAAACCCATTGCGAGAAGTACGAGATCGGCATCGAGACTGAATTCCGAGCCGGGAATTTCCTTCATAGTGCGGCCCTCGAATTCGACTCGCACAGCATGGAGTTGAGACACCTGACCATCGCGTCCGGTGAAGCTTTTCGTCAGAACACAGTATTCTCGTTCGCCTCCCTCTTCATGGGCCGACGACGTGCGAAAAATATTGGGCCAGTTTGGCCAGGGATTATCGGGGGCTCGTTCGGCCGGGGGCCTCGGTAACAATTCAAATTGGACAATGGACTTCGCGCCCTGTCGATGCGCGGTTCCGAGGCAGTCCGCTCCTGTGTCGCCACCGCCGATAATGACGACGTGTTTGTCTTTAGCAGTGATGAACTCTGCGTCAGTGATGGCGTCGCCTTCGCAGCGCTTATTCTGAAGGGGCAGATAGTCCATCGCGAAGTGGATTCCCTTAAGTTCGCGTCCCGGGACCGGCAAATCGCGCGCCGCAGTCGCGCCGCCTGCCAGGAGAATCGCGTTGAACTCGCGCTGCAACTCCACGACGGCAACGTTCACGCCAACATTTGCGTTCGTGCGGAACATCACGCCTTCTTCTTTCATGATGTTCAGCCTCCGGTCCACGATCTGTTTCTCCATCTTGAATTCCGGGATACCGTATCGCAGCAGTCCACCAACGCGGTCCGCTCTTTCGAATACGGTCACCCAGTGGCCGGCCTGATTCAATTGGGCGGCCGCTGCGAGTCCTGCCGGGCCCGATCCCACAACAGCTACTGCCTTACCAGTGCGCACCATTGGTCGGCGCGGCCGTATCAATCCCTCCTTGAACGCTCGATCGATAATGGTTACTTCAATGTTCTTGATCGTGACCGGATCGGCGTTGATTCCCAAAACACATGAACCTTCACATGGAGCAGGGCAGATACGGCCGGTGAATTCGGGAAAGTTGTTGGTCGCGAGAAGGCGATACAGCGCATCCTGCCACTGACCGCGATACACCAGATCATTCCAGTCGGGAATAATATTTCCAAGCGGACAACCCTGATGGCAGAAAGGAATGCCGCAGTCCATGCACCTCGATGCCTGCGCTTGTAGCTGCTCTTCGGGAAAGTTTTTATAGACTTCCTTCCAGTCGTAGATCCGTTCCTGGACAGCGCGCCGCTCGAAATTGACCCTGCCGATCTCGAGAAAGCCTATCGGATTACCCATGTTGCACCATCACGAACGTTCTTCCCGCCTGCGCTTTCTTCTCGGTAAGGACGCGACGATAATCGAGCGGCATCACTTTCAATAGCTTGGGCAGGTAGTCCTGCCAGCCGTCCAAAACCTGCTGTGCTCGGGGACTCCTCGTCAGCTCTGCATGGCGACGAATGAGATAGCACACAAACTCCTCTTCTTCTTGCTGGTTTTCGACCGTCTCCAGATCCACCATCTGAAGATTGCACCGTTGCGCAAAGTCACCGTCTTCATCGAAGACGTATGCGATTCCGCCGCTCATACCTGCTGCAAAATTACGTCCTGTTCGACCAAGAACCACAACACGGCCGCCCGTCATGTATTCGCAGCCGTGATCGCCGACGCCTTCCACAACTGCAATGGCTCCGCTGTTGCGCACCGCGAAGCGTTCGCCGACCACACCGCGGATATATGCTTCCCCTGAAGTAGCTCCGTAAAGTGCGACGTTTCCAATAATGATGTTTTCTTCTGCCTTGAAAGTGGCAGCCGACGGCGGAAAGACAATCAACCGTCCGCCCGAAAGGCCCTTGCCGAAATAGTCATTTGCATCGCCTTCCAGTGTGAGAGTGATGCCCTTGGGAAGGAAGCCGCCAAAGGTCTGGCCCGCTGAACCGGTGAAACGGATTTTGATGGTGTCCTCGGGCAATCCTTCGGCGCCGTAACGCCTGGTCACTTCGCTTCCAAGAATCGTTCCGACCGTCCTGTTGGCATTACGGATTGGTAGTTGCAGTTCAACAGGGGTGCGGTACTCCAGCGCATCTTTCGCTAACTCGACCAGCAGATTATCAAGCGCCTTATCCAGTCCATGATCCTGTGCGTGGACCCGGCGCGTCGGGATATGCGCCGGAACCGTAGGCATTTCCAGAATCGGCGTGAGATCCAGATGCTTTGCCTTCCAGTGTTCGATGGCCTTTTGCATGTCGAGCCTCTCACGCCGGCCGATCATTTCATCAATTGTACGGAATCCGAGTTTCGCCATGAGTTCGCGGGTTTCTTCAGCGATCATGCGGAAGTAATTAACCACGTACTCCGGCTTGCCAGTGAACTTCTGTCGCAAAACAGGATCCTGAGTAGCCACACCGACAGGGCACGTGTTGAGATGGCAAACTCGCATCATGATGCAGCCCGATACGATGAGAGCTGATGTTGCAAAGCCGTATTCTTCGGCGCCTAGGAGCGCCGCGATGACCACGTCGCGTCCCGTCTTTAACTGTCCATCGGTTTGCACAATGATGCGGCTGCGCAAATTGTTCTGGACCAATACCTGATGCGTTTCTGCCAGGCCGAGCTCCCATGGGATACCCGCATGCTTGATGCTCGTGATTGGGGAAGCCCCGGTTCCGCCGCTGTCGCCTGAAATTAGGACGACGTCCGCGTGGGCCTTCGCTACACCTGCTGCAATCGTGCCGACGCCAACTTCCGCGACGAGCTTCACGCTGATACGCGCTCTGGGATTGGAGTTTTTCAAGTCATAGATCAGCTGCGCGAGATCCTCGATCGAATAAATGTCGTGATGCGGAGGCGGCGAGATCAAGCCCACGCCTGGTGTCGAATGGCGGACCCGCGCAATGACTTCATCAACTTTGTGTCCGGGCAACTGTCCACCTTCTCCAGGCTTCGCCCCTTGAGCCATCTTGATCTGAAGTTCGTTTGCGCTGACCAGATATTCACTCGTAACACCAAATCGCGCCGAAGCGACCTGTTTGATGGCGCTGCACCGCGAATCTCCATTCTGATCCGGAATATAACGGGCCGGATCCTCTCCCCCTTCTCCGGTGTTGCTTCTGCCGCCGATGCGATTCATTGCGATCGCGAGTGTTTCGTGCGCTTCCTTACTGATCGACCCGAACGACATGGCGCCGGTAGCGAACCGTTTCATGATCGATTCCGCAGGTTCGACCTCATCCAGCGGCACGGGCTTTTCCGCAAATCTGAAGTCCATCAGGCCGCGCAGTGTGCAAAGCCGTGTGCCGGCGGAGTTGATGAGTTCGCTATATTCTTTGAAGATCTTGTAATTGTTTGTTCGCGTCGAGTACTGCAGTTTGTGGACGGAGTCCGGGTTGTACATGTGGTACTCGCCGTCTTGCCGCCACTGGTACTGTCCGCCCCAATCGAGGTCGGGCAATCGACTCGACCGTGTGGGGAACCCCCGCCGATGTCTCGCGAGCGCTTCTTGTGCGATTTCATTCAGTCCGATGCCGCCGATACGTGAAGGTGTATTCGTGAAGTACGTATCAACGAAGTTTTGGTCCAAGCCAATCGCCTCGAAGATTTGCGCTCCGCGGTAGCTCTGTAATGTCGAAATACCCATTTTCGACATTACCTTGAGCACTCCCTCTTTACGGCCTTCGTGTAATGATTCACCGCTTTTCGATGATCGATACCGGTGAGAAGACCCTGGCGAATCATGTCATCCAGAGTTTCGAAGGCGAGGTAGGGATTAATCGCAGAAGCGCCATACCCAATCAAAAGGCAATAGTGATGGACTTCCCGGGCATCACCTGTTTCGACGATAAGCGTTGCCCGGGTACGCGCTCCCTCTCGTACCAAATGATGGTGTAATCCAGACGTCGCAAGAAGACTTGGGATCGGCGCATAATCCTTGTCCACCGGCCGGTCCGAAAGGATCAAAATCGTAGCGCCCGATCTAATCGCGGCACTTGCCGTTTCAAACAAGTCTTGAAGGGCGCGCCGCATTCCTTCGCCACCCTCTTTCGCTCTGAAGCATGTTGAAAGAGTGACGGAACGGAATCCTTCGATGTCGATATTGCGCAACTTCGCCAGATCATCGTTGTCCATTATCGGGGAAAGAATCTTGATCATCCGGCAGCTTTCGGGCTCCGGCTTCAGCAGATTCTTTTCAGGTCCGAGCGCAGTCGACATCGAGGTAACGAGTTCCTCGCGGATCGCATCAAGCGGCGGATTCGTCACCTGCGCAAACAACTGCTTGAAGTAATTGAAGAGCAGCGGATGCCGGTCCGAAAGAACGGCGAGTGGTGTATCAGTACCCATGGAGCCAATGGCTTCTTCGCCCGCCTTTGCCATGGGCGCCATAAGGATCCGAAGGTCTTCGTGCGAGTATCCGAAAACCTGTTGCCGACGCAGTACGGTTTGATGATCGGGCTCAGGAACCGGTTGCCCCGGCAGATCCGCAAGACGGACCAGATTCTCAGTTAGCCATTGCCGGTAGGGCTTTTCCGTTGCAATGCGATGTTTTAACTCTGCGTCATCAATGATCCGTCTTTCGCGAGTGTCGATGAGGAACATCTTGCCGGGCTGAAGGCGCCCCTTATGCAAAATGTTTTCCGCCGGAATGTCTGCAACCCCGACTTCAGACGCCATCACTACCAGTCCATCTTTAGTCACGTAGTAACGCGAAGGACGAAGACCGTTGCGATCCAGCGTCGCGCCGATCACGACACCGTCCGTGAATACCATTGAGGCCGGACCGTCCCAGGGCTCCATCAGGCATGAGTGATATTCGTAGAAAGCTTTTTTCTCGTCACTCATGGTCTCGTGCCCATCCCACGCTTCGGGAATCAGCATCATCATCGCGTGCGGCAGGGAGCGGCCAGTCATCACCAGCATTTCGACGGCGTTATCGAACGTCGCGGAATCGCTTCCTCCCTCCAGGCTTACGGGAAGTAGATCCTTGATGTCTTCGCCGAACAGTTCGGATTCGAAGAGCGCCTCGCGGGCTTTCATCCAATTGATGTTGCCGCGCAGCGTGTTGATTTCACCGTTATGGGAAATGTAACGGAAGGGATGCGCCAGCGACCAACTGGGAAACGTATTTGTGCTGAACCGCTGGTGAACGACCGCAAGCGCGGACATCATCTTCGGATCAAGCAGATCGGGGAAGTAGATCTCGATCTGTTCGGCAGAGAGCATTCCCTTATAGATGAGCGTGCGCGCTGAAAAACTTGCGAAATACAACTCCGAAGTTGTTTTCTCAATTCTCTTCCGTATCAGGTAAAGCTTTCGCTCAAACGCATCTGTGTTCTTGAGGTACTGATTGCGTTCGACGAACACCTGCTTGAAAACCGGTTCAACTGCTTTGGCGGAATCCCCAATTGGAGAATTGTCGGTCGGCACATCGCGCCAGCCGAGGACTCTTTGACCGGCACGTACAATTGCAGCTTCGACGATTTCTTGACACCATCGCTGTCCGTGAGAATCTCGCGGCAGGCAAACCATTCCCACGCCATACATCCCCGGCAATGGGAGATCGAAACCAACTTTCCCGCACTGAGCCGTCAGGAACTCGTGAGGAATCTGAATGAGTATGCCCGCACCGTCGCCGGTGTTCTCTTCGCAGCCCTTGGCTCCCCGATGTTGCAAGTTGACGAGTACTTGAAGCGACCTCCGGACGATGTCGTTCGACTTCCGGCCCGCGATATCGACGACAAAACCAACACCACACGAGTCGTGTTCGAACTGGGGGTCGTACAAACCTTGTTTTGGCGGCAGCGCGGAGAACATACAAATACCTCACACCTGACAGGTTGTATCAAACGGGTTCGTTAAATGTAACCACTTCCGGAAAATAAGTCATCCTGCAAAATAAAAGTACTTTGCATAAGATCGTCTAATGCTCTATGGTTTTGGAAAACGCCAGACGGCGGCTAAATTTTTCTATCCGGGGATATGAATCTCGACACCCTCAGCCTGTACTGCGATGTCATTCGCTCCGGGAGTTTCTCTCTTGGTGCTGCGGCCCACCGAATCTCACAATCGGCTGCGAGCCAGGCGGTGCGGCAGCTCGAGGAGGAAGTCGGGGCCCAGCTAATCGACCGCACAAAACGGCCGTTCATGGTGACCCCGGAAGGGAAAAAGTTTTTCGACGCGTGCATCTCTTTGCTCGACAACTTTGAGAAGGCGAAGGCCGAGATCACGTCGCAGAGGGCTCTGGTGAGCGGCGCGGTGCGTGTGGCTGTGATCTATTCAGTTGGCTTGCATGATATGGGTATTTACTCGCAGCAATTTACGACGCGTTACCCGCAGGCCAAGATTCGACTCGCCTACCTTCATCCACATGAAGTTGTCGAGGCCGTGATTAATGATGAGGCGGATCTCGGAATCCTTTCGTTCCCCGCCCCCCATCGATCCTTGACGGTTGTCCCGTGGCATTCGGAACCGATGGTTTTTGTGTGCCATCGCGCGCATCCGTTGGCAAAACGGAGGACGATATCTTATCGCGACATCGAGGGAGAAAACTTCGCAGCCTTCGACAGAAGTCTCAGCATTCGAAAGGCGATTGATCGAGCGCTACGTTTGCGAGGCGTGAATGTAAACGTCGCGATGGAATTCGACAACATCGAAACGATCAAGCACGCGATCACTTTGCAGTCCGGCGTGAGTATTCTTCCCGAACCCAGCGTGCTACGAGAAGTGGAAGCAGGTATCCTCGCCGCAATTCCGACCGACATGCCCGATCTGGTGCGTCCCATCGGCATCATCCACCGCCGGCAGAAACTCCTCACTCCGTCCGCCCAAACCTTGCTCGAGTTCTTACAGAATCAGAAGCAGTAGGAGCGATAGCGGCAGCAGGGCGCGCTGGGTTACCTGAATAGGTTCCCTCGCAGACCGATATTTTTCCGAAATTGTCTCGATGTTAGACTACCCCCATGAACTTGATGATCTTTTTATTGTTGTTCGTGCAAGGCGGCAAGCCTGAGATTCGCATCCCGGATCTCGAACGGCTGATTCACAACTCCATCAATCTCGAGCGACGTGCGGATGAGACGGAACCCTTAACGTTGGACGACGCTTTATCTGCGGTGGCGAGGGCTCACAGTGAAGATATGGTCAAGCGCGGCTATTTTAAACACGTCGACCCCGAGGGATTGACACCAATGAAACGTCTTGAGAACGTCGGCTACAAAACGTGCCGACTAGTTGGGGAAAACATTTATCAGAACAATCTATATTCTCGAGCGATAACCGAGAAGAAGCGAACAACGTACGACTGGAATTCAATCGAAGAAATTGCCGCGTCAACAGTCCGAGGGTGGATGGGTAGTACTGGTCACCGGCAAGTGATTTTGGAAAAGGACTACACGCGGACTGGTGTTGGCGTCGCAATAGCAGCCGACGACAAGGTATATATCACCCAGGTCTTCTGCGGTTCGGTTAACTAAAATAGAACGGCATCGGAGTGAAGCAAAGGACGAACATCCCAAATGCCATCCAACCAAGCCAGAAATGGCGTCTTGAGAGGGGAACGGAATCATCAAGTGTCACAGGATGCCGGAACCCGATGAACAGTAAAACGGTCGTCCAAAGCAGCCAACCCTGCCAGTAGAAAAGACCTAGTGGGATCAGCGTAAATAGAAAAATTTGCGAGATGCGCTTGTGGATGCCTCGGAAAAGCGCATAGGACACGTGTCCCCCGTCGAGCTGACCGACAGGCAATAAATTGAGTGCCGTTGCAAAAAAACCAAACCATGCCGCAATACCGATGGGATGTAGGTTGATACTCATTCCCGGCGGAGGCGTCTTCCCCATAATCGCTTCCATCAATTTGAAAATGAGTGGCTCGCCCAGTTCGATGACGGGTCCCGACGAGCTTGGAACGACATAGCCGGACTTTGCAAGTGCGAAGACCAACGCAGGTATCGCGAGGACAAATCCGACAATCGGGCCCGCGATACCAACCTCGAGCAAGGCGGCGCGATGTTGAATAGGTGCTTTGATCTTGATAAATGCACCCATGGTTCCCACAAGTGTCGGTGCCGGTATGAAATACGGCAGGGTCGCATCGATTCCGTAATAGCGACAGGTCAAGTAATGTCCCATTTCGTGTCCCAGCAGGATTGTCATAATAGCTAGGCTGAAAGGCACTCCCTGCAATAACAACCCGGGCGATCGAGCGATTTGTTGAAGAACGGGAACCACATCGTCCGCGGAGTTCGTGTACATTGCCATCATGGCTGCCCCGACGATGGCGGTGCTTAGGCAGGTCAAGGCGAACAGAACGACGTTCACCCAGGGAAACTTTTGTTCCCGCGCTTGTTCAAAGGCGATTTCGGCGGACGGATTGAGCGAATTGTCCATGAAGCGATTGATACCGGTGTATCGACTTTGCGATCAATGCCTACAGATTTAAAGGGACTGCAAGTCTTTGCCTGGCTTGAAACGTACGGCCTTTCCGGGTGGGATATTCACCTCAGAGCCTGTCCGGGGGTTCCTGCCGATACCAGTCTTTCTCGGCTTTACAGAAAATACGCCGAAGCCGCGCAACTCTATTCGATCGTTGGCCTTCAAGGCGTCTTTCATACAATTGAAGATCGTGTCTACTGCCTGTTCCGCTTTTGTTTTGCTGACTCCCGTCCGCTCGACGATCTGATTCACAAGATCGAGTTTGATCACTGGAACCTCCGTATCTCGTTTGTGCACATATTTTTAACATCAGGAGATGTGTTAGGCAATGCCAATTAAAGCTGATCGCTGGATTCGTCAAATGGCGGAAACGTACGGAATGATCGACCCCTTTAGCCCATCCCAGGTTGCCGAAGGCATGATTTCCTATGGTTTGTCTTCCTATGGATACGACTTGCGACTTGCTGATGAGTTCAAGATATTCTCACCTCCGTCGGGCATAACGCTAAATCCGAAGACAATTCCGGCGGATTATTACCGCGATCTTCATGCACCTTTTTGCGACATTCCCCCCAACGGCTACGTCTTAGGGCGGACTGTTGAATACCTGCGCATCCCGCGCGACGTGTTGACGTTATGTGTTGGAAAGTCGACGTATGCGAGAACGGGAGTCCTCGTCAATGTCACGCCGTTTGAGCCGGAATGGGAGGGGTTTGTAACTGTATCCATCGCGAACACAACCCCGGTTCCAGTTCGAATCTTCGGCAACGAGGGTCTTTGTCAGGTCTTGTTTTTCCAGTCGGATGAGCCTTGCGAGACTTCCTATAAAGACAGAAAAGGAAAGTATCAGGCACAAAAGAAAATCGAATTCGGAAAGACCTCCTAGATTGCCAGGCCTCCGTCGACTTGCAAAACCTGGCCGGTGATGTAGCTCGCTGTTGGCGAGAGTAGGAACAAGGCCACTTCCGCTATTTCTTCCGGCTTTGCGAAACGCCCCAACGGGATTTGATCGAGCGCCTTCGCTCGGTAGTCGGGGTTCAAGACACCTGTCATGTCTGTCTCGACGAAGCCGAGCGCCAGCGCATTGACGGTTATATTCGCTTTGGCCATTTCCTTGGCGAGTGCCTTCGTAAATCCGATCATGCCCGCTTTAGAAGATGAATAATTCACCTGACCCGCCATTCCAACGATTCCGCTGATAGACGTAATATTTAAAATGGCACCGGATCTCTGACGAATCATGACACCGACGACCTGTTTTGTAAGGTTGAATATTCCTTTAAGGTTGGTATCCAGAACGTCGTCCCAATCCTTTTCGCTCATCAGCGCAAGCAGTTTGTCCTTTGTGATTCCGGCATTGTTCACGAGGATATCGATCCGTCCGAAACGCTCTTTGACCTGTTTCACCAAATTTTTAGCTTGATCGAAACTAGTGACATCGGCTTGGTAGGCAACAATGGAATCGCCGTTCGCAACTTCATCGGCTTGTGTCTTGCTTTGCGCGTATGTGAAGGCAACCTTAGCGCCTTCACGGGCCAGCGATTGCACGATAGCCCGGCCAATGCCGCGGCTACCACCGGTTACGATCGCAACTTTTGCTGAAAACATGGGGAAGAATTTTACTTTTACGTGTTCTTCAGTGAAAAGGTGATTCTTGCCGTGAGAATGACCGGTACCGGCTGTCCATTAAGATACGTGGGCTCATATTTCCAATGCGAAACAGCTTCTGTTGCCGCTGCAGTCAGTAGCGGTGGCCCTGAAATGACCTTCACTTTTTCCACAGTACCATCAGCAGTGACAGTCGCTTCGACCACAACAACGCCTTCTACTCGGGCCTTTTTCGCTACGGGTGGGTACTGTGGTTCCTCAATGTGAAGGAGTTTGGGCTCCTTCACGTTGCCGCCTACGCGGACTGGTGCGGTATCTGGTGGGGGAGGTACAGCAGGAGCGCTCGCTGCACCACCCAGAACACCTCCGAGCGATCCGCCAATAGTTCCGCCTACAACGCCTCCAGGTACTCCGCCCGTCACGCCGCGTATACCAGCTGGTGAATTGCCCGAGTCGACGATATTGGCAATATCCTTGGGTATCGTCGTGGGTGCCACAACCTCCGGCTCCGGCGTCGCCTGCTGTGGCACAGAGGTTTGAACGGTAGGGGCGGGTTCCGGGTTATGACGAACCGCCCTTTGGACCTGTCGTGGTCCCGGACTTGCAGGCGCAGGAACTGGCGGAGGTGGCGGCGCCATATACAACGTCGTCAGCAATTGGAATTGCCCGAGCTTATCCGGCATCGCCATCTGCACGATAATGACCAGAGCCACCAGACCTACCTGAATAGTAGCAGCCGAAAGAAATGTCTTTCTTCTTCTGCTATTTTTGAGAGGCACAGTTTCTGGGAGTTCGTTAAACATGATTAATAAGATTAGACGCGCCCGAAAGCGGTTGGGCACTGCTTGTAGAAAACTGATGAATAACCACGGCACCGCGCTAGTATCGCGGTTCTCTCGTTGCGCTTGTATCTAGAAGCGGTATTATGTGTCGCGTAGAAATGAGGCCGGCAGACGCAGCGGCCTAGAGAAGGAGTTGATCATGAGCAGAGAGGATGATTTCGATGACATCATGGACTCGCCGGACGAACTGGATGCTGGGCAGGATGACACCTCCGAGCCGCTGTTGAATGACGAATCCCTGGATGAGTCTGCAGACGATGAAGTGATATTGGAGGTAAGTACATCCGCGATCGCACCAGTAGAACCGGAGGAACAGGAGCGCGCGGCTCCCTCCAGAAGGCCGGCTGCCAAGAAAAAGAAAAAGGCTGCCAAGCCAAAGGTAAGCGCAAAGGCGAAAACGAAACCAAAAAAGAAAGCCGCCAAGCCCGCGCGTAAACCGGCCGCAAAGAAGACGGCAAAAAAGAAATCCCGCTCCGCTACCAAGAAAAAGAAATCCGCCGCCGGCAAGCCGCGGCGCAAACGCTAGGTCCATTCGGGAACAGTGACCAATTTCGACGTGCGCAAATCGGGACTGGTCACTGTTTTTTGAAAGATGAAAACGGCCATCCCCGCCCTCAGCGGTTTAAGCTAAACGCGTGGACGATATCCGATTCGAGCGGCAGATTCAGTTCATTTTAGAAGTTGATAAACTGAAGACAATCCTTCGCCGCACCTATCTGCTCAACGCTGACAGAGTGGAAAATACGGCTGAGCACAGTTGGCATCTTGCCATCGGCGCCATATTGTTGGCCGAACATGCAAATGAGCCGGTGGACATTACTCGTGTTCTGAAGATGGTGCTCGTTCACGATATTGTCGAGATCGACGCCGGTGACACGTATTTCTACGATGAAGCGGCCGAGGTTGATAAATCCACGCGCGAGCAAAGAGCGGCGGATCGTCTGTTCGGGATCCTGCCTGCGGATCAGGGCGAGGAGCTACGGGCATTGTGGGAAGAATTCGAATTGGGAGAGACACCGGAGGCACGCTTTGCACTCGCACTCGACCGGTTCATGCCTCAGCTTCATAACTATTACACTGAAGGGCGATCGTGGAATGAACACGGTATAACAGCAGATCGAGTTCTGGAGCGGAATGCTTCCATCGCCAATGGGTCCGGCAAGCTGTGGGATTGCGCTCGTTCTCTATTGGACGATGCGGTTGAGAGAGGCTTTTTGCCCAGCCGGAAAGAAAGTTAACAATTCGCCGATGCTCGCATGCTATGCTTTTTGGGTTACACTGCAGCAGCGAATTGACGCTGCTGTCTTTAGTTATATAGGAGCCTCTTGTTACTGTCCGGAGAGTTGATTCTGCTGTTTGATTCTTTTCCCGCCCAGCCGACGAAGTTCCTTACAAATTAGATTGGAAAAACATGTCAAAGAAAATTTACGTTGGAAATTTGTCGTTCAGAACGACTGAAGAAGAACTCACGCACCTGTTTGAACAGGTCGGCGCTGTCGAATCCGTTAGCATCATTACTGATCGCGATACCGGACGCTCCAAAGGATTTGGTTTCGTTTCCATGAATGATGAAGACGCCGAAAAGGCGATCGCTGCGTTCAACGGTAAGGAACTCGGTGGACGTGCATTAACAGTCAACGAAGCTCGCCCGATGGTGAAGAAGGAATTCACCAGTCGCGCTGGCCGGAACAACCGCTGGTAGCAGGTTTCAAATCCGCGACGCGCCAGCAGGAAAGCCTGCTGGCGCCACTCGAAAAGAAGTTCTCGTCGCTTTAGAGCGGCAAACGCCCACATGGTGAAATCTGATCGCTTTACCGTGCTCGGATTTGTGGATAGTGCCTTGTCTGGCCTCCGCTTTTATCTCGCAGGATTACTCCGTTAGTGTTGTTTGCGATCTATTCTTCGATCCGGAATACAATTAGACTGTATCGCGAAGAACATATCCCATGATGCCGGAACGGCGGGAAAGGAGCATTCTTGGAGTCAGTCGCTAACGATCTGTTATCTACGCTCAAAGTTGCGGAACGGCTATATGCGATAGATGAAACTACCGCGAGTGTCCGGCCCGCGCCAGGCAAGTGGTCGAAGAAGGAGACCCTGGGACACCTGATCGACTCTGCGGCTAACAACCATCAGCGGTTTGTTCGGTTGCAATTCGATAAGCGAGTTGACCTCCCAGGCTACGATGGCGACGAATGGGTTCGCATACAACGTTATCAGGAACTGCCATGGCGGGAGATCGTTGACCTTTGGAAGGCCTATAACACCCAGTTGTCATCGCTCATTCGCCGAGTGGACGGGAACTCCCTTGGAAATGTGTGGCATACGCCCGACGGCAAGGAGCTCGACCTGGAATTCATCATGCGAGACTACGTCGTCCACTTGCGCCACCATCTCGACCAGATTTTCTGAGCGTTCCGCGGGAATCCTCGGCGCAAAAGTAAGCACCGTTGCTAAAATATGGATATCCGTGTGTCAGGAGGCATGATTCGACGGGACTTCCAGAATCCTACCTTGGTTTCGAGTTCAGTCACGATCCACTAGATGAAAACTTTTGAGATGCAAAATACGCGACAAGCACCTGAGCTTCGTCTGGGCATTGCCGGATTTGCCTATTCGGACCTTTACAAGTCGGATCGGCTCAAGGAATTGCTGGACATTTTCGACTGCGAAGTTGCGTCCGCCAATCCCCAGTTGTTCGCAGCCTGGGATGATTACCGCAACCATCCGGAAAAGTCCCGAACCCCACAAGAGATCTCCGCAATGCTGGTTGCGATCGCGGCTCAGCTGAGCCAATTTCTGACCAGACTGTTCGGTATTGAGTCCGAAGTTGATGCCCTTACCGCCGCAACTGCCGATCAGAATCCGGTTTTCCGATTCAAAGTCGACTTCGTCCGGCGCCGAGTGATTCCCAATCTCAAGAAGATTGCCCGCCCCTCCGATTTGGAGCTTCTTGAAATGGAGATCGGGCAACTCCGCGAACGAACAATCCAAAAAGTGGGCCGGCAACTCGATCCGGAACTTGCCACGGCAATGGCAGCCGTCGACTTGATGAACGCGGAAAAGACGGGTGAACCGGCGCCTGCGCTGGAATCATTGAAACAATGGTGCGCCGAACACTTGCATGATTCGGATTACCGGCATTGGGTGAGCTTCCGGTTTCCGGAGGCCATAGACCATTTCAACTTGGTTCAGTTGGAGCGGCCAAATGAAGATATGCCCGAACAGGCTTTTGGACCGGATGAGCGGCTCAGGCGACGCGATGGTTTCAAATTGACAGACGGCCGCATGGTGCCTAGGGAGATTTTAAGTGAGATCCACTACTGCATTCTCTGTCACGATCGGGACAAAGACAGTTGCTCGAAAGGCATTAAATCACCAGACGGAAAGATTGCGTCCAATCCCCTAGATATCCCGCTCGCGGGGTGCCCTCTGGACGAAAAGATTTCCGAGATGCACTACATGCGCAAGAACGGGGACGCGATAGGGGCACTTGCGCTGGTGATGATCAGCAATCCGATGTGCCCCGGGACCGGGCACCGCATCTGCAACGACTGCATGAAAGCCTGCATCTATCAAAAGCAGGATCCCGTCAATATTCCCCAAATCGAAACTGCCGTTCTTACAGACCTGCTGAATCTTCCCTGGGGTGTCGAAATCTACGGCCTCCTGACTCGTTGGAACCCGCTCAATATCAGCCGTCCGTACGCGCTACCTTATAACGGCAAGAACGTACTGGTCGTTGGGATGGGACCAGCCGGCTATACGCTCGCTCACTACTTGATCAACGAAGGTTTCGGCGTAGTCGGAGTGGACGGCCTGAAAATCGAACCCTTTGAAGAGGAACTTGTCGGTAAAGAAGGTTTGGCACCGCGGCCGATCTATTCGTGGTCGGAAATCTACACGTCCCTTGATGATCGCATTCTAGAAGGCTTCGGGGGAGTTTCCGAATACGGAATTACCGTTCGATGGGACAAGAATTTCTTGACGCTTCTTCACTTAACGCTTGCTCGGCGGGATCTGCTCCGCATTTATGGCGGCGTCCGCTTTGGTGGAACATTGACCATCGACGACGCGTGGAAGTGGGGCTTCCACCACATCGCTATCGCTGCTGGGGCGGGAAGGCCCACGATCATCGATCTCAAGAACAACCTTGCCAACGGTATTCGTAAGGCATCGGACTTTTTGATGGCCTTGCAGCTGACCGGAGCTTTCAAACGGACGGCGCTGCCCAATCTGCAAGTCCGGTTGCCGGCGCTGGTGATTGGCGGCGGTCTGACCGCAATTGATACTGCGACAGAATTGTTTGCTTACTATCCGGTTCAGGTTGAAAAAACGCTCGAGCGATATGAAGCGCTCGTCGACGAGATCGGAGAACACGCCACGCTTGCGGTGTTCAATGCCTACGAGCGCGAAATCTTAATGGAATTCGTTGCGCACGGCGCCGCCGTTCGCGCAGAACGCGCCCGGGCATCCAAAGCAGAGGAAAGCCCGAACTTCCTCCCGCTCGTTAGAAGCTGGGGCGGTGTCTCAATCGTTTATAGAAAACGGCTCGTCGATTCTCCGGCCTACCGTTTGAATCATGAAGAGGTCATTAAAGCTCTCGAAGAAGGGATTGCTTTTATCGAGGATTTGAACCCAGAGGAAGCCGTTGTCGACGAAGGCAACAATTTGCGCGCAGTCCGGTTCAAGTCTAAAGACCAAGTCGTCGAGTTGCCGGCGCGCTCCATGATGGTCGCAGCGGGAACGACACCCAACATCGCGTATGAGAAAGAACACCGGGGAAGTTTTCAGCTCGACAGCAAAAAGAAGTTTTTCGCGCCACACCGCGTTGTGCGCAAGGGAGATGGCACGTTCGCCCTCGAGGCGGTAACCAACGGTATAGCGGGCTTTTTCACTTCTTACGACGAAGGCGGCCGGTTTATCAGTTACTACGGTGATAACCATCCGCTGTACGCCGGCAATGTTGTCAAGGCAATGGCCTCTGCACGAGATGGCTACCCTCACGTAACAGCGCTCTTTCAGGACGAGCTTGCGAACTTAGATCCCGATAAACAAGACGAACGCGACTTTTCGTGGAAGCGGCTGACTGCCCAGCTCGAAGAGGATCTTGTTGCACGCGTTTCTGAGGTTCGGAGGCTTACTCCGACGATCGTCGAGGTCATTGTTTACGCGCCCGCTGCGGCCCGCCGGTTTCAACCGGGTCAGTTCTATCGCTTGCAGAACTACGAAACGCAAGCCCGTCGGGTGAAGGGAACGCGCCTGTTAATGGAGGGCATTGCCCTGACCGGAGCGTGGGTAGATCGCGAGAAAGGATTGCTGTCGTTGATCACGCTCGAATTGGGTGTCTCTTCGCGGCTGTGTGCGTACCTCCAGCCTGGAGAGCCTGTCGTCGTTATGGGCCCCACGGGAAGTCCCACCGAGATCGAGCCTGGGGAAAATGTTCTTCTTGCTGGCGGTGGCTTGGGTAACGCGGTTTTGTTCTCTATCGCAAAAGCGATGCGCGAAAAGGGGAATCGTGTTGTTTATTTCGCCGGGTACAAGAAGGGCGAGGACTTGTTTAAGCGGGAAGAGATCGAGGCCGCTACGGATCAGGTGATCTGGAGCACAGATACGGGTGCAACCGTTGAACCCCAGCGTCCTCAGGATCGTTATTTTCGAGGGAATATTGTTCAGGCCATCCTGTCTTACGGAAAGGGAGAGCTTGGCCGGCCACTCGTACCCCTATCTGAGGTGAATCGGATCATTGCAATCGGGTCCGACAAAATGATGGCTGCTGTGAAAGATGCGCGGCACGGCGTACTCCAGCCGTTACTGCAACCTAATCACGTGGCAATCGCAAGTATCAACTCGCCAATGCAATGCATGATGAAGGAAGTGTGCGCGCAGTGCCTTCAGAGGCATGTGGATCCTGCGACTGGAAAGGAGACGATTATTTTCTCCTGCCTAAATCAGGACCAACCGATGGATCATGTCGATTTCCAGAATCTCGCGGCACGGCTCAAACAAAACACCGTGCAAGAGAAGCTGAGCAATCTATATCTGGACCTTCTGCTTAGGGAGTCGTAGATTTCGTCGAAACTGTTGCCAGATACCCAGGTCGAGTCCTGACGTCGAGCATCTTTCCACGTTTGTTTGAGGCCGTAATTTGCACTCGCCGATAGCCGCCATCTTGAGCCGGGATGTTCGAGAGGTAACCTATTGTGTATTGACCCCGCATTTTGCCTGCTATACGAGGCCAAATAGTGCTCAAGCTTGCAAGACTATCCGGGAAATACGCTTCCCCGCCGGTCACTTTGGCAATCTTTTTCAGAACTGATGGATTTCGATCCTTCTGGTGGATGTCGTAAATTCCGATGCAATAAATCGTCGCACTCGACCGTTGCGCCAGCCGAAGGACATCGTCGAGTGTGTTTTGGCTGGTATTGTCACCGCCGTCGCTCAGGAGCACGATGCCCTTGCGCTGGCGGCTTCCACTCTTGAGATGGTCGAGAGCAAGCTTAAGGGCATCGTAGAGAGCGGTTGTGCCCTCCGCGCGAGTTTGAGCCAACGTCGCACGAAGTTCGGATTGGTTGTTGGTGAACGGTGAACCAGCCGGCAGAGCCAGCCAAGGCCTTCCGTTGAAATTGACGATGAACATTTCGTCTTCGGGGTGACTGGCGTCGATGAATGCGCGAGCAGCAGTCACCACTTCATTTCGTTTGTTGACCATGCTGCCACTGTTGTCGACAACGATACCTACCGTAGCCGGTGTGTCTTCCGGCTGGAAGACTTTGATCGTTTGTTCGCGTCCCTCTTCGTACACTCGGAAGTTCTCGGCGGTCAAACCGGGAACAGGCCGGCCGTCATTATCCAGAACACTGACATTGAACGTGACCAGGTCAACGTCTACGGACAATGTGTACTGGAAAAGCGTAAGAGCAGCCAGGAGGACTTTGGAAAACATCGTCATTTCATCTTAAAACGAACCCCTAGGAGGCAAGCAAAAGAATGGCGCCTGCTCCTAAAATTCTTTAGCGGGAATACGTTGTTGCCGGCTTCAGGGTTCGGGTCCGGATTGCATGCCAACCCCGGAATCCGAGCAATACCGTGACGAGAAGGCCGTACGCTAGCGGATAGAAAATATCAGATTTCACGAAAAAGTAGTAGTGGACGACGCCGGCGACCGCGCTGATGTATATCAAACGATGGATCTTCTGCCAGCGCGACCCACCCAATCTCGCGATCCATTTTCTAGTCGATGTGATGGCCAAGGGTATCATCAGCGTGAACCCGAGCATTCCGGACGTGATGAACGGGCGTTTTACGATGTCCTTTGCGATCTCGCCCCACATAAAGAATTGGTCCAGCCAGATGTAGGTAATCCAGTGCAGGACCCCCTGAAAGAACGTGAAAAGGCCTACCATCCTGCGGAACCGGATGAGGCTGCTCAATCCGGTGATCCGTCTCAGGGGCGTTATAGCGAGAGTAATCATCAGAAACCGCAACGTCCAAAGCCCAGTGAATTCTGTTACATCCTTGATAGGATTTGCGCTCAATCCACCATCGAGGCCTTGATAAGTGAGCCAGAGAGCTCGACCGATCCACGCTGTTGGTAGCAGACAGGCAACGAAAACAGCCGGTTTTAAAATCCACCAAGGATTGAGCTTCGGCATTCTGAAAGATCAGTAGTTTTTGCGCAGGTCCAAGCCGGAGTACATTTGAGCAACCTGGTCAGCGTACCCGTTGAACATCAGCGTTGGTCTCTTGAAAAACTCACCGATGCGGCGTTCCCGAGCCTGGCTCCAACGAGGATGATCAACCATCGGATTCACGTTCGCGTAGAACCCATATTCCTGGGGCGCTTGCTGCTGCCATGTGTTTACAGGCTGTTTGTCCGTGAACCGAATGTTTACAATGGCTTTGATACCTTTGAATCCGTATTTCCAGGGTGTTACAAGGCGCAGGGGAGCGCCGTTCTGATTCGGAAGAGGTTTGCCATAGATACCGGTTGCGATGAATGCCAACGGATTCGTCGCTTCATCCATCCGCAAACCCTCAACGTAGGGCCAATCCAGCACCTTCAAGAACGATCGTCGCTGTTCGGGATACTGATTTGGATCCACAAGTGTTTTGAATTCTACGAACTTGGCTGATGGCGTTGGTTCAAGCCGGCTGATCAAATTTGCAAGCGGGAACCCGCTCCAAGGAATGACCATCGACCATGCCTCGACACACCGCATACGATAGATGCGATCCTCTGTCGTCAGTCCTTTAATCAATTCATCGAGGTCGTATGTGGCCGGCTTCTTGACCATGCCTTCGACTTTGACAGTCCAGGGTTTCGGTTTGAAGTTTTTTGAGTTTCTAGCAGGATCATCTTTGCCAGTGCCGAATTCGTAATAATTGTTGTACGAAGCGATATCGTCGAGCGATGTGGGTTTTTCGGTCGTATCGTACTGTCCATGCTTGGCCTGTGGTTCTCCGGTGGCTTCGACGTTTGTCGTGCATCCTGGAACGATAATAGTTCCAGCAGCCGCAATACCAAGTACGGTTGATGCCGTCTTTATGAATTCACGCCTGTTGTGGCAAAGATTTTCCGGCGTGATTTCCGACGATGAAATATCGGATCCCCGTTGAATTAGCATTTCGAAGACCTCCTGATTCCCCTACAATCCCAGCCATAAGCTTAGATGGTATATATGTGAGATTGTAGCAGAGAAGAATTGCCGCCTGCTTTATTAAGCTGTCAGTCGGTAAAAGACTTTATCCCGCCTTTATATTCCTAGTTAAAAAAATCCAAAAGACGGCACTACTCGCCGACGATCAGGCTACGATAGGCGTGTATGAAATATAGGCCCGAAGACCGCCCTAGACCGCCTTTGAAGGCATCGCATATTTACCGGGATTTACGCGAGCTGATTTGGCCTAGGCGACGGCTTTTCATAATCGGTTTGGTTCTTGTGTTTGTTAACCGTGCTGCCGGTTTGGTATTGCCGGGTTCCACGAAGTTTCTCATTGATGATGTAGTGCAAAAACGGCGCCAGGATTTGCTGCTGCCGTTGGCGGCGGCGGTTGGAGTAGCAGTGATTGTACAGGCGCTGACTTCCTACAGTCTCACCCAGATCCTAAGCACATCGGCCCAACGTCTGATCGCGGACATGCGGATTCGGGTTCAACAACATATCGGGCGTTTGCCGGTGAGGTACTACGATGCGAACAAGACAGGTGCGCTTGTATCTCGAATCATGTCGGATGTTGAAGGAGTCCGGAATTTGGTAGGTACCGGTCTCGTCGATTTTATCGGTGGTGTATTCACTGCCGTCATTGCATTTGCTCTGCTACTGAAAATTAATGCGGTACTCACATTAGCAGCCTTGGCGTTCATTTTGATTTTTGGGGTCATTTTGCAGTGGGCTTTTAAGTCGATCCGGCCGATCTTCCGCGAACGAAGCAAGATCAACGCGGAAGTTACAGGCCGCTTGACGGAGTCCTTGGGCGGTGTACGAATCGTCAAAGGTTTTCATGCGGAGGAACGCGAGGCGGAGGTCTTTGTAGGCGGCGCTCTCCGTTTGTTCGAGAACATTCGAAAAACGTTGTTTGCGACCTCGATAATTGGCCTGATTTCCACGCTCTTAATGGGCGTGGTCAGCATCACAGTGATGATTATCGGTGGCCGGTTGATTCTGCAGGGAAGCATGTCCATCGGTGATTTTTTCGCGTTCACCCTTTATCTCGGATTTCTGGTAGCACCGGTGTTTCAAATGGTCGCCATCGGAACCCAGATCACGGAGGCTTTTGCGGGTCTGGACCGTATGCACGAAGTCATGGGCGAACAGCCGGAAGATATCGATCCGGACCGAACCGTCTCTCTGGATCAGATACAAGGGCGCATTCGGTTCGACGATGTAACTTTTGAATACGAGTCCGGGAAACCCGTCTTGCGTAGCATCTCGTTGGAAGCGGTTCCCGGTACCGTGACGGCGTTAGTCGGTTCCTCGGGTTCGGGCAAGAGTACTCTGATTGGACTCGTTGCCGCTTTCGCAAAACCTACAGGAGGCCGGATATACATGGATGGCATCGATCTGTCGACTCTGCGGATCGACTCCTATCGCTCACAGCTTGGCGTTGTGCTTCAAGACAATTTCCTATTCGACGGAACGATCAAAGAGAACATTCTGTTTGGCCGGCCCACGGCGTCGGACGAGGCGGTCCTGCGAGCGGCTACGATAGCCCGTGTGGACGAGTTCGCGTTCAAGCTTGAGAAGGGTTTAGATACGATTGTCGGCGAGCGGGGTGTGAAACTCTCGGGCGGGCAGCGTCAGCGCGTGGCGATTGCCCGCGCGATTCTCGCCGATCCACGTATTTTGATTCTTGATGAGGCTACTTCGAGTCTGGATACCGAAAGTGAGGCTTTAATTCAGGAAGGTCTGGCCGCGCTCATGGCCGGCCGTACGACTTTCGTCATTGCGCATCGGCTGAGCACTATTCGCAGCGCTGATCAAATACTTGTCCTAGAGCAGGGGGAGATCCTGGAGCGCGGCACACATTCCGAGTTGCTCGCAATTGGTGGCCGCTACTTCGATCTATATACTCGTCAGGCCGGGCTGGAAGCGAACCGATTCATCAATCCAGGGGAAAAGGAGTTGGAGTCTGTTGGCGAAATCGACCAGAAACGAAAAGACAGAACAGAGAGTCTTGGCGAAGTTGCGCGAGATCTGCTTGGATTTTCCCGAAGCTCACGAAGTTAAAACGTGGGGCCATCCCACCTTCAAGGCAGGAACGAAGACCTTTGCTGTCCTTGAAACGTATAAAGGGCATCTTTGTATCTGTTTCAAAGCCACTCTGGCGCTGCAGCAGCTGCTTGTTGAGGCGCCTCGCTACTTCAAGACTCCATATAGCGGGAAGCAAGGCTGGGTATCGCTCATCGTCGATGAGCCGCCGAAGTGGACAGAAGTTCGGCAGCTGATCCGCGAAAGCTACTGCTTGGTTGCACCCAAAAGGCACAAGAATTCATAGTTGCTTCTGATCAGTTTGGCAGCGTGTAAAACGCCATTCCGAGAATGGAGTAAACGGCGAGAAGGAGAACTCCTTCCATCCAGTTCGACTCTCCGTCCAATGCGATGAGAGTTACGATAGCGATCGAAAGCGACACGGCAGCAATTTCGAATGTCGTGAATAGCAAGTCGAGCGGCTGCCCCATTGCATAGCTGATGAATACCAGCAATGGTGCCACGAGCAGTGCCACCTGCAGGCTGGACCCCACGGCGATGTTAACGACAAGATCCATTTTGTTCTTCATCGCAACGAGAACGGCCGTGCTGTGTTCCGCCGCATTTCCGACAATTGCCACTACGAAAACCCCGACAAAGACATCGGACATCCCGAGGGCCTGTGCGGTGTGTTCGATTGAGCCGACCAGAAATTCGCTGAGGAGTGCGACCAGACCTGTTGCGCCGATCAAAATCAGAATGGCGGCCCAGAGGGGTACGTGTCCGAAACCGAGAGCTTCGGCGGATTCGGCGTCTGCCTCCCCAACGTACAAATGCTTGTGCGTATAAAGGGAGAAAAGGAGGCTCAGCCCGTAGGTCACGGCCAGCACAATCGAGATTTCCAGGCTCAACGTGTGTTCCAGTTGTGCACGATCCGGTGCCCTCGCCAGCCAGTGAAATAGGGCCGGAACAATCAATGCGACCGCGCTCAGCGCCAAAAGTGTGGATGAAAGAGAGGCGGCCGTTCGATTGAACGTAAGGTTTTTGTATTTGGTGCCGCCCACAACAAGAGACAGCCCGAGAACGAGCAAGATGTTGCCAATGATCGATCCGGTAATAGAAGCCTTTACGACGTCGTGAAGGCCGGCACGTAACGCCGTGATTGCAATGATGAGCTCAGCGGCGTTTCCAAATGTCGCGTTCAAAAGGCCGCCGATGCCGGAGCCGAGGTGCTCCGCCATCCATTCCGTTGAACGGCCCATCCACCCGGCCAGAGGAATGATGGCCGCAGCGGACGCGATAAAGACGTACAGCGGATTAGCATGCGACCATTCGAGCGCGACTGCGACCGGCACGAGCACGAGCATCCAGTTGAGCGGGCTGCGCATGGAACAAACATATTAATACCTGAAATTGAAAATTGGACGAGTCCTGCATCTCAAATTCGAAATCCGAAATTGGAGATTGGACTGTTCAATTTCCGGTTTCAAATTTGAGATGCAGGACTCGTCCAATTTAAATTTTCAAATTTCGAACCTCACGGATTTGTTTGGAGTGTTGGGGAGATCAGACTTTCCGTTCGAACGAAACCGTAAATATTTTGATCCGGTATCCTCACGAGCGTCCAATTATCGGCTGCGTCGGTCACCTGGATCTTGGGTTCAACGATCGTTCCTCCGGAAAGCACTTTCACGACCGGTCCTTGCGAGGAATTCATTCTATACATTGCAACGGAATCTTTCGGAATGGCGAGTTCGGTTTGGGCCAATACGCTGCGATGCGGCTCCAGAGGCCTGCTGGATGTCGGCTTTTCCGTACTAATTTTGGGAGACCTATTAGACGTATTGTCGAATTTGTTAGCTGTTCGGGAAGCTTCCAGTCGTACGGAAGGCTGATGTACCCGCTTGGCCGGTTTGGTGGCGGGTGGCTTCGGGACCTGAGCCACCTCGGGCTGCTTCTCTTGCGGCCATACATAAGAACGAATTTCAGCAAGGGGCATCTTTAGGACCAGAGCAAACATCACGATACAGCCCAGCACAAGTAGCAGCACAACAGGTCTCACGGCGAACTCCTTTACCGACGTGCATTACACGCGGCGGTCCTATAATCCACGAAAGCGCGACGTTAGGCCATCGCCCGAACGTGCCGATACGAACGGTCTCCTATACCTCGATCGAAAAGGGCGTGAAGTTCGTGTCTACGTCGTAATAGTCTTCTTGCTCTGCGCGCTTCAGGAATCCGACAACTTTGTACGTGACGGGGGTAACCACGGCCTCCCACAGCACCTTGATGGCGTAGTTGCTTACCATCACGGTAAGCACCAGCCGGTTTTCCCACACGCCAAGAAAAGCCAAAGGGTAGAAGACGAGAGAATCCACGCCTTCGCCAACAATCGTGGAACCAATGGTGCGAGCCCACAAATGCCGGCCGCTGGTCTTGACTTTCATTTTGGCGAGGACGTAGGAGTTGGCGAATTCACCGACAAAAAACGCCGTTAACGAGGCGAACACGATTCGAGGCGTCTGTCCGAAAACCGTTTCATAGGCGTGTTGGTCGTTCCATCCTGCGGCCGGGGGGAGAGTCACGATAACCCAGCTCATGAACGATGCAAACACGATGGCACCAAACCCTGCCCAGACAACTTTCCGTGCTCGTGCATACCCATATACCTCGGTAAGCACGTCATTGAAGATATAGCTGATAGGAAAGAAGAGGACGCCTGCGCCGAAGGTGACGCCCCAGACCGTGCAAACTTTAGCAGCTCCGATTACGTTGGAGCAAAGAAGAATCGTCACGAACAATGCCATGACGAGGTCGTAGTATTTGAAAAGCCGCTTCCGGACGTGAGACATGTACCTCCGATAAAAGCGGCTATCGTAGCACGACCGAATTACTAGGCTGCAATTTCACGCTTCAAAGAGATGAGCTTGAAGAGGTCGGCCCGGGTAAGAATGCCCAGTAGTACCCCGTTCCGGACGATCGGGGCTCTGTCGCAATTTCGGGTTATGAGAAATCTCAACGCGTCCGTGGCTTCCACATCTGGATCGAGAACGCAGGAAACGAAAGAGTCGGAAATGTATGCTCCGATCTTTGTTGTCGGCCAGTCGGAAGGAGGCACGGATTTGATGGACCGCAGATCGATCATCCCAATAAACCGATTGAGCTCTAAAACCGGGAAGACGCGATGGTGATAGCGAAACACGAAATTGTTAACGAACTCTGAAATCGTCGTCGAACTGTTGACCGCGATAGCGGGGGTCATGATTTCTCTCAGTTTTGTATCCTGCAGAGCAAAGCGGAGTTCGAGTGATCCGTACTCGTTCCGAGCGGATGTCTTCAGAAAAAGTCCGATCAGAATAAGCCATAGGCCGGGAATAACGTGCATTGCGAGGGCTGAAAGAACGCCCAAACCTATTAGTCCAACGGCGACGAGTTCGCCCACCCTTGTCACTGATTTTGTGGCTTTAGTGAGGTCTCCGCTCCGATGCCACAGGTATGACCGCAATACGCGTCCTCCATCCAGCGGAAAGCCGGGTATCAGATTGAACGCTGCCAGCAGAAAGTTGACGTAGTAGAGGTAATGAAGCATTTCGACAATGATGCGATCGAGCGAAGACCTCAACCCGACGGCCATCGCCATAAACACGAGACCGAGGCCAAAACTCGACAAGGGGCCGGCAATCGCCGTCAGAAACTCGACCTTTGGTGTGGAAGTCGATTGCGACATTTCCGATACGCCTCCAAAAATGAAGAGCGTGATCTGTCGAACCTCAACTCCGAATCGCCGTGCGACCACGCAGTGGCTGAGTTCGTGAACGAGGACGCAGGCAAACAGTCCCAGCGAGCTAAGAGTCCCCGCCAGCCAATAAGCGAATGCGGAGTGATCCGGCACCTGGAGCGGAAAGTAGCCAGTCGATAGTGTCCAGCCAAACAGGAGAAAGGCTATAAACCACGTCTGGTCAATACGTATTCGGATTCCCCCAAGAGAGAAGGCGTTAATTGCGGCCACAGAAGCCTCCACTTGGGATACTGCATGCGAAGGACCTTTGCGGACTTAGCCGATCAGTTGCCGCAAAACATACTGCAGGATGCCACCATGTCGGTAGTATTCGATCTCGTACGGCGTGTCGATTCGCGCAACAGCTTGAAATTTTATCTGCTTGCCACCCTCCCCATTGGCGCGAATTCTGACAAGCATTCCTGGCGTAATCCCGGCTGCGATTCCCTCGACGTCTAAGGTCTCAAATCCCGTCAAACCGAGACTCGCCGCGTTGTCTCCCTGCTTAAACTGCAACGGAAGAACGCCCATTCCGATGAGATTACTGCGATGGATTCGCTCAAAGCTCTCAGCCAGCACCGCTCGTACGCCGAGCAGTCGTGGTCCTTTCGCGGCCCAGTCTCGTGAGGATCCGGAACCATATTCTTTGCCGGCGATTATCATTAGCGGAACCCCTTCATCCTGATATTGCATGGCCGCCTCGTAAATTGTCGTGAGGCACTTATCAGGCAAATGCACCGTCCATCCACCTTCGGTGCCGGAGGCCATTTGATTCCGCAAGCGAATATTGGCGAAGGTTCCGCGCATCATCACTTCGTGATTGCCCCTTCGAGAGCCGTATGAATTGAAGTCTTTGGGTGTGACACCATGCTCAATTAAATACTTTCCAGCCGGACTGTCAGGCTGAATGGAGCCGGCAGGCGAGATGTGGTCCGTTGTAACCGAATCACCAAGTACTGCAAGTACTCGTGCTCCACGAATGTCCGCCAGCGGCAAGGGTTCTCGCGGCATGTTCTCGAAATAAGGTGGCCGCTTGACGTATGTTGATCTCTCGTCCCATTCGAAGATTTCGCCGCCGGGAGCTTGGAGTGCTTTCCAGCGCTCATCACCTGCAAGGGATTCCTCGTAGGCCTTTCGAAACATCTCGGCGCGGACGGACGAGTTGACCGCGGCTAACACTTCGCTTTGCGCCGGCCACAGATCACGCAGATAGACAGCCTGCCCGTTTTTATCTTTCCCAAGCGGCTCCGTTTGGAGGTCAATATCCATTGTGCCGGCGAGGGCATACGCAACGACTAACGGGGGTGAAGCCAGGTAGTTGGCACGAACAAGTGAATTGATACGGCCCTCGAAATTCCGATTTCCACTTAACACCGCCGCGACGACAAGACTGTTGTCCTTAACTGCCGAAGCGACAGGTTCGGGTAATGGCCCGCTATTTCCAATGCAGGTTGTGCAGCCATAACCTACGAGATGAAATCGCAAGTTTTCGAGGTAAGGCATCAGGCCCGTATCCTTGAGGTAATCCGAAACGACGCGTGACCCCGGAGCCAGGCTCGTCTTGACCCAAGGCTTTACGGCGAGCCCGCGTTCGACCGCTTTTTTTGCCAGAATACCTGCCGCGATCATTACGGACGGATTTGACGTATTCGTGCAACTTGTGATCGCAGCGATAACGACAGAGCCGTGGCGCAAGCTATATTTGTTCCCGTCGTCGGTAACCTCAACTGAAGTCGTCGGTGCCGTCTGCTTTGTAAGCATTGTCGGTAAGGCTTCTTCGAAGGCACGCTTTGAATTTTTCAGAGGAACGCGATCCTGTGGGCGGCGCGGCCCGGCTAGACTCGGCTCGATCGTTGAAAGATCCAGATGAACCGTATCGCTGAAGACCGGATCAAGTGTGGATTCTGTTCGGAACAGGCCCTGCGCCTTAGCGTACGCGTCCACAAGCTTCACGTGATCCGGATCGCGTCCTGTCAGGCGGAGGTAATTCAGAGTCTCGACATCAATGGGGAAGAAACCAATTGTCGCACCATACTCCGGGGCCATATTTGCGATTGTTGCGCGATCTGCGAGACTGAGGCTCGAAAGACCGGGGCCATAAAATTCTACAAATTTTCCCACTACGCCTTTCGCCCTGAGCAGCTGCGTTACGGTGAGAACGACATCTGTCGCAGTAGTTCCCTCCTTCATTACACCGTCCAACTTGAACCCGACAACGGCTGGGATCAGCATTGAAAGCGGCTGTCCGAGCATTGCTCCTTCGGCCTCAATCCCACCGACACCCCACCCCACGACGCCAAGGCCGTTGATCATGGTTGTGTGGGAATCTGTCCCCACGAGCGTGTCCGGATATGCGATTTTCCGCCCATCTTTCTGATCGACATAGACTGTCTTGGCGATGTATTCCAGATTGACCTGATGGACGATGCCGACATCCGGCGGTACAACGCGGCAATTTTGAAATGCTTTTTGTCCCCATTTCAGGAAAAAGTACCGCTCTCGATTTCTCTCCAGTTCGCGATCAGCGTTGAAGGCAAACGCTGCAGGTGTGCCGAACTGGTCAACCTGCACCGAGTGGTCGATCACCAGATCCACTTGTTGAAGGGGATTGATGCGCTTTGGATCGCCACCCATTTCCTTGATCACATCGCGCATTGTTGCCAGATCTACGATTGCCGGAACGCCGGTGAAGTCCTGCATTAGCACGCGTGCAGGCCGAAACGCTATCTCTTTTGCCGAGTGTTTTGCCGACGCTTCCCCGGCCAAGGCGCGGATGTCATCTGCCATGACCGTCGAGCCATCCTCGAAGCGCAACAGATTCTCGAGCATGACCTTCAGTGAAAGAGGGAGGCTCGATACGGCCCCGGCTCCAGCCATTTCTGCTTTCTCGAGTGAGAAGAACTCGAACTCCGTGTTACCGACTCTCAGCGTAGATTGCGAATTGAACGTGTTCATAATCTTTTGGATTGTATCTGATCCCAACCGGAGTCAGCTATCCTGCCACTGCCACACCGAGGAATTTTCCGATTACGTAAGTGGCGCCGGCCGCCAGCGCACCAATGCCCAACATTCGGAAGCCGCTGAAGAAAAGGTTTCGTCCCGTGAAAATGGAGATCACGCTTCCCACCAAAAACAAAGAAAGTCCGCAGACTATAGCGCTGGAAATAAAAGCCGTGTTTCCGGTTGTCAGGAAATACGGAACGACAGGAATCGTCGCGCCGCAAGCGAATGCGATGAATGAACTTGCCGCCGCGATCCATGCGGACCCCAGCGCGGCAGGATCCAGCCCGAGTTCTTCACGAGCCAGCGTGTCGATCGCGGTTTCAGGATTCGAGAGAATACGGTCCGCCAGCTCTTCTGCTTCATTACTCGGAACGCCTTTCGCCTGATATATGAGCGATAGCTCTTCCTTTTCTTCCTCGGGAGACATTTCGAGTTCTTCCCGTTCAAGAGCTATTTGCTGTTCATAAAGCTCTCGCTGAGACTGCACGGAAACGTACTCACCGGCTGCCATCGATGACGCCCCGGCTAGCAGGCCCGCTACACCAGCAAGCAAGATAAAGCGCGCGTCTGCATTTGCTCCGGCAATACCCATTACCAAACTGAAATTCGAGACGAGCCCGTCATTTATGCCAAACACCGCCGCACGCAGGCTACCGCCATAGTTCGTCCGGTGCCACGCCTCGAGATCCACTATGGATTCCGGCCTATCTCGTCCCTGATACTGCATCGCGCGAAGCGTGCGCATGTGGCTCCGCTCTTCAGCCGGCATTCCGGCAGCTTCAATTTGCCCGCGATAAACATCCTGGTCCCTGGATTCGAGGCCGGTCACAACGGGCAGAACGTGCTTTGTCCCAAATCGTCGGGATATCCAACCCAAAAGCAGTACTCGGAATCCAGGTGAGTACAGAGGTGTCTCGGCCCCATTACTCTTGAGCAACCGCGCCCATCGCGCAGCATGACGCTCTTCCGCCTTGGCTAGTTTTTCGAAAATTTCAGAGCGCGCCGGATCCTTTTCGGCGCGAGCCAACGCGCGATATAGAGCAATGCCATCTTGTTCGCGTAAAAAGTTATCAGCATACCTTTTGAGATCGGTCTTGGTAGGCTTCATCGTGAATGTTAGTAATGTATCAGATTGCGATCTTCACGCGGGCGTTCAGCTCAGCATCCGTCTTAGATAGGGCGAGGCTTTTCGGTAACGGAATTTGTTCCAATCCGAACACGCTTCTACGAACGTCGCGATAATCGGCGGCTGTGTCAACGTGGACCCTGCCCAATCCACCGGACATAGGGTGCATCCGCATGGCCACAGAAATGCGGCTGAAAATCGGATGACCGATATACGGTAGAACCTGGCCGACGCCCTTGTAGCGAAGACTTCTCACCGCGGTGCCGATGATATGGGCGCATGAGTAAAATTCGCGGTAGCAGAAGAACAAAAGCTCCTGTAGCTCTCGTGCGGACAATTCGGGGTGCCGCCATGTGGTGACGGTTCCGTCAAACCGGTCCAGATTCGGTTCCGTGATGTATCCGGCTTCAAGAAAATCGTCGTACTGTTCCGTTCCGGGTATTGGACACAGGATATAGAACGAAGAAACATCGGGCCGCAATTCTCTCAAGACGTGTAGATGTTCGCGAATCGTTTGCGTAGTATCGTCCGGAAAACCGATGATGTTGGAAAAATGACATACAATTCCATGCTTGCGGCAGAGCCGCACGATCTCGCCGTAACTGGAAGGGTGGTTTTGCGTTTTGTGCGCGCTTAGAAGGGTTTTGCGTACAAAGGATTCAACTCCCACGAACATTTCGTAGCAACCTGCCTTCGCCAGAAGGCTGACAAGTTCCTCTTGTCTTGCGATCTGAGTATCGCACTGGACGAAGAACGGTATCCGGACATCTTCCGCAATCATCTGCTGCAGCAGTTCTTTGGCTTCCGCGTATTTGTTGAAGTTGTCGGACGTGAACATCACCAAGCGAACGCCCGCAGCTTTTGCGTTGCGCAAACTCTCCAAAGTGGTGCTGATGGATTGAGTCCGAATTTGCCTGCCCGCGATTTTGATTACCGAACAAAAGTTACAAGTAAAAGGACAACCGCGCGCCGGGTAGATACCGAGCATGGAAACAATATAGCGACGGAGATCGCGTTTGGAAGGTGGGATCACAACAGGTGCGCTAATTTCTGAAGCCCATCGCTGGTCGCGGCCGTATACGGGCCGCAGTTCACCCGCGATTGCGTCACGCAAGATGTCAAACCAAATCATTTCCGCCTCGGCGAGCGCAAAACTGATGCCGCGATTTTGGAGGACGGTCGTGTCGCACGTCATTGGGTGCGGTCCGCCGATCACACAATGCCGGACGCCGTTGGTCCGGGCGAACGCTGCCAGGTCGAGCGCACGCTGAAATTGGTGCGACTGGACTCCCACCAGAGCTAATAGTGTTGGCTCGTTACGATTACGAAGCAGTTCGAGGTAGCCGAGATCGGTTTGAACATACTCATCGATCGCGTACGTCTCGATGTCGACGCCATCGATGGACGGCGGCGTCATACTGCGGATATACGGAACCGTGCTGTTTGGCATGAAACCACGCCGAAAGCGCTCAACCTGACCGTTAGTTCCGTACTTACTCGGTTTGACAATTACGACGCGAAGCATCACGTGATGATAGTGCTTAACCGCAATTGCGTAAAGTTGACTAATTCTGTTAGTTTTGAGGTTTTATCTGAGGACTGACGATGTTGCATGAGTACAACGGGAAGTGGCCAAGGTTGGGTGAGCGAGTTTATGTTGCTGACGGAGCTCAGATCATCGGTGATGTCGAAATCGGCGACGACTCGAGTGTCTGGTACAACTGCGTTATTCGGGGCGATGTCGACATCGTTCGTATCGGACGGCACACCAACATTCAGGATGGCTCAGTCGCTCATGTGATGAAAAACGAGTGCCCACTTATTGTACGGGATTACGTTACTGTTGGACATGGTGCGACGCTCCACGGTTGCCTCGTCGAGTCGCACTGCCTTATCGGAATGCGTGCCACGTTGTTGAACAATGTTGTCGTGGGTGAGTATTCGATTGTTGGCGCTGGGGCCCTCATTACGGAACGTACAAAGATTCCTCCGCGCAGTCTAATCCTGGGAATGCCGGGAAAAGTAAAGCGTCCAATAACGGATGAGGAAGCCGCAAGCATCGATGAATACGCCCGCCGGTATCATGAGTACAAGGAAACGTACTTGGGAATGAAAGCGAAGTAACGCATGATTCGCGCTGTCCGCGGCACGTACGATGTTCTTCCGTCCGAGGTTGGAATTTGGCACGCCCTCGAGAACCGCTTGCGCCAGACATTTCACTTGTATGGGTTCGGTGAGATTCGCACTCCGGTCTTCGAATCGACAGAGCTGTTCATTAGAGGGGTCGGTGAAGAGACGGATATTGTGTCGAAGGAAATGTATACCTTTACCGATCGCGATGAGAGCAAATCCCTGACGTTGCGACCCGAGGGCACTGCTGCCGTCATTCGTGCTTACATCGAGCATCAGCTTCAGAGTGAAGCCCGGATCTTGAAGCTCTATTACATTGCTCCAATGTTTCGGCGAGAGCGACCTCAGAAAGGCCGATACCGTCAACACGTGCAGGCCGGTGCCGAAGTTCTATCCAATACGGATAATCCGGCTATCGAGGCGGAGGTTCTGGAAATGCTTACCCGATTGCTGGGTGAACTTGGCATTCCAGAGCTGGAGGTAAACGTCAACTCCGTTGGAGACGCTCAATGCCGGCCGTCTTACGTCGAGTTGCTGAAGAAAGAAATCCGTGGCCGAGCGGACCGGCTCTGTGAAGATTGCCGCCGGCGCGGCGAAACGAATCCGCTTCGCGTTTTCGATTGCAAGGTTCCATCGTGCCAGCCCGTCATATCCGAGTTGCCCACGATTACGGATTCCCTGTGTGATGGCTGCCGTGAGCACTTTGACAGATTCAAGTCCTATCTGACAGCGCGTGGAATCGCGTTTCGCTTAAATCCTCGTCTCGTTCGGGGTCTGGACTATTACACGCGTACGACCTTCGAAATTACGTCAAGCCGCCTGGGCGCTCAAAACACAGTAGCAGGCGGCGGCCGTTATGACGGGCTTTCGCAACAATTGGACGGGCCCGCCACAAAAGGCTTCGGCTTTGGAATGGGACTCGAGCGGCTGATTCTTTCGATTCCGAATCCGACATCTCTTGTTGCGGATTACGGCCCGGAGTATTTCATCGCGCATAAGAGCGAGGCGGCATTCGACCGGGCGACTTTGCTCGCGCGAAAGCTTCGGGCAGGCGGCAAGCGCGTGTACATCGACTTCGATGCACGCAGCTTGAAGAGTCAAATGCGCTTAGCCGACAAATTAATGGCGAAGCAGGTCATCTTCCTTGGTGAGGAGGAATTGAAGTCCGGCACAGTGGTCGTGCGCGATATGGCTACTAAAGAACAAAGAACGGTAACGGAGGACCAACTCCTGTAGATTGCATGGAAACACTGAAGCGAACTCATACATGTGGTGAACTGAACGCGGGCAACCAAGGCCAGGAAGTCCTGTTAATGGGTTGGGTAAATCGATGGCGCGACCACGGCCAGCTGATCTTTGTCGATTTACGCGACCGCGCCGGAATAACTCAAATTGTATTCAATGCTGAAAATGATCCCGAGCTTCATCGCAACGCGAAGTCTTTGCGATCGGAGTACGTGATTGCTGCTCATGGGATCGTCCGAGTGCGGGATAAGGGTCTCGAGAATCCGAACCTGAAGACCGGCGAAATCGAAGTCGCTGCCCGGGAGTTGTGGGTACTCAATGAAGCGAAGACGACCCCGTTTCCAATTGAAGACGAAATCGCCACTTCGGAAGACCTACGGTTAAAGTATCGCTATCTTGACCTTCGCAGGCCGCGGATGCGGGAGACGTTTCGCATGCGTCATCTGGCAACAATGGCTGTGCGCCGTTACATGGATGCTCAGGGCTTTTGGGAAGTCGAGACACCGATTCTCACGAAGTCGACGCCTGAAGGCGCTCGAGACTATCTCGTTCCGAGCCGTCTTCAACACGGAAGCTTCTATGCGCTGCCCCAGTCACCCCAGCTCTTCAAGCAGATTCTGATGATTTCCGGTTTCGAGAAATATTTTCAAATCGTGAAATGTTTCCGTGACGAGGATCTTCGCGCCGACC
>Ga0114129_10000596_pt1 | contig 44594 bp, 41 predicted proteins | sample RhiMetdeltSRZDD1_FD_80071 | JGI IMG/M metagenome (GOLD analysis project Ga0114129, IMG submission 80071) | Populus rhizosphere microbial communities from Tennessee, USA - Rhizosphere MetaG P. deltoides SRZDD1 (version 2) (version 2) | ecosystem: Host-associated > Plants > Roots > Rhizosphere >...
CTTTACGTTGAAAGCGAGACCGATCCGAATTGGCAGAGTGACCCTCTACAAAAAAGGCCGTCCGCGCGAGACGAGCCGTGACGAGTGACCTCCTGACGATTCTAAAGTACAGAAAACATTTCCGACGCACAATAGGAAAACTGTGCGTGAACGGTGAACGGTAAACGGTGAACGGGAGTCCGGATGATAAGCGGAGCGTCCTGTTCACCGTTCACCGTTCACGTTCTTCAGACCTTGTGAAACCCGACTCTCCCTGCCTCGTTCCCATCCGGTGCGCAGTAGATCTGGAAGTCCGCGAAGAGCGCGGGTGCCTCACGCTGCAGAACACGCAGGCACTCGATCGCCATGCGGCGAATCTCAAGCTCCGCGCCCTCGCCCAGTCGCAGCTCGAGCATGGTGCGCCACGCGCGAACGTTCGCGCTCACCACGATCTTCACTTCGGTGGCATTCGGCAGGACGCTTCTCGCGGCTTCGCGGGCCATCTTCCGTCGATGGGTGCGATCATCCAGCCAGGCATACTTGGTCATCAGCCCCTCCACTGCGGTCACATAGGCGGCCTGGGCTGCCGTGACCTGCTCGACCCACGCGGCCTCCAGCGCCGGATCGCCCTGAACGGCCGGAGGCATGACAAAGGCGGCATGCGATTCGTCCACGTACCGCTGAGAAAGCTGCGAGTAGCCGAACCCGGCGCGATGGCGGACCAGCTCGTGGCTGCAGGACCGCGAGATCCCCTCGATCAGCATCACGTAGACCGAGTGCTCGAAGACCGACCCGTGCCCCTGCCGCAGGATGTTCTGCAGGTATTCAGCGGTGGAACGACCTGCCGGATTTCGCTGGCTCATGTAGCAAAGCCGGCCGGCATACTCCGCCACCCGCTCTCCGTCGGTCGAGTCGCCTTTCCATTGCACTCGGAGGTGCTCCGGCTCGACGAACTGGGGTCGCGCGATGATAGTGACGGTGGGGCGTTTGATGATTTCCATGTAGGTAGAGAATGTCGTTTGGTAACGGCTATCAGCTATCGGCTATCAGCTGGGCTATCAGCTGGGCTATCAGCGATCTCGAGCCGGGATTTGGCGTAGCCCCCGCTCTGCTCGATGTCCCGAAGTGCCCGCGCTATATCCTCCGGCAGTGGAATCGCGCCGGCACCTGCTTTGAGGCGCGAGATGGGCGGTTCGCCGGAGGGAAGGATAATGCCGGGGTTGAGCAACCCAAGGGGGTCGAAGCTGGTCTTGATCCGGCGAAACAGCTCGACGATTTCGGTACCGTACAGCCGCTCGAGGAATCCCGCCCGCAGCCGCCCGTCACCGTGCTCACCTGAGGGGGCACCTCCCAGCGAGATCACGGCGTCGGTGATTTCTTCGAGCAGCTCGGCGACGTCGCGTTCCCAGCCGGGGCGGGCCAGCTCAGGCAGCAGGTTGACGTGAACATTGCCGTCGCCGGCATGTCCAAAGATCACAACCGACAGTCCTCGCGCCGCCGCAGCTTGTCTGATGGTCATGATGTACTCGCCGAGGCGAGGCACCGGCACGCATCCGTCTTCGATGACTTGGAGCGAACGCCGGTCGGGAGGCAGGCCTGCGAGAATCGGGCTCGCGGCGTGACGCAGCTGCCAGAGGCGCGCAGCACCCTCGGGAGACAGAGCTGCATCCACTTCATAGGCAAGCTGCCGCCCGGCTGTCACGGCAGCGCTGGTGGCTTCGCGGAGCACTTCCGGGTCCGAGCTTTCCAATTCGACCAGGAGGACGGCTTCGATGCCGGCGCGGCCGGCCGGCTCCTTCGAGTGCGCAGCCACCAGCTCCAGAAAGGTTCGATCGAGCAGCTCCACCGCACTTGCTCCCAGGGCGACCAGCCGAGTGACCAGCTCTTCGATCGTGTCGTAGCTCTTGAGGAGCAGACGAAGGCCGGCCCGATGTGCCGGCACCCGATCCAGGCGCCACTCGACCTCGGTAACCAGCACGAGCGTGCCTTCCGAGCCGATGACCAGATCGAGTGCATCGCCCGATCTTAGGTACGCATCGAGTGCATAACCCGAGGAGCTCTTGCGGATCCGGGGATAGCGGGTTCCGACCAGGTCTCGGGCGGTCTCGATAGCGGCCGCGGTCTCCCGCTCGAAGCGGAGTACCGCCTCGGGCAATGCAACCTGCGGCTGCGACTGGGATCGCCGCCCCCGCGAGAGGCTGCCAACCTCGGCATCGGCGGTCACGAAAGTCAGTCCCTCTACCCATCGCCGAACGCTGCCGTATCGGGCCGACCTGGCGCCCGCGGCGTTGGTGGAGACTACGCCGCCCGCGGTCGCCCACCGCCAGCTGGACGGATCGGGCGGGAGTCGCAACGCATGGGCAGTCGCCGCTGTGTCGAGCTCGCCCAGCGACGCACCCGCACGCATGCGAGCACGGCGCCTCTCCGGTCGCACCTCAGTTGTCGGTCCACTCATTCGCGTCAGATCGACCATGACGCCATCTCCGATATTCCCGCCTCCCATCGCACTCCCCGCTCCTCGCGGCACCAGCGCAACGCGCTCATCGGCAGCCCAGCGGACCAGCGTCAGCAGATCATCGATATCGGCGGGAAGGCAGACCGCGTGGGGGAGAATTCGGTAGATGCCCGCGGCCTCTGCATAGGCGGCCCGGGCTCGCTCGTCGGTGCGGAACGGGCCTCGAACCCGGGGCTCGGAAGGCATAGGGTAAGCTAGGGTCGCGCTCCCTTGCCAAGCAATCGCCGAACCGAGAGAATACTGCTTCCGTATGCCCGACGCGCCGCCTTCCGTTGCAGCACCAGCCCCCCGGGCTCAACTGATTCATATCGATGTCGATCGCCGTCTTGGCCACGAATGGGACGAGTGGGACGGGAAGCCCTTGCCGGACGAGGGCAACTACGATTCGGCGCCCAAGCTCTTTTTCGGGTGGTCGGCTGCCACGATTGCGGCGGCGGGGCTGGCCGCGGCCCTATTCCTTTATCTATTGGATCCGCGGTTGGCGTTGGTGCATCCGGCTCTGCCGAGCCTGCTCTGGCTGGCCTGGGGCCTCGCGCTGGGGGTCTCGAGCCTCTGGTGGCTGCTTCTGGCCCTTTCCTATTACTCCGGCCGTCGGCTGCTATCCGAGAAGCTGGCCGAACGCGGCCCGTTTCTCCGGCTTATGCGGCTTACATCACGCGTTGCCACCCGTTTCGGCCGGCGCGATTGGGTGGAGAACGCAGCGGTCAAGGTGTACAACACCCTTGCGCTGGCTCGGAGCCGCAAGGTCGGAAAGGGTGAGCTGCTGCTCCTGATTCCCCGCTGCCTCTCGAAAGAGACGCTCGACGGCGTTCTTGGGATTGCCGGTCGCTATGGGGTACCGGTCTTCGTGGCCACCCGGGGACAGCTGGCGCGACGGGTGATTCGGGAGCGCCGGCCTCGGGCCGTGGTCGCGGTTGCGTGCGAGCGAGACATGGTAAGCGGGTTGCACGACGTCGCAGGAAAGGTTCCGGTACTCGGGCTCACGATGACGCTTCCGGCAGGACCCTGTAAGGACGCCCGACTCGATCTCGGGCAATTGGAGGACTGGGTCAGAGCCTACGTGGTTTGACCTCAGCTCGAATCGGGTCGAGCAGGATGCAACGCCGCGCTGTCCGGCTTGACCGGAGCCCCACCTTCTGGCGGGGCTTCTTGTTTTGGCGGGCCTTCGTTGTCTTGCGGTGGCTTTTCCTGCTCCAGTTGCCGGCGTATCGTCTCGGTGTCCGGCACGGCCGGTGGCGGTACCGGATCGCCGTAACGCTCCTTCAGCGAATCCAGGACTGCACGAACGCGCTGCACGACCGTATGGCTGTCCGATGCGACGCGCTCGAGGTCTCGATCGGGAACTGATAGATCCCGCAGTGCGCGATAAGCGACCTCCACGTGCAGGTCGCTGTGTCCGATGCGCCCCGGATCCACCCAGCCGCGGACGCGGACAACGTCCGGGCCCAGGGGACTCTTTTTCGCTACTGCACCGGTCGAAGCGTCGAACCAGGGCGTCTCGAGATACCCGTCGCGAATCTCGATCCGGGATACCGGGATCGAATCATCCCGAAGCGCTTGAGCAAGCCGTTGGGTTGCGGTGTCGGGTCCCAGCCGAATCTCTATCGAGGGCGTGCCGAGCATCGGTGAGTACGCGGGGCGGGTCGTCGAGAGAAAGCATCCGCCTGCGAGTACCGCAGTTCCGACTGTCGGCCATCCGCGCACGTGGCTTAGTCCCTGTGCGGCGCGGTGCCCGGCGGGTGAGCGTGCGGTGCGGCCCGAGACGAGTCGGTGTGGGCCGACGTCGAATCTGGAGCCGGCGCCGGATCTCCATGGGAATGGTCGGCGTCATCATCATGGTGATGATCGGCGGCTTCTTCGCCCTCATGGTGATGCGCCTCGCCCGCGCCATGGACGTGCCCTTCAGCCCGATTTTCCAACTCTTGTCTCATGGTCGCGTTGGATACGCCGGCGGCGTGCTCGAACACGAGTTTGCCGCCGTGATGCCCCGTGTTGGCCAGGAAACCGAGGCCCACGAAAGAGAGCAGCAGGCTGGCGATCCGCTCGGCCTGGCCCATCTTGCGATCGCGCCACAGACGCCAGAGCAGCACCACGGCAAAGATCCCGAGCGTATAAAGGGCGAGGTGTTCGTGCTCCTCCATCAGCTCGTGAATGGCGTTGCCATGATCGATGACGCCTTCGACTTGAAGGCCGGCGAGCACCGCGGCACCTGCACCGAGCGTCCCGATCAGCAGCAGGACGAGGCTGGTTCGGCGGAGAGCATCGTTCTTACGCGCCACTCCAACCAGATCGAAAATCACCGCCATCGGAAGAATTGCGACGGGCAATGCCACGAGCATCGCATGGACACGGGGCCAGTCGTAACCGAGCATCAGCGCTCCGGAAAGGGACGTGAGCCGTGAACGGTAAGCGCCGCCTAGGCCAGCTCCAAGGGAACCGGCGGATCGACCGAGTAGTCGTAAAACCCCTTTCCGCTCTTCCGGCCGTGCAGGCCTGCCAATGTCATGCGACGGAGCAATGGAGGCGGCGCGTAGCGACTCTCGCGGTATTCGTCGAACATGATCTCAGCGATCCGTACCGTCGTGTCGATCCCGACGAAGTCGAGTAGCGTAAACGGCCCCATCGGGTAGCCGCAGCCGAGTCGCATGGCGAGGTCGAGATCGGCGACGGTCCCCACACCACGCTCGAGCGCCCGGGCGGCGTCCAGCAGGTAAGGAATCAGGAGGAGGTTGACCAGAAAGCCCGGCGTATCCTTGGCGACCACCGTTTGCTTTCCCAGGCTCCTCGCGAACTCCAGGCTTCGGTCCAGAGTCTCCCGGCTGGTGGTGAGCGCACGAACCACTTCCACCAGCGGCATCAGCGGCACGGGATTGAAGAAGTGCAGGCCGACAAAGCGGTCCGCTCGCGCGGTAGCCGCCGCCATCGCGCCGATGGTGAGGCTCGAGGTGTTCGACGCAAAGATGCTGTGGGGTGGACATTTGCCATCCAGCTCTCGCCAGAGCCGGTTCTTGAGATCCAGGTCCTCGGTCACCGCCTCGATGACGAGGTCGCAGTCGCTGAGCGCGGCAAGCTCGGTCGTGAAGGTCAGCCGAGCCAGCGCAGCCTCTCGCTCAGCTGCCGTGAGCTTGCTCTTGTCGACCAGCTTGGCTGACGACTTTTCGATCGATGCCCGGCCCTTGGTGAGAGCGGCCGCGTCCACCTCCCGCACGATGGTGGTGTAACCGGAAGTTGCGGCGGCCTGAGCGATCCCACTCCCCATCAAGCCGCAACCAAGCACGCCGACTTTTCGGATCTCAGGAGCCATTGGTTCCCCTGCGAGGTCCACTGTGGCGCGGCGGGCCTGCCGACTCAATCGAGCGACGGACTTCTCCAATGATCGCATCCAGAATTCCGGGTACGCGCCTAGGCAGCTGATGCGCCGGCTTCACTGTTCCCGTCTCCAGGCTATCGAGCACGCGCTCGAGCCCGAGCAAGACCCGAGCGGGTACCGGCCGATAGCGGCGCAGAGTGGCGTAGCTCACGCCGAGCGCAACCGGTACCGGAATGAGCGCAACAGGAAGGAGTGCACTCAGCGCGACCAGCGCGGTCGTGGCACCGGCTCCCAGTGTGAGGGCGGTTGCGCTTCCTCCCAGGTAAGCGCTTCGGATCGGCCGCACGCTGGCACGAAGCGCCACGTGACAGAAGTCCGACTCGAGCGCCGTGATCGTCGCGGTGACAAGCTCCGCCTTGGAAAGCATGAACGGGCGCGACCCTGAGCCGAACGCTGCACTAGACCGGCGAATCGCGGCGGAAATCCCCCCGAGAGGCTCCCAACTGATACGGCCGGGCTGCTGGCGCTGCACCACCAGCAGCTCGTTCTGCTCGATCCAGCGGAGCAACGCGCGGGTCACGGCTTCGGGATCGCCACGGACAACTCGATAGGAGCCGACCTCCGCCGGACCCGCCAGGCGATCTAGGAAGCCGGGAGCGGCCTGATCCGGCGGGCGGGACTGCTCCTCCAGCATGGCCTGCTGGAGATAGCGGCGCGGGATGCCGACTTCCTGGCCCAGCGCCATCACGTCATCCGGGGACAGTTCGTCGCCGATCTCTCGATCGGCTGTCTGAAGCTCCGCCGCGCGGCGGATGATGCGGTCGAGCGCAGCGCGGTCGATCGGGCCGGGCGAGCTACTCATCGGGATCCGGGCTTGCTTTCCGCGCCTCGACTCGGAGCCGGCTCATCAGATCCTTGAGCTCCTGAGCCGGCATGGCGCTCTCGGATGGATCCGCCGGAAGAGCTTTGCGAGACTGGCCCGATCCGACCGTTCCCTGTGTGCCCGCCGGCGCCGGGACGGATGACGCGTCAGCCGGCAAGGCGCTGCCCGCCGCTTGCTGGAAGAACGGACGGAAAAGATCGATGGGCAGCGGAAAGATCGTGGTGGAGTTGTTCTCTGCGGCGATTTCCGCGACGGTCTGGAGATAACGCAGCTGTATCGCGTTCGGCTCGGTGCCTAGGGTGTGCGCGGCCTGAGCGAGCGTTTGCGAAGCCTGAAGCTCGCCCTGCGCGTTGATCACCTTGGCCCGCCGCTCCCGCTCTGCCTCGGCCTGGCGGGCCATGGCCCGCTTCATCGTTTCAGGAAGGTCGACGTCCTTCACCTCAACGGCGGAGACCTCGATGCCCCAGGGATCGGTGCGTTCGTCGATGATCCGCTTCAGAATGGCGTTGATCTTTTCCCGATCAGCGAGCAGCTCGTCCAGCTCGACCTCACCCAGCACCGATCGGAGTGTGGTCTGGGCCAGCTGGCTCGTTGCGTACAGATAATCCTCTATTTCAATGACCGCCTTCCCCGGATCCATGACCCGCATGTAGAGGACGGCGTTCACCTTTACCGAGACGTTGTCGCGGGTGATCACATCCTGCGGCGTGATGTCGAGCGCCACGATCCGAAGCGAGATTCGCTTGGCGTGGGCGAACCCGCTCGGCACGAAGATGAGCCCGGGCCCTTTGGTGCCCCAGAAGCGGCCCAGAAAGAACGTGACCGCGCGCTCGTATTGCTTGATGACGCGCAGGCTGGAGAACAGGTAGAGAACGACAACGGCAAGACCACCAATCAGGGCTTCCATGACTGCTCCTTCACGCAGGCAGGGCCTCTACGATGAGGGCGATGCCCTGGCCGCCGCCAATGCAGGCGCTACCCAAGCCGAGCCGCCCACCCTGGCGCCTGAGCGCGTGTAGCAAGTGTGCGGTGATGCGAGCGCCGCTTGCGCCCAGTGGATGCCCAATGGCGATCGCCCCACCGTCGACGTTGGTTCGCTTCCGATCGAGTCCCAGCTCCCGTTCGACCGCGACATACTGCGCGGCGAACGCTTCATTCACCTCGATCAAGTCCATGTCGTCCATCGAGAGCTTTGCCTGCGCGAGCGCGGCGCGGGCAGCCGGAGCCGGACCGATGCCCATGAGGGCGGGATCCACGCCGCTGACGGCCCAGGCGATCAAGCGACCCAGTGGTCGAAGTCCTCTCTCGGCCGCCCATCGCTCGTCGGCCAGGACGATTGCCGCCGCTCCATCGGAGACGCCCGAAGCATTTCCCGCCGTTACGAGGCCGTCCTTCCGGAACACGGGCGGAAGCTTTGCCAGCCCCTCGGCGGTCGAGTCGGGACGCATGTGCTCATCCGCCACCCATTCAGTGGTGGTGCCGGTCTTGGGATTCCGTACCGCGACCGGGATCACCTCCTGGCGAAACGCGCCCGCCTCCCAGGCAGACTTGGCGCGTTGCTGACTGATCAAAGCATAGGCGTCTGCGTCGGCGCGCGTGACACCGTATTGCTTTCCCAGGTTTTCGGCGGTGTCGCCCATGGGAAGGCCGCAGTACGTGTCACGCAGCGAATCCCACAGGCTGTCTTCTAAAACGGGCGCCTGACCGAGCTTCGTTCCGAATCGGGCGCCGCGCAGGACATACGGCGCCTGGGTCATGGACTCGGTGCCTCCCGCAACGACCGCCTTCGCTTCCCCCAACAGGATGCGATGCGCGCCCTGGATTATCGCTTCGAACCCTGACCCACAGAGCCGGTTGACGGTGACTGCGGGGACTTCGATTGGTAAGCCGGCGCTAAGGCCGATGTGCCGCGCCAGATAGGCAGCGTCGGTGGACGTCTGGACCACGTTGCCGAAGATCACATGATCGATTTCGTCGGAAGTGACTCCCGAGCGGGCCAACGCGCACTGCGTCGCGATCGCGCCGAGGTCCGTTGCCGAATGGCTCCGGAGCGTGCCGCCGAAGGCCCCGAATCCGGTGCGCACGGCAGAAAGGAAGACTACGCGCTGCTCGCGCTCGTGGCTCACGGGATGCTCCAGGGAGGGGCCCAACAGGAGGGACGGGCGAACGACATGGGACTCGGAATATGGCCCCACCCGAGAGGCGCTTCAAGCGAGCTAGTCCTCGCCGATGGTTGCGCCGCAACTCACGCAGTGACGCCAGCCGTATTCGACATCTGCGTGACAGGAGGGGCACTGCAGCGGGCGCTGGCTCTGGCCGCAATGAGGACAAAAATTCACCTGCCGTCCGGCTGGTAGCGCACCGCCACAGTAGAGGCACATGGCTGTCGCGTCCGCGTCGGACCGTGGCGGGGGCGGTACAACGGTGTCGAGCGGCAGTTCGTTGTTGGGTTCTGCGACCTGGGTTTCCGTGTGGTCGAAGGTCCCGCGAAGCGTCTCCTCCCGGACCGTTTGGGGAGGTGGCCCAGGCGGCGCGTACGAAACAGCCGGTTCCGCGGCAAGGGCGCGGGCGACTTCAGCAGCGCCGAGCCAGACAAGTGCGTCGCCATTCGCACGCAAGAGGCCCAGGTCCGGATTGGTGCCGGCAAGCTCGGTCTGAAGTCGCGCTTGCAGTTCGGGCGGCTCTATTCGAGCATACCCGCCTTCGCCCGAGCAGAGTCTGAGGAGAAGGACCTCGTAATCCTCGGCGCTTTCCAGTCCGAGTGCGCGCCGGTTGACCCGGTACGGCAGAATGTCACGCAGGATTTCGGCGACCTGGAGCTGCTGATGCAGCCGATGCGGATCGGTGGCCACGATATTGGCAACCAGCTGGCGAAAGAAGCGCTCGAGATCGCTCACAGGCTTGCAGGTTTAGTGTTGGGGCAGGTTACGGGGGGATGTCCGGAAGTGTCAAGCAAGGACACCTGATGTGCATTCCACCCGACAATTCGAACGAAGCCAAGGTCCTCGGAAACTTCGCAGTGCCGCTTGCATTCGGACCTTTGGCCGCTCCGTCCGAGGGAACACCGGATTGGGTCCAGCTCATGCTCGAAGGCAAGTACATTCCGACGATCGACTCGGCTACGCGCATGGCCACAATCTGCAGGCCCGGTAGGAGTCCGGAGAACACCGGCCTTCTGGCTGCTTTCCCGCGACCCCGCGTTGCTATCGGACTTCCATAGGCATTACTGCTCGAGGGTAGCTGGGTCCCGCCGATCACGCTGAATGGGGTGACCCCGAATGTGGGAAGGAGGCGTCTCGCGGGATGCGGGCAGCGATTTCGGCCTGGCCGGTGAGATCTACGCTGCCCCTGCGGACACCGTCACCGGCCGGGTAGGCGTTACCTACAGCTGGCGCTGGTGGCTCGAGTCGGCTTGATCTTACTTGCTACCCTTGGCGCCGCTCTTCTGAAACAGGTGAAGATACTGGCCGTATCCCTGGGCCTCCAGCTGATCCACCGGGATGAAGCGCATCGCTGCAGAGTTCATGCAATAGCGCTGTCCAGTCGGGGCCGGGCCATCGTCGAACAGGTGCCCCAGGTGTGAGTCGGCGTGAACCGAGCGCACCTCGGTTCGCACCATCATTAAGCTCCTGTCCACTTTCGTCTCGAGATTTTTCGGCTCGAGCGGCCTGGTGAAGCTCGGCCAGCCCGTACCAGAGTCGTACTTGTCGAGCGAACTGAACAAGGGCTCCCCCGAAACGACATCCACGTAGATCCCTGCCTCGTGGTTGTCCCAGTAGGCGTTATGGAAGGGAGCCTCGGTTCCCTCCTTCTGGGTCACTTCGTACTGGGTCGACGTGAGCCGCTGCTTCAGCTCCGCATCGGTTGGCTTTCGATAGTTCACCGCATTCCACCCTTTCGTGGCCACGGGGGCCGTCCCGGTCTGCGCTCCTGCCACGCCTACGACCGCGAGCAGGAGTGCAACCACAAGTCCCATCGCCTGTCTCATTTAGCTTCTCCGGATATCATCACCCAACTTATACGGTTGGTATCACCGCCCAAAGAACGCCGCTTCGGCAAGCTTGGTTTCCCGGCCGGACCGGCCAGCCGGTCATGAGCAGGTCGACATGCCCGCAGCCCGCTGAGGGCCCAAAGAGGGCGGCGGCTGATTCTGCAAGTTGTTCAGCCGTAGCTTCTTGGTCTGATGGACGGCTCGGCGTCCACATTGGCCCCGCTGTTTGCAACCGCGGCGATGACCGGCAAACCGTGTGACCGGTCTTGGAACGGCGATCGCCGGGATGTCCGCTTTCGGTTCATGCGCACGCCCCTGGGACGAACCATGGTCCAGGTGATTGGAGGCGGTGCGATCGTGTTCGCGGTTGGACTTCTGCAGGGGCGATTCGGCGCGGGCAATTGACGCGGGTGCAGCTAAAAGCGAAGCGCTCGAAGGTAGTCGTACCCGATTCGGGCGCGCTCGAACGGCGGGACACGGCCCTCATCCTGCTCGACATAAAGGTGACGAACTCCTCCGGTGCGGGCCTGCGCCAGTATCTGCCGGAAGTCGATGATTCCTCGGCCCAACTCCGTAAACTCGTGTTGCGGACCGGAAGCCATGTCCTTGAGGTGGAGCAGCGGAAAACGTCCCGGCCAGCGGGCAAGCAGGTCCACGGGGTTTCGACCGCCCTTGGTAGCCCAGTATACGTCGAGCTCGAGTTGTACCAGACTGGGATCGGTTGCCTCGAGCAGCAGATCGTACGGTACGTGGCCTTCGACCCGTGCAAACTCGAAATCGTGGTTGTGATAGGCAAATTGAAGGCCAGCGCGGTGCGCCGCCTGCCCGACCGTCTTGAACAGCGCGATCAGCGAGTGCCAGTCGGACAGCGACCGGCGTTCCGCGGGTGGAACCCAGCCGCAGACCAGGTAGGTGTGACCGATTGCCTTGGCACGGTCGATCCGGGACGCATAGGCAGTCCTCAAGTCGGACGACGGAACTTGAGCCGAAGGCGCGGTCAGCCCCGCAGTCGCCACCGCCGCGCGGACTGCATTCACCGACCGGCCGAAGTAATCGGTGAACTCGACTTCACGATAGCCCAGGCCGGCGACCCGCTGGAGCGTTCCCTCGAAGTCTCGGGCAAGCTCGTCGCGAACCGTGTACAGCTCGAGCCCGATCCGATCGAGCCGATCCTTTGTCCTCCGGAACACGCCCGCTGAGCCCGCCAGAGCAATCGTCCCGACAGCGGAGACGAACTCCCTCCGCTTCACAGCTATGCTCGACTCTCAGCCACTGGCAACACTTCCCCGGCCGCGAGACGGCGCTCCAGCTCGGCGAACGCCGCGTCCGGATCGTATCCTGAGAAGAGCCCGCGCGACTGCTTGGTCGCCAGCCACCGGCCGAATCCGGAGTCGATCGCGCCAGCCGAGGTCTCCTGCCGCTCGGCCGCCTCGACGGCGAGGTCGTTGGCGTATTCATTCTTGGGGTGACCGCGATGGCCGCGCACCCAGGTCCATTGCACGTCGTGTAAGGCGCTCGACCGAACCAGAGCCTGCCACAACTCCAGGTTTTCGATCTCGCCGCCCTTACGTTTCCACCCCCGTGCGGCCCACCCTGGCGCCCATTCCCTGATCCCTTTGACCAGGTACTCCGAGTCCGACACCATCAGCGCGCGCATTCGCACGCCCTTGGCAGCGAGCAGCTGCAGCGCTGCAATTGCGCCGCTCAACGCCATGCGATTGTTGGTTGTGTCAGGCGCTGCGAGAAAGAAGTCGCGCCGCTGGATGCCGCTGCGGGTGCGTACCTCGATCAGGCCACCGGCCCCGCCAGGCGTGGTGCCTTCCCGCCCGTTTCCGAGGCAACTCTCATCCAGGTGCAGGACGGCGATGGGTGACGGACGGGGCATCAGGTTCCCTTGAGTACCTGAAACGAGGCGATGTCGTCCAGTACAAAGCTCAGCTCTTCACCGGTCATCGGCAGCCGCGCGATCAGGGCCTCGCGGGGCCCGTCGGTGGCGAGTCGTGCGGCAACCACCACATACTCGGTTCCCTTCCGCGTCGTGAGCGCGACGCGCAGGCCGTCGCGTACGGCGCGTTCCAGTTGGTCCAGTCGATCAGCGGTCCAGCGCACGCTTCATCACTCGCACGTCGACGTCATGAGGCTAAACCGCCAGGCGGGTTGGCCAGAACCTCGAGCCTACCTGGATGATCTGCGGTGAGGCGGCCAATTGTGACGGCGACCGGAGTGCCCCGAGTCTGGAGGGCTTCGAGAAGCGCCCTTTCGTTCTCGGGGGGCACCGCGAGCAGCAGCCCACCCGATGTTTGCGCATCCACTGCGAGTAAGCGGTCCGTCTCCGACAACTCCGCCGCCCAGCTGACCCGCTCATTGGCGGCCTCCAGATTGCGCATCGTCCCGCCGGGGACGAAGCCCCGCGCCGCAAGATTGCGGGCATGCGGGAATATCGGAATTGCGTCGAAGTAGAGCTCCCCACCGACCCGGCTCGCCTCGAGCAGGTTGAGGAGATGTCCCACGAGTCCAAAGCCGGTCACGTCGGTCGCAGCGCTCACGCCGATCTCGCGCGCAGCCCTCGACGCGCCGGCGTTGAGCGTGCGCATGGATCGCACGGCTTCCGCCATGCCGGCTTCGAGGAGGGCGTCGCGCTTGAGTGCCGTCGCGAGAACGCCGGTGCCGATTGGCTTGGTCAGCACCAGGCGGTCGCCGGCGCACGCGCCCGCAATTGTCAACATCTCGTCGGGATGTACCTCGCCGAGCACGGCCATCCCGAATTTGGGCTCGGGATCGTCTACTGAGTGCCCACCGAGGACCAGGCATCCGGCCTCGCGAAGGATATCGGCCGCGCCACCGATCACCTCACCCAGAATGGAAAAGGGCAGGGTGTCACGCGGCCAGCCGACCAGGTTGAGTGCGAAAAGCGGTGTGGCGCCCATTGCGTAGATGTCGCTTAGGGCGTTGGCGGCAGCAATCGCTCCCCAGTCTGCGGCGTTGTCCACCAGCGGCGTGAAAAAATCCACCGTCGCAACCAGCGCGCGATCCCGGCTCAGGCGAAAAACAGCGGCGTCGTCGCGGGTGGCGGCGTCAACGAGGACCCGCGGGTCCTCGATAGGGGGGAGGAAGCGCAGGACCTGCGCCAGGTCGGCGGGACCGAGCTTACAGGCTCAACCGGCGCCGTGGGAAAGCGATGTCAGCCGGATACGAGGCGTCTGGTCTTGAGGCTTGTCGGTCATGCTGATCCTCGGCATGAAAGAGGAGACGGAAGCATACCACCCTGATCCGTCGCCCTACCAGCTTCGCCGAATCGAATCCGGCGACATGAGACTGCCGCGCAGCATGACCCTTTCGACCTTGCGGGTGTTCCGGATGTCCTCCAGCGGATTTGCGCCGAGCACAACCAGGTCAGCGACTTCCCCGGGCGCAATCCGTCCCAGCGAGTCGACCCCGAGGAGCAGTGCGCCGTTTCGGGTCGCGGCAAGCAACGCGGTGGAAGGAGTGAGTCCGGCTGCAACCAGGAGCTCCATCTCGCGATGCTCGCTGAATCCGGGAATCAGGAGCTGGTTGGAAGCATCGGTGCCGGCCGCGATGATACCGCCTGCGCGGAAGAACTCGCGAAGAAAGAGGTCCTGCCGGGGACGCGATTTTCGGAACTGGGCGAGATCGAGCGCGCTCCACCCGGCGCGAGCAATCATCCCCGGCACATCCCAACGGGCCTGCTCTGCCGGTGGGACATCCTTCAACTCAGGCTGCTTGGTAATAGCCGGGTCGTCCAGTCGACTGAAAGTCTCGTGCAAGACCAGTGTGGGGATCACGAACACCTTTCGACTGGCGAGCTCGCCCGCGACACGTGCAAGCGACGCCGAGTCGAGCGACGCCCAAGATCGCTCGAAGGCGGTCCAGCCGGACCAGAAGCCGCGATAATGCGCGCTGAAGAGGGAGGCTTGATCCTCAATTATGGCTTCGGGCACGCCCGTCATGTGCTCGTCGCCGCGGATGCCCAGCTTGGCGGCGGTCACAGCATCAGTCAGACCCAGATGACCGGTGACCCGAAGACCGAACGTCTTCGCTTCGTCGATGACTGCCTTGAGTACCGGCGGATCGATGCGGGTGTACACCTTGATGTAGTCCACGCCCGCCACCGACGCCTGGTCGACCGCCTTGCGCGCGTCTGCTGCATCGTCGACTCCGATCGCGTCGGCGTACGTGGTCGGGCGCCCGTCGATCATCGCGCCGGCGCTGTAGATCCGGGGACTGCTGATGCCGCCGAGGTTGGCGCGCTGCCGGAGCGCGAGGATGGTATCGCGGGCACCGTGGACGTCGCGAACCGTGGTGACTCCCCACGCGAGGTAGCGGGTCAATGCCCAGGGTGCGACGTGCGCGTGCGCGTCGATCAATCCGGGGATGATCCACTTGCCCCGGACATCGATCTCCATGGTGTGCTTGGGCAGAGAAAAGCTGGCTCGGTCGGTGACGGCTTCGATCTTGCCGTCCCGAACCAGCACGACGGCATCCGGCTTCGGATTGCCACCGCTTCCGTCGATGACGGTCGCGCCTACCAGTGCGATCCCGTTCGGACCGCGCGTGCCGCACGCGACGACTGCAGCGAGGACGAGGGCGGCCGCGCTATCGCGGATCACTCGAGGTATGATCGTGGAGGATCTTCCACCCGTCGGTGCGACGCTCGAACACCAGGGTAAATGGGCCGCTCGCCGTCGTATGTCCGCCCCGGAAGAGGATGAATCGAGCCGTCAGCAGTGCATGGCGATCGCCGAGCGGGCGCGCGGCCACTTCTTCGAATCGCAAACTGTCCCGGCTTGCGCCCGCTGCGAATCTGGGTGCGTACCGCGACCGGATGAAATCCCAACCCTGACGGACATGGCCGGCTTCCACGAAGGTGGTCGTGCTGTCATGGGCGTAGTCGCTCATGAAACCATCGAGCTTGCCGCGATTCCAATCATCCGCGGATCGGTCGAGCTGGCGGGTGAGCTCCGAGGTCAGCGCCGGGTCGGTGCCGCCGGTGGATGCTGGAGTGCTCGGACGGCACGCGAGGACCAGCACGGCGGGCAGCCAGCGCAGGAGCATCCGGATCATCGAGACGGGTAAAAGTCGATGGAAGCTGGACGGGCGACTCAGGTGATGCAAGGTATGGTCATGCCGGCAAGTAAAGCGCCCCGCATGCGCGGGGCGCTTTGGTCCATGCAACTGCCGGCTTACCGGCGACGACGACGGCCCTTCTTGGCGGCACGCCGCGAGGCGCGCTTCTTGGCTGACTTCCTGCGGGCCGGCTTCTTCGCCGCGCGCTTCTTGGCGCTCTTCTTCGCCGCCTTCTTACGAGCCGGCCTTTTTGCGGCCCGCTTCTTGGCCGCCTTTTTGGCCGGACGGGCTTTCTTCTTCTTCGCGGCGGGACGGGCGGCCGGCCTCGCAGAAGCCCTGTCGCCCTGAGGGGCGGCGGACGCGGGGGCCGGAGTAGGAGTCGGAGCCGGAGCCGGCGGCGGCGTGGGTTCGCTCTGCGGCGGCAGCGGATCCATCCACCCCGATCCGGACCAGCCCATCTCCAGGGAGTACAGCGCGGCCATAGATGCTTCCTCCGATCGCGTATGCGGCGGTAGTCCGCCGCTGGTATCGAGGCACAAACTCACCTTCGGGAGATCCAACGGCGCGAGTGGGATATAAGATGCGCGGAACCAATGCTTCTGCAAGACGGGGATGCGTGCGTTACAGCACTAACGCGCGCACCAGCGGATCGGGATCGCAAGGGCTCTCTCCTGAGGCCGAACCGGAATCGGCCCTAGTTCCCTAAGTTGTGCTTTGACAAACCTTTACGACTGAAGTATTTTTGCAGAGATCATCTCCCCAGAACGGGTTCCAACCATCGTGATTGCCTCCGTCCCTTCAGCTGCGCGCGCCGCCGCACTCCTGCTGTGTATCTGTGTCCCGTCACTTCGAGCTCAATCCGTCGCGGAAGTGCAGGTGGCACCCCAGACCCTGACACTCGGGGTCGGACAGAAGCAAACCATCTTCGCGGCTGCGTTTGACCGATCGGGCAATCTGATCTCGAATGCCAAGTTCACCTTCTGGACGTCGGATTCGAGCATCGCCCGAGTCCGGACCGACGGCACGGTGACCGGCGTCAAGCCCGGCCTGGCCAAAATCGAAGCCCGTACCCAGGGACGCCGAGCCTCGCTTGCGGTGCTAGTGGGCGACTCACCCTCCGGCCCGGGCGGCCACGGCGTAGCCGCGCTCACGCTGCAACCGGCTTCGCTTCGACTGGTCCTGGGCGAGACCGCCAAGCTCGAACCGCACGCGCTGAAGGACGATGGAACGCCTGCCGAGGTGGGACGGGTAATCTGGAAGTCGCTTCGCCCGGACGTGGTCGCCGTTGACTCGACCGGCGCGTTGCTGGCGCGGGGAACCGGCCGCAGCATCATCCAGGCGGCCTTGCCAAGCGGCATGGTCGCTACGGCACCGGTCGAAGTCGAGGCGGTCGACCTTGCCCTGTCGAAGCCCAAAGTGGTGGTCGGTCCGGGCGAACTCGATACGCTCGCACTGTTGGTCCCGTCGCAGAGCAATCGGGTGATGAGCGAAGGGGTGATCTGGCAGTCCACCGATACCAGTGTGGCGAAGATCGGTCCTACCGGCATTGTGCAAGGCGTGGCGCCGGGCTCCACTGAGATCGTTGCCTGGCTGGCCGGTCAGGAGCGACGCGCCGCGGTAGTAGTGCACAAGACCGTGCGGTCCATCGTCGTGACCCCCCGTGCCAGCGCCGGCCCGCTCGTCCTTCCCCTCGACAAGAAGCACAAGTTCACTATCGCGGCTGAAGCCGTCGACTCGACTCCGATCCCGGAAATTGCCGTCAACTGGGAAGTGGGAGATTCGAGCATCGCCACCTTCGACCGCGCGACCAGCGAGCTGACGGGAAAAGCGATCGGCACCACCAGGCTTACCGCCAAGGTTTCCGGATTTCCTCCCGCGACCTGGGCTATCCAGGTTGTACCGGCCGCGGTCCGCATGGATCGATCTCGTCTGGCGCTGTCGCCTGGAGAACGCACGAGTCTCAAAGCGAGCCTGGCTGCCGAAGGGGGCAAATCCCCCGAATCCTCGACTCAGCTGACCTGGAAGTCCGATCATCCTGACGTGGTCACGGTGGACCAGCTGGGTGCGGTGGAAGCCCGGCGCTTCGGCGGAGCAAAAATCTCAGCCTCCACGTCCTGGGGCGCATCCGCCGATGCCGATGTTTTCGTGGTCGGCGATATGCTCGCGGTTTCCAACCGGACAGGGAGGCTGGGCATCTATCAAACGCGGGCTGTTCAGCCCGATTCGCTAAAGCCGGTCCTCGCGGACAGCGGCTCGAACATCGATCCCGCGCTTTCCCCGGATCGCACTCGCATTGCGTTCAGCTCGAACCGCGGCAGCAGCGAGGGCAATTACGACCTCTACGTAATGAACGCCGACGGCAGCAACATCCGGCGGGTCTTGAGTGCTCCGGGAAGCGACGGGCAACCCGCCTGGATGCCGGACGGAACCAGGCTGGTCTTCACCGGGACTCGCAACGGCGTGCCGCAGATCTTCAGCATCTCCGCCGACAGCGCCGACGCTGCGCCCGTGGCGCTCACGACGTCGGTCGGGGGAAACCAGAACCCGGCAGTTTCTCCGGATGGCCGAACCATCGCGTTTGTCTCGATCCGTGACGGTGCACCGCGCATCTATCGCATGGCGGCGGATGGAAGCGGCCAGGCCCGCGCCACGACCGGCACGCTCCGTGAAGGATGTCCCGAATTCTTCGCGAATGGTGACCTGCTCTTCGGGGTCGAGAAGAAGAAGGGCTCGCGGGACTGGCGGGTGATGCGGATGCCGGAAGGTGCTGCGCCCGTGGCCCTGTTCGAGACCGATCAGCCAGTCGTGGCCCTCTCGCCGTCTCGCGACGGCGAGCGCGTGGTGTTCGTCACCGGCCGCGATGCGGGTAAGGGTCGGATCGAATACCGCGCCTGGCTGCGGGGGCTGGCCCTTGGAGCCCAGCCAATCCAGTTCAAGCTCCGTCCCGACGAGCAGTTTCCGACCGCCACATTCTGATGCGCGCTCTCGCCCTTGACGGCGTGGGCGGCCTCGAGCGGTTGGCAATACGTAACCTGCCCGATCCTCCTCTGCGGGCGCCGGACGACGTTCGCATCCGGGTCCACGCCGCGGCCCTCAACCATCTCGATCTCTTCGTCGCCGATGGACTGGCCGGCGTCGACTACCAGTTTCCCCACGTCGTCGGCTGCGACGCGGCCGGCGTGGTGGACGCCGTCGGGCCGTCGGTAACCACTGTCGCCCCAGGCGACCGAGTCATGGTGAACCCTGGTCTCTCGTGCGGGAGCTGCGCGGCCTGCCTCGATGCAGAGGAATCACTGTGCCGCACGTTCCGGATATTGGGTGAGCACGTCTCGGGGACGATGGCCGAGCTGGTGGTCGTGCCCGAGGCCAACCTCGCCCGGGTTCCTGACGCGATGCCCTGGGATCGCGCTGCCGCCTTCTCTCTCGCGACGCTCACGGCGTGGCGCATGCTCACGACCCGCGCCTTCCTTCGGCCGGGCGAAACTGTGCTCATCTGGGGCATCGGCGGCGGAGTCGCCCAGGCTGCGTTGCAGATCGTCAAGCTGCTTGGAGGATTCGCGATCGTCACCAGCGGAACAGCGCATAAGCTCGAAGCGGCGCTGCGTCTGGGTGCCGATGCAGTCCTCGATCACGGCAAGGCAGATGTCGTCGCCGAGGTCCGCCGACTGACGGACGGACGGGGGGCCGATGTGGTGGTGGACAGCGTAGGCGAGAAGACCTGGGCCTCGACGCTTCGTGCCCTCAAGCGGGGAGGACGGTTGGTGACCTGCGGCGCGACCAGCGGACCCAGGATCGAGTTGGACCTGAGGCGACTCTTCTGGCACCAATGGAGCCTTCTCGGCTCGACCATGGGAAGCCGGCGCGAATACTGGGAAATCATGCGACTCGCCGGCCAGGGCCGGCTCTGGCCCATCGTGGATCGGGTCGTCCCACTGGAAAACGCGATCGACGCATTCAGTCGCCTCGCGAGCGGGGAGCAGTTCGGCAAGCTGGTCGTCGAGGTGTCACATGAATGAAATGCTGGGTCGGCTGAGATCAGGAGCGATACAGCTGTGGGATGTTCTTCCACCGCTGGTCGCGGCCGCGGCCATTCTGCTCGCAGGCTATTTCCTCGCGCGCCAGGTCCAGCGGTGGGTCGACGACAGTCGGAAGCGCCTCGATTTCGACCGGGTCCTTCATGCCGGCGGGCTCGATCAGGTCGTCGGGCGCAGTGGATCGCGGCTCGATCCCGTGCGGGCCCTTGCCAAGCTGCTCTTCTGGCTGGTGATGCTGGTTGTGGTCCTTCTCGCCAGCGCGGCACTGGGCCTCGAGAGCATCAACCAGATGTTCGGGACCATGCTCGCGTTCCTGCCCACCCTCATTGCCGCGATTGTCGTGGTGATTCTGGGCATGATCGTCGGCGAATTCGTGCGCGGGCTGATCACGGCGCTGGCGGGCAACTTGGCCGGGGTGCCCACGCTCGCGAAGCTGGCTAAGGGCGCCGTTGTGCTGGTCTCGGTTTTTCTTGCGCTGCAGCAGGTGGGTGTGGACCAGGAGATCGTGACCGCGGCCTTCACGTTGATACTCGGCGCGGTCGCACTGGCCGCTGGTCTGGCCTTCGGACTGGGGAATCGGGACTTGGCGGGGGAAATCACCCGGCGATGGTACGAGCAGGGCCAGCGCCGCGACCGCCGGAAGACGGATCGGAAGCCGGGAGGGCCGCCGGACGAGCCGCAATTATTGGACTGAACTGCCGCAGAAAAGGGGGAAGGCCCTTCTCCCTTTTTACTGCAGTTTGTATCTCCCGACCGTCTTCTGGTCCCCCTCCTTGATAATTCCGTAGACCGTCCCGCCGCTGCCGAATCCGGCCAGTGAGACGCCCTTGGGAAAGGTGACCGCCTCCTTCCACGAGCCGTCCGTCTGGTACACGTCATAGATCGCCTCATCGGCGTCCAGCTCACGGGCACGCTGAAGCCAGACTTGTCCCTGGGGATCGCTCGTTCCCGCCTCGAACGGCGGCTTGTTCTCGGCGAACGGCCATTCGAGGTGCAGGCTGTCCGGAAGTCCGCGGCCTTTCCCTTGCTGCCTGATCCGTGCGATCACGCGGTCCTTGTCCGCCTGAGTCACCGGGACCTTGGGGTATGTGCGGGGCTGGCCGCGAATCCACACCCCCCCCGGTCCACGCCAGTCGATCCGATTCTCCCGCGCGCGAGCGACCCACACGTGACCATCGGGCAGCACGCCGAAGACGTCATTGGGCCCGAAGATCTTGGCGACCTGCTGCACCTGCTCCCCGAACGTCGCGTCGCCGTATTCGGGAGCCGCGAGCTGGGCGACGGTATCGACCCGGCCCGTGCCAAGCTCGATCCGCAGCACGGAGATGCTGTCGGGTCTCAAGCTCCGCCCCGGCTCGCCGCCGCCCACCACCGCCTGGTAGTCGGCCTTGTAGCCGAAGCCAGCCTGGTCGTACACCAGCACCGGAGTCGGGCCCCCGGCGGCTGGGAGAGGAACTGCCCTGACCGGCTCGCCCTGCTCAGTCCAGAGGGTGGTTCGAACCGCTGCAAAGTCGACCAAAGCGACCGTGTCGCCGGCGAGATGCGCGACCCAGCCCGGGAGCTTGTATAACGAGGGGGCCGCGCCTGTGCCGAGCGTGTCGGCCCGCTTGCCGAGCGTATCCAGCTTGCCGCTCTTGAGATCGCCACGGATGAAGAGCCGATCTCGGGTGTCCGCGAAGACGATCCGTCTATCGCGCAGCTCCACCACGTTGCTGAGCTGGGAAAACGTGACCGGCAGCTTGCTCTCCAGCGTGAGGGCGCCTCGCCTTGGCTTCGAGTTGGTGCAGGCAGCAGTCGCAGCGAGTGCGAGGCAGAGCAGCCACCAGGATCTCACCATCGACATCATGATACTCCGGGAGAAACGAGTCGAGGAACTGAGACCTGTAGCGCTCTCACGTGCCCACTGTCCGATTCGATCGCCAACGCCGCGCCGGGGGCAGCTGCCAGAATACGACTGAAGCCGGGCAAGCGGATTTCGCGCACGAGATGTCCTTCCTGATCCACCACGTGCCAGCTTCCCACCGAGTCGAACGCCGCCCGGCTCTTTTCCAGCCAGACCAATCCATCCGCAGAGGTGAAGCCCGACACGAAAGGAGGTTTGATCGCAGAAAAGGGCAGCTGCTCAGCGCTGGTCCGCAGCTCCGGCGGGAATGTTCGAACGAACACCTCGCGATCGGCACGGGTCACCTCGAGCACTCGATCGGGGAGCGGATTCCCCGAGCGCCAGTGGCCGGCGGAGTCGCGCCAATCTACCCGATTGTGGTACACCCGGGCGACCCAGACCGATCCGTCGGACAGAGCGCCCCACTGATCCGTGCCACTGAATACACGTCGCTCGAACCGCCGGCCTGCATCGCCTTGGACCTCCGCTACATCCAGCGGCGCCAGCCGCGCTATGGTGTCGAACCGGCTCAACGCGGCTGAAACCCGAACGATCGCGGCCGAGTCGCGGTTACCGCTGCCGTCCGGGCCGGGCGACGGCGTCATCGGCACATAGAAGCGTCCCTGCGCATCCCGAGCACGGGCTAACGCTCCCCGAGTCAGCTCGGGGGCAGCGACCCTGGCTACGAGGCGGCCGTCCAGGGTCCAGGCAGTGAGGCGCTGCAGTCCCCAATCCGCCACCCAGAGCGAGTCGCCGGAACGGAAGACTGCGAATGGATTCTTGAGTTCCCGGCTCTTGGCTCCGCCGAGTGGCTTCACGCTGTGGCCAGAGAAGTCCACGATCCCGACCACGCCGCCGCCCTCTGAGACGAGGGCCCAACGACCTTGGCTGAGCCACACAGCTCCCGCGGCATCGGCAAAGGGTGTGAGGACGGTGTCAGTTGGAGTCGCGAGAACCAGCGGCGGAGCAGCGGGCTTGGAAGCGCCGCAGGCGGTGAGGAGCAACAGGGCTCCTGCACCGCCCGCCCGCGCGACGCCGGGATGTCGGGGGACCCGCATGGGCGGGAATGTAAGCGCCCTTCAAGGCCTCCACCAATATGAGACCTTGACCAGAAACACGTTATTCCCCGGCGCGTTGATCAGGCGGTCGACGCCGTCGCCCACCCGGAATGTCGGGTCGGTCACCGTGTCGGAACGGTTCTGGGTCCAGACGAAATAGATGGTGGACCCGGGCCGATATTCCCAGCGAAGAACCGCGTTTCCCCGGAGTGAGGCCAGCGAGAAGTTCGGGTTGCCGAACTCCAGATGAGGGACGCCCGGCGTGGCCGGCGTCACCCTGAGGCTATTGGGATCATCCGGAGCCACCATTGGAGGTCCGGTGAGGAGGAAGTCGTAGGTCCGCGGAGCTGCCAGCTCCTTGTACTCGTGAAACTCTCCCGAGGAGAGGAGGGGCTGAGTATACACCTCCAGACTCAACCGAGGCGTGAAAATCCAGTTGAGCCGGACGCTGGCGGACAGCTCGGTCTGCTTCAGCCGGGCAAACAGGTAGCGCTGCCCGAACGTCTGGACGGCGGCAGGGTCATCGAATGTCCCCACATACTGTGCAATCGATTTGAGCTGATTGAACTTCGGGCCGAGCAGCAGAGAGAAGCGGGTGCTCGGATGCCATTCGACTGTCGGAGCCACGGTCCAGCTTTGCTGACGCTCACGGGAATAGTGATCGCCGTGGAGTCCGATGCCGAAGATCCACTGGCGTCGGCCGTCGGAGGTGAAGATCATGTCCCAGTCGACGCCGGGCGCGTTGAGCGAGAGAGGGCCCCCACGAGTGCGGCGTGCATTCTGGCTGGATCCGTCATACTCGACATACCACTCCCAGTGAGAGAAGTTGCGAAGATCGAAGACGCCAGTCAGGAAGTACCCCACGGCCGTCAGATCGCCTCCGAAGGTCCAATTTCGATAAGCCGCGAGGTTGAGTCTTGCGGCCTGGAACAGTCGACTGGGCCTGGTCCAGCGATAGCCCCCCATTACGTGCGCGTTGATCAGGTCGGCCCAGATCTGGAATCCGAGATCGTTGACTTCATAACCGGGGTCGATCGCGCCGACGGCTGTGTTCAGCATCCAGTTACCTTTTTGCTTGTTGAGCGACACCCGCCCCACCCAGCCGCTCAGCGATCCTGCAGTCGAGTCGACCTGCACATAGTCTGCATCGGGGCGCTGGAAGTAGTGGACCGAGTTGCGCTGAAGGTCGGCGATCTGGGTTGGGGTGCCCGCGACCCTGCTCGCTCCCGCCCACCCCGATACCACCCACGTAGCCGCGCGATCCAGCGTGAACCAGCCGTCTATCCCGAGCCCGAACGCGTTCTTGGCGAGCTGATTCGGAAGGCTGTCCTCGTCGAACCATCGCGCCACGCCGGTGCCAATCAGCCCGATGCCCGAGCGACCTCCACTCATTTCCTTTTGCAGGCGGTAGGCTCCGTACCACGTGGGCGGCTCGACTTCGGAGCGCCAACGGGTGTCACCGGTCGCAAGATCGGCAAATTCTCGCTTGGTCAGCGCGTTGAGTGCGCCGAGACTCCAGCTGCCGGCCTTTCCGGTGAGCTTCGCTGCGCCGAGGATATGAGTACCGGCCGGCTCATTGGAGAATTCGGCGTCGGGGAGTCTGCCTTGGGGTGCTCGTCCGATCCGCCGAGTGTAGAGGAATTCAGGACCGCCCCAGTTGAACCCCCAGAAATCGTTGGCGCCACCGAAGCCGAAGTTGTAGATGTTGGCGCCCTCGATGAAAAACGGGCGCTGCTCCGGGTAGAAGGTCTCGATGTCGGTGAGGTTGACGACGGCAGGGTCCACTTCGACCTGGCCGAAGTCGGGATTGATGGTCGCATCCATCGTCAGATTGCTGCCAATGCCGAGCTTGGCGTCGACTCCGGCACCGGGGTTAGCGCTCGCGCCGGTGTGGAAAGGGTCGCCAGGGGCGTGATCGAGAAATTCCGCCTTGGCCGTGACGTAAGGCATTACTTCGAGCCGGGGCGGTGGTGAAACCCGTTCCAGCCCTATCAGATCGACGAATCGGGAGACGAATCCGCTCCCGTTGGTGGGCCGGAAGACCAGGTAGTCTTCTTCTTTTCGCCGTGCGATCTCGCGCTTGAAGTTCACGCCCCAGCGATAGGTGTCGTGGCGTTCGAACCGAAGCTGGGAGTACGGAATCCGGAACTCAGCGGTCCAGCCCAGCGAATCGCGCACCGCGCGCGCGCTCCAGACGCCGTCCCAGGTGGAGTCGCTCCATTCGTCGTTGTAAAGGGTTCCGTCGTAGAGTGTCCCCCCGGCGTTGATGCCGAAGTAGAATCCCGAGCGGCGATCGTGATACGAATCCAGATAGACGATGAACCGGTCGGCGCTGACCATGCGGTCGCGCCGAGCCAGCAGCGCCTTGATCGAATCCGGGGCGGTATCGTACATCCGAATGCCGACATAGAGCGCATCGTCGTCATACAGCAGACGAATCTCGGTTCGCTGTGTCGGCGGGGCGCCTTCCTGCGGTACGCGCTGTGTGAGCGAAGTGACTGGGCTGGTCTCGCTCCAGGCCGGCTCATCGAGTCGTCCGTCGATAGTAATGTTGCTCCGCGCCCGGGCCGCGGGAACGGCCGAGGCCGGAGTCGGACGAGTCGTCACAGCGGAGTCGAGCTGTGGCTCCGAGACGCCGAGGGCAAGGAGAAGGATCGCAGGCAGCATGGACGCTGCCCTTAGACGGCGCTCGCGGCAAAATCGTTGCCGGCGGTCGCCGCGCTAGTGCTCCAGAATTTCCTGAAGCACCTCGGCTACCCGCGGATCGTCCATCTGACCCAACCAGAACAGGGCCTTCTTGCGAAGCTCGGGGTCAGGGTCGCTCTTGGCGATCTCGAACAGCTTGTCCGCAGCGGCCTTATCGCCTCGTTGCGAGAGCACGAAAATCACCTGCTCGCGCATGGCGCGATCGGTAGTGGATCCGTACATGGTGGCGAACTCGCTGGTGGGCAGGTCGCACTGCTCGGCCCAGAACAAGGCCTGCTTTCTCATCTCGGCAGTCTCTTGCGGATTCCGTGCGATTGCCGCAAGCCACCGTGCGTTCTCCTTGGTGCCGGTCTGGGCCAGGGAGAGCATGACCTTCTTCTTGAGCTCCTCACCACGAAGGCGGCCGTAGAGGCCCCGGAGGAAGGCGATGTTCTCGCTGGTTCCGCTTTGGCCCAGCCAGTAGATCGCCTTCTCTCGCCCGTCCTCGGATACATCGCTTCGCTCCGCGAACGCGCGGAGGGCCTGCATGGCCCGATCGCTTCCCTGCTGAGATAGGGCGAACGCCGCCTTGTCCATCAGCGCCGGATCCTTGGTAGTCCGGAGAATCGAATCGAGAGCCGCCACCGATGCATCGGTTCCCACCTGGGAGAGCCAGAAGACCGCCTGCTCCCGCACTTCCGGATCCGGGTCCTGACGAGCCGCACCGAGCAGGGCCGGCTCGGCCCCCTCCACGCCTTGTTGCGCGAGAAGGAAGATTGCCTTGCGTCGCAAACACACGGACTGCGTATCACGCCGGGCTAGAACTTTCTTCAGGACCGTCGCGGCCCGCTCGGGATCTATCTGCTGGAGCGCATTCAGCGCGGCGACTTTGACGTCGTCGTCGTCCTCGGTGCAGCCGCGTGAAATGCCGTTGGTCGACAAGGCCGTGGCCTTCTGCGGGTGAGGCGGCGCGGGAGGGGCCGGCGGCGCGGGCGGAGCCGGCGGAGCAGGTGGAGCCGGCGGCGCCGGTGGAGCAGGCGGTGTGGCCACTAGTTGAGCCTCAGCCGCAATTGCTGCCGCGGCGTCGGCATCGCCGCGGCGGGCCAGCTCTCCTTGAACCCGGCGCTCCAGTGCGGCGGCATCGCCCTTGGTGGCCGCCGCCGGATAGCGTTGACGCTGAATCCGAAGGGCTCCCAGCGACTGGCGCAGGCTTTCATCGCTGCCCAGCCGGTAGAGAGAGAAGGCCTGCCAGTAGCGCGCATCTGCTGCGTACTGCGATTTGGGGAAACGGGTCTCGATCGAGGCGAAGAGCTGTGCGGCCTGGCGATACTCTCGCCGGCCCAACGCCGTTCGGGCTGCCCGATATACCGAATCGGCCGGGTCGGCTTGATACGTTGATGCGGGCGGGACTGAGAGCAACCCGTCGTCCCCCACGGTCACCGTCACACAGGGGATTGCGGTTAGAACCGCCGCGACCAGCGGCGTGAGCCAGGAAAAGTCCCAGAGCATCTCAGAGCGCTCCTTGTCGAGAAATCGTGGCCCCGCCGGCGGGAACCGCCGCCCGCAGCCGCATCAGCATCCCGTCTTCCAGTCCGTTGGTGATCAACCTCAGATCCTCGTTTCGATGTGCGGGCTGCAGCTGGGCGATCTGCGCCAGGACGAGCTCCAGGTCTTGCAACAGCAGCCTGAGCTTCGGATCGACTGCGGCAGGTGAGTCGAGGAGCAAGCGATTCGTCGCCAGCAGCTGTCTCGCAGTTGCCGAAGCTAGCTGCTCCTGGTGGCCCTGCCGCACCGACGCCCGAAACAGCGTTAGAAAGGCCTCGGCCTGGCCAAGGTGCTCGGCCGTCGCGACTCGATAGGCCGTGATGTCCTCTTTCGGCGTGGCGGTGGTCGCGACCCGTGGAGCTGCCGGTGTCGGAGCCGGCGCGACCCTCTGCCGAATGCTGAGGCGCCCGATGCCGATTCCGATCGCGAGAACCGCGGCAATGCCTGCCGCCCACACCAGGAGGCGGGGCCGGCGAGGCGCGGCTCTCGCCGCGAGCCGGCGCGCCGAGATCTCGGCCCACATCTGCTCCCTCGGTGTATCAGGGGGCCGATGATAGGACTGCGCTGCGTCGCGCAGCTCGGGTTCGAGGGGCTCGTCTTCGTCGAGTATCATGGTGTGATCATCCCCTGGCGAAGTCGGCAAGACTCTGTCTCAGCTTGGCTCGCGCGCGAGACAGTTGCGCTTTGGACGTTCCCGGTTGCACTCCGAGCAGCTGACCGATTTCCTCGTGGGTGTAACCCTCTACATCGTGCATGAGGAACACCGACCGATACCCCTCAGGGAGCTGGTCAATCGCCCGCGCCAGCCGGGACTTGAGATCGGGCTCCGCTTCACGGGGCGTCGAGCCCAGCTCCATGGCGCCGTCCAGCGCGACCTCGCGGGTCCGAAGCCGCTTGATCTTGCGCAGGCCGTTCAGGGCGACCGACAGAGCGACTGAACAGATCCAGGTGCCGAGCGATGACTCTCCACGAAAGTGGCCGAGGCGGTCAAACACGCGAATGAAGGCCTCCTGGGTGTAGTCCTTAGCCTGATCCACATCGCCGGCGAGCCGATACACCAGGCGGTAGACCCGATCGACGTGTGCGTCGTACAGCTCGCGCGCGGCGCTCGCATCACCGGCCTGTACACGGGCGATCAGAAGTCGGTCGTCCACCGGGCTCCGGTCGAGGGTCGGACTCGTCCCTGTCGTCGGTCGTCTGACACTCAAGCTCACAAGAGAGTTGCGTCTGGACCGGGCCGGCGCAACCAATCCGCAGCTGAGAGCATCTCAGGTTCGTAACCGGTCATCGAGAGGAACTCATGCGGTTTGAGCACAGCGGATCCGGCGCGCCCGCCGAGGCCCGAAAGGTCGAATGCCTCCGAGACAAGCAGGGGCAATTCATCGGCAGGATTCTCGAGCCTCAGTCGGACCGGCTGGTCGGCTACGGTGCTGCGACGGTGCTCCTGACACGCCCTCAGCCCACTGGATCGCGCTGCTCGTAGCGGCTCGTTCGAGCCGCCCCAGAAGGGCCCACTAACACACCTCCTAAAGCCAAGCACCACAATCGGTTGTATTCAGCGGCCGCGATTGCGGCCGCCGCCGGGTCCCGGATATATTTATGAGGTACCGCGGCCGGTCCCGGGCCGCTCGCGCTTCTCGCCACCGCGACTAACTCATGACCGCTCCCAATTCGCGTGAGCGCATCCTGCCTCGGCTCATCGAGGAAGAGATGCAGCAGTCGTTCATCAACTACTCGATGAGCGTCATCGTCTCCCGCGCGCTGCCAGACGTGCGCGATGGATTGAAGCCGGTGCACCGTCGCATCCTGTACGCGATGAATGAGTTGGGCCTGGTTCCGGGAAGGCCTTACAAGAAATCGGCAACCGTAGTGGGTGATGTCCTGGGCAAGTACCACCCGCACGGCGACGCCAGCGTTTATGACGCGCTGGTACGCATGGTACAGGAGTTCTCGCTCCGGAACCCGCTGATCGACGGGCAAGGCAATTTCGGATCGGTGGACGGCGATCCTGCAGCGGCCTACCGATATACCGAAGCCCGCCTGACACCGGTTGCCATCGCAATGCTGGAGGACATCGACAAGAACACGGTCGATTTCCAGCCCAACTTCGATGATCGGCTCCAGGAGCCGACCGTCCTGCCGGCCAAAATTCCCAACCTGCTGGTCAACGGCTCGAGCGGCATCGCGGTGGGCATGGCCACCAACATTCCACCGCACAATCTGCGTGAGGTGGCCAAGGCAGTGGAGCTTCTGGTGGACGATCCCGAGGCGACCATTGCCGAACTGCGGAAGGCGATCAAGGGTCCCGACTTTCCAACCGGCGCCTACATCTATGGACGCGAGGGCATCAAGGAGGCGTACGAGACCGGGCGTGGCCGCGTGGTCATGCGGGCGCGGGCACAGATCGAAGAGAAAGCGTCGAGCGGCAGATATCAGATCGTGGTGACCGAAATCCCTTACCAGGTGAACAAGGAGAACCTGGTCAAGTCAATTGCCGAGCTTGCTGTCGAGAAGAAGCTGGAGGGGATCAGCGGGGTCAACGACGAGTCCGACAAAGAAGGGATGCGGGTCGTCGTCGAGCTCAAGCGAGACGCCAATCCTAACGTCGTCCTGAACCAGCTGTACAAGCACACCGCGATGCAGTCCACCTTCGGCGTGATCATGCTGGCGCTCGATCACGGTGCGCCGAAGGTGATGAACCTGAAGCAGCTGCTCGAGCGGTTCGTCGAGCACCGGCACGACATCATCGTGCGCCGGACCAGGTTCGACCTCGAGGCGGCGGAAGCCCGCGAGCACATCCTCGAGGGCCTCAAGATCGCGGTCGACAATATCGACGACGTGGTCGACATCATCCGCAAATCCAAGGACGTGCCCGATGCGGACGCGCGTCTGCGGAAGCGGTTCGGCCTGTCCGAGAAGCAGAGCGACGCGATCCTCAACATGCGGCTGGCCAAGCTCACGGGCCTCGAAATCGAGAAGCTCGAAGCCGAACTCAAGGAAGTCCGCGCGACCATCAAGGAGCTGAAGGGGATCCTCGCATCCAAGCCGAAGCGGATGGCAATTCTCAAGGGTGAGATGGCCGAGATCACCGACAAGTTCGGTGACGACCGCCGCACCGAGATCGTCGCCGATCAGGGCGAGTTCACGGTGGAGGATCTGATCGCCGAAGAGGACATGGTCATCACCATCTCCCACTCCGGCTACATCAAGCGGATCTCGATCTCCACCTATCGCCGCCAGCGACGGGGCGGCCGTGGCCTCAATGGAGCCGACCTGAAGGAAGACGATTGGGTCGAGCACCTTTTTATCGCCAGTACCCACGACTATCTGCTCGTCTTCACCAACAACGGGCAGCTCTACTGGCTCAAGGTGCACGAAATTCCGCAGGCCGGTCGAGCGGCTCGAGGCAAACCAATCGTCAACTGCATCGCGATCAAGCCGGACGAGCAGATAGCCGCACTGGTCCCGGTCCGCGAATTCTCGGCTGATCAATTCATTCTCTTTGCGACCCGCCAGGGCACGGTTAAGAAGACAGCGCTCTCGGAGTACGGAAACGTCCGCACCAACGGGATCCGGGCCATTAACATCGAGCAAGACGACGAGCTGATAGATGCGCAGATCTGCGACACCACCAGCGACGTCGTGCTCGCGACGCGGGAAGGGATGAGCATCCGGTTCCATCAGGGCGACGTGCGCGACATGGGCCGGGTGGCAACCGGAGTGAAGGGAATCGAGCTGGAGAAGAGCGATGCCGTGATTGGCATGGTCGTCATCCGGCGTGACGCCACGCTGCTGGTGGTGAGCGAGCACGGCTTCGGCAAGAGGAGCGAGTTGAGCGAGTACCGGGTCCAGAAGCGCGGCGGTAAGGGAATCATCACGTTCAAGGTGACCGACAAGACCGGCGCCTGCGTTGCGCTCAAGGAAGTGCAGCCGGACGACGAGCTCATGATGATTACCCGACACGGAATCATCATCCGGGTGCCGGTCGAAGGTATCCGGGTGATCGGACGCAACACCCAGGGCGTGAAGGTGATGAATCTGGGGTCCGGAGACGCCGTAGTGGACGTCGCCAGGGTGGTCAAGGAGGACGAAAGCGGGACCGACGAGCCTGCCGGCGAGGAAGTAGCGCCGAGCGCCGAGGACTGAGGCGACTGGGCCCGTCGCTGGAGGACATCCGGGACGCGGCCCGCACGCTCGCGGGGGTCGTGAACCGCACCCCGCTGGTCGAAATTCCGCTCGCCGGGCGAACCTTCCGGCTCAAGTGCGAGCAGTTGCAACCGATCGGAGCCTTCAAGCTCCGCGGGGCGTACACCGCCGTAGCCCGGCTGGGCGATCGGCGCCGGAGCGGGATCGTCACGCCCTCGAGCGGGAATCACGGCTTTGCGATCGCGTGGAGCGCGAGGGCGTTCGGAATTCGCGCCGTAGTCGTAATGCCGGAAGCAGCGGCACGAATGAAGGTCGAGGCGGTTCGTGGGGTGGGTGGCGAGGTCGTGTTCGCCGGCCGAACTCGCTCGCCAGAGCAGGGAGCACGGGCCGAGGCCATGGCGGCAGCCGAGGGGCTCAATCTAATTCCGCCCTTCGACCATCCTGATGTCATCGCTGGTCAGGCGACCTGCGGGCTCGAGATTCTAGAGGACGCGCCGGACGTCGACACCATCCTGGTTCCCACTGGCGGAGGGGGTCTGCTCGCGGGAATTTCGGCGGCGGTCTCCGCGCTCAAGCCAGCGGTACGTGTCATCGGGGTCGAGCCGGAAGGAGCGGCAAAGCTCTCAGCGGCTCTTGCCGCCGGTAAGCCGGTGGCTCTGGAGCGAACCGAGAGCCTGGCGGATGGACTCCTGGCTCGCGCCATCGGCGACCTGACCTGGCAGGTCATTCGCCCGGTGGTTCGGGAGGCCGTTCGGGTGACCGAGGTGGAGATCGCGCTCGCTGTGAAGCATCTTTATCGGCAAGTCCAGCTGGTCATCGAACCATCCGGCGCGGTAACCACGGCCGCGCTACTCGCCGGACGCGTGAGCGCAGAGGAATCCGTCGTAGCCATTGCGACCGGGGGCAACGTAGACCCGGGCCTCTTCAATCAATTGGTGCACGCGAGCGCATGAGCCCTGCCCCCAAGATCCTCGTTGCCGACGACGATCCGGCCCTCTCCCGCACCCTCTGGTGGATTCTCAAGGAGAATGGGTACGACGTCACCACCGTTCCCGGCGGCGAGCATCTTCTGGAGCGACTCGAGACCGAGCCTTTCGATCTGGTCCTCCTCGATATCATGATGCCGAAGGTCGATGGCCTCGAGCTGCTGGGCCGGCTCAAGGGAGACGACCGGTTCAAGGACCTTCCCGTCTTGATGATCTCGTCGATGCCGCCCGAGGAGGCCACCGTTCGCTCCCTGGGTCTCGGCGCCAATGACTTCATCCCAAAGCCGTTCCGGATGAAGGAGCTGCTGGCCCGGGTCAAGGCGCAGCTTCGAGTTGGCCGGCAGCTGAACCAGGCCCGTCTCGAGGCCCGGACCCGATCGGCCATGATGGACATCATGACCGAGGTCACGGAGTCGCTCAAGCCGGATGAGATCTACCAGATCCTGGTGCGGCGGGTGGCCCAGGCGCTCAACATTTCGCGCTGCTCGATTATTCTGAGTGGGCCGGAAGAGCAGACGGCGACCGTAGTGGCCGCATATGAAAACTCCACACTGCACAATCTGCCGATCGATCTCCGGCGCTATCCGGAAATCCATCATTGCCTGACGACCGGTGAGACCGTGCTCGCGCGAGACGTCTGCACCGACCCGCTTTATCAGGAAGTGCGGGACGCGTGGGAAGCAGAAGGTCGGGCCGTGCCCACCCGTTCGGCGATCTGCATCGCGTTCTCACTCAAGGATCATCCCGCCGGCGTCTTCTTCCTGCGAACCGTGTCCGAAGATGGACCACTGACCGATCACGACCTCGAGTTTGCCGGGCAGGTAATCCGGTCGGCGGTTGCGGCTCTGGAGAAGGCGTACGACCTGGAGCACGCTGTGCTGGGTCAGGAGCAGTTGCGGCGACTGGCCGAGACCGATCCACTCACTGCCGTCTACAACCGGCGAGCCTTGATGCAGAAGCTGGAGCAGGAAATGGATCGCGCAGCCCGTTACGCCGCGCGACTCACGGCCATGATGATCGATATTGACAACTTCAAGCACATCAATGACACCCACGGCCACCTCGTGGGCGACAAGGTGCTGAAGCAGCTTGCGAACCTGCTCAAGCGGGAACAGCGTTCGGTGGATATCCTGGCGCGCTACGGCGGGGAGGAATTCGTGGTGCTGCTCCCGGAAACGACCGTGGCTGAGTCGCGCAACTTTGCCGAGCGTATTCTGCGCCGCGTGGCGACGTATGACTTCGGTGACGCGGGCCACGCGGTACGAGTCACTATTAGTGTCGGGATGGCGTCCTATCCGGATGCACGCGTCACCGACGGCCAATCCCTGCTCAAGCTGGCTGACAGTCACCTATATCGCGCCAAGTCTGACGGCCGTAACCGATTCAGCGATTGAGCAACCGCCGCTGTCCGCGCTGCCACACCAACTATGCCGCGCCGGCGCGATTCTGCCCCCGCGACGGAACTCCGCTCGTGGAGGTAGCCCCGGCACCGGATGACGGTGCCAACACGGCAAAGCTTCGCGCGGTGGAGAAGGCGGCTGAAGCCGCGGACCCCCCCTACACCAGCCTCACCGGACAGACACTTGGAGAGCACTACCTGGTAGATCGCCGCCTGGGCGAGGGCGGAATGTCGTATGTCTACCTCGCACAGGAGCTCGCCACCGGCAACAAGGTCGCACTCAAAGTGCTTTCCCCGAAGCTGAGCCGGGACCCGGGATCGGTGGAGCGCCTCCGCCGCGAAGCTGCGATCGCCATGCGGCTTTCCCACCCGAACGTTTGTCCGATTCTCGGCTTCGGCGAGACACCCCATCCGCTCATCTACCTGGTGATGCCGTATTTGCCCGGGGAGCCGCTGAGCGACCACGAAATTCGCCGCGGCCCCATGGACATCGACGAGGCCATTCCACTCCTGGTGCAGATGTGCCGGGGGCTGGAGCACGCGCACGGGCTCCGCATCGTGCATCGCGATCTCAAGCCCGAGAACGTCATGCTGGTACCGGATCGCGCTGTGGCGGGCGGCCTTCGCGCGGTCGTAATGGACTTCGGGCTGGCCAAAGAGCGGCGCGCCGAGCCGGAGGTGGTAAAACTCACCCAGACTGGAATCGTGCTGGGAACGCCTGAGTTTATGAGCCCGGAACAGATCCGCGGAAAGCCCCTCGACGGCCGGAGCGATGTGTACGCCCTCGGCGTGCTCGCCTTCGAGATGTTTACCGGGCGCTTGCCGTTCGCGGGTAAAACACCTCAGGAGATGATGCTGGCCAGGCTCAAGGGTGAGCCCACTCGGCTCCGCGCCGTCCGTGCCGATCTGCCAGCCAAGCTCGAAGACATCGTCAACCGAGCACTGGCCGTGGAACCTGCGGAACGGCACAAGTCGATGAACGACCTCGGTGCCGCGTTCGCGTCGGTGACCGGACCTACCGGCGTCTTCGGAAGGCTGTTCGGTAGAAGGTAGGAGAGCTCCTCCGCCGTCCTGACCAAACCCCATCAGCCAAAATTGCAGTCTGATTCAGCGACGAGCCCACGTTGCTTACAGATGTACGCCACTTTGACCGAAATGAGGGGCGGGGCCCGGCACGCCCGCTGCACATCCCACAGGCGTCGATCGGCCAAGCCGGTCGCCCAGACGATCAAACCCTGTTTCGTGTGGAGGATTGCAAGATGTATCTCACTACCTCTCGGCGGATTGCGCACCCGTTGCGGAGCCTTCGGCGGCTGAACAGCTTGCTGGACGAGGCCTTCAGTAACTGGCCGGCGCAGTCGAGCGATTTCGGAGCCATCACCTCGACCTGGATTCCCGCAACCGACGTGTTCGAGGACAAGGATGCGGTCCGGATCGTTGCCGAGGTCCCGGGTGTCAACCCGCAGGACGTGAAGCTTGCGGTGGAGAACAACGTCCTCACCATCCGCGGCCAGAAGAAGCAGACCGCGGAGGAGAAGACCGAGCGTTTGCATCGGTACGAGCGGAGCTACGGCGTGTTCGAGCGCTCTTTCGCTCTCCCGGGCACTGTGGATCCCGAGAAGATCGAAGCCAAGGTCGATGCCGGTGTGCTGACGGTCCTCCTGCCGAAGTCGGAGCGGGCCCGGCCCCGGGAGATCCCGGTCAAGGTCGCCTAATCGGTAGTTTCCAATCAGCAGGTGGCTTGGAGGGGGCCTCCGTAGCAATACGGAGGCCCCCTCCGCGCATACCGGATTGCTCTTATCGTTGCGCCGAGGCTACTCTATCGTCGTGTCCAGCTCGCCTCCCTTTCATGTCGTTGGCATAAGCCATCACACGGCTTCGGTCGCGCTCCGCGAGCAGTTGGCGCTGACCCCTCTCCAGATCTCGGCCTGGCTCGCCCGAGAGCGCCGCGAAGAGCGGTCGCTCATGGTGCTCGCCACCTGCAACCGGCTGGAGCTGTACTGGTGGGGAGACGAAGACCAGGAAGCGAGCCTGCGTCACTTGGCTCAGCGGCAAGGCGTCGCACTCGATTCCGGCGTTGTGTACCGCCGCGACGGCCTTCCGGCCGTGCGGCACCTTTTCAGGGTCGCAGCCGGCCTCGACTCTCAGGTAATGGGCGAGTACGAGATTCTCGGCCAGCTGCGGCGAGCACATGAGCAGGCGAAAGCCGCAGGGACGACAACCTGGCAGCTCGATGCGGCGGTGTCGGCAGCACTGAGTGCCGGGCGCCGGGTTCGGCAGGAGACCAGGCTTGGCCAGCATCCCGGCTCGGTCGCGTCGGCTGCGCTGGCGCAGGCCGCTCTCTGCTGGGGTGGTTCGCTGGCCGAGCAGCGCCTGCTATTGCTAGGGGCGGGTGAAGTGGCTGACGGTGTTCTGCGAGCCCTCGAGTCCCAAGCGTACGGCTCGCTGGTTGTTGCGAATCGAACGGCGGATCGGGCGGAGGTGTTGGTGACTGCTAACGGAGCGGATACGGTCTCCTGGGAAGCGCTTCCCGGGGAGCTGGCGCGGGTCGACGTGGTCATCGCCGCGACCTCGGCGCCCCAGCCGATTCTGGATGACGCGACGCTGGCGGCAGCAGTCGAATCCCGGGCCGGACGGCCGCTCGTGGTACTGGATCTGGCGGTTCCCCGCAATGTGGACCCCCGGGCTCGCGATATCGGCGGGCTTCGGCTGTTCGATCTCGACGATCTTCGACTGGAGTATTGTCCCGCGGTTTCGGGGATTGCCCCCTCGATCGACGAGGCCGAGAAGTTGATCGATGATGGGATCTCACGCTTCGAGCGCAACCTGCGCGTGCGGGCCGCGGCTCCGCTGCTGGCCGAGCTGCATTCCTTTGGCGAGAGGCTGGCGGAAGAGGAGACCGAGCGCGCGCTGACCCAACTCGAGGCGCTTTCCGCCGAGGAACGCGACGTGGTTCGCCGGATGGCGAGCCGGCTGGTCCGCCGCCTGTTGTATCCGGCAAGTCAGACCATCAGGGAGAATTTGTAATCAGGACGGCGTCAAGTAGCGTTTGGCCAACGGGGCGCAGCGATGTCAGGCGCCCCGTTCGCTTGGCACCGATCGCGCGGGGATCGGGTTGGCTATGCCACGACAGGCGGGGTTCACGCACCCGGGGCAGCGAAGCGGATACTTGGCGCTGTAGACCTGACCGGATGAGAGATGCTCTCGTACGAGGTCTGCGATCGCGTCGAGAAACGCAGGGCGGTCGTTCAAGGCCGGTACTCTGCGGAAGTGCGTGATACCCAGGCTTTCGGCCAAATGGCCATACTCTCGGTCCAGCTCGGACAGGGTTTCGATGTGGTCGCTGGTAAAAGCGATCGGGATCACCAGCACGTGCTTTTGTCCCCGCGCTGCGAGCTGACGGATGACCCATTCCGTGCCGGGCTCGAGCCATTTGACGGGGCCGACCTTCGATTGATAGGCCAGGAGGTGCGGGTGTGAATAGCGGAGCTGCCGCATCACCTGCTCCATGCTGGCTCCGATTTCAGCGGGATACGGATCACCGCGATTGACAAAGCGCATCGGCAACGAATGCGCGCTGAACAGAAGGACTACTTTGCCGCGATCCTCGGGAGAGAATCCCTGCAACCCTTCGCGAACAGTCTCTGCTACGGCCTCGATGAACCCGTCGTGAATCGGCCAGCGATCCAGAATGCTCCACTGGAACGCCTCTTTCAGGCCGAGCCGATCTACCGTCCGCCAGAGATCGTTGAGACTCGATCCCGTGGTTGCGCAGGAGAACTGTGGGTATTGGGTAAAGGCGACGGCGCGCTCGACTCCGTCCGCCCGCATCGCCTGAAGCGCATCCTCGCTCCTGGGCCTCACATAACGGAACGCGACATAGAAGCCATGGGGTGCGGTATCGGGCGACAGGCGATCGAGCCGCTCCACCAACCCCCGGCCCTGGGCCTCGGTGTACCGAAGGATCGGCGAGCCACCACCGATCGAGGCGTACAGCTCCCTGACTGCCGGCGCGCGGCGACGAGCAATGAAAGGCCCGAGCCATTGTTGAAAGGGAAGGTGGATGATCTCCCGGTCGGCGAACAGCTCGAGCAGAAAAGGCTCTACCGCGTCGAGCGTGGGCGGTCCGCCCAAATTAAGCATTACGACGCCGGTTTTGATCGGACGTCGGTCCGCCGAGTTTCGATGGACCGGCGGTGCGCCGGTTGGGTCGGCTGCCATGTGCCTATTCACTGACCAATCCCGTCTCGAGCGCGAACCGGGTCAGGCCTGCGACCGTGCGAATTCGAAGCTTCCGCATCACGGATTCCCGGTGAGTCTCGACTGTGCGATGGCTGATTCCCAGCGTCGCCGCGATTTCCTTGTTGGTAAGGCCCCGCGCAATTCCCTGGAGAACTTCGCGCTCCCGCGGGGTTAGCGATCCAAGATTGCCGCTTTGCTGCTCCCGCTCGAGCTCCCCCCGCACGGCAGCAGTCAGTCGCGAGGCAACCGGCGGGCTGAAGAACGCTTCCCCTTCCTGCACCGCCCGAACAGCCCGGCGCAGCTCTGTGGCTGCCGTGTCTTTCAGAATGTAGCCGTGGGCGCCGGCACGAACGCTCTCGAGTACGTATTCGGCGTTTTCATACATGCTCAGGATGAGAATCCGTGTCTCTGGTACGCGCTGGCGCAATTGAGCCGTGACCTGAATGCCCGACGCGCCGGGCATCGAAATGTCGAGCACCGCAACATCAGGACGGTGTTGCTCCGCCAACGCGACCACGTCTGCACTCCTGGCCGCCTCGGCGACTACCTCGAAGCCTGGCTCGCGCTCGAGAACATAGCGGATCCCTTCTCGCACCACGGTATGATCGTCCGCTACCAGGACACGTATCGTCGTTTCGCTCATGTCGGGCTCGACCTGGCCAGCGGCATTCGAACGGTGAGACGTGCGCCATCGCCCGAGTCGTGAGCCAGCTCTATGCTCCCGCCGAGCGCGCCGATCCGCTCGCGCATCCCGGCAAGTCCCATGTGTCCGTTGCGCTCGAAATCGTGCGGATTCGCCCCTGGCGGAAACCCCCTTCCATCATCGTGCACGGACAGGACCACTGTACCCTCTTGAGTCGCAAGCTGGATGGCGACCGTGTGCGCCTGAGCGTGCCGAGCCACGTTGGCCAACGCTTCCTGGAGAGCCCGGAACAGGGCCAGCTCGGCATCCTTCGATAGGGCGGGAAGGGCGCCGGAAAAGGTGAGGTCGGTACTGATACCGCTTCGCTCGGCGAACTCCGAGACCAGCGAACGGAGCGCCGGCACCAGCCCGAGATCGTCCAGCAGCGACGGCCGAAGATCGTTCGTCACTGCTCGGATGCTACGAATCCCGGTGTCGATCAGGTTGAGCGCACGGTCCAGCCGCTTTGCCGTCTCAGGGGCGGCGCCTTCCCGCAGCACGCCCAGCTCGATCTTGACGGCTGAGAAGACCTGGGCAGTCTCGTCGTGCAGCTCACGGGACAGCCGGCGCCGCTCCTCCTCATGCTGCTCCAGCATGCGACTCGAAAGACGGGCGAGGTCGACGGTTCTGGCTTGCACGCGCGCATACAGGTCGGCGTTCTCGAGCGCAGCACCGACCTGCTGCCCAAGGGCGACCAGAAAATCCTCGTCCAGCGCGGCGAAGGGATCTCGCGCATCACCCACGATGACGAGCGCGCCGGTCACGGCAGTGCCTCGAAAGATGGGAAGAACCGCCGCGTAAGCGTACGGCGTGGCCCGCTGAGTAAGGGGATCCGTCCACTCTGCGGTAATCTTTGGGCGCCCTGACGCCACCGCTTCAGAGAGCACCTGAGCGGACACTCCGCCCGGAACAGTGCCGGTCCAGCCGGAGCACACGCCGACGCCGCCGGCAAAGCGTCCACTCTGCCCGTCCAACTGGAACATGGCCGCGCCGCGAACCGCCGGTAGCGAAAGCTGCCGGCCCAGCAGGGCGTCGAGCAGGTCGCGCTCGCGCTCACGTCGCTGCAGCTCACCCGACAGCGTCGCCAGCGCGCCCAGGCCCCGGCGGAGATCGTCCAGTACCAGGAGCAGAATGCCGGCGCCGACGCAGAGCTCGAAAAGGATGTCGAGGTAGTAGCCCCAGGGAGTCCATGCCCCTCGCGCCCTCAGGAACGGGTAGTCGAGGTGGTGGAGCGACCAGAGGCAAAAGGCTCCGCCCAGCAAGGCCGCTCCACTCGAGGCAACGCGCCGGCGATACTTGAGGAAGACCCACCCGGTCCAGAAGGTGGCGAGACTCAGGAAAGCAACAGCCGGACCCGCAGCCCAGCCGAACGCGTCGATGCGGTAGATGGCAACGTAGGACCAAAGCGGCGGAAACAGGAAAACCGGGAGATAACTCCAGCGCCAGCGCCAGCCGCGCGAAAACACCAAAGCAGCTGCGAGCAAAGCGAGGGCGGTCCATCCGGTAACGACCTGGTGCCAGTAGAGCCAGCCGAGCTTTTCGGGTCCGGCAACAAGGAAGCTGATAATTGCGCCCAGCCGGAGCAGGTACAGAGTCCAGGCGACGCTCCACCAGGCGAAGTACGGCTTCCTGTAGCGATGAAACAGGAATCCACAGAGGGCGGCAAGCGCGGCTGTGATGGCGGCCTGAAGGAGAGCTGCCGCGAGCTCGGTGTTGTCGGCGAGCGGCGCCGCGGCGTTCATGGGTCAAACAAACGGCGTGCGGTTCGATGGCGCAATGGACCAGCGTTTGTGGAGGGAGGGTCGGTGGGGCGTCCTCACAGTAGAAGCAGAGGCAACTACTAAGTGTAGGAGAGAAACCGCTTGTGGCCGCGTAAGTTTGGGCCGGCGCTGCGGAGTTGCGCCGTTGGTACGGTCGGTGCATCTTCGCTTCAGACTTCGATTTCGAGCCCGCCTTTGGATCCCCGCGACGTCTTCATTAAACGCTTCGGCGACCTGGTCGCCCTGCTCCGAGCCGATCCGGGAAACGACGCCGCACAGGATCTCGCACTGACTGCCGCTGCAGCGGCGGTGGCCGGCCATTCCATCGTGGTCGAATCGGGCGTAGAACGGGGAACCGGCGGCGAAGACTTGTCGCTCGCTGGTCGTCTTCGAGCCCGCCGGATCGATCTTCTCCGGGTGAGCGCGGGGGCCCCACCAGAAGAGTTGCTGCGTCTCGCGCGCGCCCTCTCACACGACGTTACTCCGATTCCCAGTACCCCTCAGCTTCGGGTCGAAATGGTGCCCGCCATTGTGCCGGGCGACCTCGTCATGGCCGGTTCCGATTCATTCAGCCCTGCCCGCGGCGAGGCAGATCGCCGCTCCTGGCGCGATCGACGGAGCTGGCGCCCCGAGCCTTGGGAGGGAGTGGAGCGGCGCAAGGGACCCGACCGGCGAACGACAGGCGAGCGCCGACTGAGGATGTGGAAGCAATACGAGGCGGATATCGCGCGCCTCCAGGAACGACTCACACGTGCGTTGACGGCCAGGAGCTGGCTTGAGGGACTCGATGCTGCTCATGATCTGTTTCTCTATGCTGCCCGGGTGCCGGCTGTCGAGCGTCGCTCCTTCACGCTGAGCACCCGGCGGTTCCTGTCGCCTCACGTCTTCGCCGCGTTTATCGACTTGGGTCTGCGCCACCGGTCTCAGCAGGGCCCAGTGGCGGACGTGCTGCGGTGGTCGGGGTTGGAGGGAGCCGATGCGATTGTCGAGGCGATCCGGGGTCATCGCAGCGTGGGCCCGAGAAGGTTCCTCCACCAGGCGCTTGCGGCGATGCCGGATTCATGGTCCGCCGTGGCGCCGCTGCTGGGAAGCTCGGATACGCACGAGGTAAGTCACGCGGCCGTGATCCTCGGGCAGATGGGCCGGCCGGAGGCGCTCGATCCACTGAAGGCCCAGCTGAGCCATTCCGACCCGCAGATCCGGAGAGCGGTGCTGGCCGCACTTTCGAATTTCACCCCCAATGACGTGGCTGAGGCCCTGGGCCTGGCTCTGGACCATTCATCTGCCGATACCCGCGCCGCCGCTGCTGACGCCATTGGACGCGTTGCCGCCGCCTCCCTTGCGATGCCTCTGGTTGCGGCGCTTGGCGCCGAACGAGACTCTCGGGCCTGGCGCGCGATGATCCGCGCGCTGGGGCGTCTGGCGTCGAATGAATCCTGTGCGGCCCTTGCGTCGATCGCGCTGGCTCGGCGCCGCCTTTTCGGACGGTCCGGCTATTCGATGGGCCGTCGGTTGGAAGCTGTGCGGGCCCTGTCCACTGTACCCGCTCCGTGCCGGGAGCCCGCGCTCGCTCGGCTGGCCCGTGAGGGAGATCCGCCCGTGCGACGGGCAGCTCAGGACGCTCTCACCCGCGGTGCACCGGCGAGCTGACGGACGACCTTCCCGCCTCACTTCTGTTTCGTTACCGCGAACTCATCGATGTGCAGGTCCAGGTTGTGGTTCAGCCGAAGGCCCACGATCCCGGTTCCATCGACCAGACGGGGGTCGGCCGTATAGACCTCCTTGCCGTTAATGGCAAAGGCCAGGCGGTCCCTCCCGATGATCACTTCCAGACGATTGGTCATCTCGCCAACGGCATTGGGGCGGACGATGGCCGGATGCGCGGTCCAGGTCGAGGTGATGTTGGTGGTAGCTCCTCCGATTCTGCGCTTGATGAGATACTTGCCGTCCTGCCGAATGAGGAAGTAGGTGTACTTCTCGTCGTCGCCCGTCAGGCCCTGTCCTCCGACGAAAATGCCGTATCCCTCAGGATGTTCCGATCGTTTGGTTTGGGTGATAAGGAGGACGCTGCGAAACGGCCCCTCCACTTTGTCGGAGGCCCGCCAGAAGATTGCCGCCGGGCCGAGAGTGACGTGATAGCCTTTGTCCATGACGACGAATTTGGTTTCCGGCTCCTTGCCCTTCTCGTCCGTTCGAGCCGACCAGCCCGCCGGCAGATGGCCGCCGCCGGCGACCGGCTTGTCCGGGTCGGCGGGCTTGGTCCCTTTCTTCGCTTGGGCGGCGACCGGGGTCGCCAGGATCATCAGGGCCGTGAAGCAACGGGCGAAACGCATCGACGCACCTCGCAGACAGACAGAAGTGGGTTCACAAGTATCGGTTGCCAGGGAGTTGCGGCCCCGGGCGCCGTCGGCTAAGCTACCGACCTGAACCGGCTTCCGGGGGGCCATAGTGCATTGGTTCGGTGTCTTGTTCGCGACGATCGGCGCTGGGGCAGTGCTCGGGGCCCTTACCTTCGTGTCCCTGCTTGTTGGCGCCCTGATTAACGCGATGATCGTGCTGTTCTGCGGCCCGCTGGTCGATCGGATGCTGGCCCGCCGCAGCCGCTGACCTTCACTATTCCTCTTCCGGGGGCCCACCGTCTGCCTCCGGGGTGGTTGCCTCCCGCAGTGCCGCCTCATAGTTGATTTTCAAGCTCGCGAGTAGCTCGCGCAATCCTCGCACCCGAACCTGCAGTCCGCCGGATCGTCGCGCCATCATCGCCATGAGCCCAGCCGTCTCCGCAACCTTGCCAAGGTTGAGCCCTTGGGCTTTGACTCGAAGTTCATCGAGCTGGCGAGCCATCCCCCGCACCATCACTTCATCGGCTCGGAGGGCGCCCATCTCTTCGATGGTCGCCTGCATCCGTTGAAATTTCGGTGGAAGCGTCTGCAGCAGCGCAAGTTGAGCCTGCTGCCGCGAGGAGAGCTTCTGACCCATGATGGAGGCTCGCGTGAGGGGCTGCTAAAATCTACTCGAAGGAGGCCAAGCGGGCGTCAGGATTGAATCTCCGTAGCCTCCGGCGCGTAGTATCCGGGAACCTTCGCAGGTCCGCTCCCATGAAAATTTCCGACCTCTCTATCCGCCGGCCGGTGTTCGCGAGCATGGTAAGCACGGCCCTCGTGCTCTTCGGCGTGATCGGGTATTCAAGGCTGTCGGTGCGGGAGTATCCGGACGTGGACCCGCCGATCGTCTCGGTCTCGACTGAGCTGACCGGCGCCAACCCCCAAGTCGTCGAGTCCGCCGTCACGGACATTCTTGAGGAGGAGCTCAGCACGGTACAGGGACTACGAACCCTGACGAGCTCGAGCCAGGAAGGCTTCAGCAACATCACCCTGGAATTCAACCTGGATCGCGACGTTGAGGCGGCGGCCCAGGATGTTCGCGATAAGGTAGCGCGCGTGCGAGGCCGGCTGCCGGAGGACGTGCGGGAGCCCGTCGTGGCCAAGGAAGAGGCCGACGCCAACCCCTTCTTCTGGCTGGCCCTCTCCGGCGAGAACTACGACCTCCTGCAGCTGTCCGACATCGGCGATCGGTTGGTCAAGCAGCGACTCCAGACCCTGCCCGGCGTCGGCAGTGCCAGGATCTACGGCGAGCGGCGCTTTTCCATGCGGGTGTGGTTGTCAGCTTCCGAGCTGACCGCCCGGGGTCTCACCGTCCAGGACGTTCAGCAGGCCATTCGGACTCGAAACGTGGAAGTGCCCGCGGGTCGGATCGAGTCCGAGCGGCGGGAGTTCACCGTCCGCTCGCTGGGTGAGCTCAAGTCGCCGACTGAGTTTGCCAATCTGGTTGTGTCCAGCCAGGGCGGTCAGCTGGTCAAGCTGCAGGATCTCGGCCGGGTCGAGCTGGGCGCCGAGGACGAGCGAAGCGCGTTGCGGTTCAACGGCACGCCCGCGGTAGCAATCGGCGTGATCCGGCAATCCAAGGCAAACATCATCGACGTGGCTGACGCCATCAGGGCTGAACTTCCCAAAATTCAACAGGGCCTTCCGCCCGGCGTCCAGCTCAAGGTGGCATTCGACCAGTCCACCTTCGTGAAGCGGTCCATCCTCGAAGCCGAAGAGACGCTGGTATTGGCAGCGGGGCTGGTCGTCGTCATCATCTTCCTTTTCCTCCGAAACTTCCGCGCCACGATCATCCCAGGGCTCGCGATTCCGGCCTCGATCGTTTCGACTTTCGCGATCATGTACTTCCTGGGGTTCTCGATCAACAATTTCACCCTCCTCGCGCTCACCCTCGCAATCGGTATCGTGGTCGACGATGCGATCATCGTGCTCGAGAATGCCTTTCGCCATCAGGAGGAGTTGGGGGAAGATCCCGAGACGGCTGCCCGCCGCGGCACCGGTGAGATCGGGTTTGCCGTGATCGCCACCACC
>Ga0114129_10000598_pt1 | contig 44512 bp, 33 predicted proteins | sample RhiMetdeltSRZDD1_FD_80071 | JGI IMG/M metagenome (GOLD analysis project Ga0114129, IMG submission 80071) | Populus rhizosphere microbial communities from Tennessee, USA - Rhizosphere MetaG P. deltoides SRZDD1 (version 2) (version 2) | ecosystem: Host-associated > Plants > Roots > Rhizosphere >...
ATTCTGCAGTTTGGATTGAAGTTCGTCTTCTAGAATTGGTGAATGAGGGAGCTGGTGAATTGGTGAATTCACTTCACGAATTCACCAATTCACTAATTCACTAATTCTCGAACTCACCAATTACTGTGTTGCGGTAATCCCGCCATCCAGGTAAAGCGTCTGCCCCGTCACGAAGTTCGATGCCGGTGAGACGAAAAACCGGATGGCATTCCACACGTCTTCAGGCTCTGCGATCCGGCCGAGCGGGATGCGAGCGATCAGCGCGTCGTAGAACTGCGGGTCCGAGAGCATGTGCGCCACCTGCGCGGTCCGGACGAACGTCGGCGCCACCACGTTGACGTTGATCTGATGCGGCGCCCATTCGGCCGCCAGCTGCTTGCACAGGATCGCCAGGCCGCCTTTGCTGGCGCAGTAGGCGGCGTATCCGCGTCCTCGCAGCGCGAGCAGCGTCCGCACCGACCCGATGTGCACCTGCTTGCCGCCGCCGCCCTGCGAGATCATGTGCCGCGCCGCCGCCTGCGCCTGGAACATGGCGCTCTTCAGGTTGGCGTCGACGACGTGGTCGAACATGTCCTCTGTGACCTCTTCGGCCTTCTCTTCGCGATTCAGCCCGACGCAGTTCACCAGAATGTCCAGGCGACCGAAATGACCGACCACGGCGTCCACCATCCGTCGCGTCTCGTGGACTGAGAGCGCGTCGAACGTCGTCGCGTAGGCGTCGCAGCCTGCAGTTTTGAGAGCCTCGGCGCATCTGGCCGCTTTCTCCGCGTCGTGGCCGGTCACAGCGACCCGTGCACCAGCCTGTGCGAGACCCGTGGAGACGGCGACGCCGATCCCGCCGTAGCCGCCGGTCACGAGGGCGACTTTGCCGTCCAGCTGAAAGGCGTGATCAGAGGTTGTCACGTCTGGCTAGCTCCCAGGGCGATGGAACACAGAGGACACCAAGGACACAAATGTGAGGCCGCAAATGATCACATCTCGACGATTGCGACGGCCCGCACCGGCGCCGCCGAGGCGCCGCGCCATTTCACCGGGAGCACGCTGACGGTGAACGAGTGGTACGGCGGCGGGATCTCGTGCAGGTTGCAGAGGTTCTCGAGATGGTAGTACTCGCGCTCGCGCATCACGCGGTGGGCTTCCCAGAATTTGCGCCGCTCGAACATCTTGGCGACCGGAGGGTCGAAGCCGATCGCATCGATTCCCATCACCTTCACGCCGCGATCGAGGATGTGATGCACCGACTCCTTCGTCATGCCCGGATGATTGGTGAGGTACGCCTTGTCGGTCCGCTGCCTGGCCGCGTCGGTGCGCAAGAGCACGATGTCCAGCGGCTTGATGCGGTAGCCGTCGAGGCGCCGCTCCGCTTCGTCGATATCGGCCACCGTGATCTCGTCGCCGGCCGCCTTGCGCGTCAGGTCGAGGACGACGCCGTCGCCGTAACAGTACTCAATCGGAATCCCTTCGGCCCTCGGGGCGTCGGGCTTGACGTGGCCCCACGAGTCGATGTGCGTGCCGATGTGGTCGCCGGTGACGATCATGCAGTGGTTCGTGATCTCGTCCACGCCGTACTGATCGGTCCCGACGCTTCGCGCCATGTCCCGGTGGCTCTCCATCTCGACGATGACGGGCTTCGCCACGTTGGGATACGTCATCATCCCCTGATAGACGTCCATGCTCAGATCGATCAACCGTCGCTTCATGCGCGCCCTGCGTAAATCATGTGCGCTGAATCCGTACCTCTGCGGGCGCCCATCCTTTATTTCCCTTCCCAACCGCCGTCTACATGAATGGATTGCCCGGTGAGGTAGCTTGCTTCATCTGACGCGAAAAATGCGGCGACCGTGCCGATTTCGCGCGGCTCGCCCGCGCGGCCGAGCGAGATTTGGGCGAGCACGAGCGGCAGGATGTCGGGACTCTTCATCACCCATTCGGTCATGTCGGTGTCGATGAGACCCGGGTGCACGCAATTGACGCGAACGCCGAGCGGCGTCATTTCCGCGGACATGTTGCGCGTCAGCGCCTCGAGCCCGAGCTTGGTCGGCGCGTAATGCGTGCGGCCCGGCAGCACCTTCGCCGCCTGAATCGATCCGATGTTGACAATGCTCGCTTTCCGTTTCTCTGCGATCACCTTGCGGCAGAGCACCTGTGAGCACAGCCAGGCGCCACGCAGGTTGACGTCGACCAGCCGCGTCCACTGGTCGTCAGTGAGCTCGAGAAACGGCACGATCGTTTCGATTCCTGCGTTGTTGATGAGGATGTCGATCGGCCCGAGCTCCTTCCAGACCTTCTCGATCATCGGCTCGACTTGCGATCGCTTCGCGACGTCGGCCTTTACGGTCATGGCGCGGCGCCCTTTGGCGCGGATGGCGGCGGCGACTTCGTCGGCCTTCTCGGCGCTGGCGACGTAGTTCACGGCCACGTCCGCGCCTTCGTCGGCGAACACCTCGGCGATGCCGCGGCCGATGCCGCGGCTCGCCCCCGTTATCAGCGCGCGTTTATCTTTGAGTCTCACAGCGTTCTCGCTTGGTTTCGGGCAGGCCTAAAGGCCTGCGCGACGACAGCCTCAGAGATTCATTTCTGAGCAGACGAAGGCGTTCGTGGCAGGGCGAACACGTAGTAGCCCTGTGCTTCCAGCTTGCCTTGCACAATCGCGATGTCACCGTCCGGCACCGATTCATACGTCGACGTGCAGAAGACGACGTACTCACGTCCGCCGACTTCGAACACGGCAGCCAACCCTTCGGGATTCGCGTCAAGTTGACGCTCCCACAGGACGCGTCCGGTGTCTTTGTCGAACGCGCGGACCGTGCCATCCGCGTTCGTTCCAATGAAAATGAGGCCGCCGGCGGTGACGACCGGCCCGTTGCGGTGGACGCGCCGCGCGTTGCCCGTGTCCTTGATGCCTTTCTCCGCGAGCGCGCGTACGGTGCCGAGCGGGGCCCGCCACTTGATGGAGCCTTCGTTCAAGTCGTATTCGACGAGCTCCGACCACGGCGGGCCGATCGCGAGGAGGCCGTTCTTCGCGAGAAACATCGCGCCGAGACGCGCGGTGTACCGCGTGAGCCCCGCAATCTGTGGAAGCGGCGGGCGCGGCGGCCCCGGAGCGGCGCCGCCGGATGGCGGTGCATTCAGATCGGCCTCGCGCAGCCTGTGGATTCCCGGCTGATCGGCCGTCCGAACGTACAGCATGCCGGTTGTCGGATCGGCGGCGGTGCCGCCCCAGTTCGATCCGCCCAGCTCACCGGGGATCGAAATCTGATCGCGCGTCAGCGTCTGCGGCGTGAACAGCCCTTCGTTGCGCGCGTTCTTGAGGATCCCGCGCAGCCGCTCCTTCTCCTGATCGTCGAGATACGGATTGATGTCGTCGATGTCGAATTTCAACCGCGCGAACGGCGGCGGCTTGGTGGGGAAGGGCTGCGTCGGGAACGACTCTTCGCCCGGCACGTCGCTTTTCGGAACGTGACGCTCCTCGATCGGCCAGAGCGGCGCGCCGCTGACCCGATCGAACACGTAGAGCAGGCCGAACTTCGTCGCCTGCGCCACGATGTCGACCATCGCACCCTCGTGGCGGACCGTCAGCAGCTTCGGTGCGCTGGTCAGGTCGTAATCCCAGAGATCGTGGTGCACGGTTTGGAAGTGCCACAACCGCTTGCCCGTCCGCGCGTCGAGTGCGAGTAGGCAATTGCCGAAGAGATTCGCGCCCTTCCGATCGCCGCCGAACATGTCGTGCGTCGGCGAACCGAGCGGGAAGTATGCGATGCCGCGCTTCTCGTCGATCGAGATCTCGCCCCAGGTGTTGACGCCGCCAGCCCACTTCCAGGCGCTCTCGGGCCACGTGTCGTATCCGTACTCGCCGGGATACGGAATCGTGTGAAACGTCCAGACGAGTTTGCCGGTGACGACGTCGAAGGCGCGAAGATCGCCAGGCGTCGAACCATAGCCCTCGCCCGTTTGGGATCCGGTGATGAACAGGTTTTCGAAGATGCGTCCCGGCGTCGCGCTCGGCCCGCCGAGCGGCCGCACAGGCCCCACGCGCATGTCGACACGGCCGTTGTCGCCGAACGATGCGATCGTCGTTCCTGTGCGTGCGTCGATCTCGCGCAGACTTCCGCCGGCGCCGAAGATCAGCCGCCGGTCCGATCGATCCTTGCTTTCCCAGTAGTTGACGCCGCGGGTGGCGCGCCCGCCGGGCGCGGCTCCCTCCATGCGGTGGGACCAGATCTGCGTTCCAGTGGCCGCATCAACCGCAACGATGGAGCCCTCGGCGCCCATCAGATACATCACGCCGTCGACGACGATCGGATTGAAGCCGAGGTTACCGCTCTTATCGGCTACCGGGAAGAACCACGCCTGCTCCAGGCGCGAAACGTTCGCCTTGTTGATCTGGGTGAGCGCGGAGTACTGCATCGAGTCCGATGCGCCGCCGTAGTCGTTCCACGTGGTGTATGGCTTGACGGGCGCCGTCTGGCCATGAAGCGTCGCGACCATGAACGGCAGCACGACGCAACCTCTCCACCACAGAGCACGCGAAGGACGGGAGTGGTGGAGAGCCCCTATCCTCATCGGCTCCGCTCACCCTCGCGGAACGTGTACCCGAGCTTCTGCAGATACGCTTTCCCGATCTGCGCCGTTTGGAGCGGCGTGTACGGTGCGTTGGCCGAGCCGTCGAGCTCGTGCATGATGTTGGCGTTCGGATTCGCACCTTCGACCATGTCGAGGATCGCTTTCAGGTCGACCTTGCCTTCGCCAAGCGGGCAGTAGCCGGCGAAGTGCTCCCAGCCTTTGTAGTCCTTCAGGTGCATGTGGACCGTAATCGGGAGAAAATCCTTGACGACCTTCGCGGCGTCGGCGCCGCCTTTCTGCAGCTGTCCGACGTCGGGCGCGAACTTGCAGACTCGGGTGTCGACCGCTTCCATCACCGCGTAGGTTTCGTCACGCGACTCGACCGCGGTTCCCGTGTGCTGGTGCAGCCCTGCGCCGAGGCCGACATCGTTCATCGCCTTCGCGTATTCATTCAGGCCGGCAATGATTTTGGCTTTGTGCTCCGCGAAGGTGTACTGATTGCGGGGCACGCCGTTCGGCGCCAGCACCATGAAACGGCCGCCGTGCTTCCTGACCGCTTTGCCCCACTGAATCAGCTGCGCGAGGTTCTCCTTGCGCGTCGAGGTGTCGATCAGCTGGACCGTCGAATAAGCGGAAATCAACGGGATCCGATGCTCTTCGATCAGCGCAGCCAGCGTGCCCTTTGCGTCCCAGTCGTTCACGATCGAAGCGAACGTCTCGAACCCGTGAAAGCCGAGGCTCGCCATGTCGCGCACGGCGGGTGTCAGGTTTTCCGGCGAGCGCGGCAGCGCGCCCCAGATCAGCGTCGTGCATCCGATTTTCAGGCGGCGGGTTTGTGCGGAGGCGAGCGATGGAAAGGCGGCGGCGCCGAAAGCGGCGGCGACGGTCTTCGCAAAATCGCGGCGATTGAGCGTGTATGGCATGGTGGTCGATCTCCTGCGAGAGCGCGGGACGTAACGCTAAAGGAGTTTACTTTACCGGTCAAGTTCGTTTATTTTCACTGACTGGAGGGAACGAGGAGACGTTCCCTCTGTCTTCTCTGTTCACTCGGGATGGACACTCTTTTGACACAGACGTACCTCGATTGGGTGGTCGCCCACACGCCCACCGCCTGGTGGCACGATTCGGCGGATCCCGACGAGCTGGACCTTGGATTGCGCCGTGGCGCCATCGGCGTCACGACGAACCCGGTTCTTGCCGCGGCCGCGATGAAGAAGAATCGCGAGCGGTGGGGAACCGAGATCGATCGTGTGCTTGCGCGCAGATTACCTCCCGAGGCGCAGGCCGAAGCGCTGATGGAGGTCGTTGTTGTCAAAGCTGCCGAGACGCTGCTGCCGGCGTTCCGCGCCTCGAACGCGCGTGCGGGGTTCGTCTGCGCGCAGGTGAACCCTGCGCGGGCGGGCGACCGCGAGTGCATGAGCCCGATGGCGATGCGTTTTCACGCGTGGGCCCCGAACATCGCCGTCAAGCTGCCGGCGACCGCAGCCGGACTCGATGTGCTGGAAGAATGCGTCGCATCGGGCATCACCGTAGCCGCGACAGTCAGCTTCACGGTGCCGCAGGTGATCGCAGTCGCCGAGCGACATCGCGCCGGGGCGAAGCGCGCGCGCGACAAAGGTATCGAGCCGGGCCGGTGTTTCGCCGTGATCATGATCGGTCGGCTGGACGACTACCTGCGCGAGATCGCGCACGATGCGCGGGCGCCCGTCGACGAGGCAGACATTTGCCAGGCCGGACTTGCGGTTGTGAAGCGCGCCTACGGCATCTACCGGGAACGCGGTTACGCGGCCGTCCTGCTGGTCGCGGCGCTGCGCGGCGCGCACCATCTCACCGAATTGGCGGGCGCCGACCTGTTGATGTCCATTCACCCGACCTACCAGGAGATTCTCGTGTCGCAGGAGTATCCGCGCGTGACGAGAATCGAATCGCCCATTGCCTCAGACGTGATTCAGCGGCTTCAGCGGATCCCCGATTTCGTCCGATCGTACGAACCCGACGGCATGCGGCCCTCTGACTTCGCGGCATTCGGTCTCACGCAACGGACGCTCAGCCAGTTCACCGAGATCGGCTGGAAGCAGTTGGAGAGCCTGCGCTAGCGCGCGGCGATGATCCCGCACCGAGCCATGCCGGCCACGAAAACACGAAAACACGTCGGAGATCCGTTTCAGCCAAATACGTATGGTCTGCGGGAGACAGACCGCTAGTGGCCACGCCGGTCGAGTTGCCGAAGACGGGCAACACCGTCGAGGAATGCTTGATCAGCCGCTGGGTGAAGCATCCCGGCGACGCCGTCTCGGCCGGCGAGGTCGTCGCCGAAGTTGAAACCGACAAAGCGACGTTCGAGATCACGGCACCGGTGGCAGGGACGATGCTTGCCACCTTCTTCGACGAAGGCGCGCTCGTTCCGGTCTTCACGACCCTGTGCGTCCTCGGCGCGCCGGGTGAGCCCGTTGACGCCTTTCGGCCCGCCACTGTCGCGCCGCGTACGACTCGCGATCTTCAATCGACCATTCAGTCCGCAGTCCGCAATCCGCAATCCGCAATCGTCAGGGACGCTCCCCTCAGTCCACGCGCGAGACGTTTCGCCGCCGAGCGCGCGTTCACGACCGCGGGCATTGTCGGGTCCGGCCCCTCCGGGCGCATTCTCGAGCGTGATGTCCGTCGCGCCTACGAGCTGACGCGCGTCTCGCCGGTCGCGTCGCCGGCGCCGCGTCGTGCATCGGGCACTCGTGAGATCATCGCGCGACGATTGCGGGAATCGCTCGCGACCACCGCGCAGTACACGCTGCACTCGTGGGCCGACGCCAGCGGTCTGCTCTCGCTGCGCGCAGCGATCACAAAGTCGCCGGGCCGACGCGCGCCAGACATCACGATCAATGACCTCGTGACGTTCTGTGCAGTCCGCGCCCTGCTCGACATTCCGACGCTGAACGCGGAATTCGTCGACGGCCGGATCGTCGAACATGCGGACGTACATGTCGGGTTCGCGTGCGACACCCCGCGGGGGCTGCTCGTGCCGGTGGTCAGACGTGCCCAAACCCTGTCGCTCGGGCGCCTCGCCGCGCGACTGAAGGAGCTGGCCGCACAGGCGGTCGACGGCACCATTTCCGCCGATAACCTATCCGGTGGCACCTTCACGATCAGCAACCTCGGAGCGCTCGGAGTCGAGGCATTTACTCCGGTGATCAACGCGCCTCAGGTCGCCATTCTCGGCGTCGGCGCGATCCACGCCAAGCCCGTGCGAACGAACGGCCGCGTGGAGTTCGTCGACGCGATCGGCCTCTCGCTGACGTGCGACCATCAAGTCGTCGACGGGGCGCCGGGCGCGCGGTTCCTGCGCACCGTGAAAGAAAAGATTGAGAACGTCGAATACGATGTGATTCTTCAGAGCTGAGTCGTGAAGTTCTTCTAATCTCCTGATCTCTTGTGAAGATGTCCCTAGAGGTTTGAACGATGCCGAAATCGATCATCATCGCGCCCGAGCGAGTGTTCAGCAGAGAAGTGATTCGCTTCTCCGACATCCCGGTCAACGCGTACGCGAAAAGCGTCGAAGAAGAGCTCGCGAGCTACTCCACGGACGACCTCCTCGGCATCTGGCACGACATGTGCGCGATCCGCGAGTTCGAAACGATCCTCAACGAGATCAAAACCAAGGGCGCCTACAAGGGCATCACCTATGCCCACGCCGGTCCCGCACACCTCTCGATTGGCCAGGAAGCGGCGGCTGTCGGCATGGCGTTCTCGTTGGAGCCGGACGACCACGTGTTCGGATCGCATCGCAGCCACGGCGAGATTCTCGCGAAGGGATTCTCGGCGATCAGACAGCTCGCGGACGATCGTCTCCTCGCGATCATGACGTCGTATCGCGACGGCGCGATCCTCAGGCCGGTCGAAAAAGGACACGCCGGAACGGTGAAGCAGCTGGCTCGACGCTTCTTCATCTACGGCGCGTATAGCGAGATCTTTGCGCGCGAGACCGGCTTCAATCGCGGCCTCGGCGGCTCGATGCACGCGTTTTTCGCCCCCTTCGGCATCTACCCCAACAACGCCATCGTCGGCGGCTCGGGATCGATGGCGCCCGGCGCTGCGCTCTTCAAGCGCGTCAATCGGAAGCCGGGCATCGTGGTGGCGAACATCGGCGACTCTTCGTTCGGCTGCGGTCCGGTGTGGGAAGGCATCACCTTCTCGGCGATGGACCAGTACCGCACGCTCTGGGATCAAGCGCTCGGGGGCGGCCTGCCAATCGTGTTCAACTGCATGAACAACTTCTACGGCATGGGCGGGCAGCCGTTCGGCGAGACGATGGGGATGCAGTACATCGCACGGCTCGGGGCCGGCGTCAATCCCGAGCAGATGCACGCGGAGCGCGTCAACGGATACGACCCGCTGCCGGTCATCGATGCGTTCACACGGAAGAAGCAGGTGCTCCTCGAGGGGCGCGGGCCGGTTCTGCTCGATACCGTCACATACCGCATCAGCGGCCATTCGCCATCCGACGCATCGAGCTACCGCTCGAAGGAAGAGATCGAGCGCTGGCAGCAGGCCGACTCGATCCCCGCGTTCCGCAACAAACTGATCGCGAAGGGAATCGTCGCCGAAGCGGCGCTCGACGCTGTGAGAGCCGAGGTGGAAGCGACCACGTTCGACATGTTCAAGCTCGCGGTCGATCTGGGAGTCAGCCCTCGAGTCCGGATCGACTCGGACCTCGTCGGGCAAGTCATGTTCTCGAATCAGCGCGTCGAGCGGTTCGACAATCGCGCGCCCGAATTCTTGCAGAACCTGGCCGACAACCCGCGGGTTCAGCAGCTTCGCGGGAAGATTCGTACGCCGACGGATGGAGGCCAGCCGGTGGCCAAGATGAAGGCGTTCAACGTCCGCGACGCCATTTTCGAAGCGATGCTGCACCGATTCTCGATCGATCCCACGATGATCGCGTTCGGAGAGGAGAATCGGGACTGGGGCGGCGCGTTCGCCGTCTACCGCGGTCTCACCGAGGCGCTGCCGTACCATCGGCTGTTCAACTCGCCGATCTCCGAAGCAGCGATTGTCGGCGCTGCCGTCGGCTACGCCCTCGAGGGCGGCCGCGTCGTCGCGGAACTGATGTACGCCGACTTCATGGGCCGGGCGGGCGACGAAATCGTCAATCAGCTCGCGAAATGGCAGGCGATGTCGGCCGGGCAGCTGACCATGCCTGTCGTGCTGCGCGTATCGGTGGGCGCGAAATACGGCGCGCAGCACTCGCAGGACTTCACGGCGCTGGTCCACCACGTGCCTGGGCTGAAAGTCGTGTATCCCGTCACGCCGTACGATGCGAAGGGAATGATGAATGCGGCGCTCGCCGGCACCGATCCGGTTGTGTTCTTCGAAAGCCAGAGGGTATATGACGTCGGCGAGCAGTTCGTCGAGGCGGGTGTGCCCGAGGGGTATTACGAGATCGATCTCGCGGAACCATCTATCAAGCGGTTGGGGACGGATCTGACGATCATCACGCTCGGACCGGCGCTGTACACCGCCGTTGCGGCAGCCGACGAGCTGCAGAAACAGTACGGCCTCTCGTCGGAAGTCGTCGATCTGCGATCGGCAATTCCGCTGAATTACGAGCCTCTGGTCGGGTCTGTGAAAAAAACCGGCAGAGTCTTACTGGTGTCCGACGCCGTCGAGCGTGGAAGCGTCATGCACACGGTGTCGGCGAACCTGACGCAGCTTTGTTTCGACGATCTCGACGGTCCGCCGGTGGTCATCGGATCGAGGAACTGGATTACGCCGGCACCGGAACTGGAGGCGTCGTTTGTCCCACAAGTCTCGTGGCTGCTCGACGCGGTTCACGAACGCATCCTTCCGCTCCCGGGTCATCAACCGACCACGAAGCAATCACTGGACGAGCTGACGAGGCGCGAGCGGTCAGGCATCTAGGCGACCCAACCGCTCATTCGCTGCGCGCGTCTGATAGCGCATGCACACCAGCAACTGGCTCGACACGTCCGTTCAGGATGTCCGGTACGGAATCCGCCAGCTGCGGAAGACGCCCCTCATGGCGGCAGCGGTCGTTCTGTCGCTCGCCATTGGAGTCGGCGCGAATACCGCCATCTTCAGCCTCGTCGATGCGGCAATCCTGAAGCCGCTGCCGGTCCACGACCCGGACTCCCTCGTGATCCTGGAGTGGACCAACCAGGCGTTCCCGGAGGGGGTCGAAAACGTCAACGGCACCTTCAACCGGCTGAACAATGGCGTGCAGGCCTCTTCCGTCAGTGCCGATCTCTTTCGTCGGCTCTCGCGCGAACAAACGGCGTTCGCTGCGCTCGTCGGCATCGCCGATCCGAATCCCGTCGCGGTTGCCGTCGACGCTGCGCCCGCCGATCAGTCGAGCCTGCAGTACGTCAGCGGAAACTTTTTCCAGGGCCTCGGCATCGCACCGATGATCGGCCGCGCCTTCGGCGACGAAGACGATCGTGTCGGCCAGGAGCCGGCCGTGATCGTGAGCTATCGCTTCTGGATGCGCCGGCTCGGCGGCGGACGACAGGTGCTGGATCACACTGTTCGCATCAACAACGTGCCGGCTCGCGTCGTCGGCGTCGCGCCGGGCGAATTCTTTGGCCTTCGCGCCGGCCAATGGACCGACATCTACGCGCCGCTGGCGATGCGCGTGGCGTTCGAGGCAGGGGCTCGACCGGGGCCGCGCGGTGAGAACGATCGCGATTGGTGGGTGCGCCAGGTGGGTCGGCTGAAGCCAGGATTGCCTGAAACGTCCGCCAGAGCGCAGATAGCAGGGCTGTTCCACGCGCTCGCCGCGGAAAGCACACAGGTCGAGCCCCGGAAAACTCCCGAAATCATCACGCTGCCGGGACGCCGCGGCTTCGACGCGCTCAACGCGAGAGACACGAGCGCCCTATGGATCCTCATGCTGCTCGTTGCTGTTCTGCTGTTGATCGTGTGCGCCAACGTCGCGAATCTGCTGCTGTCGCGGTCGGTCGGCAGGCGGCGGGAATCGGCGGTGCGGCTGGCGCTCGGAGCGTCCAGAGCGCGGCTGTTCCGGCAGCAGCTGATCGAAAGCGGCACGCTCACGCTGGTCGGTGGAGGCGCCGGACTGGGGCTCGGATACGCGCTGGCGCAGGGCATTCACCGGCTGTTCCAAGCCGGGCGCGCCTCGAGCAGCGCCTTCGACCTGCGCCTCGACGTCCGCGTTCTGGTCTACACCGCCGCGCTTGCGATCGCGACAACCTTTCTCTTCGGACTTGCACCAGCCGTGTGGGCCGTCCGTGTCGACCTCAACGACGCGCTCAAGACGCAGACGAGATCGGTGATGGGCGGTCGCCTGCGGCTGCCGCGCCTGCTCGTGTCGATTCAGATCGCGTTATGCCTGACGGCGTTGCTCTCGGCCGGGCTTCTGATTCGATCGCTCGAGAACCTCAAATGGATCGACGTGGGGTTCGACCGCGAGAACCTCGCCTACGCATCGGTGAATCCGTGGCAGGCCGGTTATTCCCCAGAGCGGGTCGGACCGTACGTCGAGCGGGTGCGTGAGGAACTGTCCAGACTTCCGGGCATTGTCCGCGTCAGCACGACGCAGATCCGCTTGCTCTCAGGCAACGGAAACAACTCGCGCGTCGTACTTCCCGGCCAGGAGATGCCAATCGAGAGAGGCGTCGTGAATGCCGCCGAGCGGGCCAACCGGAACAGCGTTGGCCAGGGGTTTTTCGAAACGATGCGCATTCCGATTGTGTCAGGCAGGGTCTTCGAATCGCGAGACTTGCGCTCGCGCGCGGAACCGCCGGTCCCCGTCGTCGTCGACGAACTTTTCAGCCGGCGGTTCTTTCCCGACGTGAATCCCCTGGGCCGGCGCTTCGGCTTCAATCCGAGGGAAAACACGCGCTACGAGATCGTCGGCGTCGTCGGAGATACGCGCTACAACAATATGAGGGGCGACGCCTATCCGACCGTGTACGAGCCCTATCTGCCGGGCGATCTGCGGAGTGCGGTTCATTTCGCCATTCGCTCGACGATCGATTCCACGCGGCTGACGGACGCCGTTCGAAGGGCGGTCGGCTCCGTCGATCCGGCAGTCCCCCTGACGGAGTTTCATACGCAAACGGGGCTGATCGACCGTATGCTGCGGACCGAGCGCCTGCTCGGGTTCATTTCCGGCGCATTCGGGATTGTCGCGGTCACACTTGCGGCCATCGGCCTCGGCGGCCTGCTTGCCTACGCGGTCGCTCGCCGCACGAACGAGATCGGCATTCGAATAGCGCTTGGCGCCGCCCGCCGCCAGGTCGTTGCGATGGTGGTGCAGGATTCGTTGTGGATGGTCGGGACCGGCATGGTTATCGGTCTTCCGTGCGCGTACGCGGTCGGAACCGTGTTGCGAACGACGCTGTTTCGTCTCGAGCCTCTGGATCCACGGACCATCGCGTTTTCATTCCTGGCGCTGGTTGGAACCGCGCTTCTTGCCGCGTGGATTCCGGCACGACGAGCGGCCGGGATCGATCCGATGATGGCGCTCCGCGAGGAATGATGGCGCCGGTCAGCTCCGCAGGCCAAAAGCCTGCGGAGCTCCGGATCGCCAGGAAAAACGTCGGAGCGGTTCAGAAGATATATCGAATCGACAACTGCATGCGGCGCTCGTTGCGCGCAGAAGTCACCTTGCCGAAGTTGGCGTTGGTCTGCTTGCCCGTTGCATCGAATTGCGCCGCGGTGTTCACGTCGGCGAACTGCGTCGCGTTGAACAGGTTGTAGATCTCCCATCGGAACTGCATCTTCTGGTTTCGGGCAACCGGGAAGTCCTTGAACAGCGACAGGTCGTGGTTGTTGTAGCCCGGCAGCCGTATTCTCGCGTTGTTGCAATCGTTGCCGAGATCTCCCCGTCCCGCCGGACGCTTGAACACGCTCGTGTCGAACCAGCGGTCGACGGTTCTTTGACTGCGCGGCAGGTTTGGATCGCCGGTCATGAGGAACGGCTGCGCATTCCCGGCTGTGCCATCCGCGGCCCGCGAACCGCACGACTCACCGCCACCAGTGAAGTCGAAGTTGTCCGTATACGTCGCCGTGATGTTGGCCCAGCCGCCGGTGGCCAGCGTCGTGATGCCCGAGATTCGCCAGTTGTCGAGCACCCATCTCGTGACGGCGCCAGGGATGGCGTTGCTGACTTTCGGGACGTCGATCTGGTAACTGGCGACGACGACGTGTTCCTGAATGTTCAGACGCGTCTGGTCCGCTCCGGCGGGCAGCGGTGAGGACGTCGGGGTTCGAACACGATTCGGATTATCGGTCGTGCACGGTGTGTTGCCCGTACCGCTGCAATCCCTGACGCCGGACGCATATCCGCGCGCCCACGTGTAGCTGCCAGCCAGCTCGAATCCACCGATGAACCGCCGGCTCACCTGAGTCTGCAGCGAGTCGTAGCGCGATGTGCCGATCGGCGAGCTGATGTTGATATTGCCGAAGCCGATGATCGGTCGCAGAAACTGGTCCGGCAGCGCGCCGGGGATCGGCTTGCTCGGATCCAGGCCGGTCGTGGCCGAATCGGGAACCGTGAGGTCGCGGTTTCTCGGATCGAAGCGCGCGCCCGATGGGATCGCGTTGTAGTTGTAGTCAAGGGCGATGTTCCGTGTCCGATCGCCGACATACGCGATGTCCGCCACCGTGTGCCAGCCGATCTCGCGCTGAATCGCCGCGGTGTACTTGTAGCTGACCGGACGTTTCTGGCCCGTCCGAATCGCGCCGGTCACCGTATCCGGAACGGACGTGATGCTCGTTCCAGCCAGATACGAGTTCATGTCCGTGAATCGGATGACGCGATCGAAACGGAACGCCGGGTTGCCGGGTGTCTGTTGGAAGTACGGCCCGCTCGTCGCGTCGTGAAACGCGCCGGCGGCGAGGCGCACGACAGTCTTCGGGTTCACCGCATAGGCCATCCCGAGACGTGGATCGAATTGCGGCGGCAGCGTGTCGGAAAACCCGTGGCCGTTGTTCGAATAGGTCGAATCCTCTTGCGCGACGACGCCGTTGATCTTGCACGGCGTCTCCGGCGTAATGACGTCGCAGGTGAAGCCGGTTCCCGGCACGATCAATCCAACGAACGTGACCGGGACGATTTCATTCGTGAGCGGGTTCACGGCGCGACGGCCCTGAGGCGTCGAAATCGGCTGAAAGAGAACCGCGGGTTTGCCTCCCCATTTCGGATCGAACCGCTCGAACGAGAACGCCGATGCCTGGCCGGTCTTCGAGAACGGCGTATCCCACTTGTAAACCCTGAGCCCGAGGTCGAGGGTCAGATGCGCGTTGGGCTTCCACGTGTCCTGGAAGTAGCCGGCCCAGGTGTTCTGATATCGATCGTCGGGCACGCGTCCCATCGACTCGGTGTAGCTCGTCACGTGTCCGAGGAACGCGTTCGCGTAGGCGTATCCCGTGTTGAGCGGATCGTTGCCGTCGTTCTGGAAATTGAACTCGCCGCCGAACGTTCCGGAGCGCGCCTGTCCGAACTGCTCGTGCTCCCGCAGGATGCCCATCTTGAACGTGTGCGGGCCGACCGAGTGCGTCAGGTTTGCGCCGACCGCGAACGCCACGTCCTCGCCGGTAATCGGCCAGCGGCCGTCATACGTGATGTTCGGCACTTCCTGGCTGTTGTTCTGCAGCGTGCCGAACTGCGCCCGAGGGATCAGGTTCAACGGGTTGTGGATCGACGCGAATTGCCGCAGACTTGCGAGCGCCGGGTAGCTCGATCGCTGAATGCCCGCCAGCGCCTTGTCGTCTTCCGGTGGTCCGTTCTCGGTGCTGTCGAACACACCGGTGTTGACCTCGAGAACGGTGCGGGGGCCCAGGATGCGCGTGTAATCGACCTTGCCGACGTCCGATGTGAAATCGTAGCGCTGCCGAACGAGCCCCCAGCGCGCCGATGCGCCGGCCACGTTCCACCCGACGCTCTTCGTGTACCACGATTGGTACTTGACCGAGAACGCGTCCTGATCGGTCGGTCGATAATCGATGCGGGTCAGATGCTGGCGCCGCGGATGATCGATGCTCGGCTCCTGCGTGAGGTAGTTGAACCCCGAGCCTGACGTATTCGGCATCGGCAAGAGATTGATCAGCGCCATCGAGCGCGGATCCATGCGCATGGCCGGGATGACGTTGCCGGGGAACGGCTGACCGGTCAGCGGGTCTCGCACGACAATCAGCGCGCCGGAGGTCGTCCGCGTCTGCGAAAAATCGCCGGCCCGTTCGAGTGCCGTCGGCATCGTGTAGCGTCGGAGGATGTTCACATCCTTCAGCTGCGTATCGTCGAGCGAATAAAAGAAGAACAGCTTCTTGCCATTGGCGTTGATCTTCGGAATCCGCGGGACCGGTCCGCCGAGGTTGCCTCCCAGCGTCGAGTAGCGATAGGCGGGCTTGGGCACGTTGTCGCGGTTGTTGAAGAAATTCGTCGCGTTCAGCGCTTCGTCGCGTTTGTACCAATAGCCGGTACCGTGGTAATCGGCACCACCGTGTTTGGTCACGATGTTGACCTGCGCGCCGCCCTTGAGGCCGTACTCCGCCGTGTACGCGCTCATCTGCACGTTGACTTCGGCAATGGCGTCCATGTTCGTCGCGGCGCTGAAATTCCCGCCGCCGCCGCCGTCTCCTCCGTTGATGCCGTCGACGTAGATCGTCTGGCCGCGCCCTCCCTGAATGTTCGGCACGTTCGTCGCGAAACTGCCGCCAAAGGTTTCCTGATCGTTGGCGAGAAGCGCGACACCCGGAAGAATCTTGAGCAGGGAGATGGGATCGCGTCCGCGAATCGAGAGGTTTTCCACCTGCTTCACGTCGAGAACCGCCTGATGGGACGTTTGGGTCGTCGCCAGAAACTGACCCACCGAGCTCACCGTGATCGCTTCGGCGAATTCCCCGACCTCGATGCGAAGCGCTCCGACGGCGAGCCGGTTGTTCGCCTGGACGACGTTGGCCTTCACTTCGAGCGGCTTGAAACCGGCCAGCGTGACGCGAATCGTGTAAGGTCCGGGCGTCAGTGCGGGGAACTCGAACGCGCCGATCTCGTTGGTGACGGTTCGGCGTTCCTCGAGGCTGCTCTCGTGAATAATCGTGACGTCGGCGCCGGGCACGACCTGGTTCGTGGCGTCCGTCACGGTGCCGGACATCGAACCGGCCGTGGATTGCGCACCCACCTTGACCGCAAGCAGCAAGACGAAGATCGCCGCAAGTCTGAGATGCCTCATGCCGCCTCCTGAAACAGTGCAGAATCCCGGGCCGGCGCCCGGCACGCTTTTATGCGGCCACTGGTATAACTAACTTCAGCGGTAAAGTAAACTCCCTTTACCGTTAAAGCGCGATTAAAGTGGGCGCCCACATGGGAAGTCAGAAGTCTGAAGTCTGAAGTCAGAGGTCAGAAGTCGGATGCACTTCAGACTTCAGACTTCAGACTTCAGACTTCAGACTTCGATCGGGAGGACGTTCTCGCGCCCAAGCCGGCACGCGTGCGCGATGATGCGGCGGTTCATGGACGCAAGGCGTGGACGATCGAAAACGATCGGATTCGCGTGTTACGGCAAGGGTCACGTGTTCTATTCTTCGCTGGGCCACATGCCGGAGACGTTCATGACGCCGGAGCTGGTCGGACATTTTCTCGCCGGCGTGCAGTTCATGCTCGGGGATCTCGATGCGGATGCGACTCCTAATCCTCACGGGGGTTAGGGAATAGGAATTGGGGATGAGCCATATGAAAAACACGCTGCACGTCATGGTCGTGATGGTTGCGTTCGGATCCGTTGTCGGCTTCGCACAACAGGCTCGCGTGCGGCCGCTGCCGGAACAGATTCCGTCCATCTCCATGCGTCCGACGGGATCGGGCCTCGGGACGATCCGCGTCGGCGCGGCCGACAAGAACATCTGGTTCGACTGGCGCGTCGGCGTGCCTGGGACGGCGATCAAGGCGCTGACTCTCTCCGAGATGCTCCCGAAGGTCGACGTGCTCAGCGTGGCGAGCGTCGAAGCATCGAGCACGCAGGTCGTCAGCCCCGAGATTCCGAAGAAGCTGGATTACCGCCTTCAACCGGGCGAGCGGAACGCCGTCGTCTACCGGTTCAAGGAGCTCGGCGAGCAGCTCCTCGCGTACCGCGTCGACGCGATCGGCGCAGACGAGGGCACGCGGCGCAAGGTGTTCGAGTTCGCGAAAGCGATCAACGCGCCGACGATTGTCGTGGCTGCCGATGGTGCCGCGCTCGCGGAGCTGGACAGGCTCGCCGAGGAGTTCGGCGTCAACGTCGCGGTCGAGAGCAAAGGCGATCCGAAGATCGCGATGCGGTCGCTCGACGGCCGCGGCAAACGCGTTGGCATCGCCGCCGATCTGGGCGGATGGATGCAGGCCGGAGTCAAACCGGTCGACGGTCTGGCCGTTGTCAAAGATCGGCTGATGCTCGTCAACGTCAGTGACCGCAGCGCGCTCGGCGCCGGCGGACGCGAGGTGGCATTGGGGGCAGGTGTTGGCGGTCTCGGCGACTTCTTCCTCGCGGCGTGGCGCGCTGGCGTCAAGCCTCTCTCGATCACCGTCCAGTCCACGGGGCCGACCGAAGCAGACCTCTTGAAGAACCTGAACGCCTTCGAGCGCGTGATGTGGCCGGCGATGGCCGAGCGTGTAAGGCAGATGCTCGACTCCCCGGCAGGGAAGATTCGCGGGCCGGATCGCCTGAAGCCCGACGAACGGCAGCAGATCGAGGCGGCGGCGCCGAAGCAGGCGGTCGTCAAGCCGAAGAAGGCGCGCAGGCTCCTGGTGACCGATATCCAGATGTACTCGGGGCACTCGACGATCCCGCACGGCAACCTGCTGCTCGAGCTGATCGCGAAGAACACCGGCGCGTTCGAGCCGACGTTCAGCAACGACCTGAACCTGCTGAAGTATCCGAAGATCAAGGAATTCGACGCGATCTATCTGAACAACGTGTGCGGCATGGTCTACAACGATCCGGAAGTCCGCGAGGGAATCCTGCGCTTCGTTCGCGAGGGGGGCGGCATCGGCGGGCACCACGCCGTGACCTTTGCCGGCAACAACTGGCCCGAGTTCGCCGACATGATGGGCGGCTGGGCCGGCGCGCATCATGTCGAGAAACAGATGATCAAAGTAGACGATCCGAACAGTCCGCTGACGAAGGCGTTCGGATCGGCGAGCTTCGAGCACGTCGACGAGTTCTACCAGTTCCCGCCCAGCTCGCCGTACTCGCGCGAGAAGCAGCACATTCTGCTGAGCATCGACGTGGAAAAGTCAGATCGCGCCACCGACAGCCGATTGTGCGCGTTGTGCACGCGCCCGGATCAGGACTACGGCCTCGCGTGGATTCGCACGTACGGCCAAGGGCGCACCTACTTCACGCCGCTCGGACATACGGACATCTTTTACACCGATCAGCGGTGGACGCAGCATCTCCTGACGGCGATTCAGTACATCCTCGGCGACCTCGACGCCGATGCTACCCCGAGCGCGAAGGCCAAGACAAAAACGACGGCGTCGAGCGGAAACGGAAAGTAGGCCCATTGGGCAACCGGACGGACGAAAAACGCAAAGATCGCAAAGCAAAGAATTCTCTGCGGGCTTTGCGCGCTTTGCGTTCGACGTTCGTTCTCGCCGCCGCGTGGTTCGTCGCCGCTCAGGCTCAGCAAGCCGAGCGCAAACCGTATACGTCCTGGCCCGATTATGGCGGCTCCGCCGACTCGATGCAGTACTCAGCGCTCAAGCAGATCGACAAGACGAACGTGGCGCGCCTGGAGCAAGCGTGGTTTTTTGCGGTCCCCGATCGAAGAGGCAGTTTCGGCTTCAACCCGATTGTCGTTGACGGCGTGATGTACGCGCTCGGACCCGCGAATGCGATCGTCGCGATCGACGCCGCATCCGGACAGCTGGTCTGGTCTCACGCCGTCGATGGGCCGAGTCCAGGCAACCGCGGGATGAATTACTGGGAGAGCAAGGACAGGTCGGACCGTCGGCTGATCTTCGGGGCCGGCGGCTTCCTGCATGCGATCGACGCGCGTACAGGCGCAGCGATCCGAACCTTCGGGACCGACGGCCGGGTGAACATGCGCGAAGGTCCGTTCCGGCCGCTCGGCGGCCCCAGCGGCACGGCGGGTCGCATCTTCGAGAATCTCTTCCTCACAGGGTCGACTACGGGAGAAGGCTACGGCTCGCCGCCCGGCGATCTTCGCGCGTTCGATGTCGTGTCGGGAAAGCTCGTCTGGACGTTTCACACGATCCCGCACCCTGGCGAATTCGGCCACGACACGTGGCCGAAGGACGCCTGGGAGTGGGCGGGCGGCGCAAACGTCTGGGGAGAAATCTCCGTGGACGAGCGGCGCGGTATCGCGTACTTCCCGCTCGGTTCGGCGACCCACGATTCGTTCGGCGGCGATCGCAAAGGCGCGAATCTGTTTGCCAACTGCCTCCTCGCGCTCGACGCTCGTACCGGCAAGCGGCTGTGGCACTTTCAGGCGGTTCACCACGACCTCTGGGACTACGACCTGACGACGGCGCCGAAGCTGCTCAGCGTCCGCGATCTCGCGCAGCCGGGCAGGACGATCGACGTGGTCGCGCAGGCCACCAAGATCGGATTCCTGTACGTTTTCGACCGGGTCACCGGCAAGCCAATGTGGCCGATCGAAGAACGCCCGGTGCCCAAGACCGACGTGCCGGGCGAGGCCTCGTGGCCGACGCAGCCCTTTCCAACCTTTCCGAAGCCTTTCGCGAGGCAGTCGTTCGGCGTCGACGATCTGAATCCGTATCTGGACGATGCCGAGCGGGCGCGGCTGCGGGTGATCGTTCAGAACGCGCGCAACGAAGGAGTATTCACACCGCAGACCCTCACCCGCGATCAGATCTCGACGCCCGGTGAATTCGGCGGCTCGAACTGGGGAGGCGCCGCCGGCGATCCGGCGACCGGCATGTTGTACGTGCGTTCATCCGATCAGCCGGCGCTGCACCGGCTTCGAGAACCTGCGGCCGCCGGGATGGAGGAGGGATCGCCGCCGCAGCGTGGCCGCGTGGTGTACTCGCTCCGCTGCGAAAGCTGCCATAGCCAGCCGGAGCCGAACGGCATTCGATCGATGGACCGATCGATCGTGATCGATCTCAAGGCGCTGGGTCGCGACAAAATCCGCAGCACGATTCGGGCGGGATCGGGACAGATGCCGGCGTTCAACGTTGCGGCCATCACGGAAGGGCAGCTCGACAGCCTGCTCGTCTATCTCGACAATCCCGCTGCCGGCGCAGCCGGCGGATCGGGACCGCCCCGCGCGACGCTGCGGCCGATCGAAGGGATCACGCGCTACAACGGACCGCTGGGATCGCTGTTCCGTGCCAACAACGGCCTTCCGGCGTTCAGCCCGCCATGGGCGGAGATCGTCGCGTACGATCTGAATGACGGCACGATCAAATGGCGCGCGCCGTTCGGGACGGTGCGCGCGCTCGCGGCGAAAGGCATCAAAGACACGGGCAGTCCCGAACGCGTCTGGCGCAACGGGCTCGTCGTCACTGCTGGAGGACTGATCTTCGCCGGCACGTGGGGTGATACGACGCTGCGGGTGTACGACAAAGATACCGGCCGCGTGCTCTGGGAGCGGGAGATCGACGCCAACCCCGAGGGAATTCCGTCTGTCTACGAAGTGAACGGCAGGGAGTTCGTCGTCTTCTGCGCGTCGGGTTCAGCGACGTCGCCGGAGGGGAACATCGTCTTCGTGCCGGGCAAACCGTCGGCACAGGGGTACTACGCCTTCGCACTTCCGAAGTAGCTCCGCGGTCTACGTCCTGGCGGGGCCAAAACCAGCGTAAGGTTTGAGCGGGATGATGGTCACTTCGAGCATGTCGCGCTTCACGAGCGGTAGCGTGTGCAACCGATCGCGAACCTCTTGCTCAGAATCGGCTTCAACCACGATGCAGGCGCCGCCGATATCCGCGCGATGCCAGATTTGGCGGATGAACCCTTGAGAGTAAAGAGCTCGCGCCTGCTCGGCTTCGGATTCACGGAGCGCGGCGAAGTCGGCTTCGGCGAAGCGCTCGGTGCGACGCCGCGAGATTGTCAGAAACTGCATAACGGTGCGATCTAACGCGAATGGGCATAGGACTGTCAAAATCGTCATCCGCTCTGGATCGCGCGCGCGAGTGATCGCCAAAACAGGCGTGAATTCGGCGCTCTTCTGGCACACCTCTTGACCGCTCCAGAGCATGGCTTTTCTCATCCTGCTGGCGGTCGTGGGCTTCCTGGCTTACCGCCTCACGTCGTCCGAACAACGGGAACACTACCTCCACGTTGCCATCGCTCTCGGTCGGCAGCTGATCGAACGGTTGGTTCGGCCGGGAGAGGAGTACACGACGTTCCGCGACACCCTGAAGATCCGGACATCGATTCTTCTGGCCACGCCGGCCTTCCTCCTCATATCGGTGGGCGTTTTCGGTGGGATGCTGTTCGGCGCGACGCCGATCGGCAATGCGGACACGCTCGTTGCATGGGGCGCGAGCGTGGGGACGCGTACGACGAACGGTGAATGGTGGCGGCTCGCCACGGCGATCTTCGTGCACACCGGCCTTCTTCATCTTCTCGTCTGCATGGCCGCGCTGAGTCAGCTTGGCGGATTCCTCGAGCGCCTCACGGGGCACCTGACGTTCATCGCCGCTTATCTTTTCGCGGGCATCTTCACCGGGCTCGCAAACCTGTCGCATTATCCTGTCGCGGTCACGATCTCCTCGACTGGCGCCATCTTCGGTCTGTACGGCCTGCTGGCCGCCTCGCTGATCTGGCAAGTGTTCCATGGGCTGGGCGCCCAGTCGGCGAGGTTGTTCCCTCTTTTCCGTTCGCGCGCTGCAGAAGGAGATTCGAGTGCCGCAGAAGAAGAGCAGCCTCTGAAGGACGACACACAGTCGCGCATTGTCATCCCGCCGATCGCCTTGAAACGGCTCGGCGTCGGCGCGGCGTTGTTTTTCCTGTACAGCACCTTCAGCGGCCACCTGCACAACGCTGAATTGAGCGGTCTGCTTGTCGGTCTCGCCTGCGGGATGGTTCTCGGCCGACGAGTCGACGAGAGCGTCGCAGAGCCGAAGCATGTGGCGTTCACCGCTGCAGCCACCGCCGTCATGGCACTTGTATGCGCGTTCGCGCTCCGGAACATCGCGGACGTCAAGCCGGAAATCGCGCGCCTCGTCGCCACCGAAGAACGCACGGCCACCGCGTATCGGGCCGGCGTCGATGCGTTCAACCGTGGGCGCATGAGCGCCGATGCGCTCGCGCAGCTCGCCGAAGGGACGATCATGCCGGAGCTGCAGGCGGCCGACGCGCGGCTAAAGGGATTCGACCGCGTGCCACAAGAGCATCAACCTCTTCTTGCCGATGCACGAGAGTATCTGCGGCTGCGCTGCGTGAGCTGGCGAGCCCGCGCCAACGCGATTCGGAAGGTCTACAAGGGGCTGCATCAAGCGCCTGAGGGACCGCCGAATGCGGGTCCGCGGCTTCAGGCCGAAGCGCGATTCAGATCGAATCTGGCGGCACTCGGAGCGGCCGAGGGAGCGGAGCGGGCATCGCTCGAAGCGTTCCAGAAGATGCGCACGACGAATGAGCGCTGACGCGCTGCCTCATCGTGAGGGTGGACGCTAACCGTGCTCGATTCCACGGGAGGCCGGAGCCCGAGCGACGGCGCCGACGGCCATCGCAGTCGTGAGCAGGATTAAAAGCGCGCCGAGCGCCAGTGCCGCCTCGGCCCCAAACGGCATGCGTCGGAGCTCCAGGTTGGTGACGTTTGCCGCGGCGACTGCTCCAGCCAGTACAACGTATCCGGCCGAGGCCAACTTGACCATCCGAAGCCGTCGCTGCTCGCTCCAGTTGGCGAAGGACACGAGCCACGCGATCGAAGGAAGCACGAGGATGGCGTGCATGGTCACGGCATGCGTCGGCTTCAAGGCGCCGCCGGTGGCATAAGCGGCCGCGGGCGTTCCGGCAAACACGAGCATCATTCCTTTGGCGATCATCGCCGCCCCGACCGCCATCGCGCCGCATAACACGAGGAACCCAACCTGGAGCGCGAAGCGGACGCTGATCGGTACCGTCGGATTCTTCCGAAAGGCTGCAAACGTCAGCACAACGATGATCGCAACGAGCGCGATGCCGCCCGCGGCCAACGTTCTCGCGATCAGGGCGTCGACCGGTGTCTCCATGTTGAAGTGAGACGGCACGCCGCGCCAGGCCTGAAGCGAGACCAATGCGGTCTCGACGATGCATGCGGCGATGAACGTATTGAGCAGCACGACTCGTGTCCGCTCTCCGAGACTCAAGAATGAGGCCGTCCAAACAATCGTGATCAGCGTGACGCCGAAGGACAACCCGAAAACTGTCGGCTTGCGAAACGAGAGCGGACCTTCCCACGAGCCGCCGGTGATGCCAAGAATCCCGAGGTGAATCAAACCGCTGATCAGCAGCAGCGCGCCGACGATGTAGCCGGCGCGCTCCACGCGCCGCCCGCGGCGCCAAAACGACGACAGCGACTCGAGCATCGGCTGAAGAGGGAACATCGGCACACGTCAGTGTCGCAACCAATGATGAAGGAATTATGAAGGGTCGAGCAGCTTCTGCAGTCGGACCGCTGTTCGAATCACCCTGCCGTCCTGGCCGTGATCCGCGGTGAGCTGGAGGCCGAGCGGCAGCCCCTTTCCAACCGGCATCGGAATCGTGATGGCTGGCGTCCCCAACGCCGTCCACGGCGCGTTCATCCGGGAATCGCCGGTCGAAGACAGCCCGAGCGGGGCCGCGCCGACCGCTGCCGGCACGAGGATCGCCGGCGTCGCCTTGTAGATCTCCGCGATCTTGCGGCGGCACGAGTCGATGAACGCAATCGTTTCGTTGTAGCGCGCGGTGGGTATTTGCAGTCCCTCCCGCACGAGGTTGGCCATGTCGGCGAGGCGATCGCCGTACTCCTTGAATCGCTGCTCGTGAAAGCGCGCGCCCTCGTAGAACATGACGGTCCGTCCAGCCTCGACGAGCTGTGCGAGCATCGGCGCGATGTCGATCGGCGTGATCGAGATCCCCGCGCGGCGCAGCCTCGCCAGCGCATCCTGGAAGGCCGCGGCCATCGGCGCATCGACCGGAGGCAGGGGATCGGGCGCCGCCAGCGCGAAATCCTCGCCGCCGCCGCTCGAGCGGCCAAACGCTTCCCAGAACGCGAGCATGTCGGCGGCCGTATGCGTGAAGAAGCCCAGGGTGTCGAGGCTCTTCGCGAAGGGGAGCACGCCTTCCATCGACAGGAGTCCGTAGCTCGCCTTGAATCCGGTGACACCGCAGAACGACGCCGGCCGCACGACCGACCCGCCCGTCTGCGTTCCGATCGCGAGCGGGACCATGCCGGCCGCAACGGCGGCCGCCGATCCGCTGGAGCTTCCGCCGGGCGTGTGCGCGAGATTCCTCGGATTGCGCGTCGGTGCCGGCGTGCGGTACGCGAACGCAGTGCTCTGCGTCTTGCCAAGCAGCACGGCGCCGCGCTGCCGCAGCTCGCGGACGATGGCGGCATCGAATGTCCCGATGCGGCCTTTGTAGATCGGCGACCCGTATTCGGTGGAGAGGCCGTTGGTTTCGATGATGTCTTTGGCGCCGAACGGAATTTCGGCGAGCGTGCCGTCGCCGGTCGGCCGCTGCGGACTGACCTGTACCCACGCCCGAATCGACGCGTCCGAGGTACGGATGAAATCGACGCACGGCTGCAGCGCGCTCGCACGGTCGTTCCGCGAGGCGCTCAGCCAGTCGCGAAATGTTTCGGGCCTGCGCGGCGCTGCGTTCGCGGAGGCTGCGAGCGCGATCCCGCCGCACAGGAAGGTTCGCCGATCGAGCTTTGTCACGGCATTTGCCAGATGGGTAACCGACGTCATCAGCGGCGCAGTGATGAATCAGATCGCCGCGAAAACACGAAAACGCGAGGTGTTTCTGGTCTTTCTGTTTACAGTCCTTCCAGCCGCGTGTCGGCATCCCCGAAGCGGTCGAGCGAAACGTCCATGCGGTCCATGATCGACAGATAGAGGCTGCAGAGTTTTCGGTTGTCGTCGCCGGCGTACAGATAGTCCAGCGCGCGTCCTGTTTCGAGCGCGCCGCCGAGGCCGCCGGCGGTCACGACCGGGACTTTCATGTTGTCGTGCTTCCAGCCGGCCCACATGTTCGAGAGCCAGAGCAGGCAGCTGTTGTCGAGGACGGTGCCGTCGCCCTCGGGCATCGCGTCGAGTTTCTGCGCAAGATACGCGAGCTGGCTCAGATGGAACCGCGAGATGCGCTCGTAGCCGTCCGACAGGTCGTCGTGCGAGGCACCGTGGTGTCCTTCGCGGACGTCAAGGAACGGATAGTAGAGCGATGAGAGGTCGCGCGCGAGCAGCAGCGACGCCACGCGCGTTGTGTCGGTCTGAAAGGCGAGCGCGATGATGTCGCACATCAGGCGCGTGTGCTCACGCAGATCCTCCGGCAAGCCATTCTGGGGCCGTTCCATCGTGAAAACCGGCCGGCCCTTGTGCCTCGCCAGATCGTCTGCCTTGTCTTTCGCGTCGCGCATCCGCTGGATCCGCTTCTCGACCTCGCGGACGCTCGTGAGGTACTCATCGAGCTTCGCCTTGTCGGTGGAGCTGACCTCGCGCGCCAGTCTTTCGGCGCGTTCCTTCACGCGATCCAGGACGCTCTGATAGCGAACGGTTCCGCGGCTCCCGAAGAGGCTGTCGAATGCCAGCGACGGATACACTTCGTTCGGCACCGGTGAGTCGGCGCTCTGCCACGAGATGTGCGAGCTGTACGCCATCGAGAAGTTCGTCTCGTGATACCCGGTCATCTCCTGCTCGCACGCCAGCACGAGGCTCGCCCGCGGCGTTTCCTGCCCGATCCGGTTCGCGAGCACCTGGTCCATCGTGATGCCCGATCGCACGATCGGACCTTTTTGAATCGGCACGCCGGAAAGGAGGTTGCCGGTCTGGCCGGGGTGAATGCCCATGCCGACAGCCGGCTTGTTGAACAGCCCGTTGATCACGTTGATCTTGTGCTTGATCGGCTCGAGTGGCGCGAGCGTCTTGCCCAGCTTCATCTCCGCGCCGGACCCCTTCGCCCACCAATGATTGCCGTTGATGCCGTTGCCCATGAACATCACGGCGAAGCGCTTCGGGAAGGTGCTGCCCCACGCAGGCAGCGATTCGAGCCACGGCAAGGCCATCGCCACGCCGACGCCGCGGAGCACAGTACGCCTCGAAATCCCGGTCATCGCGCTCACCTTTTCATCAGGAACTGCGGGCTCGTCACAATCGCGCGGATCAACGTGTCGAACCGGTAGCACGTTCGCATGTTGTTTACTCGGGCGGCGGCAGGAATTTCACGCAGACGGGCGTCGGCGCGTTTGCGAATACGCCCGACGGTTTCAACCGCCCGTTGCCGCTGTCGATTCGCGCAACGAGCACCGTATCCGAGTCCTGGTTCGCGATCGCGAGATGTTCTGCCGAGGGCTCGATCCCGAAATGACGCGGCTTGAATCCGCCGGTGCCCTGTTCCTCGACGTAGGTGAGCGTTCCCTTTTCCGGATCGACGTTGAACAGCACGACGCTGTTGTGGCCGCGGTTCGACACGTATAGCCATTTGCCAGTCGGGTGGATGTCGATCTCCGCCGTCGTGTTGGCGCCGTCGAAATACTCGGGCAGTGTCGAGACGGTCTGCAGCTCGTGCAGGGCTCCCGCTTCGGCGTCGTAACGGAACGCCGTCACCGTGGAGGTCAGCTCGTTGACGACGTAGGCGAAGCGCCCGTCGGGGCGAAACACCATGTGTCGCGGTCCAGAGCCTGGCTTGAGCTGCGCAAAGGCGGGATCGTGCGGCGTCAGTTTCCCCCGCTGGGGATCGAACCTGTACACCAATACCTTGTCCAGTCCGAGGTCGCACACAAAGGCGAAGCGATTGGCCGAATCGAGCGTCACGCAGTGCGCATGCGGCCCTCGCTGCCGATCGGGATGGACGCTGCTGCCGGCGTGCTGAATGACCTCGGTTGCGGCGCCAAGCTGTCCGTTCGCGGCGACCGGAAGCACCGAGACGCTTCCGCCCCCGTAGTTCGCGACGAGCAGATGTCGCCCCTCCTTGTCGAGCACCAAATGGCAGGGGCCAGTGCCCATCGAGGGGCGCTGATTCAAGAGCGTCAACGTCCCTTTCGCCGGATCGATCGAGAACGCGCTCACAGCACCTGTGCGCTGACCTTCGAATTCACTCAGCTCGTTGACGGCAAACAGCAGACGCCGTTTCAGATCGAGCTCGAGAAACGACGGGCTCGGCGTCTCGACGGCCAGTCCCAATGGCACGAGCGTGATGTTCTGCGAGACTTCGAGATTGTCGGTCTGCAGCCGGAACAGATAGATGCCCTTGCTTTTTTCGTTCGTGTAGGTTCCGACGTACACGAGAGTAGGAACCGGCATCTCGTCGCTACCTTCGATGGATCCGAACCGTGCCGCGCGTCAAACGTGCGAGATTCGAGGCGCCCAGCGCGCCCATCGTTCTGCCGAGATCGCTCTGCATCATCGAGCCCGACTGCACGCCTTCGGCGCCGTGGCGCCACTTCTCCTCGAACGTGCTCACGAATCCTCCGGTACAGCGGTGCGCCGCACATAGTACATCTGTGCTAGGCTCTGCGCACATTAGGCTAGGCCCAGATGTCCGGTCAGACCAATCCGTCACAATCCAGTCCTCGGTGAAGCGTGAGTTGTGAATTCGTGAACCGGTGAGTGGGTGATTTATGAAGATGAGACGCCGAGAGTTCATGAGCACCGCGTCGGTATTCGTCGCTGGGATGGCGACTCCGGGATTTGCGCGCGCGCAAGAGGGCGCCGCCGCCAAAGCGCCCCCGACGCGTCAGGCCAAAGTCGAGCGGCTGTTCAAAGCCCCCGACATCCATCCGAACGCACTCGAAGCGACGCCGGACGGGTTGTGGATTGGCGATCAGGTTTCAGAGAAGGTGTTCAAAGTCGACTGGCAGAGCGGCAAGGTGCTGCAAGAAGTGCAGACCGAATCGCACAACACGAGCGGGCTTGCCGTTGGGGCCGGTTACCTGTGGCTGGGCGCCAACGGCGGCGTGAGCGGCCGCCGACCTCCGCGTCCGACCGACAAGCCGTTTGGTGAAGTGATTCAAGCGGATCTCAAGACGGGCAAGACGGTCAAGATTCACCAGTTGATCTGGGGCGGCGGCGTGCACGGAATCACCTTTGTCCCGCAGACGCAGACGCTTTGGGTCACCGCGCTGAGCATTCAAGCGGTGGCGGAGGTCGATCCGAAAGACTTTCGCGTGTTGCGCCTGCGTCCGGCACGTGGCGACCGTCCACATGGACTCGATTGGGACAACGGCGCGCTCTGGGTCCTGATCGCCGGGGACCATTTGGTTCAGAAGATCGATCCCGACTCGGGCAAGGTGCTCGAGGTCATCACCCTCTCGCGGACCTCCGACCCGGATCCGCATGGGATGTGCATCCACGACGGCTACATGTACTACTGCGACGCGGGTCTCACCGCGCCTGGACCGGGAAGCGAGCCAGCGCAGGTGTGCCGGTTCCGGATATGAACGGCCGATCTGGCTCATTTCGAAAGACGGCGGTTCTTGGCGCACTGACCGTCATCGTCCTCGCATGGACGGTCTGGCCCGCCTCACCTCAAGATGATCCGCTCGATGTTCTCAAAGTGATCCCCGAGAACTACAAGCTGATTCTCGATAACCCCTTCGTGCGCGTGCTCGAAGCGCACATCCCGCCAGGGACAGAAGAAAAGCCTCATCGCCATTTGAAGGGCGTCAGCGTGTGCCTCACCGAGTACACGCTCGAGTCGCGCACGCTGCCCGACGGTCAGTGGGTCCGCAACGAACGAAAGATTGGCACGACCTACTGGAGCGAGGCGAGCCTGCACCAGGTTCGCAACGTCGGCAAGACCGAGAGCTACACGATCCGCATCGAATTGAAGCATTGAGAGAGGCGCGGTGTCGGTGCCCGTGTCGCTCACGTTGAAGTGATTTCTACATTCCCGAAATGACAGGAAACGCCCCGAGGAATCTGCCGTAGCGCGACGCGGCGTCGACGACTGCGCGTCTGGCGCTGCCGCGCAGTGCTCCAAAGGCGTTCAGCGTCAGCCTCAATGCGCCTTTTTCAGAGGTGCGCTTCCAGGTGCCGACAATCCGCCCCTTCAACACGATCGTGCCGCCCAAGATCGCGTTCATGCCTTGCGCGACATGGGACGGATCCAGCGCCGCGCTGCGATCTTTGTACGCGATCAGGTATTCGTCATAGGCAGGCAGGAGGTACGCCTCTGCCTCTCCACGCTTCGCCTGGCTCGTCGACGCTTCGAGCCAATAGGTCCGACCGTTGATAACCTCGCGTGCGAGGTGCCGCGCGGCCATCTCGATGCCGGCTCTCGCATCGGTCATCGCCAGCCCAGACCACCAGGCGAAGTCCTGCACCGTGGCCGGACCGCGGCTCGCCACGTACCGTCGCGCGAGCGTGGCCAGCGCTTCGTCGCGCGTCATGGTTTGGGTTTTGGCAACGCGATCCTCGAGCAGCGCGTAGGTGAATTGGGCGCCGATCCTTGCGCCGCTGCAGATCAGGCCATCCAGCTCCGCGCGCAGCAGGATGAAAACGAATGTGAGTCGATCTGTCGCGATGCCGGCTCGTTCAACTGCGCGCTGCAGCATCGGACGTGTGAGCTGACGTCCACCTCGAAGCGCGGCGGCCAGTGCCTTCTGACTCCGCTTGAATATCGGCGCGTCCAGCGAGGACTTGCGGTAGTACGAACCCATTGCGGTGTTCACCCGAGGAGCTGTCAGCTCCAGCATCCACCGGATGTCCTCGGGTGCGACGAAATGCCATGTGGGACGCAGGACGTGTGTACGCAGTATCGAACCGTCGGCAAACGCTTTCTCGATGTCCTCATCGACTGCGTTCCGCATCCGGAGGCCGAGCGCCCATTTGGCCGCGGTGAAGTCCTGGGCCTGAACGGCGCCCAACCATTTGACGACGGCGGCCGCTCTACCGAAGCCAGGTGACGACAGCCGCTGGTGGTGGAGCCTCAGGTGCGGAACGTCCGACGGTCGCATCAGCGGCGCCGGTTTACGAGTCGCCAGAACTGCGTCTCGTTGAGCAGGGTGATCCGGTGTCCCTTCTCCCGCAGCCGCTTGATCTCCATGAGCTTCAGCCCTGCATCCCGGCCGGCAGCCTGCAACGGGTTCGGCCGTCCGCGGACGACGACCGTGGTCTTGGCTGACGGACCGCTGTGGATGATCGCTCCGGCCCGCCGCGCCGCACGCGCCGCTTCACTTCGCCGCTTGCTCAGAATTCCGGTGAAGGCGAGATGGACGCCCTTCAGCTTTCGCAGCACGCCTACCTTGAGGATCGCGGGTGGATGATTCAGCGCCTGGATCATCTCGTTCGCGCTTTCGTACCGCTTGCGGCGCTCGCCGATGCAGCGATATACGATCTCTTTCAGGTGATCGGTGCAGGCAAGCCGGCGGATCTCGAACGGACGGATTCGGGTCCGCGCGTCCCCTTTGATCAGCATCCCCAGCAGCTGTCCAACCTGATACACATCGTCGCGCGCCTGCCATCGCGGCACGGCGCGCGCGAGAAGATCGCTTGGCGCCGTCAAGGCGTTCATCGTGCGCGCCGTAATGCCTCGTTGGTCGCTCTGTTGTCGGACGATACCGAAATCGCCCAACTTCAGCCGTCGTCCATCGCAGACGAAGACGTTCAGCGGCGTGAGGTCGCGGTGCAGCGCCTGGCCGCGGTGCAGTTTGCCGAGCACCTCGAGGATTCCAGCGATTTCGCGTCGCGCTCCCGTCTCGGACCATCCTTTGCCTCCGCGCGCGAGGAAGGCGCTCAGGTCCCCGTGGCGCGCGTATTCGAGCGTGAGACAGTAGAGCACCACGCCGTCGGTGCCTATCAGCGGAAAGCTGTCGTATACGCGAATCGCGCGCGGATGTCCCTCGAGCAGCTGCCCAAAGTACGCCTCGCGCAGCCATCCATCGATGCGGGTGCTCACCTTGATACAGACGATCTGCGGGACAACCGACGAGCGACCGAGCCGTTTGGCGAGATAGACCTGTCCGAAACCGCCCTCGCCCAGCAGCCGGTCGACGCGGTACTGCAAGTTCGTTTCCGGGCTGGTGATCACTTGCGCCACTGTCAGCAGCCGGCGGCTTCGATCCAGTCCAAGGCGAGCACCGCTCACGGCGCGGGTGGTCGCCGCTGAAGCATGCTTCAACATAGGAAAGACCTTAGAATCGCAGATTGTGAGCGTTCGTCAACGAAGATCTCGTCGCCCGCTCTCGCAGACGCGCGCGCTTCGAGTGCTCAAGGAGGTCGCCGAAGCGCTCAACGGCGCGACGACGGAGCAGCACGCGACGAGCGAGGCGTTGAACCGGATGGTCGATCTCCTCGGCGTCGAGACCGGATGGGTCTGGCTTCGCGATCCCGATTCCGAGCGCTTCTACAACGCGGCGGTGCAAAGTCTCCCGCCGTATCTGCAGGAGCCGGTGCGCATGACCGGACGGCCATGCTGGTGCCTCGAGCTGTTTCGTAAAGGGCAGCTGACCGCGCGCAACATCGACGTCGTCGAATGCAGCCGCCTCGCGCCCGCTGTGGAATCGCCGAAGGCAGCCACTCGCGGCTTGCGGTGCCACGCGAGCGTTCCGCTCTACGCCGGCGATCGGCCGCTCGGCGTCATGAATCTCGCGATGCGCGGCTGGCGGCGGCTGACACGGCAGGAGCTCGATCTGTTGACGACGATCGCGGATCAAGTCGGTGTCGCGGTCGAACGGGCGCGGCTGTCGGCGCAATCGGTCGAGCACGCGCGCGACGACGAGCGCTCGCGCATCGCCCGCGACATGCACGACACGCTGGCGCAGGAGTTCACCGCGATCGGATTGCACATCGAAGCGAGCCTTGCGCACCTCGAGCCACGCAATCAGGCGCGACCCGCGCTGAAGATGGCGCTCGAAGCCGCGCGCCAGGGGCTGGACGAAGCGCGACGGTCGATCGCGACGCTGCGGGCGTCGCCGCTGGAGAATCGTTCGCTGAAGGAGGCGCTCGCGGCGCTGGCGCGCCGGTTCACGGCGGAAACGGGCGTCCGGGTCGTCGCCGATATTGCCGATGCCGGTCCGCTCGATCCGGAGATCGAATCCCAGCTGTTTCGAATCGCCGGCGAGGCGTTGGCGAACGTTCGAAAGCATGCTGTTGCGCGCGAGGTGTCGCTCCGTCTCGAGGTGGCTCGCAGCCGGGTGCGTTTGACCATCGCGGATGCCGGCGTCGGATTTCGGACGCGCGCGGCTCGCGGCCGTGGTTTCGGACTGTCGGGCATCGAAGATCGCGCACGCGCCGTCGGTGGACGCGCCGCAATCCGGAGCGCGCCCGGACGCGGCACAACGGTCAGCGTCACCGTGCCTCTGAATCGACATGATTAAAGTGCTCATCGTCGAGGACCATCCGATCGTCCGAGAAGGCGTCACGACGGTTCTCGAACGCGAGCGCGACATCGACGTCGTCGGGGCCGCCGAGACGATCGGCGAAGGCCTTCGTTTGGCGGGCCGGCTCAACCCCGATGTCGTACTCCTGGACCTCAAGCTGCCTGACGCCGGCGCGTTCGATGGCGTGGCGAGCTTCGCCTCTGAGGGGCGCAGCATCGTGGTGTTCACGGCGTATGAGGCGGATGAGGACGTCTTTCGCGCGATCCGAGGCGGCGCGCGAGGCTACCTGCTGAAGGGATCGCCGGCGGCGGAAATTGCCGAAGCTGTTCGACAGGTTCACGCGGGCGAGTCGTACCTGAGTCCGCGCATCGCCGCGAAGCTCGTCAAGGGCGTCACACAACCGCGCGGCCGTGCCGGTTCGTTGAGCGCTCGAGAACGCGGTGTCCTGCGGCTGGTTGCCGCGGGCCAATCCAACCGGCAGATCGCGGCGACTCTGTCGATCTCGGAGCGTACGGTCAAGTTTCATGTGACCGCGATCTTCAACAAGCTCGGCGCCGACAACCGGGCCCAGGCGGTCGCGCTTGCCGCCGAGCGCGGCCTCCTCTCCGGCAGTTGAGGACTGACGACTGACGACTGACGACTGCGACTGGCGACTGGCGACTGGCGACTGACGACTGATCCACCTGTCCGTTCGGACAGGTGCCCTGCTGTCCCGACGGCCGAAGTTGCGATCGGTCCCCACTGGCTACTATCGGGGCATGACCAATCAACTTGACCAACGCTTACACGGCGTGAGGATCGCGATCACAGGTGGCACGTCCGGCCTGGGTCTTGCGCTCGTCGACGAGCTCACGCGTCGCGGAGCGCGTGTCGCCTTTGTCGCGCGAACGCCCGAACGCGTGGCCGAGGTGGCGCGCACGCATCCTCATGCCTTCGGCATCGTCGGCGATGTCGCGCGGAAAGAGGACATTCATCCGATCGCACTGCAGATCACGGGGAACCTCGGCGGGCTCGATGTGCTGATCAACAACGCGTCGAGCCTCGGTCCGGTGCCGCTCGTGGCCCTCGCCGACACGGAATGCGAGGACCTCGAGCTGGCGCTGGCGACGAACGTGGTCGGGCCGTTCCGTCTGACGAAAACGCTGCTCGGTGCGCTTGCCGCGTCGGCTCGCGAAGGCCGCGGCAGCGTCGTCCTGAACATCTCGAGTGACGCGGCGGTCAATGCTTATCCGCAATGGGGCGCTTACGGTGCAAGCAAAGCCGCCTTGCGTCACATGACCGCGATCTGGTCCGAGGAGCTTGCGGCTGAGGGGATTCGCTTCGTGTCCATCGACCCCGGCGACATGGACACGCCACTGCACGCGTCGGCGGTCCCGGATGCCGATCGGTCCACTCTGAAGCGACCCGAGACCGCAGCACGCGAGGTCGCTGATGCCATTGAGGCGGCGATGCCGGTCGGAGCTGCCCAATGACGGCGACGAGGAACGCGCAGGCCGCCAACGTCAGGAAGATCGAAGACCGCGAGGCTCGCTCATGATTGCCGCTCACGAACCGACTCAGCGGCCACGGAATGCGAGACTGCTGGTGGTCGATTCACGCGGCCACATCGCGCACGCGTCGCGCTCGCGCTTCCTTGCCCTTTTGAATCGCGGCGATCTGGTGATCGCCAACGATGCGGCAACCCTTCCCGCAAGCCTCGAGGGAAAGCACGTCCCGAGCGGCGCGGCCGTCGAAGTACGTCTCGCCGGCCGGCCTTCGCTCGCCGCCGCGGACGTGCAGACATTCTCGGCCGTCGTCTTCGGCGAAGGGGACTTCCATGCGCGCACCGAGGATCGGCCGCATCCGCCGGCGCTGAGGCCTGGCGATCGACTCGAGCTCGGGTCTCTGACCGCGACGATCGAGTCGCTCCTCGACCATCCGCGGCTGGTATCGCTGCGCTTCAGCGGCGCGCCGCATGAAATCTGGGCTGGTCTGGCGCGGCATGGACGACCAATTCAGTACGCGCACGTGCCCGCGGCTCTTGCGCTGTGGGACGTGTGGACTCCGATCGCGGGGCAGCCGGTCGCGTTCGAGCCGCCGTCCGCCGGCTTCGTGTTGGATTGGGGATCGATTACCCGGATGCGCGAGCGGGGCATCACGTTCGCGACCATCACGCTGGCGGCAGGCATCTCGTCGACCGGCGATCCCGATCTGGACCGGCGGCTTCCGCTCGACGAGCCCTATCACATCCCGGAAACGACGGCGGCGGCGATTCGTCGGGCTCAGCAGCGCGGCAGACGGATTATCGCCGTCGGCACCACGGTCGTGCGCGCCCTCGAGCACGCGGCCAGCCTCGACGGTCTCGTCCACGCGGGCGGAGGGATCGCGAACCAGCGTCTCGGCCCCACGAGCGAGCTGCGGATCGTCGATGCCATTCTTTCAGGCACCCACGAACCAGACAGCAGCCACTATCAACTGCTGCGCGCGTTCGCCAACGATACGACGCTCGCTCGGGCGCACGAGGCGCTCGAGACGTTGGGATACCGGACACACGAGTTCGGCGATTCGGTTTTCATCGAGCGTCGGAACCGGCTGGTGAGAGACGCGGCGGCCTGACTCGGATCGAGCCTTCAGAGCCATCCTCGCGCAGGCTCAGCCGCGGCAGCCCCTCCGCCCTTTTTGAATTGATTTCGCCGGCGAGGGAGCGATATCGTCTGCGGACGCGCTCCTTCTAACGGTGCTTCACTATGTGGAACAAGCGTCGACTGATTGCCTCCTGCTGTTTTCTGGCTGGCCTGGTTATGGCGGGCACGACCGTCCGGCCGCGCGCCGCGGCCAACGACCGCGAATTCACGCAGGCCGAACGGCAGTTCTGGTCGCTCCAGAAAGTGGCGGTGGTGGCCCCGCCCGCTGTTCGCCAGCGGCAATGGGTGCGCACCCCGGTGGACGCCTTCATCGCCGCCAAGCTCGAAAGCCACGGGCTCACGCCTGCGTCCAACGCCGACCGCATCACGTTGCTCCGCCGCGCATATCTCGATCTGATCGGCCTGCCGCCGGCGCCCGACGCCGTGGCCGCCTTCCTCGCGGATCAATCCCCCGACGCCTTCGCGAAAGTTGTCGATCGCCTGCTGGCGTCGCCGCAGTACGGCGAGCGCTGGGGCCGCCATTGGCTCGACTTGGCACGCTACGCCGAAAGCGAAGGCTTCAAGGCGGATGAAACACGGCCGAACGCCTGGCGCTATCGCGACTACGTCATCAATGCGTTCAATGCCGACAAGCCGTACGATCGTTTCGTCCGCGAGCAGCTGGCCGGCGACGAGCTGTGGCCCGGCGACCCCGACGCACGCATTGCGACCGCGTTCAACCGCCATTACCCGGACGAGAGCAACGCCAGGAATCTTCTCCAGCGGCGTCAGGAGATTCTCGACGATGTCACGGACACGGTGGGCGCCGTCTTTCTCGGCATGACGTACGGCTGCGCGCGCTGCCACAATCACAAGTTCGATCCGATCCTTCAGAAGGACTATTACCGGCTCCAGGCGTTCTTCGCGAACATGCGCGCCGACGACAACATTCTGCTGGCGCCGGCGCACGAGGTCGAGCGGCATCGCACGAGACTTGCCGAATGGGAGGAGAAGACCCGCGCGATTCGCGAGCGGATCGAAGCGCTCGAGGCGCCGAAGCGCCAGGAGCTCCTGGACGATTTCGTCACGAAGTATCCGCCGGAGATTCAGGCCGCGATTGCGAAGATGCCCGCCGAGCGGACGCCGATCGATTGGCTGATGTACTACAAGGCGAAACCGTACATCGACCCGGCGTCGCATGAATTCGTCGCAACGAGCCGCGCGGTGGGCAACGCGTTGAAAGGCGACGCGAAGAAGGCGTGGCAGGCCGCGAAGGCCGAGCTCGAGGTCTTCGCCGACCTGTACCCTGGCGAGCCCGCCATCGGTACCGGCATCGTCGATGCCGGCCGGAGCGCGCCGCCCACACACACTCTACGGCTTGGTGTCTATGACAGGAAAGTCGAGCCGGTCGAGCCGGGGTTCCTGACGATTCTCGCTCCGGGAGACGCGACGATTGCGCTTCCAGCCGGCGTCGAGTCGACCGGCCGCCGCACGGCGCTGGCGAACTGGATTGCCAGTCCCGATAATCCGCTGACCGCGCGCGTGATGGTGAACCGGATCTGGCACTATCACTTCGGTCGCGGTCTCGTGGCGACGCCGAGCAACTTCGGCGCCGCGGGCGAGAGGCCGTCGCATCCCGAGCTCCTCGACTGGCTCGCGAGTGAGTTCGTCCGTCAGGGGTGGAGCGTCAAGGCGATGCATCGGCTGATCATGAATTCCCATGTCTACCAGCAGGCGTCGGCCGTCGACGCGCCTGGAGCAGCCGCCCTCGACTCGCAGAACGCTTTGTTGTGGCGCTTCCCGCGCCATCGCCTCGAAGGCGAAGCCATTCGAGACGCCGCGCTGGCCGTTGCCGGCGAGCTGAACCCGGCGATCGGCGGTCCGAGCGTTTTCCCCGAGCTCCCGCCGGGGATGGCGAGCCGAGGCGGCTGGAAGACGAGCGAGGGTGCGGACCGCAACCGGCGCAGCGTCTACGTTTTCGTCCGGCGCAACACGCGGTATCCGATGTTCGAATCGTTCGACATGCCCGACACACACGAAAGCTGCCCGCGCCGCGATGTGACGACGAGCCCCATCCAGGCGCTGACGATGATGAACAGCGCGCCGGTGATGGAATGGGCCCAGGGGCTCGCTGCGCGCGTGCTCGATGGGGGGCGCGCCAATCGCGAAGCCCAGATTGCCCTCGCCTACAAGCTGGCGTACTCGCGTCCGCCGACACCGGAGGAATCGAAGATCGCGTTCGACTTTCTGCAGCGTCACCGCGAGATATTGGCGGCGCGCGCCCGCTCCGGCGGCAAGCTCGCGGGCGCCGGCGCCCTGCCCGACGGCGTCGATGCCGTGGACGCGGCGACGCTCGTCGATTTCTGCCACATGCTGATCAACTCGAACGAGTTCGTGTACATCAACTGATGCGCATCCCCCATTTCGTGAACGTCAGCTCGCGGCGTGAATTCCTGTCGCGCGCGGGTGCCGGATTCGGCGCCATCGCCTTCAACTATCTGCTCGCGCAGGAGGGCCTGTTCGCCGCCGAAGCGGCGGGCGCGGCGCCGGCCCCTCATCACACGCCGCGGGCCAAATCGATCATCTGGCTGTTCATGGAGGGTGGACCGAGCCATCTGGATCTGTTCGATCCGAAGCCGATGCTCGACAAGATGGCCGGTCAGCCTCTGCCGGCGTCGTTCGGCCGTCCCATCACGGCGATGGGCACCGCCAGCAACGAACTGATGCCGTCGAAGCGTCAGTGGAAACGTCACGGACAGAGCGGCCTGTGGGTCTCCGACTGGTATCCGGAGATCGCGCAGCACGTCGACGACATGGCGATCTTCCAGGGGTGCTGGGCCGACGGTCTGAACCACGTCGGTTCGGTCTGTCAGATGAACACCGGTTCGATTCTCGCCGGCCGGCCATCGATGGGCGCGTGGGTGACCTACGGCCTCGGAACGGCCAATGAGAACCTGCCGACCTTCGTCATCCTGACCGACGCCGGCGAAGTGCTCGGCGGTCCGAAGAACTGGAGCGCCGGATTCCTCCCGGCGTCGTATCAAGGCACGCTGCTGCGGCGCGAGGGGACGCCCATCTTCCATCTTGCCCCGCCGGAAACGGTGGGCGACGCACAGCAGCGGAGCAAGCTCGATTTTCTCGCCACACTGAACAGGCGGTTCAACGCGGCGAATTCCGGCGACAGCGATCTCGATGCGCGCCTGCAGTCCTACGAGCTCGCGTACCGGATGCAATCGGCTGCTCCCGAAGCAATCGATCTAGCCAAGGAGTCGGACGCGACGCGGAAACTGTACGGGATCGACGAGCCTGAGACGGAGAAATTCGGTACCAACTGCCTCCTGGCGCGCCGGTTCGTCGAACGCGGCGTCCGCTTCATTCAGCTGTACAGCGGCAGCGGCAGCGGCTGGGACGCGCACGAGAACATCGAGGCGAACCACTCGAAGATGTGCAGGCAGACCGACCGGCCGATCGCCGGTCTGCTGACCGATCTCAAAGCACGCGGTCTGCTCGATTCAACGCTCGTCGTCTGGGGCGGCGAGTTCGGACGCACGCCCTTCAACGAGAAAGGGACCGGCCGCGATCACAACCCGTGGGGTTTCACCATCTGGATGGCCGGCGGCGGCATCAAAGGTGGCCAGGCGATCGGCGCGACCGACGAGATCGGCATGAAAGCGGTCGATGTCCCGTGCCACGTCCACGACGTCCACGCGACGATCCTTCACCTGCTCGGTCTGAACCACAAGCAGCTCGTGTATCCGCACAACGGGCGCGACGAGCGCCCTACGATTGTCGGCGGGCGCGTGATCACGAGCGCCCTGGCTTAGGCGCCGTTTCGAATCGTCTCGCGCGCTGAATCAGTCGAGCCGGACCAGGCCTCGGCGCGTCGCAACCTTGACTGCCTCGGTGCGGCTCGTGACGCCCAGCTTCTCGAAGAGGTGCCCGAGGTGCGTTTTCACGGTGCGCTCGCTGATGTCGAGCGCGCTGGCGATCTCCTTGTTGGCCTTGCCGTCCGCCAGAAGCTTCAGGGTTGCCATCTCGCGGGGCGTCAGCCGTACTCGCGTCACGCCCTCGGCCAGCTTCGCCGCCGCTGCCGGCGCAAGGTACGTCTTTCCGGCCAGGACATCGCGAATGCAGCTGACGAGATCATCTGCAGAGATATCTTTGAGGACGTACGCCTTCGCGCCCGCTTTCAGCGCGCGTGAGATCTCCTCGTCGGTGTCGTAGGTGGTGAGCACGATCACCCGCGCCGCAGGGTTTCGCTCGCGGATCTGGCGAACGGCCTCGACGCCTTCCATCACGGGCATGCGCAAATCGAGCAGCGTGACGTCGGGATGATAGCGCTCGTACGCGTCGATCGCCTCGACCCCGTTGCCCGCCTCGGCGACGACGCACAGATCGGGCTCCTGGTTGATGATGTTCGCGACACCGGTCCTGAGCAGCGCGTGATCGTCGACCAGGAGGACGCTGGCTTTCGCGACGGCCACGGCAGCCTCAGGTGGCAACGTGCACCTGCGTCGGCAGCGCCGACGGCTCCCAGGCCAGCACCACTTCCGTGCCGCTGCGCGGCGCGGTCACGATGGTCAACGAGGCGCCGATGCGCTCGGCGCGCTCGTGCATGCTGGTCATGCCGAACCCGGACGACGTGTGTTCTCGCGCGATTCCGCGGCCGTCGTCGGCCACCGACAATCTGAAGCCAATCGAACGTACGCTCGACGCGCGCATCGTAATGCGGCGCGCGCGCGAATGGCGCACGGCATTGGTGAGCGCTTCCTGCGCGATTCCGAGGATCTCCCGCTCCACGCCGTCGCCGAAACGCGGCAGCTCCTCGACGTTGATGTCGATCGGCACCGTCGTGCCGCGCTGCGCGAGGTCGGCGATCCGCTTGAGCGCGCGCGCGACGTCTTCGCCGTCGCCGACATTGGGACGAAGCGTCCCGACCGATCGACGCGCCTCGATCATATGGGTGCGGGCGACGTCGACGGCCGTCTCGAGCTTCGCGGCAACGCTTGGCGACATCACGCACGCTTCGCGTTGGGCCGCCTGCAACTGCATCAGAATCGCGGCGAATCCCTGGGCCAGGTTGTCGTGAATGTCGCGTGCGAGCCGATTGCGCTCCTCGAGAATCGTCTTGCGACGCTCTTCCAGTCGCCGCTGCTCCGTCAATCGGCTCTGATGCAGCGCGAGCGCCGCCTGCCGCGCGATCGCCTCGGTGAGCACGACGCGCCACCACTCGGTCCAGCACTCGGAAGAGTGCGTGCTCGAGAGCGCCATCCACCCATAGGTGCGACTGCCGAGCACGAGCGGCGCGACAACCACGGCCTGCACTTTCTTGCGCCTGATGAATTCCCGGACCGGCTCGGGGAGCCGAGGATCGTCACCGCTGTACTGGATCGTCTGGTTCCAGCCTGCTGCGTACGTGAAGAGATGATTGCCCATGATTTCGCGTGGGAAGCCGAGCGCGTCCCAGTCGCCGTTCGCGCGGGTGAACAGCCGATCGACGACGTAGGTCATCCACAAGTCGCACCGCTGCCGCGCGTCGTCGATCAGCCACACGGCGCAGGCGTGACTCTCGCCTTCTTCGACCATGGTCTTCGTCAGCGCGCCAAAGAAGCCTTCGATGTCGGTCTCGCGCACCAGCAGATCGAGCGCGAGCTGCACGACGTCGGCCTGCATTTTCGCGAGACATTCCGCGCGGCGCCGTTCGGCCGTCTCGCGTGCCAGCGCTGCGCGCAGCACGTCCGGATTGCGTTCGTCTGGCGATACGACGCTCTTCAGGTCGCCGTCGTAGCAGGGAGGAACTTCTTCCATTTTTCAATTATCCAGCAATTGGGGTCGAGACCGGCATCGTCCAAAAGTCGTAGATCGATGTCGGTGATCCGTACGACGTTCGAATCGCGCTCCAGCATGAGCGTCAAATGTGGCACCCGCCTGATTGTTTCGCGCGTCATAACGGAACGAAAGTAGCGGATGTGCAAACACGAGGGAGGTCAGTCATGACGCGTTGGATCGCAGTGCTCATTGTAGCAGCGGGGATCGCCGCCGCCACGCCGGCGCATGCGCAGGAAGTGGCGCCGGGACCGGGAACGGTCGTCGTCACCATCATCCCCGGCGGCGGAACGTTCTTCACCGAGAGCAAGGACACGGGCAAAACGAGCTTCGGTAACTACGACCTTGGCGCAGGCGTCACGGTCCATCTCAACCGGTACGTCGGCATCGAAGGTGAAGTCAGCGGCGCCGTCGGCGTCGCGCAGGATCTCTTGGTCGCCGGACGAACGTCGAACTTGAAATCGCCCAACTCACTCAACTACACCGGCAACGTCGTGATCTCCGCCGCCAACAGGAGCTCGGTGGTGCCGTACGTGACGGCGGGCGTCGGCGGTCTCAGCCTGTTCAAGAAGAGCAGCCTCGGCATCAACGGGACCGAGACGTTCTTGACGAGCAACGTCGGTGGCGGTGTGAACTGGTATGCCGGGCGCTGGGGCCTGCGCGGCGACTACCGCTTCGTGGCGGTGAAGTCGAAGGATGACGCCCCCGATTTCTTCGGTTAGGAAACGCGATATGGCCACCGCACCTACGGTGGCGTACTGCTCAACGTCACGCGGTGAAACTCTCAACTATCAAGGCTCAACTCTCACTGAGACTTGAGACCGCTCTGAGAGTTGAGACTTGAAACTTGAGAGTTGTTCAGAGAGGCAGCTATGGCGAAGAGAATGATTGTGATGCTCACCGTGACGGCGCTGTTGGTCGCGGGCCTCGGCTTCGTGAAGTTCAAACAGATTCAAACAGCAGTCGCGCAGGGAGCAGCATTTCAGCCGCCGCCCGAAGCAGTGACGACCATCGTGGCGCAGCAGGAGCAGTGGTCGGCCACGTTGAGCGCCATCGGCACGGTGGCTGCCGTTCAGGGCGTGACGGTGAGCGCCGATCTTCCGGGCACGGTGGAAAGAATCGGCTTCGAATCCGGCACCGCGGTCCGCGAAGGCGAAGTCCTGGCGCTCCTCGACACGCGGCAGGAACAGGCGCAGCTGACCGCTGCCGAGGCGCAGCGCGACCTCGCGCGCCTCAACTTCGAGCGGATGCAGGGCCTCCTCAACGAGCGCGTGATCTCGCAGTCGGAGTTCGACCGCGCGACCGCGGAGCGTCGCCAGGCCGACGCCCGCGTCGGCGAAATCCGCGCCGCCATCGCCCGGAAGACAATCCGGGCGCCATTTTCGGGCGTCCTCGGGATCCGTCACGCCAACCTTGGACAGTACATGTCGGGCGGCGATGCGGTCGTGACGCTGCAGTCGCTGAATCCGATCTACGTGAATTTCGGCGTGCCACAGCAGTCGTCCGGCCAGATGCGTGTCGGCCGCACCGTCCGCATCACGTCTGACAGCCTACCGGGCGTCGAGTTCTCAGGACGCGTCACCGCGATCGACTCGATCGTCGACGAAGCGACACGGAATATCCAGGTGCAGGCGACGCTCGCCAATCCCGGCGGCAAGCTGCGTCCCGGCATGTTCGTCCAGGCCGAAGCCGGTCTTGGCGGCGGCAACACCATCGTGGCCTTGCCCGCTTCCGCGATCAGCTATGCGCCCTTCGGTGATTCGGTCTTCGTGGTCGCCGACCTGAAGAATCCCGCTGGACAGACGTACCGCGGTGTGCGGCAGCAGTTCGTCAAGCTCGGGCCCGCGCGCGGCGACCAGATCGCCGTGACGTCCGGCGTCAAGCCCGGCGAGGAGATCGTGACCTCGGGCCTGTTCAAGCTGCGAAACGGCGCCGCCGTCGTCGTCAACAACAAAGTGAAGCCGACCAACAGTCCGAAACCGAAGCCAGAGAACAGCTGATGAAGTTCACCGATCTCTTCGTCAAGCGACCAGTCCTTGCCATCGTCGTCAACCTGGTCATCCTGATTGCCGGCGTACAGTCGATTCGCGCGCTGAGCGTCCGGCAGTATCCGCGCAGCGACATCGCGGTGGTTCGGGTCTCGACGGCCTACGTCGGCGCGAACGCCGATCTGGTTCGCGGATTCATCACGACGCCGCTCGAGCGCGTGATCGCGAGCGCCGACGGCATCGACTACATGGAATCGTCGAGCGCGCAGGGCATCAGCACGATCACGGTGCACCTGAAGCTCAATTACGACACGAACGCCGCCCTCACGCAGATCCAGGCCAAGGTGGCGCAGGTCCGCAACGACCTGCCGCCCGAGGCGGAAGCGCCGATCATCGAGCTGGAGACGGCGGACAACCAGTTCGCCGCGATCTATTTCGGTTTCTCGTCCACCGACCTCGATCCGAACCAGATCACCGACTACCTGACGCGCGTCGTGCAGCCGAAGCTGAGCGCGATCAGCGGCGTGCAGCGCGCCGACATCCTCGGAGCGCGCACCTTTGCCATGCGGATCTGGCTGAAGCCGGATCGGATGGCGGCCCACGGCATCGCGCCGTCGGCTGTGCGTGACGCCCTGGCGCGCAACAACTACCTGTCGGCGCTGGGGCACACGAAAGGATCGATGGTGTCGGTCAACCTCGTGGCCAACACCGATCTGCGCACGCCGGAGGAGTTCCGGCAGCTCGTCGTCAAGGAACAGAACGGCGTCGTCGTCCGCATCGGCGACATCGCCGACGTCGTGCTGGGCGCCGAGAACTACGAGCAGGACATCCGGTTCAACGGCGAATCGGCGACGTTCATGGGCGTGTGGGTGCTGCCGACCGCCAACTCGCTCGAGGTCGTGCGGAAGGTCCGCGAGGCACTGCCGCAGATTCAGTCGCAGCTGCCGGCCGGCATGAAGGTCGGCATCCCGTACGACTCGACCGAATACATCCAGGACGCGATCGGTGAAGTGCTTCGCACGCTCACTGAAACGCTGCTGATCGTCATCGTCGTCATCTTCCTGTTCCTCGGATCGTTCCGATCGGTGCTCATCC
>Ga0114129_10000599_pt1 | contig 44461 bp, 45 predicted proteins | sample RhiMetdeltSRZDD1_FD_80071 | JGI IMG/M metagenome (GOLD analysis project Ga0114129, IMG submission 80071) | Populus rhizosphere microbial communities from Tennessee, USA - Rhizosphere MetaG P. deltoides SRZDD1 (version 2) (version 2) | ecosystem: Host-associated > Plants > Roots > Rhizosphere >...
AGCAGCTCGCGGGCGACGGCACGGATCTCGCCCTCTTCGCGGGCCACCCACGGCAGCCGCAGCGCATTGCTTAGAAAATCGCTGCGCGTCCGGTTGTGCACGCCCACCATCACGTTCTGCATGACGGTCATCGTCGGAAAGAGGGCGAGGTTCTGGAAGGTGCGGCCCACGCCGAGCTCGGCGATGCGATGCGCGGGCACCGCGAGCAGCGAGCGGCCTTGAAAGAGGACGTCACCCGCGTTCGGGGTGTAGAGCCGGCTCAGACAGTTGAAGAGCGTCGTCTTGCCGGCGCCGTTGGGGCCGATGAGGCCGACGATCTGTCCGTCCTCGACGTCGAAGGAGACGGAGTCGAGCGCCACGATCCCGCCGAAGCGGACGGTCACCCCGCGCGCGCTCAGGATCGGCTGCCGGAGCGGCGCCGTGGCCACGCTCAGCGGATCCTCCGCGTGCCGCGCACGACCGGGATCTCCGGGTCCATGACGAACCGGATGCGCGGGAAGTCGGTATCGCAGGTGGTGACCGTGGCGGCGATGGGCGTGGTGAACCCGAGCCCGCTCGCGTGCCACCGCGGGGTCGTGAGCCGCTCCAGACGCGGGCGCCCGCGCTCGGCCTTGTGGACCGTGTAGTGGGGATCGACCTGGACCAGCTGCGGCTGGCCATCGACGGCGGCGAGCGTCACCGTGTGGATGTACTGGACGTCGCCACCCGCGATCGGCTCCGGATCGACGAGGGCGGCTTCGAGGACGGGCTCGCCATCGAGCCTCACGCGGGCGATCACGCGGTCGTGGTAGCGCACGAGCGTGACGTCACCCACCTCCACTGGAAAGCCCCACCGCTCGCGCAGCGCGCTCGCCGCCGCCGTCGTACTGGCCACCGCCCCCAGCACGTACCCGCGCGGATGCGCGCCGGCACGGCCCATCAGACGGAGCTGAGCGAGCGCGAACATTCCCACCGGGCTTTCGGGATACCGCGTGACCACGATCGTCGCGTACGGCGGAATGGCGGGGTGCATCGCCTTCGGCAACAGGACCTGGGTGTCGTCGTTGACCTCCCACGCGAGCTGGAGGATCTCGGCCTGCGGGAGCGTCCACGCCTCGGTGTCGAGATCGCGCACGGCGGGCAGGCGCGCCGCCACCTCGGCGAGGTCGAGGGCGCCGAAGAGCGGCATCAGCCCTTTCCGGCCGCGAAGGCCGGCATCACCTCGCGGGCGAACAACTTCAGACTGGCGAGGACGTCCGCCTGGGGGATGGCCTCCAGCGTGTTGAGGAGGAAGTTCACGCGATCGACGCCGACGGATTCCCAGCGCTTGAGGGCGGCCGTGATGCGGGCGGGCCCGCCCATGCAGAGGCCTTCGCCGCCCTGCGCGTTGGCGTCGGGGCCCGTGGCCTGACGCCGGAGCTGGGGCAGGAGGCCAAGCGACTGGTACGACTTCGAGGGATACGCTTCGCGCGCCGAGATAAGCTGGGAGGCGAGGTAATTGAAAGTGTCCGCCATCCGGCGTCCGGTGGCGACACCGCGCGCGTCGTCCTCGTCACAGTAGAGGAAGTTCACCGTGTTGACCTGATCGTTGACGAACTCGCCCACCGGCGTACAGAGCTGGATGCGGCGCCGGTATTCCGCGATGCGTTTCTCCTGCTCCGCGAACTGCCCGAACGTGAGGCCGAGGCTGCCGAGGCCGCGGTCGGCGGCGTCGAGCTCGGTGCCGGGCGTCGTCACCGCCACCCACAGCGGCGGGTGCGGCTTCTGGTAGACGCGGGGAATGATCGCGCGCGACGGCATCGACCAGAACTCGCCATCGTAGGCGAAGCGGTCCGACGTCCACATCCGCGGCAGGCAGCGGACGAACTCGTCCCAGGTTTTCTTCGTGGTGTCGGGATTCGCGTTGAAGCCGCCGAGCTCGGTCCACGTCGCGGAACGACCGGTGCCGACCTCGAGGCGGCCGCCGGAGAGGATGTCGAGGACGGCCGTGCGCTCGGCGATCTTGATGGGGTGATTGAACTCGGGAACGCAGACGATGATGCCGTGCCCGACGCGGATGCGCCGCGTGATCATGGCGCACGCGGTGAGGAACAGGTCGGGGGCGGGACAATGCGAGTACTCCTCGAGGAAGTGGTGCTCGACCGCCCACACCTGGTCGAAGCCGAGCTCGTCGGCGAGCTTCACCTGCTCGAGCGCGTTCTCGTACACGATGCGCTCGGAATCGCGCGTCCACGGGCGCGGCACCGACAGCTCGTAGAAGAGCCCGAACTTCATGACGAGGGCGGCCGCTTCCGGCGGCGATCGTGGGACTGGAGGCCGCGCTCCCAGAGGTATTCCTTCTCCCCGAGGTGCTTGCCCACCCAGCGCCCGAGCACGAAGAAGACGTCGCTGAGGCGATTGACGTAGCGCAGCGGCCACTCTCCGATCGGTTCCACGCGCGAGAGCCGGAGGAGCTCGCGCTCGGCACGCCGGCACACCGTGCGCGCCTGGTGGAGAAATCCGCTGATGCGGCCCCCGCCCGGCAGCGTGAACGACTTCAACGGCTCGAGATCGCTCTGGCACTCGTCCATCAGCTGCTCGAGCGCGGTGACCTGCGCTTCGCCCACCTTGAACATCCCCTCGTACTCGGCGCCGGGCGGGGTGGCGAGCTCGCTGCCGAGGTCGAACAGCTCGTTCTGGATGCGTCGCAGCACGTCGTCGAGCCAGCGGTGGCGCTCGCCCTCGGCGAGCCGCTCCTCGTTGAAGACGCGCACGAGTCCCACGATCGCGTTCAGCTCGTCGATGGTCCCGTACGCCACGATGCGCGGCGAGTCCTTGGGAACGCGCGTTCCGCCGACGAGCGCGGTCTCGCCGCGATCGCCGGTGCGCGTGTACACGCGTGTGATGCTGATCGGCATGGACGCCCTCCCCACCCGCCCCCCGCCGCGGGCGTCCGTATTCTACTTGAAGCGGTGAGCGGTGCCCGGGGATGATGCAGCGATGACGCCCAGGCCCCGCGCCGTCCTCGGCACCGCGGCCGCCGCGCACTTCGTGCACGACGGCTTCGCCGACGTGCTCTACGTCCTGCTCCCGGTCTGGGCCTCGGAGTTCGCGTTGAGCTTCGCGCAGGTCGGATTCCTGCGCACCGCGTACACCGGCGGCATGTCGCTGTTCCAGCTTCCCGCGGGCTTCCTTGCCGAACGATGGGGCGAGCGCCGGCTTCTGGCGGTGGGAACGGCGGTGACCGCATGCGGGTTCATCGCGTTCGGTGCCACCGGCGGCTTCGCGTCGCTCCTGATCGTGCTGGTGGCCGCCGGCCTGGGGTCCGGCGTGCAGCATCCGCTCTCGTCATCGCTGGTCTCGGGCGCTTACGAGTCGGGCCGGCGCCGCGCGGCTCTCGGGACCTACAACTTCTCGGGCGATCTCGGCAAGGTGGCGGTCCCGGCGGTGGTGGGTGTGGCCGCCGCCTTCCTCGGGTGGCGGGCCGCCTCCGCCGCTTACGGCGTGATCGGGCTTGCGGCTGCGCTCGTGATCTTCATCCTGCTCGCGCGCCTCGGTGCGGGCGATCACCCGTCACGTTTGCCGGCGGCGGACGTCGCGCCGCCAGCCCATGGGTGGGGTATCGTCGATCGGCGCGGCTTCGTGTCGCTGGCGTCGATCGGCATCGTGGACAACGGTACGCGCACTGCCTTCCTCACGTTCCTGCCGTTCGCGCTCATCGCCAAGGGCCTGACGGTCGCGGGCGTGGGCGGTGCCCTGGCACTCGTCTTCGCGGGAGGCGCGATCGGGAAATTCGTGTGCGGGGTCATCGCGGAGCGGGTCGGCGTGATTCGCACGGTCGTCGTCACCGAGACCGTGACCGCGCTCGGCATCCTCACCATCGTGGCGGCGCCGCTGCCGGTGGCGCTGGCGGTTCTGCCCGCCCTCGGAGTGGCGCTCAACGGGACGTCCTCGGTGCTCTACGCGACGGTGGCCGATTTGGTGGCGCCCGCGCGCCGCTCACGCGCCTACGGCCTCTATTACACGCTCAGTATCGGCGCCTCTGCGATCGCGCCCAGCGTCTACGGGGTGGTGAGCGACGCGTTCGGGGTGGCGACGACGCTCACGATCACTGGCGTGCTGGTGCTGGTGACGATTCCCCTATGCCCGATGCTGCGTCCGTCGGTACCGGCGCCGGCGCGGGCTTAGCGTCGGCGGTCCCTGGCGCTGCCTCCACCTGGGGCGGCAGCGGCGCCGGCTTCGCCACGGGCTCGCCGGTGCGGGGCGTCGTGTCCACCTGAACCGGTCGCGGCGTGGGCTTCGGAGCGGGCCCGCCGGTGCCCGGCGCGACGGGTTTCAGAGCCTGGTCGCCGGTGGCGGGCACGGCGTCCGTCGGTGCGGGGCGTGGCGCGGGCTTCGTCGGCTCGACCTCGCCGCCGATGACCGTGCGCGGACGCACGGTGAAGCCCGTCACGCGCCAGTCGGTGTCGCGGCCGAGCAGCGCGCGGATGCCATAGCGCTTCTTGACCTGGATGCCGATGGTGGCGCCGCCGCGCTCGAACACCGCCTCCGTCATGTAGAGGAACGTGGCGTGACTCTGCCGCGGATCGAAGAGCTTGATGTCCGCGGTCTCCTGCCACGATCCCGTGTAGGTTTTCAGGCGCCCGAGGCGCTTCGCGGATGCCTCGAAGACCTTGTCGATCTCGTGCCGGCTGATCGCCTCGAGCAGGTCCGGGCTCGCGAGATCGACGAGATCCTGCACGTCCCACGACTTCACGATCTTCGGCACCGTCTCATCGACGAACGCCTTGCTCTCGGGGCCGAGGTGGATGGCGAACGTGACCCCGACCGCAGTCGCCACACCGATCAGGATCACGGCGACCGCGACGAGCGTCCAGAAGCCCCAGAACGATTTCATGAACGTCACGGCGCTGCGCCCGCCTGTCGCGCCCGCGCGGTCGTCACGCGAGCGTGCGTTCCATGAACAGCGCGCCGGGCACCGGGTTCTCGCGATAGGGCGGGATCGTCTTGAAGCCGAGCGACCGGTAGAGCGCGATCGCTTGCTTCATGGTCGGCAGCGTGTCGAGCCGCATCCGCGTATAGCCGAGCGCGCGCGCCTCCGCGATGGCCGCGGTGGCGAGCGTACGGCCGACCGCGCGGCCCCGGAACTGGGGGCGGACGTAGAGCCGCTTCATCTCGCATACCCCGGCCTCGGGCAGCTTGCGAACGGCCACGCACCCTCCGATCTCGGCGCCGTCGTGGGCGAGAAGCAGCCGTCCCGACGGTGGGGCGTAGTCGCCCGGGAGACCGGCGAGCTCAGCGGCAAAACCCTGAAAACACAGGTCGATCTCGAGGGAGGCGGCGTACTCCTCGAAGAGCGCGCGTGCCTCGCGCACGTCGTCGTCGGAGATGGCGGGGACGCAGGTCACCACAGTGCGAGATTCACACGAAGGCACCGAAAACGGCAAGAAACGGCCGGCTTCGGCCGGGCGACGGGGTTCGGGCTCACCGCCGTGGTGTTCGCGGTTCTCGCGAGTACGCGGGCCGTTCAGTGGCACTCGCTATGCAATCTCTTGCGTAGGCCCACTCCTTGAGCGGAGGCAGCTATGCGGACTCCAGCATCTGTCGCGGATCATCCCGTTCACCCGATGCTCGTGGTGTTCCCCATCGGGCTCTTTCTGACGGCGTTCGTGTTCGACATCCTCGCCGCGGCGACCGGCAATCCCGTGTGGCAGACCATCGCCTTCTATGACATCGCGGCCGGCGTGATCGGCGCGCTCCTCGCCGCGCTCCCCGGCTTCGTCGATTACTTCACGCTGCGCGGGGAGCCGCGCCGTCTCGGCACCTGGCACATGGTCCTCAACCTCGGGGTGGTCGTCCTCTTCGCCGTCAACTGGTACCTGCGTACCAACGCGGGACAGCGATGGGTCGGCCCGGGCTCGCGGGTGCCGCTGCTGCTCTCGCTGATCGGCGCCGTCGTCCTCGGCGTCTCCGGCTGGTTGGGCGGCCATCTCGTCTACCGGCATCGTGTTGGTGTCGCCGAGGACGCCGCGCGGCTCGACGAGAAACGTCCGCGACGCGTGGCCTGAGCGGTCGCCTCGACGAAGGAACGGCGTCAGCGCGTCCCGGCTGACTTCACCAGGGCCAGGCGAGCGCCACCCGTGCGGCCGGGGTCGAGCGTGGCGGCGGCACCGGTCGTGCGCAGCGTCACCATGTAGGGCCCGGGACCGCGCGTACCGAGGGCGTCCGCGATCGGCCCGCTGCCGCTGCCCGGGGCGAGAAATTCCAGACGATGCGGACCGATCGTGAAGGCGACGCCGCGCGCGGCGAGCTCCTCACGCACCACGGCCGCGCCCGCAGGGGCCACCGGCGCGTACCAGGCGCGGATCACCGATTCGTCGGGCACGGCCACGGTCAGGGTCCCGATGCCGGTGACGCCGTTGGCATGCGCGCTCTCCCGCGGGATCCGCTCCCCCCGCGGTGTCTCGTCCTCGATGACGAACGGCGCCACGCCCCGATGATCGCCGCGCGCGAGTGAGAACCGCCAGCGCACCTCGTAGCCATCCGGCCGCTTCCGGTTCTTGTTCTCGGGATCACCGATATTGACGCCTGCTTTGCGGAGCGCGGCCGTGTCAGCGGATAGGTTGTCGGTCTGCATACAGTAATCGACGAGGCCTCCACCCGCTTCCCGCGATGCCCACCACCGGTGATCGGGACGCGGCTCGTAGAACGCGATCAACTCGAGATACGAGCCGTCCGCGAAACCGACGAGCGCATTGTAGGTGCCAATACCGGTGTGGCGGCCGCCCGGCACGACCGTGAATCCGAGCTCCGTGTACTGCTTCTGCGCGGCCTCGAGGTCGGGAACGACGATCACGAGATGGTCGATGCCCTTCAGCATCACGCGGCTCCTTTCGCGAACGCCGGCGCCACCTCGGCGAGAAAGCGCTTCAGCTGTCCCTTCTGGTCCCACGAGGTGAGTCGGAGCGTGATGTGCGAGAGTCCCGCCTCGACGTACGCGCGGAGCTCCCGGATGCACTGGGCGGGCGAGCCCGCCACCGTCCATCCCTCCACGAAGACGGCGCTGAAGTTGGACGTGTAGTAGCGATCGAGGAACGCCTTGCTCTCTCCGAGCGCGGCCTGGCGATCCTCGTTGATGTTGATGTTGTGGTAGAGCGCGCTGGCGAGCCGCGCCGGATCCCGGCCTTCCTCGCGAGCCATGGTGCAGATGCGCGCCCACTGCTGCCGGAACTCGTCGGGGCTGACCTTGTTCGTCATCCAGCCGTCCGCGTACTTCGCCACCCGGCGGAAGCTCTGCTCCACCAACCGCTCCGATGCGCTCGCACCCCCCTTCCACGTGAGCCCGGTGGGATTGCTCGCGATCCAGATCGGGCACGGTCGCTGCACCGGGCGCGGCTCGAGCGTGACGCCCTCGAACGAGTAGAAGCGGCCCGCGTGCGACACGCTCTTCTCCTCGAACAGCTTCCGGAGGATGACGATGCCCTCCTCGAGCCGCGCCACCCGCTCGCTGCCGCGCACCCCCATGACGGCGTGCTCACGGGCCTGGGCCGCGCTCGCCTCGTCGGGACCGCCGAGGCAGACGACCAGCCACGCGCGGCCTCCCGATACGACGTCGAGGCTCGCCCACTGATGGGCGAGCATGACGGGGTGGCGATGGACGAAGGTCGCCATGCACCCGACCCCCAGGCGAACGCGGGTGGTGGCGCCCGCGAGCGCGGAGAGCAGCGTGACGGATTCCAGGCGCGGCTTGGCGAGCAGGCTGTCGCCGACCCACACCGCGTCGAAGACGCCGGAGGCCTCGGCGGTGACGGTCTGCTCGATGAGATCGGCGGCGCTGATGGCGCCGAGGACGACGGCGCGATTGGCGAGGGTGAGACCGAACGAGGGAGCGGCCATGGTCACCTCCCGAAGACGTCCTTGAGCAGTTCCGTGGCGCGCGCAGTCGGATTCTTCCTGATCTTGCGCTCTTCGTCGGCGAGCACCACGAAGAGGCCGTCGAGCCCCTTGCCGACCACGTACGAATCCAGGTCGAACCCCTCGGCCTTGAGGAACGGCACCGACTTCGCGAGCCCGATCAGCTCCTGGTAAGAGCGGGTGACGCCAACCTCCTTCATGCTCTTTTCCACCACCGGACGAAAGGCGGTCGTGAGCTGGGTCGTGGTTTTGCCGCGAAAGTACTCGGTGGCGGCCGTATCCCCGCCGTTCAGGATGCGGCGCGCGTCGTCGAAGGTCATGGCCGTGATCGCGTCGCCGAAGATCTTCTGAGCCGACGGCGCCGCCTTCTCCGCGGCGCGGTTCATGCTGAGCACGAACTCGTCCACCTGCGCCCCGTAGCCGACCGTACGCAGCCCGCTTTCCAGCGTCTTCAGCTTTTCCGGCATCAGGATCTTGATGGCCTGGTTGGCGAAGTACCCATCGGCCTTCCCGGTGAGGTTCACGGTATTGCGGGTGCCGACGTTGAGCGCCTCCTTCAAGCCGGCCACGATCCGCTCGTTCGAGAGCCCGCTCTTCGCGCCGGGAGCGCTCGCGCCGCCGGGAGACGTCTTCCCGCCGGCAGCGCTCGCGCCGCCGGGAGGCGTCTTGGTACCGGAAGGGCTTTCGCCGCCGGAGACGCCGAGGTCTTTGAGGATCTTGTCCGCCTGGCCCGACGCGGGTTGCGCGCAGGTCGCGACGAGCAGGGCGAGGACGCAGAGGCGAAGTGCGAATGCGGGTGCTTTCACGGCGGTCTCCTTGGCGCGCCCGGAGCTCCGGCGCCGGCCACGAATCAGTATAAGCTCGACACGTGAGGCGCTGGACGCCGACGCTCGGAGGCGGTGCGACGCGACGGCGGGCGCTCGTCGTCGGGCTCGTGGTCGTGGTGCTCGCGCTCGTGGTGTGGGCCGTGCCGGGCCGTCGCGCGGGTCAGTGGTTCCGGGACGGCGACCCCGTGGAGCGCGCCGAGATCATCCCGGTGAAGAGCGGCCAGCGCGGCCCGACCTTCTCACTCGCAACGCTCGCCGGCGGGCGCTCCTCGCTGGCGGACTGGAACGACCGCGTGGTGGTGCTGAACTTCTGGGCGACGTGGTGCCAGCCCTGTACCGACGAGATGCCGACGCTGGAGGGCCTCTGGCGCCGTTACCGCGAGCGCGGCGTGGTAGTGGTGGGGATCAACGTGGACCACGGCGCGACGCGCGCGTTGATCGAGAGCTACGCCGCGCGCCTCGATCTCACGTTTCCGATCCTGCTCGATCCGGAGATGGAGACGTCGAACGCGTGGCGGGTGTCGGCGTTACCGGCGACGTTCGTGATCCGGCCCGGCGGCGACGTCGCCGGCTACGCGCTGGGAGCGCGGAACTGGAACAGCGCGGCGATGCAGACGCTGGTGGAAAGCCTGCTGCCGGCGACGCCCGCCGCGCGACGGTAGTCCCTCCGTCCCGCGGCGGGCATCACCCGATGTGGTGCGGACGCGCGTCAGACACCGCGACGCACGCGATAGTCCACGTTCTCGCGAACCCACTTCCACAGCCGATCCTGGGCGGGAAGATCCGTGTCAGGCTTCATCTGCCCGCGCCAGCCCTTCATGACCTCCTGCTCCACCGCCCAGAACCGCACGCGCTGGCGCGGCACCAGCCGCCGCCAGTTGTCGCCGACCTTCGGGCTCGCGTAGGTGAGGCGGACGGTGACGCTCTTGGCGAGGTACTCGAGCGCGCTCAGGTCGATGTGCTCGTACGACGCCGGCGACCCGGACTTCACCCTCGGATCCGGCACGTCCGGAATGCCGTCGCTGACCACCATGACCGTGATCGGCGTCAACAGCAGATTGCGCTCCTTCGCCATCCGCGCCACCTGGCGGAAGAAGACGTTGAAGTCGGTGAGCGTATCCGTCGGCGGAAACCACTTCCGAAGATCGGCCTCGATGGCCTTCACGTCTTTGCCGGCGAAGTCGTGGATCGGATGAAAGGCCTTCGCTTCGTTGTTGTCGCGACCGCCGATCGCGGCCACGAACAGCTCCCTCGGCTTGGCAAGGCCGCCGAACTCGTGGAGATGGCCGTAGATGTAGTAGGCGAGGAACGTCATCGCGTCCTCGTAGCCCGCGTGCAGGAACGAGCCGCTGGTATCGACGCCGATGAAGAGGACGTGGCGCGCGGCGCGCTCGGTCGGTTCCGCCGCCGAGGCGACGAAGGCCGCGGTGAGTACAGCGGCGGCGACGAGGGCGGCGACCACCCACGTCTCCAGCCGCTTGACCACGGGTTTCATAGCGTCCCCTGCTTGCGGGGCGTGAGATGCATCGTCGCCAGCAGATCCCGCGTCTCCGTGATCTCCTTCAAGCCCTTGAAGGGCAGGCCGAACACCTGCCGCGACGCGATGAGCACCATGCCGAAGTTGAGCGCGGCCGCGAGCAGATGCGCCACCGGCAGCGCCAGGTACTCCACGAGCTGATCGCTCTTGGTGTGGAGCCACTCGATCTCACGCTTGAAGTCTTCCACGGGCTCCCGCCACCAGGCCGGGGTGGACACCGCCACGCTCGTGAGCGGCGCCGACGGCCCCGGCTCCACGAGGGGCCGGCGCGAGATGAAGGCAAGGAGCGGCGGTGTTCCGAACTGCCCGAAGAGGAACCACGTCATCCCGCGGATACCGATCCAGCCGAAGGTCGCTAGCGACAGCGTGAAGACGATGCCCATGCGGGCGCCCGTCTGCTGGGCGATCCACGGCGTGAGGGCGTCGATGAGCTCGCGATAGAGGAACATGACCTCGAAGAACATCACGAACACTTCCACGAGCACGATCTGCGCGATGAACTTGATCTCACGCTTCTTGATGGCGTCGAGCAGCGCCTGCACGCACGCGAAACTGCCCATGATGAGAAGGAGGAGGAAGAAGTAGAGCACGGGTGCCGTGAAGCGCGCCGTCTCTTCCGAGGCCACCAGGTCCGTCAACATCTCGCTCACGGTCGGGAAGAGCGTGTAGCTGAAGATGGCCGCTTCGAGGACGCACCAGAAGATCAGCATGATGAACGCGATCCACGGCACGCCCGGCTGGAAATAGCTCTGCGTCATCCGGCCCGTCACCGTGAACGGCATCAGCGCCACCTGCCGCAGCACCTCGAGCACGAGCTTGGCGCACAGGGTGGCGAGGCTGAACGCCCAGCCCACCGCCACGCCGAAGAAGCGCACCAGCCCCACCCAGTAGAGCCACACCGCGCGCGCCGCGTCCCACCACGTGAGCAGCATCATCGAGATGAAGCGGACGCGTCCGGAGCGGAACGGCAGCGTGTAGAGAGAGAGCTGCGTGCACCAGACAGCTCCCACGCCCAGCAGCACGGGGAAGAGCAGCAGGATGAACTTCGCGGCCGTGAGCGACGGTGGTGAAGACCCGTCGAGGAAGAAGTCCATCAACACATGCTGCATCCGTGGAATCCACGCGATGGGCGCGAGGAGCAACGCCACGACCTCGCGCCAGCGCTCCGGGACCTGGGCGATGATCTGCTCAAACATTCATCCCTCCTCGGCTCTCTGAGATGGCGAAAGACCACCCACTCAGAAGCAAGCTCCCCGCCGCTCCCGTGCCGCGTAAGGCCTTGATTCTGTGACGGCAGGAAACGGCGGAGCCGCCGCTTTGACATCGGCCGGGCGAATTTGCACGCGCGATCGACGGTGAGCGCGTCGAAGGGCCGGCGTGCGCAGCGGGGGCGTGCGGGGAACGGGTGGACAACGCGCCGCGTGAAAGGCACGCGCGTCCGGTCTGGTGCCGTGCGATCGCGCGGCGGCGTTTCGGCGCGCGCTATCCGATGGCGGCTCCGCTCAGGAGAGGCCCCCGGGCATCACGACGCCGCCGCGGCGACCGAACTCAGGACGACGACGCGGTCACGCGGCTTGTTGCAGGAGCTGGCTCATTCGGTTGAAGAACTGGTCCGCCATCATCTTGGAGACGCCGCCCAGCATCCGCTGCCCGACGCCGGCGATGAGACCTCCCACCTGCACGTCGGCGTTGTAAACGACGCGGGTGCCGCCCTCGATCTCGCTGAGGGTGATGAGGGTGTCGCCGCGCACGAAGCCCGGTCCCCCGGTCCCGTCCACCGCCATGCGAAACGACTCCGGCGGCTGCTTGTCGCCGAGCTTCACCTTCCCCGTGAACGTCCCCTTCACAGCGGCCACCCCGACCTTCATGGTCGCGGTGTACTCATCGTCGCCGATCGCTTCCAGCTTCTCGCATCCGGGAATCGCCTGACGCAGCCGCTCGGGATCCAGGAATGCCTCCCACACTTTCGGGCGCGGCGCGGGAATGTCGTGGGTGCCTTCGATCTTCATACGCGACTCTCCTTTGTGCGCGCGCGGGCGCGTGGACGCGCGACGATCACGAGCGCGTGTGCAGGGACGCCCACTACATAGGGAATCCGTCCCTGTCGTGTCAAGCGAGGTCTCCGGCATTCGCGTTGCAGCCGTGAGGCCCGGCGGAACACCGCCAGAGGAGGGATCGCGATGAAAAAAATGCTACACGGATTCTGCGCGCTCGCGCTGGTGGCCGGCCTCGCCGCCTGCAGCGACACGGGCCGAGACACCACACCGCGCGCGGGTTCGCCCAGCGACCGTGCGCCCGCGGCGTCGCCATCGACGACGTCGCCTTCGAGCGGCAGCAGCGCGACGTCGGGCTCGACGAGCGGATCGACCTCGTCACCGTCGTCTTCGCCGAGCACTCCCCCGTCGGGCTCGAGCAGCACGGGGTCCAGCTCGTCGGAGTCGGGCACGAAGTAACGCGCACACCACGGGCGACGGGCGCGCGCTCCGGGCGAACGTTCGATGCGCGGAGCGCGCGCCCCGGGCGTGTCAGCGGCCGGTGTACCGCTCGCGTCCCACCACGATCACCGTCGCCCGCGTGGCCTCCGCCGGAGTCTCGGCCACCAGCACCGGTGGCTCGAGCGCCGTCACCACGCCGATGCCGAGCAGCTCTCCGCCCTCTGCGTGCAGCCCCACGATCGCCCCGAGCACTGCGTTGAGATCGGCGGCCGGCCACGCCGCGCCGCGCACGTCGCGCAACGTCACCCGCCGCAGATCGACGCGCTGTTCGCGCGCGGACGCAAGATAGGCGGCGAGACTGCGCGCGCGGTGCTCGCGCCGCGCGGTGTCGGTGCGACGGCGCGGAGCGGCGAGCGCGCGCGCGCGGAGGACGGCGGGGCGGCCGCGCGCGAGATACGGCGCCACGATGTGCTCGCACTCGCGCTCTCGCTCGAGCGCAACGAGCAGATCCGGCGCCACCCGATCGATCTTGCGGCGCTTCAGCGCGCGCCCGATGTCGCCACCGACGAGGCCCGAGGTGTCCACGAGCACGCGCTCGAAGCGCAGAGCGCGCGCGTGGTCCACGAGGCGACCGGTGCCTTCCACGATCGCGGTCATCTCACGCACCGGGGACGTGGTGCCGACGAAGCTGAGCGCGATCGGCTCGGCGTCGCCGAGCCGCCCCAGACGTCGCGTGACCCGGCCGAGCCCGATGGTCGTCGGTGGCCCGATCTCGGACTGTCCGACGTCGGCGTCCACGACGGCGACGGTGAGCCCGCGCTCGACGAGCGCGCTCGCGAGCGCGGCGGTGAGCGACGTCTTGCCGGCCTCGCTCGTCCCGATCAGCATGGTGACGGGCGCGGCCGCCACCACCTCCAGGATCTCCGCGGTGGGGAGATCGTCCGTCACCGCGGAGCGCGGGTCAGTGGAGCCGCGCGATGGCGGTCGCCATGCGCGCGAGGCCCTCGCGGATCAGCTCCGCGCTCGTCGCATACGAGAGCCGGACGTGGACGTCGGAGCCGAAGTCCACCCCTGGCACCACCGCCACCTGCGCGTGCTCGAGCAGGAACGCGGTCACGTCAGCGGAGCCGCGCAGCGGCGCCCCGGTCCCGGGATCGCGCCGGCCGAGGAGACCGGAGATGTTGGCAAACGCGTAGAAGGCTCCCCGGGGCATGACGATGCGCACGCCCGGCAGTGCGTTGAGCCCTTCCACGATCAGACGGCGGCGCCGATCGAACTCCCCCGCCATCTTCGCGACCTCGTCCTGCGCGCCGCCAAGCGCCTCCACCGCCGCCCACTGCGCCACCGACGACGGATTCGACGTCACCTGGCTCTGCACGTCGGTCATGGCGCGGATGAGGTCGCGGGGGCCGGCGGCGTAGCCGATGCGCCATCCGGTCATCGCGTACGCCTTCGAGCACGTGTTGATCACGAGCGTGCGCGCCTTCACGTCGGCGTCGAGGGAGGCGACCGAGATGTGCCGTCCCTCGAAGGTGAGCGCCTCGTAGCACTCGTCCGAGATCAGCCACAGCCCCCGCTCCACGGCGAGCCGGGCCGCCTCGCGGAGGGCGTCGAGCGAGAACACCGCGCCCGTCGGGTTGTTCGGGCTGTTGAGGATGATCGCTTTCGTGCGCGCGGTCACCGCCGCCCGCAGCCGGCCGGGATCGAGGTCGAAGCCGGTCCCCTCATCGGTCACCACCGGCACCGGGACGCCGCCCACGAGCTTGATCTGTTCGGGATACGACACCCAGTACGGGCTCGGTACCAGCACTTCGTCGCCGGGGTTGATGAGCGCGACCACCATGTTGAAGAGCGTGTGCTTGGCGCCGCACGAGACCAGGATGTCGGCCGGCTCGTAGTCGAGATTGTTGTCGCGCTTCAGCTTCGCGCATACGGCCGCGCGAAGCTCCGGGACCCCCGGGACCTCCGTGTACTTCGTGTGGCCGCGCTGGAGGGCCGCGATCGCCGCCTCTTTGATCCGAGCCGGCGTGTCGAAGTCGGGCTCGCCAGCGCCGAACGAGATGACGTTCACGCCGCGGGCGCGGAGCTCCTTGGCCTTCGCCTGCACGGCGAGCGTGGAGGAGGGCGCGAGCGTCTTCAGTCGGTCGGCCAGCATCGGGCATCCTTCCTTGCGGCCGGCCGCGGCCGGACGCGCAGCGTGACGGTCGTGCTCGGCGTGATGGTTCCGTTCCGCGTGGTGCTTCCGTTCGGCGTGGCCGGTGCGCTCAGCGTGGCGGGAATTTCTCGGTGAGGCGCTTCTCCACGACCGGCGGCACCATGCCCGCCACCGAGGTGCCGAAGCTCGCCACCTCCTTGATGAGACGGGACGAGATGTACGTGTACTTCTCGTGCGGCATGAGGAAGACCGTCTCCACCGTGGAGCGGAGCTTGCGGTTCATGAGCGCCATCTGGAACTCATACTCGAAGTCGGAGACGGCGCGGATGCCGCGCACGATGCAGTCGGCACGCTCGCGCGCGACGAGATCGATGAGCAACCCGTCGAAGGCGACGATGCGGAAGTTGCTGCGATGCTGCGCGATCGATTCGTCGATCATCTCCAGCCGCTCCTTGGCGGAGAAGAGCGGCGTCTTCGACGGGTTCGCCACCACCGCCACGATCAGCTCGTCGAAGATGTGGAGCGTCCGGTCGATGACGTCGAGATGACCGTTGTGGATGGGATCGAACATCCCTGGATACACCGCGCGCTTGCCCACGAAGCCTCCTCGTGCAGCCCCCGGACTCTACTCTCGCGCTCGAAAAAATGTCAAGGTCGTCTCCCCGAATCGACGCGCGCGGAACGGCGTGAGGGCATCGAGCTCGACGAGCACGGCCGCCCGCTTCGTGAAGTGCTGCGCGATGACCACGCCGCCCGCCGCCGCGAGCCGGTGGTGCGCCACCCGTTCCACGGTGGCGGGACCGAGGTCGCTCTCGTAGGGCGGGTCGAGGAACACGATCTCGAAGCGCTCGCGGCGCGCGCCGAGACCGTCGAGCGCGCGCGCGGAGTCCATGGCGAGCACGCGCGCCTGTGCCTCCACGCCGAGCGCCGCGATGTTGCGGCGGAGCACGGCCACCGCGCGCGCGTCGCGCTCCACGAAGGTCGCATGGGCGGCGCCGCGCGAGAGCGCCTCCAGCCCCACTCCGCCCGCGCCCGCGAAGATGTCGAGCACGCGCGCGTCCGGGAGCCACGGCGTCAGCGTGTCCATGAGCGCGATGCGCACCTGATCCGCGGTGGGCCGGGTGGTGGCGCCGCGCGGGGTGAGGAGACGGCGACCCTTGAGGGCGCCCGCGATCACGCGCACGTCAGCCCACGCTCCGGATCTTGGCGTACGCTCCCCACGTCGAGACGACACTCCGCATCTCAGCCCACGCTCGCGAGGTCGAGCTTCCCGCGCCAGCGTCCGAGGAGCGCGGCGCGGAGCCCACGATGGTCGGGCGCGCGCAGCTCGGCGTCGGCGGCCACGATCGCGAGCGCTTCCCGGCGCGCGTCGTCGAGCACGGCCGCGTCGCGGAGAAGGTCCGCCATCCTGAACTCGGGGAGCCCGGACTGGCGGGTGCCGAAGAATTCGCCGGGGCCTCGCAGCTCCAGATCGACTTCCGCGATTCGGAAGCCGTCGTTGGTGGCGACGAGCGCATCGATCCGGCGCTGCGCCTCTTCGGTGAGACGACCGGCGGTGAGCAGGATGCAGTAGGACTTCCACGGCCCGCGCCCGACGCGGCCGCGGAGCTGGTGGAGCTGCGAGAGCCCGAAGCGCTCCGCGTGCTCGATCAGTATGACCGACGCGTTCGGCACGTCGATGCCCACCTCGATGACGGTCGTGGAGACGAGGACGTGGATCTCCCCCGTCTTGAATCGCTGCATGATGGCGTCCTTCTCCTCGAAGCCCTGGCGGCCGTGGAGAAGACCCACCGTGAGGTCGGCGAACACGTCCTGCTGGAGATGGCGCGCCATGTCCGTCGCCGCTTTGAGGTCGAGCGCTTCCGACTCTTCCACGAGCGGGTACACGACGTAGACTTGCCGCCCTTCGCGAACCTGATCGCGCAGGAACGCATAGATCTCCCGGCGCTTCGCCTCCGTGCGGGCCTTGGTCACGACCGGACGTCGCCCCGGCGGCAGCTCGTCGAGCACGGAGACGTCGAGGTCGCCGTACAGCGTGAGCGAGAGCGTGCGCGGAATCGGCGTGGCCGTCATCACGAGCAGGTCCGGATGCTCGCCCTTGGCGCGCAGGCGCGCGCGCTGCGCCACGCCGAAGCGGTGCTGCTCGTCCACCACGGCGAGGCCGAGACGCCGGAATTCCACCGTGTCCTGGACGAGGGCGTGCGTGCCCACCGCGCACTGAACCTCGCCCGACGCCACCGCCGCCAGGCGTCCCGCGCGCTCGCGCGCACGGAGGGCCGAGGTGAGCAACGTCACGGAGACGCCCAGTGGTTCGAGCAACCGCTGGAAGGTCATGAAGTGCTGCTCGGCCAGGATCTCGGTGGGTGCCATGACCGCCGCCTGGTAGCCCGCCTCTACCGCCGTGAGCACGCCGAGCGCCGCCACCAGCGTCTTGCCGGAGCCGACGTCGCCCTGGAGCAGGCGATGCATCGGATGAGCCGCCGCCATGTCGCGCCGGATCTCGTCCCAGACGCGCTCCTGCGCGCGCGTGAGCGCCCACGGCAGCGCCGCGCGCAATCGGGTGACGAGCTCGCCGGGCGGGTTCATGGCGAGGCCGCGGGCGCGCGTCGTGCGCGAGCGCAGGATGGCGAGCCCGAGCTGCAAGAGCAGAAAGTCGTCGAAGGTGAGGCGCCGGCGCGCGGCCGCGAGCTCCGCGTCATTGTCGGGAAAGTGCGCCGCGCGCACCGCGTCCGGGAGACGCGCGAGCCCGCGCCGCGCGCGCGTGGCCTCGGGAAGGATCTCCGCCACCTCGCTCGCGAACCCCTCCACGATCCGGTGCATGAGCGTGCGCAACGGCCGCTGCGTGAGGCCCTCGGTGGTGGAGTAGACGGGGACGAGACGCCCGGTGTGAAGGCGATCGTCGTCGCCGGACTCCACGATCTCGTACTCGGGATGCTGGATGGTGAGCGCGCCCCGGAAGCGATCGACCTTGCCGTGCAGCACGAGACGCTGGCCCCGCTTGAACACGCGCGCGAGATAGGCGCCGTTGAACCAAGTCGCCGTGGCGGTCCCCGTCTCGTCGCGGAGCATCACCGCGAACGGCAGCCGCGAGCGTCCCGGCGGCGGCGGGCTCAACCCCGCAATCACGCCGGTGGTCGTGTAGACGCCTCCCGGCTGGAGCGCCCGCAGCGGCGTCAGCCGCGTGCGGTCCTCGTGGCGGAGCGGAACGAAGAAGAGCGCGTCCTCGACGGTCGTCAGGCCTTTCCGCGCGAGAAGACGCGCGCGCTCGGGCCCGATGCCCTTCAGGTACTGGAGCGGCGTGCCGAGATGGACCGGCTTCGCTTCCGGCTGCGTCGTCACGCCGCTCGCCAGCCCGATCTTTGCCGGCTGACGACGCCCATGCTATAACCAACGCTCGTCGCCGTCGCCCCGGCAATCACTTCCAAGGAGTCGTCATGGCCCAGCGCTGCGATATTTGCGGGAAAGGTCCCTCCGTCGGTCACACCATCAGTCACGCCCACAAGCTCACCAAGCGCCGGTGGCTGCCGAACCTCGTCTCGATGCGGGTCGCGGCAGGGGGACGCACCCGGCGCGCGCGGGTTTGCACCCGCTGCCTCAAGGCGGGAAAAGTCACGAAGGTGATTTAAGCACAAACGGGAGGGGGCGTTTGCCCCCTCCCGCATGGTTAAAGGTGGGAGGCCGCCACCCCCCACCGTGGTACACAGCGTCTCCCTACTTCTTCTTTTTCTTGGCCGCCTTCTTCTTCGCCATCGAGTTCTCACCCCCTCCCATCGGGAAATGTGTTGCGACCGCGTCGTCACAAGCGGTCCTACTTCTTCTTCGTCTTCTTGCCGCCCTTCTTCTTCGCCATGGAGTGACTCACCCCCTTCCCGTCGCTCCTCAGTAACCCATCGCCTCCCGGCGCAAATGTTCCGCTTGTTCACCGCCGCGCCGCTCGTAGTGCAGGAGGTCGACGTAGAGCTGGGGCAGGCTCACCACCTTCAGTCCGCCCTTTTCCAGCGCCCCGTCGAACACGCCGGAGTCGTACGGCGTGAGGACGTGCAGGGTCGCGTCGGCTTCGGCGGTGGGCCGCAATCCGAGGGCGGCCGCGATTCCCGCGGGATCACCCTCGGCATAGCAGTGGATGGCGGGTACGCGCAGGTGGGGCGCCACCAGCGAAAGGCCCGCGTTCAGCGTGAAAGCGTAGCGGCGTCCCTCCGCGGCCGCGGCGTGGGCAACGTCGCCCATGAATTTCCGCGTGACACGCTCGGGGGCGAAGAAGGAAGCGATCTCGTTGTCGCGGTACGTGTAGGACTCTCCCCAGCTTTCGAGAAGATCGGCCGGCTTGCTGAGGCGGATGCGCTGCTGCTCGTCGCGCTCCACCCACGCGAGTTGCTCGAGACGCTTCAGAACGTTGTGGGCGTGCCCGAGACTCACCGCCACCGCCTTCGCGATTTCCTCGAGGCGCCACGCCCGCGTGGGATCGGCGAGGAGAGCGCGCACCACTCGCGTGGCGCGCGGCGCGAAGAGCGAACGCAGCGGGCGCGTGGACGGCCGCACGTTGCGCTTGCCTTCTTTTTCGATGAGGACGTTCTCGAGCGCGAGGTGACAGTTGCCGGACAGATCCAGGTAGCCGAGGTTGTTCGTCTTGAGAATCCGGGCGCTCTGCGGGCCGATGTAGACGGCGGTTGCGACGGGATACGCGCCCGGCAGCTCGCGTCGGATCTCGTTGAGGCGCGTCACCGCGGCCCGGATCTGCCGCGGTTGGCCGAGGGAGCTCACCTCAAGTACCAGCACGTGCTCCTGCTCGCCGAGCTGGAAGCGGACGACTAAATCCGCCGTGTGGCTGCCGATTTTCGTATCTGCGCTCTCCTCCCAGTTTCGGGCTTTCGAGAACAGCTCGCGCAGCCGCTGAGCTGCCTGTCGCCGAATGTCTGCGGATTTGAGCATCTTTCGCTTGCTCCAAGTCTTTCAGCATCTGCTGAAACGATACGAAGCATTGAAAAGTCGTGTCAAGCAAAAACTTGTAATCCCGGGCTAGAACACCTCGAGGGTCGGAGGGGCCGAGGGGCCGGGAGTCAGTCTTCGCTGTCTTCGATCTGGTGCATGGTGTCGTCGTCGAGGCCGAAGTAGTGACCGAGCTCGTGCACGACGGTCTCGCGCACGATGTCCGCCATCTCTTCCTCGTCGGCCGCGTCCTCCTCGATGGGGCCCTGGTAGATCGTGATCACGTCGGGAAGGACGTTGCCGTACGACGAATCGCGATGGGGAAGATCGACGCCCCGGTAGAGGCCATAGAGCGTGTCGGGCGGCTCCACGCCGACGTCGGCGAGGGTGGCGTCGTCGGCCCAATCCTCGACGACGACGGCGATGTTGGCGAGCTTGTCCTTGAACGTTCGGGGAAGGCGACGCAGCGCCCGCTCCACGAGCGCTTCGAACTGCCGGCGGGTCATGAGAGGCCGAGGGAAGGGCTAGAGACCGCGCACGCGCTCGACGTTCATGACGTCGGGCACGAGGCGGATGGCGGTCATGATGTCCTGGAGCTGTCCGAGATCGGCAACCTCGATCACGAAGTTGTTGATGCCGCGCCGGTCGTCGGTCACGGTCACCTCGGCCTTGGTGATGTTGCCGTTGCGGGAGGAGATGGCGCCCGTGATCTCGGAGAGAAGGCCGGGACGGTCCTTGCCGATGTAGACGGCGATGCGAACGGGCCGCTTCGCCGGCTCCTCCACGTCCCACTCCACGTTGATGAGGCGCTCGCGATCGAGGACGCTCTTCGCCACCGTCAGGCACTCCCGCGCGTGGACGGTGAGGCCGCGACCACGCGTGATGAAGCCGACGATCTGGTCGCCCGGGAGTGGGTTGCAGCAGCGCGCGAAGCGGACGAGGAGATCGTCCACACCGCGAATGCGCACGCCCTGCTCGGTCTTCGGCCGCGTGGGCGTCGCCGATTTCGGCTTCTCGGTGGTCTCCAGCACCGCCCCCGGCGCCAGCTTGTTCAGGAGCTGGTGCACGGAGCTCTTGCCGTAGCCGACGGAGGCCATGAGGTCGTCCACGGTGGGGAAGCCGACGTCGGCGGCGATCTTCTTCATCTCGTCACCGGCGACGAGGGCGGCGGGATTGAGCCGGTACTTCTTGGCCTCGCGCTCGAACAGCTCGCGCCCGAGCTCGATCGAGCGCGCCCGCTCCTCGACCTTGAGCCACTGGTTGATCTTGGTGCGAGCGCGCGTGGACTTCACGATCTTGAGCCAGTCGCGGCTCGGATGCTGGTTGGGCGAGGTGATGATCTCGATGATGTCGCCCTGGCGCAGCGTGTACCGGAGGGGCACGAGCTTGCCGTTCACCTTCGCCCCCACACAGTGCTCGCCCACCTTCGTATGCACCGCGTACGCGAAGTCCACCGGGGTCGCGCCGTCGGGGAGCGCCTTGACGTCGCCCTTGGGCGTGAACACGTAGACCTCGTCCGGAAAGAGATCCACGCGCACGGTGTCCATGAACTCGCGCGGGTCCTTGGTGTCCTGCTGCGTCTCCATGAGCTGGCGCAGCCACAGGAGCGAGTCGTCGAGCTTGTCCTTGCCGCTCTTCTTCTCCTTGTAGAGCCAGTGGGCGGCGATGCCTTCCTCGGCGATCCGGTGCATCTCGCGCGTGCGGATCTGGATCTCGACGGGATCGCCCTTGGGGCCGATGACGGTGGTGTGGAGCGACTGGTACATGTTGACCTTCGGCATCGCGATGAAGTCCTTGAAGCGCCCAGGCACGGGCTTCCAGAGCGAATGGACGACGCCGAGGGTGCCGTAGCAGTCGCGCACGGAGCTGGTGATGATGCGGACGGCGGTCAGATCGTAGATCTCGTCGAACTCGCGCCCCTGGTCGTGCATCTTCTTCCAGATCGAGTAGAAGTGCTTGGGGCGCCCGCGGATCTGCGACTCGATGCCGACCTCGGTGAGCTTGCGCTCGAGGATCGCGATGACGTGGTTGATGTCTGCCTCGCGCTCGAGACGCCGCTTCGCCACCCGCTTCTGGAGGTCCAGATAGGCGTCGGGGGCGAGCGTGCGGAGAGCGAGGTCTTCCAGCTCCGCCTTCACCTTCGCCATGCCGAGGCGATGGGAGAGGGCGGCGTAGATGTCGAGGGTTTCCTGGGCGATCTTGCGGGCCTTCTCGGGCGGCAGGAAGTCGAGCGTGCGCATGTTGTGGAGGCGATCGGCGAGCTTGATCATGAGCACGCGCAGGTCGCGCGCCATCGCCACCAGCATCTTCCGGAAGTTCTCGGCCTGCCGCTCTTCCCGCGACGAGAAGGCGAGCTTGCCGAGCTTGGTGACGCCGTCCACGAGGTCGGCGATCTCCTTGCCGAACTCGCGCTCGAGGTCCGCTTTGGTGGCCTCGGTGTCCTCGAGAACGTCGTGGAGGAGCCCGGCCGTGACCGTGGTCACGTCCATCTTGAAGTTGACGAGAAGGCCGGCGACTTCGAGGGGGTGGGAGAGGTACGGTTCGCCGGACGCGCGCTGTTGCCCCTGGTGGGAGGCCTCCGAGAACCGGTAGGCCCGCGTCACCAAGCCAAGGTCAGCCCCCGGTTGATACTTCGGGATCTCCTCGATCAGTGACTGTAGTCGGGTCACGGTCAAACCTTCGCTTAAACATACGATTTTACGCGCGCGTCAGGCTTTCGCCACCGCTTTTTTCGCCCGCCGCACGCGTCCCTCCACGTAGTAGGTCCAGTCGACCACGAGCGCGGCCGCCACGTAGGTCGTGGAGTACGTGCCGGTGATGATCCCGATGAAGAGCACGAAGGCAAAGTCCTCGAGCACCTTGCCCCCGAAGATGAGCAGGATCACCGTCGACATGAACGTCGTCAGCGATGTAAGAACCGTCCGCGACAGCGTCTGGTTCACGGCGTCGTTCATCTGCTCGGCGAAGTTCCGTCCCCGCGCCCCGTACTTGCCCCGGTTCTCGCGGAGACGGTCGTAGGCGACGATGGTGTCGTTGACGGAGTAGCCGATGATCGTGAGCAGCGCCGCCAGCACCGGCAGCGAGAACTCCCGGTGCGTGAGCGAGATTGCGCCCAGACACACGATGACGTCGTGGAAGACCGCCACCACCGCCGCCACCCCGCCCTTGAGGTCGAACCGGAGCGCGATGTAGAGGAGGATGCCGACCATGCCGGCGAGCACGGCATAGATCGCCTGCCACTGCAGATCCTTCCCGACTTGAGGTCCGACGAACTCCACGCGGCGAATCTCGTGCTTGCCGAGGCTGGGATCCGCGGCCAGCGCCTGCTCCACGCGCCGTCCGACCTGTTCGGGAGTGGTGGAACCGAGCGGCACTCGGATGATGTACTCCCGCGACTCCCCGAATTCCTGGATCACGCTCTCGCCGAAGCCGGCGGCGGTGAGGCTGGCGCGGATCTTCTGGATCGACGGTTTTTCCTCGAACCGTAACTGGACGAGGGTCCCGCCGGTGAAGTCGATGTCGTAGCGCAGCCCCTGCACCGCCAGCGAGATCAAGCCGATCAGGGTGATCACGAGCGAGGCGAGGTACGCCCACTTCCGCTTGCCGATGAAGTCGTAGTGCGGGTTGCGGAAGATCTCGATCATGCCGGCCTCATATCGAGATCGCCTGCAGCTTGCGCCGGCCCATGTACACGACGTCGAAGATCAGCCGCGTGAAGAAGACCGCCGTGAACAAGCTGGCGCTGAGGCCGACGAAGAGCGACACCGCGAAGCCCTTCACGGGCCCCGTGCCGAAGTTGTAGAGGATGGCGGCGGTGACGAGGACGGTGACGTGGGTGTCGATGATCGTCCGCAGGGCGCGACTGAACCCGGCGTCGATGGCCGAGCGCGGTGTCTTCCCCACCCGCAGCTCTTCGCGGATGCGCTCGAAGATCAGGATGTTCGTATCCACCGCCATGCCGATCGTCAGCGCGATGCCGGCGATGCCGGGCAGCGTCAACGTGGCGCCGAAGGCGGCCATGCACGCGAGCAGGATGAGGAGGTTCAGGCCGAGGGCAACGTCCGCGATGAACCCGGACAGCCGGTAGTACACCACCATGAAAAGGAAGACGATCGCCGCGGACGCGACGATGGCGATCATGCCCTGCCGCACCGAATCGGCGCCGAGCGACGGCCCCACCGTCCGCTCTTCGAGGATCGCCACCGGCGCCGGCAGCGCGCCCGCGCGCAAGACAATGGCGAGGTCGCGCGCCTCGTCGATGCTGAACTTGCCGGTGATCACGGCGCGGCCGCCCGGGATGCGCTCGTTGATGTTCGGCGCCGAGTAGAGGTTGCCGTCCAGGATGATCGCGAGCTGCTTGCCGACGTTCTGCTCGGTGACCTCGCCGAAGATGCGCGTCCCCACCGGGTTGAACTCGATGGCGACCTGCCAGTTTCCCGGCGAGTTCGGATCGGCCTGCACTTCCGCCCGCGTGAGCTCGGCTCCGGTGAGCAGGGCACGCTTGTGGACCACGTACGGGGTGCGCCGCTCGGTCTTCGTGTCCTTGTCGGTGCGGCGCTGGTAGATGATCTCCGACGTGTCCGGGAGCTGACCGGCGAGGGCGGCCTCGACCGGGGTGCGGTCGTCCACGAGCTTGAACTCGAGGAGCGCGGTCTTGCCGATGAGCGCCTTTGCCCGCTCCGGATCCTGGATGCCGGGCAGCTGGATGAGCACGCGATCGTCGCCCTGCCGCGTGATGGTCGGCTCCGCCACGCCGAACTGATCGACCCGGTTGCGGATCGTTTCCACCGCCTGCCGCACGAAGTCGTCGCCCAGCCGGCGCTGCTCGCGCTCGCTCAGGGCGAGCTGGAAGCGGCCGGCCGCCTGGTCCGCGTTGCGTCGTTCGAACGTGGAGTAATCGTTGGTGACGGTGATCGCGTCGTTCCAGCTTTGCGGCGAAGCGAGCTGGGCCGTGATCGTGGCGTTGCCCTCGCGGGCGACCCGCGCCACCGCCACCCCCTTGCGCTCGAGCGCCGACTTGATATCGGCGGCCGCGCGATCCACGTGAGCCGCGATGGCCTTGTCCGTCTCCACCCCGAGCACGAGATGGATGCCGCCCTGGAGATCGAGGCCGAGATTGATCGTCCGGCGCGGCGGATACAAATACCAGCACGACACCGCCACCACCGCCAGCACGAGACCGACCCGCCACCCGAGGTACTTAGGCATCGCGCTCGCTCGTCACGTCCACCACCCGTCCGATCGCGGTCTTGTCGAACTGCAGCTTCACCTGGTCCGTCACCCGCAAGGTCACCGTGCTGTCGTCGAAGCCCGTCACCGTCCCGTGCAAACCGCCCGTCGTCACCACGCGGTCGCCCTTCTTGAGGGCGCCGAGCATGAGCTCGCGATCGCGGCGCTGCTTCTGCTGGGGGCGAATGAGCAGGAAGTAGAAGATCGCGAAGATCGCCGCGAAGAACACGAGCTGGGTCAACATCGCCGACGAGCCCGCGCCGCCCGGCGGCGCCGCGGCCGCGAAGGCCACGTCAGCCGCGTGAGCGATGGTCATGGGAAATCGGACCCCCTGTCGGTCATCGCGGGATTGGAACGACCGTCGTGCAAAACGCCCACAGATGCTACTGCATAACGTGCGAAAAATCGAGCCTTGAAGGCGCCGAAGGCGCCCTCGGCGATGGCCGCGCGCGCTCGCGCGAGCAGGTCGAGGAAGAAGTGAACGTTGTGCAACGAGAGCAAGCGGTAGGCGAGCAGCTCCTGCGCCATGAAGAGATGCCGCAGGTACGCGCGCGAGAACGTCCGGCACGTGTAACAGGCGCACGCGGCGTCGAGCGGCGCCGGATCCCGCGTGTAGCGCGCTTGCTTGATGACGACCGGGCCCTCCGCCGTGAAGCACTGGCCGTTGCGCGCGTTGCGCGTGGGGAGGACGCAGTCGAACATGTCCACGCCGCGACCGACCGCCTCCAGGAGATCCTCGGGCTTGCCGACGCCCATGAGATAGCGCGGACGTTCCCGCGGCAGGCGCGCGGCCACCAGCCCCGTGAGGTCGTACATCTCCGGCTTCGGCTCGCCCACCGCCATCCCTCCGATGGCGTAGCCGTCGAAGCCGAGGGCGACCGTCTCGTCGGCCGCCCGCGCGCGCAGATCCGCGAACGCGCCGCCCTGCACGATGCCGAACAGCGCCGCCGGCCGCTCCGCCCGCTCGTGAACGGCGCGGGCCCGGCGCGCCCAGCGCAGCGTGAGCGCGAGCGACTGCTCGGTGGCGGCGTGCGTCGCCGGATAGGCGAGGCACTCGTCGAGCGGGTGAACGATGTCCGCGCCGAGCGCGTGCTGGATCTCGACCGCCAGCTCCGGGGACAGAAAGCGCGTGCTGCCGTCCACGGGGGAGCGAAACTCCACGCCGTCCTCGCTGAGCTTGCGGAGCTTGGACAGGCTCCACACCTGGAACCCACCGGAGTCGGTGAGAACGGCGCGATCCCACGCCATGAAGCGGTGCAGCCCGCCGAGCTCTTCGATGAGCTGGTGACCCGGCCGCAAGAAGAGATGGTAGGTGTTGGCGAGCACGATCTCGGCGCCGGCGTCGCGCAGATCGGCCGGGCTCAGGCTCTTGACGGTGGCGACGGTTCCCACCGGCATGAACACCGGAGTCTCCACGGTGCCGTGGGGGGTCGTCAGGCGTCCGCGGCGGGCGGCGCCATCGGTCGCCAACAGCTCGAACGCCACGCCTCCGCTCACTCGATCAGGGTGGCGTCGCCGTACGAGTAGAACCGATAGCCGGCCGCGAGCGCGTGACGGTAGGCCTCGAGCACGAGGTCGAGACCGGCGAACGCGGCCACCAGCACGAGCAGCGACGAACGCGGTAGATGAAAGTTCGTGAGCAACGCGTCCACGGCGCGGAAGCGGTGCCCGGGACGGATGTAGAGATCGACGCCGCCGACGCGCGGCTCCAGACGACCATCCGCCCCCGTGCACCCTTCGAGCGCGCGCGTCGTGGTGGTCCCCACCGCGACGACGCGGCGTCCCTCCACGCGCGCGGCGTTCACGGCGGCGGCGACGTCCGCGGAAATCGTCACGCGCTCCGGCGGCAGCGCATGCGCGTCGACGTCGGCGGCACGCAGCGGACGGAACGTGGCCGGCCCCACATGGAGGGTGAGGGCGTGGATGTCGATGCCGCGCACGCGGAGCGCATCGACGATGGCCGGCGTGAAATGCAAGCCCGCCGTGGGCGCCGCCACCGACCCCGGAGTCCGTGCGTAGATGGTCTGGTAGCGCGCCCGATCTTCGGGGTCGGGCTTCGCGTGGCGCTCGATGTACGGCGGCAGCGGCGGGAGCCCGTGGGTTTCCAGCAGGTCGGCGACGGTGCCGCCGTCGAGACGCTCGATCACGCGGACGCCGTCATTCTCCACCGCCACCACGCGCAGCCGCACCGGCGGCGGCGCCGCCGTCACCAGCTCGGCGCCCGCGCGGCAGCGACGACCCGGCCGCACGAGCGCGCGCCATCGGCGTCCGTCCACGGTGGGCTCGACGAACAGCAGCTCGACCGCGCGGTCTGCCACGACGTCGTGGGCGAGAACGCGGGCCGGGATCACGCGCGACTCGTTGACGACCACACAGTCACCCGGCCGAAGCAGCGCGGGCAGATCCACGAAGCGGTGATCGTGAAGACGGCCCGTGCGGCGGTCGATGCGCAAGAGGCGCGCGGCGTCGCGCGTCGCCGGCGGCGCTTGCGCGATCGCCGAGGGCGGCAGCTCGTAATCGAAGCACGCCAGATCCACGGCCTGTCAGTGTACAAGGCCGCCCCGCGCGGCACGAGGGCGGGGACCTGAGGTTGACAATACGTGCGGAATTAGGTAAGCCTAATTCCCGGGAGGATCCCCCGTGCCACTCGCGTCGAGCATTCGCGCCACCCGCTAGCCATGGGCGGGACGTTCGTCGTTACGCTCCGGGAGGGTTTCGAGGCGGCGCTGCTGCTCGGCATCGTCTACACCTTCCTGGAGAAGAGCGGGGGCCGGCAGTATTTCGGCTACGTGACGACGGGCGGGGCCCTCGGCTTCGTCGCCAGCGTCGCGATGGGCATCGGCCTCACGTTCGCCTCCGGGCCGCTCCTCGATCTCGGCCCCGACCTCATCGCCGCCGGCGTGCTCTTCCTCGCCGTCGCTGTCCTCACCTGGCACAGCTGGTGGATGAGCCAGCACGCGCGCGCGATCCGCGGCGAGGTCGAGCGCAAGATCGAGGAGGCGCACGCGACCCGACAACTGTGGGTCATCGGGCTCATCGCCTTCACGGGCGTGTTCCGCGAGGGCGCCGAGACCGTCCTTTTCCTGTGGGGCTTGATGGCGCAGGCCACGCTCGCCGGTGGATGGGACGCGCTCGTGGGGGGGGCGCTCGGGCTCGGCGGCGCCGCCGCCCTCGGGTGGGCGATCTTCCACGGCGGCCGTCGGCTCAGCGTGCAGCGGTTCTTCGCGGTGACGTCCGCGCTGCTGGTGTTCCTCGCCGCCGGTCTCTTCAGCGCCGGGCTCGGCAAGCTGGAAGCCCTCGGCGTGCTGCCGCAGTCCGACGTGCTCTGGGATACCTCGTTCTTGATCAGCGACGACGGCTTCGTGGGTGGTCTGCTCGCCGGACTCATCGGCTATCGGGCGCGCCCGTCCCAGATCGAAGTCGCCGGCTACGTCCTCTACCTGATCGTGGTCGGTCTCTTGATGTATCGTCGTCCGGTGTCGAGCACGCCGGAACGCTCGCGAGAAATCACCGCGGCGAGATAGGAAGGTCAACGTGATCGTCTGCCTCTGTCGGGGTGTCTCCGATCGCGCCATCCGCTCTCTGGTCGCCGCGGGCGCGCGCTGCCCGCAGGACATCGCACGACACTGCGGCGCCGGCACCGATTGCGGCGAGTGCTGCTGGCTCGTGGAGTCGATGGTGACGGTGACGGACGACGCCGAGGTCGCCGGAACCTGTGCATGAGAGGTCAGGAACAGATCATCCGGCTCCTGAACGATGTCCTCACCGGCGAGCTCACAGCCGTCAACCAGTATTTCATCCACGCCCGCATGTGCGAGAACTGGGGCTACCAGCGACTCTGGAAGAAGGTCCGTGAGGAGTCGGTGGGAGAGATGCGCCACGCCGACCGTCTCATCGAGCGCATCCTCTATCTGGAGGGCACACCGAATCTCCAGCGCCTCGGCAAGGTGAACGTGGGCGAGACGGTTCCCGAGCAGTTTCGCCTCGATCTCGAGCTCGAGAACGCGGCGGTCAAGCAGCTGAACGACGGCATCGAGCTGTGCCGCAGCCACGGCGACAGCGGTAGCCGCCATCTCCTCGAAGAGATCCTCGCCGCCGAGGAGAAGCACGTGCACTGGCTGGAGGCGCAGATGGCGCTCATCGGCCAGGTGGGAGAGGCGAACTACCTCGCGCAGCAGATCAGCGACGAGGCCGACCCGTGAGCGCAGACCACCCGCGCGTTCTCCTCGCCGCGCACTGAGAGCCCCCGCCGCTCCTCAGCCGATCTTGGCGCCCGGCGCCATCTCCTCGTCCGGCCGGAGCAGGATCACGCGGCCGGCCGCGTCGTAGGCGCCGAGCACGAGCACCTCGGAGACGAAGGGACCGATCTGCTTGGGCGGAAAGTTCACCACGGCGATCACGCGGCGGCCGATGAGCGCTTCCGGACGGTAGAAGTCGGTGATCTGCGCGCTCGAGCGCTTCACGCCGAGCTCACCGAAGTCGATCCACAGGCGATAGGCGGGACGGCGCGCTTCCGGGAACGGCTGAGCATCGGTGACGATGCCGACGCGCATATCGACCTTCTCGAAATCCGCCCACGTGATCGGCATCGTCAGGGTGCGGCGAGCGTGCCGAGGACGGCGCCCGGATAGTAGAAGCCCACGATCTGCGCCGCCGTGTAGCCCTGCTCGGCCATGCCCTTCGCTCCCCACTGGCACATGCCGACCCCGTGACCGTAGCCGCGTCCCGAGAAGTGCGCCGCCCCCCGATCCACGGCGACCGCGAAGAGCGTGCTCTTGAGCGTGTCGTAGCCGACCATGCGGCGGAAGTCGTTGCCGCGCAACCGGACGATCCCGTGGGAGCCGCGCACGCTCACGGTGATCGCGCGCAGCGACGGTGTCCGCTCCGTCACCTCCACGCCGCGCACGGTGCCCACGCCGAGCCCGTGCCGTCGCAGCATCTCCGCGAGGTCCGACAGCTTGAGATCGAGGTTCCAGTAGAAGTGCGGCGAGTTCGCGGAGAACTCGCAGCGCACCGCCTTCAAAGCGGGCATGTTGGCGGAGGCGAACACGTTGCGCGGATCCTCCGTGTAGCCGCCGCTCTCGGCGTGATAGAAGGCGGGAAACACCTCGCCTTCCCAGCGGAGGACCTGGCCCGCGGTGGCGCTCACGGCGTCCCACATCGGCGACCCCGGGGGCACACGACCGAAGAACTGCTGATGCGCGGTGGAGGCGAGGATGTGGAACGGCTTGCCCTCGCCGAGGAGCCGGTGGTACGCGGCAAAGGTTCGGGCGGCGATCGCCTGCGCGCGGAGGGCCTCCGCCGGGAAGCGCTCGGGCGTCTCCGCCCGCAGCACGCCCACCACGTATTCCTCGAGCGCGAGCTCGTTCACCACCGCCATCCCGTCGCCATTGCGGACGAGCTCGATCGGGCTCTGGTACTCGCGGCCGTTGAGCCGGATGGGCGCCTCGCTCACGAGGCGGAAGGTCGCCGCCTGCTTGCCGTCGATGTCGATGGCGTCGCCGTTCATCGCCGCCCGCACGGTGTCCGTCCGCCACGGCTCCAGCTCGCACGCGGTGCACGCGGCCGGTGGCCAGGACGCGACCTCGATGTCCGTCCCTCGCAGCTCCACCGCCCGTACGCGCTCGATGAGCGCGACCCGGATGGTGCCCGGCACCGCCGCCGGCGCCGGCAAGGCGGCACGCAGCGCCCAGACGACGATCAGCAAGGCAGCGCACGCCACCGGCCGCCGCCAGCGCCGGCGGATGTCGTTCGCGCGCACACGGAGGATCACCGGCGGCCGATCAACCAGAGGACGAGCGACAGCACCACGCTGACGAGCAGCGACGTGGCGAGCGGGAAGAAGAACGTCCAGTTGCCGCGCTGGACGTAGACGTCGCCGGGGAGACGTCCCAGCCACGGCAGTCGCCCCGCGAGCGTCAAGATGACGCCGATGACGGCGACGAGAATGCCGACGACGATCAGGAGCCGTCCGAGCTCGTTCACTCGAACAACGCCGCCTGGCCGGGCGCGGCGGGCACGTGCTTGCCGAGATGGCGGTAGGCGTCGGCGGTGACGCGCCGGCCGGACGGGCTCCGCACGACGAAGCCGATCTTCAGCAAGTACGGCTCCACCAGCTCCGACAGTGTCTCCGCCTCGTCGTTGATGGTGGCCGCCACTGCCTCGATGCCGACCGGTCCCCCTGCGTAGTGCTCGATGATCGCGCTCAGGAATCTGCGGTCGAGGCGATCGAGGCCCTGCCCGTCCACGCCCTCGCGATCGAGCGCATCGCGCGCGACCGGTCCCGTGATGGCGCCGTCGCCGCTCACCTGGGCGTAGTCGCGCACGCGCCGCAAGAGGCGGTTCACGATGCGCGGGGTGCCGCGGGCGCGGCGCGCGATCTCGGCGGCGCCGGCGGCGTCGATGTGGGCGGTCAGGATCGACGCGGAGCGCACCACGATCCGCGTGAGCTCTTCGCCGGAGTAGAAGTCGAGGTGATGGAAGATGCCGAAGCGCTCGCGCAGCGGCGCCGACAGCATGCCGGGGCGCGTGGTGGCGGCGACCAGCGTGAAGGGCCGCAGCGCGTACTTGAGCGTGCGCGCGTTCATGCCCTTGTCGATCACGAAGTTCACCGCGAAGTCCTCCATGGCGGGATAGAGGAGCTCTTCCACCGGCCGCGGCAGGCGGTGGACTTCGTCGATGAACAGGACGTCGCTCTCGGACAGGTTCGTGAGGATCCCCATGAGATCGGCGCCGCGCTCGATGGCGGGGCCGGACGTGGTGACGAGGTTCGTCCCCATCTCGTTCGCGATGATGCCGGCGAGCGTGGTCTTGCCCAGACCGGGAGGACCGTAGAGAAGCACGTGATCGACGCACTCCTTGCGCTGCCGCGCCGCCTCCACCGACACCCGCAAGCTCGCCACCGCCTGCTCCTGACCGATGTACTCCTCGAACGAGCGCGGGCGGAGCTGGCGCTCGAAGTTGGCGTCTTCAGGGGCGAGGGGGTGACTGCCGAGGCGGGTCGTGTCGGTCACGGCCGCGCCGCCGCGGGCGCGCCGCGATAGATCTCGTCGAAGAGCGCCTCCGCGGAATCGACGCCGGGACGACGCTTGAGCGCGTCCGCGATCAGCTGCGAGGCCTCGCTCGGGCGGTGACCGAGCTGCTTCACGAGCACCTCCCACACGAGCTCGCGCAGGCCGTCCGCGTCCGGCACCGTGGGCGCGGCCGGCGGTGCCACCGGCTGGCCCTCGCGGGCGAGCGCGAACTTCGCCACCTTCGTGGAGAGCTGCGCCACGATGTTCTTCGCCTTCTGGGGCCCGATGCCGGGCAGCGCGCGCAGGTACTTCTCGTCCTGGCGCGCGATGGCGGCGGCGAGATCGGCCACCGGCGCCGCCAGCGCCCGCGCCGCCACCATGGGGCCGATGTCCTTCACGGTGATCAGCTTCTCGAAGAACTCCTTGTCGAGATCCGACGTGAAGCCGATGAGCACCGGCCGCGGCTGGTCCCGCGTGGCGTGGTAGTAGATCACCAGCGACAACGCGCTGCCGCTGTCACCGGCGCCGGCCGCCATCCCCTGCAATTCGCGGAGCGCGGTGGGCGTCAGGAAGACCTCGTAGCCGATGCCGCCGCACTCGAGGATCACCCGGTCCTCGAGCTTGCGGCGGAGGTGACCGGTCAGGGTGGCGATCATGCGGAGGCCGTCATGCCAGGCGCGCGCCCGTCCGCGAGAGGCCGGTGAGCGCGAGCGCGAGGGCGTCGGCGACGTGCGACGGGCGCGGAGCGATGTCGAGCCGCAACAGCCGCTGCACGCAGTGCTGGATCTGCTCTTTCGACGCGGTGCCGTTGGCGGCGATAACGCGCTTGACCTCGGCGGGGGCGAGCGTCAGCACCGGGATGTCGTGCTGGCGGGCGGCGAGGCAGATCACTCCGCGCGCGTGCGCCATGAGGAGCGCGGTGCGGGGAAACCGGTACTCCGCGTAGAGGTCCTCGAGCACCATCAGCGCGGGCGCGTGCTTCCCGACGAGCTCGTGCACGGCCTCGTAGACGAGCGCGACGCGCCCGTCGAGCGGGATGTCGCGGGTCGTTTCGATCACGCCGGTGGCGAGGACGGCCACCCTGCCCGCGCACGGCTCGAGGAGGCCGTAGCCGGTGGCGACGAGCCCGGGGTCGATGCCGAGAACGCGGAGACCGGGGCGCGCGGCGAGGCCGCGCCCGGTGAACCTCTCAACGTCGTCAGGCCGCCGAAATGGCCTCGATGACGTCGTCCGGGATGTCGTAATTCGCGTATACGGCCTGGACGTCGTCCAGCTCCTCCAGCGCTTCGATGAGCCGTAACACCGTCGGCGCGTCCTTGCCCTCGACCCGGACCGTCGACTGGGGGACGAACGTCACCGCGGACTCCATCACGGGCACGCGCTTCTTTTCCAGCGCCCCGCGGACCGCGTCCATTTCAGCAGGCGCGGTCGTGATCTCAAAGACTTTTTCCACGCGCCGCATGTCGGTGGCCCCGGCGTCGAGCGCGATGCCGAGCAGATCGTCCTCGCCGATCTTGTCGGCGTCGATCTGCACGAGGCCCTTGCGCTCGAACATCCAGCTCACCGCGCCCGATGCGCCCAGGTTGCCGCCGTGCTTCTCGAACACGTGCCGGATTTCCGGGGCCGTGCGGTTGCGATTGTCGGTGAGGACCTGGACCAGCACCGCCACGCCGCCCGGCGCGTAGCCCTCGTACATGATTTCCTCGTACGACTCGCCCGGCAGCTCGCCCGTCCCCTTCTGGATGGCGCGCTTGACGTTCTCCTGGGGCATGTTGGCGCCCTTGGCGGACTCCATCGCCGCCTTCAGCCGCATGTTCACCTTGGGATCGCCGCCGCCGTTCCTGGCCGCCACCGTGATCTCGCGAAGGATCTTGGAGAACAGCTTGCCGCGCTGAACGTCGGTCTTGCCCTTCTTGCGCTTGATCTGCGACCACCGAGAGTGACCTGACATCGTCCTTATCCTCTCTCCTGGGCGATCGTGGCCCTGAGCCGCTTCACCCGTTGCAACCTGAGCTCGCGCCGCGCCTGCGCGTCCTCCCAGCGGCGCCGCTCGGCGGCGGTGGCCGGGGTGAAGGGCCGGCAGGGACGGGGACGGAGATCCGGACCGAGATGCACGTAGGTGAGGAACGCCGTGCATGCGTGGCGGACCTCGCCGGTCCACGGCTTCTCGGCGAGCACGCGCACGCCGACCTCGAGCGAGGACGTGCCCACGGAGTTGAGGCCGCCCTGGAACGTCACCACCTCGTGGGTGAAGATCGGCGAGTAGAAGTCCATGGCGTCGAGGCACGCCGTCATCACGAAGCCCTTGCAGTACCGCATGGACAGAATGCCGCCCGCCTCGTCGATCTCCATCAGCATCTTGCCGGGAAACATCATGTTGCCGAAGAGCGCGTCTTCCGGCAGCACCGAGCGCGCGGACTCGAAGCGGTAGCGGATCGTCTCGCCATCGGCGAGCCCGGCCCCGTCGTCCTCGGCCGCGCGCGCCTTCTTCTGGGCGATCCGCGCCAGACGGTGCTCGCGCCGCATGCGCGCCGCCTCCATCAGCTGCGCGTCGTCCGCGTCGCGCGCCTCGATCTTGTCCGCCACCGGGCGCGGATGGGCGTCCTCGTCCACGCTCACGAAGGCGAGGTGCGAGTTGAGCGTCACCGCGCGGTGGCCGGTCTCGACGTTCTCCCCCCACACCCGGACACCGACCTCGAGGGAGCTCCGCCCGACGTACTCGACCTGCGCCCTCAGGATCGCGATCTCGCCGACCTTTACCGGGTGGAGGAAGTCGATGTCGTCCATGGCGCCGAGGACGACCGTGCCCCGCGCCACCCGGGCCGCCGCCATCGTCCCCGCCTGGGTGATCCACTGCATCATGCGGCCGCCATGGATCTGCCCCGGCGCTCCCGCGTGCTCCGGGAACACCCACTGGATCATTTCCACGGTGGTGTCGGCGATCGATGGCATAGGCGGAAAACACGAGCGCCCCCGTCAACAGGGAGGGGGCACCCGCCATTTTTACCACGCCGGCGCGGGCTTGCGCAATGTTCGTCGAGGAAAACCGGGTCAGTACGCTACCCTGGGATGATCCATGAAAACGGTCGCCGTGGTGGATGACAATGCCGCCAACCGGCTACTCGTGGAGGCGATGCTCGAGGAGTACTACGAGGTCGTCGGCTACCCGTCGGGACGCGCCGCTCTCGAGGGCTTTCGCCAGCGCAAACCTGATCTCGTCATCCTCGACATCTCGATGGCCGGGCTCGGCGGCGTGCAGACGCTCAAGAAGCTCCGCGCCGACGACGAGCTCAGCGCCCTGCCCGTGATCGCCCTCACCGCGCGCTTCGCCGACGACGACGATGCGCGCACGCGCTATCTCGCCGCCGGCTTCGACGACTACATGACCAAGCCGGTGAACGAGGAACTCCTGCTCGGAGCGCTGTCGCGATGGCTCGCTGATGGCTGAGTCGCGGGTGGTCCGAGGCGCTCGGCGCCGGGTCAGCGCGGCGCTCCTCGACTTCTCCGCCCGCCAGCGCGTGAACTACGTCATCGGCCTCGCCGTGCTCCTCGTCTTCGGTATCGGCTGGCTCGAGTACCGCACCACCGCCGCCCTCGAAGCGACGTCGCAGCGCGTGGCGGGGAGCCAGGACGTCCTCCGGCGCCTCGACGAGCTCCACGCCCATCTGCGGGACGTGGATGCCGCTCACCTTCGTTACCTGCTGTCCGGTGACGACCGACACCTCCCGCCGTACACGGCGGGCCGGGACCTCGTCGCCGACGACGTCCTCGAGCTGCGCAAGGGCGTCCCCGCCGACCGTGAGTTTGCCCGGCGTCTCGACGCGCTGGAGCCGTTGATCCAGGCACGGTTCACGGAGCTCGACGAGACCATCGTGACGAGGCGGGATGGCGGCCTCGACGCCGCCGCGCGCGCGGCGGGCGGCGACAAGGGGCGCGACGGGCGCGATCGGCTCCGCAAGCAGGTGGACGACATGAGGGCGGCGGAGCAGGAAGCGCTCGACGAAGCGCTCATCGACCGCCGCGCGCGCGCCCGGGACGTCCGCCTCGTGCTCGTCGGCGCGAGCGGTCTCGCCCTCCTCATGATCGGACTCGCCGCGCTCGCGTTGAATTTTCAGATCACGGGGCGAGAGCGCGTGCAGCGGGTGGCCGCCGGCGCCGCCCGGCGCCTCGACTCGCTGCTCGGCGTGAGCGAGGAAGTCTTGAAGTCCCAGGACCTCACGGCCGTCCTGCACATCATCGCGCGCCGGGCGGCGGGCCTCATGGAGCCGGCGTCCGCCGTCATCTACGTCTGGGACGAAGCCGCCGGCATGCTCGTGCCGCGCGCGTGGTTCGGTTTCGCGGAATGGATGGGGCGCACGCGCTATCGACTGGGCGAGGGCCTCCCCGGCACCGTCGCCCAGCGCCGTCGTGGTCTCACGCTCGACGATTACCGTCGTTCCCCGCTGGCGGAGCCCGCCGTCGTCCGCCTCACTCGCGTCACCGCCGCCCTCGTGGAGCCGCTCGTGCACGGAGACCGCCTCCTCGGTGTCCTGGCCGTGCACCAGGAGGTGACGCCGCGACCGATCACGCGGCACCACCGCCTGCTGACGGGGTTCTTCGTCGCACAGGCCGCGATGGCGATCGAGAACGCGCGTCTGGCGGAAACGCTCGAGACCGTCCGCGCCGCGGTGGCGGATCGCACGGCGCTCGCCGGCGTCGCCCTCGCCGCCCGCGACAGCGACACCACGGAAAGCCTGCGCCGCATGTGCCGTGAGCTGGCGCGGTGCACGGGCGCGGACATGGTCGGCGCCTACGTCCGCGCGCGCGACGGCGAGCCGCTGTCGCCCGTGGCCGGTTACCACGTTCCCAAGCCCACGCTGGAGGCCCTTCAGCAGACGACGATCCACCTGACCGGCACCGAGCCGTGGGCGGAAGTCGTGGGGAGCGGCGAGGTGGCGTGGACGGCGGACGTCAAGGCGGAGGAGAGCTTCGCGGGGCCGGGACTCCAACCGCTCGCCCACCGCTCCGCCGCCATCGTGCCCATCCCGGGCGATCAGGAGCTCGACGGCCTCTTCTATCTCACGTGGTGGGAGCAGGCGTGTCAGCTCGACGAAGGCCGCCTCGCCACCCTGCGCGCGGTGGGACGCGCGGCCGCCGTCGTCGTGCGAACGTCGCGGCTCGCCGGCGCGCTCGACACCGCGGCCGCGCGGCTCGATCTCGTCACCGGCGTCGCTCAGCATCTGGCCGCCGCGAACGATCCGGAGCCGGCGTTCAAGGCGATCGTGCGCGGCGCCGCGCAGCTCACGGGCGCACCCGTGGTTTCCTTCTGGCAGGTGGACGAGGCGCAGCGCACCCTCGAGCTGGGCGCGTTCGTCGACCAGGCCACCGGTGCTTCCGCACCAACCCGCACGCTTGGATTCGGCGACGGGCCCGTAGGCTGGGTGGCGGTGCACCGCGAGATTCTCGGCGTGGACGACGTGGCGGCCGACGCGCGCTTCGCCGGCGACCCCTGGGTGGAGCGGCGCAATCTTCCGAGCTTCTTCGCGCTGCCGATCGTCTCCGCGGACGCGCTGCTCGCGGTGATCGTGCTCCAGGGACAGCGGGCCCTGCACGTGGGCGCGGGAGAGCTACAGATCCTCCAGTGCCTGGGCGCGCAGGCAATCCTTGCCGCCCGCGCCGCCGCCACCGCCGCTCTTCCCGTCGCCGCCGACGAGGCGGCCGCCGACGCTTCCGCGCGGGCGCACAGCGAGTTCCTGGGCAGCCTCGCCCACGAGCTGCGCACGCCGCTGAACTCCGTGGTCGGCTTTTGCCGTGTCCTTCTCAAGAATCGCGCCGGCAATCTTCAAGAAAAGGATCTCACCTACCTGCGGCGGATCCAGGAGAACGGCAAGCGGCTCCTCGGTCTCGTCGATGACGCGCTTGCGCTCGCCCGCCTCGAGAAGGCCTCGCCCACCATCGCGCCCGCCACCCTCGATACGGTGCTCGCCGGCGCGGTGGAGACCGTCAAGACCGATCTCGCCGAGGACGAAGAGCTGCGCGTGGTCAGCGAAGTGCCGTCGTCGGTGGCGGCCATCCCCACCGATGCCGTGAAGCTCCAGCACGCGCTCGTGCATCTGATCTCGCTCGCACGCAAGGCGACCGCCGGCCCGATCACGGTGCGGCTCGAAATCGACGAGACGGAGGCGCGCCCGCTGCAGATCGACATCCTCGACGACGGCGGCGAGGGCGCGGAGGAGTGGTCCGGGCTCGGGCTCACGCTGGCGCGGTCGATTCTCGACCTCCTCGGCTATCGACTGCACGTCCGCCGCGAGGCGGGGCCAACACCGGCCTTTCGCATCCTCCTCGGCGACGGACGGCCGCCGCTCCGTCCTGCCGATGCCCCGCGCGCGCTCGCGGCCGCGCCCACCGCCGGAAAAGAACACGCGCTCGACCTCGTGGCCTTCAGCGGCCAGCTCGTGTTGATCATCGACCACAAGGCGAAGACGCGCGCCCGCCTCAAGCGCTACTTCGAGAAATTCGGGTGCACGGTCATCACGTCCTCGTCGGGCCCGCGCGGGCTCACCCTCGCCCAGCGCCACCGCCCCCAGCTCATCACCGTCGATCCCGAGCTCCCGAAGATGAACGGGTGGGAGGTCGCGCAGGCCATCAAGGAAGACCCCACGCTCAAGGAAACGCCGGTGGTGGTGGTGAGCGGCGACGCCGTGGACACGCGTCGGGCCGTCGCGGGCGCGGTGGACGTCGTCGAGCGGCCGGTGACCCGCGAAGGGCTCTCGAAGGCGCTCAAGGGTCGCGTGGACAGCCACCGCAACCGGGTGCTCGTGGTCGAAGACGACGAGGACGCGCGCGTGCTGATCACGAACTATCTCGCCGGCGAAGCGGGCGAGGTGAAGACCGTCGCCAACGGGCGCGAAGCGCTCACCGCGCTCGAGACCTTCACACCCGACCTGATCATCCTCGACCTGCTCATGCCGGTGCTGGACGGCGTCACGTTCCTCGCCATGCTGCGCCGTCATCCCCGCCACGCGACGGTTCCCGTCGTCGTGGTCACCGTCAAGGATCTCTCCACGCGCGAGGAGAGCTGGCTCGGGGAAGAAGTGGTCACGGTGCTGCGCAAGGGCGAGGGCCTCGAGGAAGAGCTGCGAAACGTCCTCCGCGGCATCGTCGAGCGCAAGCGTCAGACGTCGCTGGAGCGATTCCCCTCCCCGCCCTGAGCGCGCTGCTCAGCGCGGAACGCTCACTCCCGAAAGCGCGGGTCGAGGAGATCGCGTAGCCCGTCGCCGAGCAGATTGACGCCGAGCACCGCGAGCAGGAGGGCCGCGCCCGGGAAGACCGCCACCCACCACGCCGTCACCAGGAAGGTCTGGCCGTCCGCCAGCATCGCGCCCCACGAGAGCGTGGGGGATTGCGCGCCGAGGCCGAGGAACGAGAGCCCCGCCTCCGCCACCATGTTGCTGCCGACGCCGATGGTGGCGGCGACGAGCAGGGGGCCGAGCGCGTTCGGGAAGAGATGACGGACCATGATCGTGACGTCGCCAGCGCCGAGGGCGCGGGCGGCCTGGACGTGCTCGCGCGCCTTCAGCGAGAGCACGGCGCCGCGCATGACGCGGGCGATGGTCGTCCAGCCGAGCGCGACGAGCACGATCACGACCTTGTCCAATCCGGGTCGCTCGAAGACCGCGATCAGGCCGATGGCGAGCACGAGCGACGGGAACGCCATCACCACATCCGTGGTGCGCATGAGGAGCGCGTCCACGGCGCCGCCGTAGTACCCCGCGAGCATGCCGATCGCGCATCCGATGAGGGCGGCGAGGATCTCCACGCCGAGCCCCACCGCCAGCGAGACGCGGCCCGCCCACAGCACACGCGAGAGGAGGTCGCGCCCGAGGGCGTCGGTTCCAAGCGGGTGGGCGACGCTCGGCCGCGCGAGCGTGGTGGCGCCGGCGAGTGCGGTGGGATCGTAGGGCGCGAGCGCGGGCGCCAGCACCGACACGGTGGCGAAGACCCCGACGAAGGCGACGCCGGTGAGAAAGCCGCGGTGCCGGAGCGCGCTAGGACGCGCCACGCCGCGTGCGGGGATCGATGACCAGGTAGGCGAGATCCACGGCGAGATTGCCGAGCACGTACACGAGCGCGAAGACCATGACCGCGCCCATCACCACCGGCAGATCGCGCTGGCTCACGGCGGCCACGAGCAGGCGCCCCACGCCCGGCCACGCGAACACGGTCTCCGTGAGCGGCGCGCCTACGAGCAGATCGGCGAGCCCGATCCCGATCACGGTCACGATCGGGATCAGCGCATTCCGGAAGGCGTGCTTGGCGAGCACGAGCGGCTCGGAGAGGCCCTTCGCGCGCGCCGTCTGCATGTAGTCCTGGCGAACCACCTCGAGCAAGCTCGAGCGCGTCATGCGCGCCACCGTGCCCGTGTGGAGCGCGCCGAGCGCGAACGCCGGCAGGACGAGATATCGTGGATCGCCCCCGCCGTAGCCGGAGACGGGCAGCCAGCCGAGGTTCACCGCGAACACCAGCGAGAGCATCATGCCGAGCCAGAACACGGGTGTGGAGATCCCGAGCACGGCCGCCCCCATCAGCGCGTGATCGAGCGTGGAGCCGGGACGGACGGCCGCGAGCGCGCCCATCGCCACGCCGAGCACGATCGAGATCAGCGTGGCGGCGACGGCGAGCCGGATGGTGGCGGGCAGACGCTCGATGATCACCTCCGTCACCGGGCGCTGCTCGCGGAACGACTGGCCGAGGTCGCCGCGGAGAACGCGGCCCATCCACGTGACGTACTGGACGGGAAGCGGACGGTCGAGCGCGTACTCCCGGCGCATGCGCTCCAGCGCCTCGGGATCGGCGCGCTGACCCATGGCCGCGCGGGCGGGGTCGCCGAGCGCGACTGCGTTCAGGATGAAGACGAGCAGCGTGATGCCGAACAGAACCGGGACGAGGGCGAGGAGGCGGCCGGCGAGCGGGCGGCCGAGGTCACCGAGCACGCGACGCCGCCGGCGTTATTTCTCGAGCCAGACCTTACGGAGAGGCGACAGGAACTCCGGCGCCGACGAGAGCGCAGTGCGCTCGAGGCCCTTCACGGATCGCTTGATGAGGGCGCGGCTGGTGTAGTGGTAGAGCGAGATCCAGACGGCATCGTCCAGGATGATCTGCTCGGCCTCCGCGTAGCGCGCGTAGCGCGCGGCGGGCTGGGCGAGCGTGTCGGCCTCGTCGAAGAGCCGGTCCAGCTTCGGATTGCGGTAGCGGGAGGTGTTGCCGGCGGCGCCGACGTTGCGCGAGTGGAAGAGCACGGTGAGGAAGTTCTCCGGGTCCGGATAGTCCGCGATCCAGCCCTGGCGGAAGAACGACACGTTCCCGTCGTCCACGAGCTTGATGTGGGCCGCCCAGTCGAGCCGTCGCAGCTCGACGGTCATGCCGAGTTCCTTCAATTGCGATTGTAGAACTTCGGCGATGCGCTGGTTGGCGTCCGAGGTGTTGAAGTTGAATGCGATCGCGGGAAGCCCCCGGCCGCCCTGGAACCCCGCCTCGGCGAGCAGCCGCTTCGACAGCTCACGATCGAGCGCCAGCCGCTTCACCCCCGCCGCATAGCCCGGCAGCGAGGGCGGCAGGATGCCCTGCGCCGCCTGCACGCAGCCTTCGAGGAGGCGATCGACGATGATAGACGGATCGATGGCGTGCGCGACCGCCTTGCGCAGCCGGGCGTCGTTGAACGGCGGCTTCTCCACGTTGAAGCGCAGGCCGTGAGTGCCGAGGGTCGGCCAGATCGCGACCTCGCCCGCGAGCTCTCGATCGGCCTTTGCGGCCTGGCAATGACCGGTGGGGATGTCGGTGAAGTCGAGCTGACCGGCCCGGTACTCGTTGAACCGCGTGATCTCGGCGGGGATGATCCGGAACACCACGCGCTCCAGCGGCGGCGCCCCCCGGAAGTGATCGCGGAAGCGCTCCAGCACGACCTGGTCGTCGCGGCGCCACGACGCGAACCGAAACGCGCCCGTGCCCACGGGGTGGCTGGCGAAGTTGCCGCCGCGTTTCTCCACTTCTTCGCGCGGCACGACGGCGGCGGCGTCGTAGGCCATCAGGTGCAGGAATGGCGCGAACGGCTTGTCGAGCCGGATCTCGACGGCGGTATCGTCCACGACCCTGATGCCGGGTATCTCGGAGCCGGTGCCCTTGATGTAGTCACGGGCGCCGGTGATCTTCTCGAAGACCCAGGGCCGCTTGCCCTTGGCGGCGCGCTCGAACGAGTACTTCACGTCGGCCGCCTTGACCTCGCGGCCGTTGTGGAACTTCACGCCCCGCCGAAGGGTGAACGTGTAGATCCGCTGGTCGCCGGTCACCGTCCAGCGCTCGGCGAGCGCAGCCTGGGGCACGAGCTTCTCGTCGAGCTCGAGGAGGCCGTCGAAGACCTGTCGGATCACCGCCGAGGAGGTCGTGTCGCTGGCGGCGGCGGGATCGAGCGTGGGCGGGTCGGAGTTGAACACGCCCCGCAGTGTTCCTCCCTGTCGCGGCGGCTGGGCGAGCACCGCGGACGCAATGGCGAGCGCGGCGAGCGCCACCATCGCGGCGATACGACTCATCGGCTTCCTCCGGCCGTCGGTTCCAGAAACATCCCGTCCAGCCGATGGAAACCGGTGGGGTGCAAACGCACGCCGTGGACCTCGGGACGCACCACGCCCCACTGCAGCCGCACGTAGATCGGAATCCACGGCACGTCCTCGGCGAGCATCGCCTGTGCGCGCTGGTAGAGCCGCGCGCGCTCGGGGCGGAACGAGAGCTGGCTCGCCCGCACCAGGATGTCGTCCTGCCGCGGATTGCGATAGAAGGACAGGTTCAGCGCGCGCGGCCCCTTGCTGGCGCCCTCGCTCGTCGAGAGCGGATAGAGGAAGAGGTGCGGGTCCCCGCCCACCACCGCCGCCTCCGTGAGCACCACGTCGTGGTCGCCGGCCTGGACGGTCGCGCGCGCGGCCGGCGTCGTCTCCGCCTTGACCTGCACCGGGATGTCCGCCGTCGCCAGCGTGAGCTGGAGCGTCTCCGCGAGCTTGGTGACGCTCACGGCGCCCGGCTCCGTATAGATCAAGAGCGTCGGCGTGAACCCGCGCGGCCAGCCGCCCTGAGCGAGAAGCTTGCGAGCGGCCTCGCGACTACCGCCGAGGATCGGCGAGCCTTCGCGCCGCGCCCACACGCCGCTCGGGAGAAACGACTGGAGCGGAACGGCGGCTCGATCGAGCGTGGGACCGATCACGGCGGGATCGAGCGCGGCGGCCACGGCCTGGCGCACGTTCCGGCGCGAGAACGGCTCCTTCTCCGTCTGGAAGGCCAGGTAGCCGACGTGGAGACCCGGCACGGACAATGCCCAGTCCGTCCGGCGCGGTGGGCCGGGCGGAAACCAGACGTCGAGCGCGCCTCCATCGAACTCCGCCTCCGCCGCATCGTCGTTGACGACCTCGAGAAAGACGATGCGCTCGGTGCGCGGGGCGCCGCGCCAGTGCGAGGGTACGACCTCGAGCGCGATCCGGCCGGGCGAGATATCGACCATCCGGTATGGGCCCGTCCCGATCAGGCGATGACTGCCATCGGCCGCGACGATGGGCCGCGCCACGCTGAGCGCGGGATGAGCGAGCGCGGTGAGCAACGGCGCGTAGGGCTGGTTGAGAATGATCTCGACGGTGCGCGGATCGGCCACGCGTACGTCCTTCACCACGCCGGGCACGCCGCGCAGGAGCGCGCTCCACGCGGGCGACGGGGCCGCGCCCGGCTCCGGTCGCATGAGACGCGAGAACCCCGCCACCACGTCCGCCGCCGTCAGCGGCGTGCCGTCGGAGAAGCGGACGCCTTCGCGGAGGCTGAAGGACCAGACGAGGCCCTCGCGCGACGCGCTCCAGCGCGTGGCGAGCGCCGGCTCGATGTCCGTCGAGCCTTCGCGATAGGCGACGAGGGTGTCGAACACCTGGCGGCCGATGAGAGGTATCGCCCCCTCGACCGCGACGGCGGGATCCAGAGTGGCAGGAATCCCGACAACGCCGATACGAACCTCGCGCCGAGGCGCCTGGAAACCGAGGGCAGGGCCGTGATCATCGAAAGCGTGAGCGAGGAGAATCAGCAGCGCGAGGCAGGCAACGCGCATGATGAACGGCGGGCGCGGCATCGAGTCCAGTGTATACGTGGAACCCGGAACGCACGCTACACGTTTCGTCAGCAACACCGACGGTCAAAGCAGGTTCGGGTACAGAACTTGCTCCCCTCGCGGAGCATAGCGCGCGATCGAAGGCGCGGAGCGTGTCCAGTGAGCAAAAAGCGCAGCAAATTCAAGCGAAACTTGACCTGACAACCTTGACTTTCTTTTTTACAGCCGCCTATACTCGGTTCAGAAATTGATGAACACGCGCGAGCGGCGCACGAGGGGTCAAGAGAGAAGGGATGGGCTATGAAGGAGTTCGACAAAAAGGGTAGCCCGAGTCGCGAAGGTTTCTCCAAATTCC
>Ga0114129_10000600_pt1 | contig 44447 bp, 30 predicted proteins | sample RhiMetdeltSRZDD1_FD_80071 | JGI IMG/M metagenome (GOLD analysis project Ga0114129, IMG submission 80071) | Populus rhizosphere microbial communities from Tennessee, USA - Rhizosphere MetaG P. deltoides SRZDD1 (version 2) (version 2) | ecosystem: Host-associated > Plants > Roots > Rhizosphere >...
GGCGGCCGAGCGGGTGCGGCCCCCGCGGTGCGGGCCAATCGAGCGCCAACGCATTTCGGAAAACAGCTGCGTGGTACTGGAGCGATCTTGTTCAGCCGGCAGGAACGACGCAGACGCCAGCGCCAGAGACACGCTCACGAGCAGTTGAAGCGCGCGGGGAGACATGCGGCCTCCGTTCGGCCCGGAGTATAGCGCGGCCTCTAAAAGGCCTGGTCGTAACGAAATCCCGGCTGGCGCTTCATGCCAGAAGCAGATTGATGCCTGGTTCAGCGCCCGCCTCCGAGAGGGGGGCTCAATGTCAGCACTCCGCACGCTCGTCAGATCTGCCCTGCTCCTCTTCCCTGCCGTCGTGCTGACCCAGGGATGCGCGCCGTTATTCTCCGACGCGCGGCTGGTGGGTCGGGGTCAGACGGAGATCACGGCGAGCCTGACCCCCACGGGCACCGCGGACATGGGCGAGAACCGGTACTTCCTGAACGACGTCCGAATTCAGGCGATGCACGGTACGACCGATCGCCTCGATCTTGGCGTCGGCTACTCACGGCTCCAGATGAAGGACGGCGGCACGGGGGCTCACGCCATCGGGTTCGGGCCGAAGGTGAGCATCGTCCCCGATCGGTTCGCAATCGCGACGCGCGTCGGGTTCCTGTTCGGCGACGAAGTGCCGGTCTCCGAAAGCTGGCACATGGATCCGACGCTCCTCTTCACGCTCCCGATGACGAACCGGATCGATTTCAACCCGTCGGTGCGGTTCCTGATTCCGTTCTGCGAAAGCTGCGAAATGCTCGTGGGCGTGAACGCCGGGTTCGGCATCAGCGCCGGCAACCGGCGGGTGATTCTCAGGCCCGAGGTCGGCGTGCTCTTCACGCCTCGGGAGAGCGGCATCGTGTGGACGGTCGGTCTCGGCGTTTCGGTGCGGCCGGCCGGTTGGTAAGAGAGGTGTCGAACGCACGCGTGTTGACGGAGCGCCGGCTAGCACGGCGTCTCCGACCTCGGCGCGTTGGGGAACTCGCCGAGCCGCCGCGAACTCTTCGAGCACCGTGCTCCTCCTCGCTGGTGTTCGTCGGGGCCGTTCGCGGCAACCCGGGTCGGCCGCGCCCGTCAACTCGCGTGCGTTCGATAACCTATGACTGCCGTGCCGGGCGGAACAGCACGGCGAACAGCGCGAGAATGATTGCCGCCAGGCCGGCGGGTACCATCCAGATCTGAGCCCAATCGTGGCCGGTCGGCGTGACGTACGCATCGACGACGCGGCCGGATACGAACGCGCCGATGAAGTAGCCGACGCCGTTCGTCACGAAGTTCAGGAACCCCTGCGCGGCGGCCCGGATTTTTTCGCCGGCCCGCTGGTCCGTGTAGATCTGCCCCGCCACGAAGAAGAAGTCGTAGCAGATGCCGTGCAGCAGGATGCCGATGTAGATCAGCCACATCCCGCTGCCCGCGTTGCCGTAGCCGAACGCCAGATAACGCGTGGCCCAGGCGGTCATGCCGATGAGCATGATCCACTTGATCCCGAGCCGTCCGAGGAAGAGCGGCAGCAGCAGCATGAAGAAAATCTCGCTCATCTGGCCGAACGTCTGGATGAAGGCCGGCTCGGGCGCCCCGATCTCGTTCAGAAACGCGTTGGTGAATGCGTAGTAGAACTGGAGCGGCACGCAGAGCAGAAACGAGCCGATCACGAAGACCGCGAACGTGCGATCGCGCAGGAGATGAAGCGCGTCGAGTCCGAGCGCGTCACGGACCGAGAACGGCGCGCCGGCGGCCTTCGGCGGCGTGTGCGGCAGAACCAGCGCGAAGATTCCCATCACTGCAGACGCGCCTGCCGCCAGCTGCATCGGGGTGTTCAGCGCGTCGGCGCGAAGAACCTTTCCGACAATGATCCCCGCGACGATCCACCCGATCGTCCCGAGCACGCGAATCATCGGGAAATCGCGCGACGGATTCTGCACGTGGTGGAAGGCCACCGAATTCGTCAGTGAGAGCGTCGGCATGTAACACAGCGCGTAGGCGATGAGCAGCGGATAGAACGCACTCCACTGGGTCTGCATCGAGACGAGCCACATCAGCACCGCGCCGCCGAAGTGCAGGAGCGCCAGGAGCTTCTCGGACGCGAAGAACCGGTCGGCGAAAATCCCCATGAAGAAGGGCGAGACGAGCGCCGCGATCGCCATCGCGCCGTACGCCAGGCCGATCTGCGCGCCGGAGAAGTGGAGCGTCTGCCCGAGATACGTTCCCATCGTGACGAACCACACGCCCCAGATGAAGTACTCGAGGAACATCATCAGCGACAGCTTCACGCGCACGCCGGTCATGGGGTTATGCTCCTCACGGGTTGCCGTTGCCGGGCTCTACTCGCGCTCGATCGGACGCGTCAGACAGGTTGGACCGCCGCCGCCCTTCACGCTGATTTCCCGTCCCTCGTACTCGAGGACCTCCGCGCCCGCCTGCTCGAGCTGCGCGCGGGTGCGCGGATTCCCCGCCACCATGACGCACCGGCGCGGCGACAGCGCCAGCACGTTGGCCCCCATCGTGTCGAACTCATCGTCGGGCACCTCGACGAGCTTGATGCCGCGATCGATCAGCAGGTCGCGAAACGGGATCGGCAGGAGCGGGGAGTACACCACAGCCAGGTCGCGATCGACCGGACTGACGATGGACATCAGGTGGAACACGTCGCCGGCGCCGCGCCAGTGCGGGAGCGGCGTCACGATGACGTCGACGGCATCGCCGACGAGCGTGCGCAGCTGCCGGATCCCCTCGTCGTTCGTCCGATAGCCGCGGCCGACGACGAGCGTCCGCGCATCGAGCCACACGATGTCGCCGCCTTCGAGCAGACCCGGAGGCTGAATGGCGCCGTGTTCGCGGAGACCCCATTGGTGGAACGCTCTCGCCTGCGCGACCGGCTCGGGTTCCCGCTGCATCTTTGCCATGGAGCAGAGGATCAAGCCGGACCGCGAGACAATCGAGGCGTCGCGCACGTAGATCGAGTCGAGTCCCGTGCCCGGCGCCGGAGGCAGCCAGTCGATGCGCGTTCCGCTCGACGTGATCAACGCGGCGAACGCCTCGTATTCCGCGACGGCCCGCGCGAAGTCCGGCGGCGCGGTGAAGTTCAGCGCCCGCCACTCGGCGGCGATCGCGTCAGGCCCGGCGAACGACTCGCGTGCGTGCTTCAGGACCACACGTTTGAGGCGGCCGACTTCCGAGAGCGAGGGCGACACCCGGTCAGGCACGGCCTCGCATCCAGAGATACACGGGCAACCCGGCGGCGAGCAGCACCGCGCCCCAGGTGATCACCTCCCGGCCGGCGCCGATGATCGCGACGAACGAATAGCAGACCGCGGCGGCGGCGATGGCCGCGCCGCCGGTCGAGACCGCGTGCCGGACGCGAAGCCGGCCAATCGCAATCAGAAATGCCGCCAGCGAGCACATCAAGTACGGCACCAGCGTGCTGAGCGTCGCCAGGAGGATGATGAACGTGAACAGCGGCACCAATCCGCGCGAGTAGTTCATCGCGATCAGAACGGTGCTGAGCACGCCGGAGAGGATCATGCCGGCCGCCGGCGTTCCACGTTGCGTGAGCCGCGCGAAGAGCGGCGGAAACAAGCCGTCGCGCGCAACCGCGAGCGGCAGCTGGCCGACGATCAGTACCCACCCGTTGAGCGCACCGAAACAGGAGATGGCCGCGCCGATCGCCACGAGCGCGGCCGCCCGATCGCCGCCGATCGTGCGCGCGGCATCGGCAAACGGCGCCGTCGTCGACGCGAGCGCCGCCGGCGCGATGAGGCTCATGATGCCGATCGTGCTCAGGATGTAGATCGCCGCGGCGATCACGGTTCCGGTAACGGTTGCCCGGGGGATCGTCCGATCAGGATCGCGGACCGAGCCGGCAGGAATCGTGGCGCATTCCAACCCGAGAAACGCCCACAGCGTCAGCGTCACGACGCTCATCAGATCGACGGCAAACGTTTTCGCGCCAGCTTCATGCATGACGAAGCTCGCCGGCGCGAAGCGGATGAGCCCGGCGATCGCGATGACGACGAGCGGCACGATCTTCAGCGCGGTCGTGACGACCTGCAGTCTGCCGGCGGCCCGGATTCCGGAGATGTTGACCGCGGTCAGGAACCACAGCGTCGCGATCGCGAGGGCCGCCGACGCGGCGGGCGCGCGCACGATCGACGGGATGAAGGGATCGAGATAGCCGACGAAGGCAACAGCCAGCGCCGCGTTCGCGCTCCAGACCGAGATCCAGTAGCCCCACGCGACGAGAAAACCCGGAAGAGCTCCGAACGCCCGGCGGGTGTACGCGTACGGCCCGCCCGACGCCGGATCGAGGCGTGCAAGCCGCGCGAACACCACGGCGAGGAGAAGGCTTCCGGTCGCGGAGACGAGCCAGCCGAGCAGGCTGAGACCGCCGTAGGCCGCCAGCGACGCGGGCAGGAGAAACACCCCCGAGCCAATCATGTTGCCGACGACCAGCGCGACCGCCGTCCAGAATCCCAGCTCCCGGGGCGGAGCTGCCGACGCCGATGCCGCGCCGGCGACGCCGGCGGTCACTGGCGACGCCGTCCGGCCCACTGGAACGAGGCGAGCGTGAGGACGAGCGCGAACGTCAGACCGGCCGGCACGGCGTCATTGTAGTCGGGCGCCGGTCACCATCGATCATCGTCGAGAAACTTCGCCGCGAGCTCTTTCACGAATTTCGCCGCGACGGGCGCGGTCAAGCCGAAGGGATCCTGCCGCGGATTCAGCTCGACGATGTCGGCGCCCACGAGCTGGCCGGTCAGACCGTCGATCATCGTCAGGACATCCCGGACGCTGAGGCCGCCGGGTTCGCGGTGGGAGACGCCGGGCGCAAAGGCGGGGTCGAGCCCATCGAGATCGATGGAGACGTAGACGTTGCCCTCGACGCCGGGCCTGGCGCCGTCGTACCACGCCCGCATGTCGATCTGCTCGACGCCGAATCGCGCCGCCTGATCGCGTCCGTGGCCGGTCATCGCGCGGATTCCAACCTGCACGAGACGGGCGGCGAGCCCTTCTTCGAGAATCCGCGCGAACGGGCAGGCATGCGAAAACCGGTCGCCCTCGAAGTCGTCGTACAAGTCGGGGTGCGCGTCGATCTGAAGAATGGTCAGCGGATCGACCCGGCCCGCCATGCCGCGAATGATTGGATACGTAATCGAATGATCGCCGCCGAGCGCGATAAAGCGGCGGCCCTGCGCCACGAGATCGCGAATCGCGTCTTCGATCACACGCCTGGCGTCGCCGGTCGCCGGCACCTCGAGGTCGCCGAGATCTTCGAGAACGTCCGCCGTCACCGACTCGACGATCCGTTCGGACCACGGGTTGCCCGCGGTGGTCCGCAGCGCTTCGCGAATCTGCGGCGGCGCGTCGGTGGCGCCGCGCAGGAACGATGAGCTCGCATCGTACGGAAGTCCAATCAGGACAGGACGGTCTGCCATTCGGCTCAGGGTTTCACGCGAAACGGGACAGTGTATTCGCGGTCGTCCCACGTCAGCGCCAACACGCCGCCATCCCCTTTCGGTTCGATCGCGAACGTCAGCTGTTCGGCAGGAGCCGCCGGCGCCGTTCGTTGCATGTCGATATGCGCGACGTCCCGATCCGGATGATAGGTCGTGTGGAACTGTCCCGTCTCGCCGTTCACGATCAGGCTGAACGTCGTCTCGCCAGGCTGCGTGTAGAGCGTGTAGTCGCCGGCCGGGATCGTGACGCTGCCGAACACGAGTGGCGCGCTGGTCGTGAACGACGTCGCTTCGTCCGCGCCCGGCATCCACCAGCGCGTGTACGGCACCAGGGAACCCCAAATCGCGCGCCCTCGCTTCGCTGGGCGCCCGTACTCGATGGTCACACGGGCGCCGCCGATCTCGGCGATGACGACGTCGCGCGGGCTGCGCCGCTCCCCTTCCGGATGACGCGGGATGGAAATCGTGCGGATGAATTTCGTGATCGAGGGATACTCCTCCGGCTGGGTCAAAAGAATGTCGAGTGTCCCCGGCTGTGCCACTTCGCTCACGACGGCGCGATTGGCCTCGGGCGATCCCAGCACGACGATGCCATCGGCTCGCGCCGCGCGGCCCGCGCGAGCGGCGATGACCAGTTCCTTATCCCAGCCGAACACCAGGATCCGCTCGAAGCGAGGATCGTTCCTGAGCCGCGTGATCCAGGCGGCGGCGTCCCGCACGGCTGAATCTGGCGACGCGGTGCCCTCCGGCCGCACTGAAGCAATCCCGTCTGCCGCGAGCTTCTGCGCGAATGACGCGCGCGGATCGTCACCTGGTCCTGGAGCGGCAAGCAGCACCGCCACTGGGATTCTCGCGGCGGCCGCCGGCAAGGTCAGCGTCGCCGTCAGGGTTCCCCGCGATGTCGTCAGGTCGAGCCGTTGTGATGCCGGTGAGCCTTGGGAGACGACGCGTGCGCCGGAAGCCAGGCAACAGACGACGGCTACTGTGAGCGCGGCCCTGAATCGCACGGTCCCTCCATCTCCCGACATCTTAGTTTCTCGACTTCTGGATGGCCTCGAGATTCGCGTCGAATTCCTGCAGCACACGCAAGGCGGTTTCGACCGCCCGCACGTAGAAATCATGGGATATCGTCTCGTAGTCGTTCGTGGCTTTGTGATGCTGGTCGAAATCCTCGACCCCAAGGTAGATGAACGGAATCTTCGCCTGGTGGAACGGATAGTGATCCGAGTCCTTCGTCCAGTCCTCGACGCCGCGCTGCTGCGGATCGTCATGACCGAAGAGCAGCTTCACCGGAGCAGACGCAGCGACGCGGTCCAAATACGGTTTGAGGAATGGATACCAGTGGGTCCCAACGGCATAGAGCTTGTCGTCGGGATCGCGTCCGATCATGTCGAGATTCACGTTGACCGCGATGGAGGCGAGATCGACGGGCGGCGTTTTGACGAACGCCAGTGAGCCGCGAGTGCCGCTTTCCTCCCCATCGAAGGCCGCCACGATGATCGTGTGCGCCGGGCGATGCGCACTGAAGTACTTGCCGAGCGCAAACAGCGCGGCAGTGCCGGAAGCGTTGTCGTCGGCGCCGTTGAAGACCTGCCCGTTCCTGACCCCGATGTGATCGTAGTGCGCCGAGAGGACGATGCAGGGCACCGATCCCTTTGTGCCGTCGATGCGCCCGATGACGTTCGCGCCCTGGCGATCGCTCCCGGTGCCGCCTCGAGCGGCGGCGAATGTGAATGGCTGCTCGAGCGATTCACCGAAGGGCACGATGCCCGACTCCTTGAATCGCTGAGTCACGTAGGCGCGCGCCTTTGCGCCGCCAGGCGTGCCGACCTGCCGTCCCTGCATGTCGTCGGCCGACAGAGTTTGCAGATCCTTCAAGAGCTGGGGACTGTCGATGAGATCGCTGCGCCTCGCGGCCTGGCTGAAAGCCAGCGACACGGACAGCGCGAACACGACGATGAAGGTGGCGGTGGCCGGGTGACGGTAGCGGCGCATGCCAACAGTCTACTCAGATACCGGCGTGAGACCCCGGTTTGCAGGACCGTTGATCACGTCGCCAAGCTTCTCGAATCGCGATCCATGACAGGGACAGTCCCACGTCTTCTCAGCCTCATTCCATCGAACGATGCATCCGAGGTGCGTGCAGACCGCCGAGCGCTCATGAAGGACACCGCGCTCGTCGCGATAAACGGCGACTTTGCCTCAGGCCGCGACGCAAGACCGCGCCGGAGCCGCGCGCGACCTGATCCGCCGACTCGACATCACCGCCGGTCACCCACGTGGTGTACTGCGCGGCCATATTGGCAGCCTCTTTGAGGTACTCGCCCGGCGCGCGAACAGGCTTCCGAGCCGGGTCGTACAACGCCGCCCATTCGTTCGCACGCCCGAGGACTAGATCGGTGAGCAGGATACCGGCAATGGTGCCGTGCGTCAGCCCCATGCCGGCGTCGCCGGTCGCGATGTACACGTTGTTCGAATCGAGCGGGTTGCGGCCGATGAACGCGACACCGTCGGCCGGTTCCATCACCTGACCGCCCCAGATGAATTCCGTGCCGTCGATCATCGGAAACCGCTGGCGCGCCCAGGTTTCCAGCCGGCGGTGCCGCTCGGCGGTGTCGTCAACCTGTCCGCTCTTGTGATCCTCGCCGCCGACGATCAGAAGATCGAACGCGCTCGTCGCGCCAGGCGAATACACGCGAACGTAGTGATAGGGATCTTCGGCGTCCCAGTAGAGCGCCTGTGGCACCGACCCGCGCGGGACGCGCAGTGCGACCACGTACGTCATGTAGGGCGCCTGCTTGGTGTGAATCGCGACGAGATCGTTCACAGGCGCATTGGTTGCGACGACCACGGCGCCCGTGGCGATCGTGTGGTTCCCGGAGGTGACTTGTGCCGAGGGCCCGCCTTGAATCGTTTCAGCGTGCGTATTCGTGTACACCCGTCCGCCAGCTTTCACGATCGCGCGCACGAGACCCGCCAGGTACTTGAGCGGATGAAACTGTCCCTGACCCGGATATTCGAGACACGGCCCCGTGTCGAAGCCGTCGATCGGCGCGCGCGGCACCATGGTCACGCCGGTGAGTCCCGCGCGATGCACGGCTTTCAGCTCCGCTTCCAGATCCGTGTCGCTGTCCCCGCGATAGAGATAGCCGTCGACGCGTGCGAAGTCACACGCGATTCGGTGCTCGTGGACGATGGCCTCAATGCGGTCGATGGCGGCGCTGTGGCTCGCCGCTACAAGCTGCGCGCCGCGCTCGCCGTGCATCCGCTCGATTTCGGTGTACCCCGCGTCGATCGCGTTCGAGAGGTGCGCGCTCGTGGCGCTCGTCATCCCGCGGCCGATGGGTCCATCGTCGACGACCACGACGGATTGCCCTGCTTCGGCCAGTAGATGCGCAGTTGTCAGGCCGGCGATGCCGGCGCCGACGATGCAGACATCGGCGGTCTCATTCCTGGCGAGTCCCTGGGTTCTGGGAATGGCAACTCGTTTGGTCCAGGGCGACGCAGCGGTAGGCGCCGCGAGGCGGATCCGCTTGGGCATGACGTACCTCCTCTTCGCAAGAGGGGAGTCGTCCATCAGATTTTGCAAGGCTTGTGCCGCACTCAACTATTCGGTCGCGAATCCCGTCCAATTCGGCGACGGTCAACGATTGCTATGAAGAACCTTCGATTTGCCCTTCGTGCGCTGTTCCACGCGCCCTTCGTGACGATCATCGCGATCCTGTCGCTGGCGCTCGGGATTGGCGCCAACACGGCCATCTTTTCGCTCTTCAACCAGCTTCTCTTGCAGCCGCTGCCGGTCCAGGAACCATCCCGGCTGGTGAACCTCGGCGCGCCCGGCCCGAAGGACGGATCGACGTCCTGCAATCAGGCTGGCGACTGCGACGTCGTATTCAGCTACCTGATGTTTCGCGACCTCGAGCGCGAGCAGAAAGTCTTCACGGGCATCGCCGCGCATCGCATCTTCGGCTTGAACATCGGCTACGAAGGCCAGACGCTCACCGGCGAGGGGATGCTCGTCTCAGGCAGCTACTTTTCAGTGCTGGGTCTGACGCCGGCACGCGGCCGGCTCATCGATGCCAACGACGACCGCACGGTCGGCCAATCGCCCGTCGCGGTGCTGGGGTATGACTACTGGCGTACGCGCTTTGCCGAGAGCCCGGCGATTCTGGGCAGCACGCTCGTCGTGAACGGCCAGCCGATGACGGTCGTGGGCGTGGCGCCGCGCGGATTTCGTGGAACGACGAAAGGCAGCCGCCCGCAGATCTTCGTCCCGATCACCATGCGCGGCGCGATGGAGCCGCCGCTCGCGGCGTTCGAGAATCGCCGAAGTTACTGGGCCTATCTCTTTGCTCGGCTGAAGCCCGGCGTCTCGATCGACGAAGCGCGCCGCGGTATCAATCAACCCTACCAGGCGATCATTAACAGCGTCGAAGCGCCGCTGCAGAGCGGCGTGAGCGAGCAGACGATGGCGCGCTTCAAGGCCAAGCAGGTCACGGTCGATCCCGGCACGCGCGGACAGAGCGACATTTTCGAAGAAGCCAGCGCGCCGTTGACGCTCCTGCTGGCCGTCACGACGGTCGTGCTGCTGATCGCCTGCGCGAACATTGCGAATCTCCTGCTCGCGCGGTCGGCCGCGCGCGCGAGCGAGATGGCGGTGCGATTGTCGATCGGCGCGAGCCGCGGACAGCTCGTGCGGCAGCTCCTGCTCGAGTCATGTTTGCTCGCCCTGTTCGGCGGCGCCGCCGGTCTCCTCGTCGCGCGATGGACGATGGCGCTGATCATGTCGCTGCTGCCGACCGACGCATCGAACGTGATCCAGTTCGAGCTCGACCTGCCGATCATGCTGTTTGCCGCCGCGCTCTCGGTGGGAACGGGTCTGCTCTTCGGTCTGTTCCCGGCGCTGCACAGCACGCGTCCGGATCTGGCGGCAACGCTGAAGAATCAGGCCGGCCAGCCGTCGGGCGCGCGATCGGCCGCCCGCTTCCGCCGGTGGCTGGTGGTGGGACAAATCATGCTCTCGATGGGGCTGCTCGGCGCCGCCGGGCTTTTCACCCGCAGCCTGATGAACGTCAGTAAAGTCGATCTCGGCATCGACGCGGACAGCGTCGTGACCTTCATGGTCGGGCCGCGCCGGAACGGCTACACGTTCGACCGTTCGCGGGTGTTCTTCGAGCGGCTCGAGGACGAGCTGGCGGGAATGCCCGGTGTGGTCACCGCCGCCGCCGCGCGCGTCCCGCTGCTTGCCGGCAGCAATTCCAACAATGGGGTTACGGTGCAGGGCTTCGAGGCCGGCCCGGACACGAATACCAGCGCCAGCTACAACGAGATCAGCCCGGGATATTTCCGGACGATCGGCGTGCCGCTGCTGGCCGGACGCGACTTCACCCGCGCCGACAGCCTGAAGACGCCGAAGGTCGCCATCGTCAACGAGGCGTTCGTCCGCAAGTTCAACATGGGCCGCGACGTCGTGGGCAAACGAATGAGCCGATCCAAGGGCAACGGGCCGCTGGACATCGAGATCGTCGGCCTCGTGAAGGACGCGAATTACAGCCAGGTCAAGGCCGCGGTTCCGCCGGTCTTCTTCGTGCCGTACCGGCAGAACGATCAGATCGGCGGACTGGCGTTCTACGTGCGGACGCAGGGCAATGCCGAGGATCTCGCGCGGAGCATTCCGCCGGCCGTTGCCCGACTCGATCCGAATCTTCCGGTGAACGAGCTCCGAACGATCCCGCAACAGATCCAGGAGAACGTGTTTCTCGATCGGTTCATCAGCGTCATGTCGGCGTCGTTTGCCGCGCTCGCGACGCTGCTTGCGGCGATCGGCTTGTACGGCGTCCTGGCCTACACGGTGGCGCAGCGGACCCGTGAGTTCGGCCTGCGGATGGCGCTGGGCGCTGCGCCTACGCGTCTCGGCGGCCTCGTCATGAAGCAGGTAGCCTGGATGACGGCGATCGGCGGCGCCGTCGGACTCGCCCTGGCGATCGGTGCCGGGTACGCGGCCCGGTCTCAGCTTTTCGGCATGGTCGCGTACGATCCGCTCGTGCTCGGGTTGGCGGCGATTGTCCTCGTGCTCGTCGCGCTCAGCGCGGGTCTGGCCCCGGCGATCCGCGCGTCACGGATCGATCCGATGCGCGCACTGAGATATGAATAGAACCCTGTCAGGGCAAAGGGCAGAGGGCAAAGGACAAAGGAAAGGTGAGAGTGCCCTTTGCCCTCTGCCCTTTGCCCTTATTTCCCGTCCACCTTCCGGCCCGCATTCAGGTTGTCGAAGTTCAGCACTGTGTTGAACACGAGGAAATAGCTGCCGATCGTCTCGCCGCGCCAGATCGGATTGTTCGCGAACAGCACGACGTGCCCCTTGTCGATGGGGACGTCCACCGCGACGGGACGTTGCGCGATATCGCCGCCGCCTTGCAGCAGCCCGGACACGAGCAGTTCGTTCTGATCGGCGAACCGAAGCGCCACGCGGGGCCGGAATTCGGGCGGAATGATGTTCAGCGGATTTCGCAGTTGCTCTTCGTTCGGAAGCGCGTACTGCCACGGCCGCGCCGCCGGCGGACGTGTGGTCAGCTCGTTGCGCGGATCGAGCACCGGCCGTCCCTGAACGACGTCGGCATCATCCGGCGTGCCGCGGCCGGTCGCACGGGTTGCAGCGCCGCCTCCTCGGCCTCCCCCGCCACCACCGCCGCCGCCACCACCACCGGCGCCGATGTTCACGCTGAAGCTCGCGCCGTTGTCGCTGTACATCGCGAGGTTGTCGCCGATCCCGTAGACGATCGGACTCGTGTCGTCGACGAGCTTCGTCCGCAGCAGTGATCCGACCACGCGAGAGCCCGTCCCGGCGTTGTTCGTCGTGACGCCGTGGGTCAGGCCGTATTGCACCGCGAAATTCGCGCTGCTGCCGGCGCCGATGAACACGCCGCCCTGCCTGACGAAGTCATCGAGATGCTTGAGACCGTCCCAGCCGAGCCCCGGTCTGATGTCATCGGTCTGCGCCCAGTCGCCGATGTTGGGCGTCTCGGGCGAGTTCTTCCAGGGCATGGGATTGCGGAACATCGGCATCCCCTCGATGACCTGGAGTCCTCCGCCGCCGCCCGGCGCGAAGATGATCACGTCGTACTTCGCGCGCAGGTTCGGCTCGCGCGCGACATCCTGGGTGCTGATGTACGAGAACGGCATGCGCAGCGTATCGAAGGCATAACGCCACCAGCCTTCCGTCTGCGTTCCCTGCCACGTGTGCATCAGCGCCACGCGCGCGGCGCGTGCCGGATGCGTCTTCACCGACGGCGCCGCAGACAGCGCGTACGCCTTGAGACCGATTTCCGTCGTGACCTTGTTCAGATCGGCGGCGCTGACCTTGCCGATCAGGAACGATCCGCGGTTGAACTTCGTGCCCTGCGCCTCGAACGGCTCTTCGGCGACCTGAATATCTGCATCCTTTAATTGATACCGCAGCGTCACCAGCGCGTTGTCTGCGTTGTGATTCACGGCGAACACCGTTGCGCCGCCGCCGTTCACCGCGCTGGCCGGCATGACGCCGCCTGCCGCGGCGACCGGTCCCTTCACCGCCTCCATCGCGACGTCGAGCACTTTCGGATCGAGGACGCGGTACGCCTGGACCTGGAACCCCTCGGGAAACGTCCAGCCGGTGTCGTCGTACGGGTTCTGCTGCGGATCGTTCGGCGCCCAGTACTGATAGTCGAGCAGCGCATCGGCGATGCGCGAGTACGGCTGGTCCATGCGAACGATGTAGGTGCCGGCGGGAAACTGCCGGTTTTCGAAAGGCGGTGCGGCCGGCGGTGTGTCTTCCGCCCCCGCGCCAGCGCCGGCGCCGCCTGCGCCCTGTGCAGCGCCGCCACCGGCTGCGGCTCCGCCGGCGGCTCCTCCACCTCGACCACCACCGCGGCCGGCACCGGCCGCCCGGCGAACGGGGACTTGGGCGGAGAACTCAGCCGTCGCGCGCGAGATCTCGACGCGTTGTTTCTGCAGCACCCGCAGGAGCTCCGCCTGCGCGCCCGGCCGTGGATCGTTGCCTGGAAGAATGTATGCCGACGGGCCCTCGGTCTTCGCCTTCAGAATCGATCGCTTGCTCTTCTCGTAGAAATTCCGCAGGAACAGCAGACGGTTGTTGGCAAAATGATTCAACGAGATCAGGAGTCCCGTCTGCTCGTAGTTGTTGTTGTTACGCAGCGACCACATGACGCGCGGCAGCGGCGGATTCTGGCGGTACCAAGTGCGGGAGGTCTGGTTCGGCTGGAGCGTTCGCTCCTGCGTATCGGCGCTGCCGCTGTTGCCGAACGTCTCGTACAGGCGGCTGATGCCGTTGTGTGTGGCGGCCACGAACATGAGATACCCGGGCGACCAGGTGTCGAACGTGCCGAACGCGAAGACTCCCGGCATCCCGAGGCGCGTCATCTCGTTCACGTTGTTCCAGCCGATCAGGTGCCACTCGTTCGTGAGGATCGGATCGATCCAGGCGTTGTAGGGTCCGTCGCCGATCGTGTTGTCATACAGATACGGCACCGACTCGTGCAGGTCGTGCAGCACCTGCGCCTTCCAGTCGACGAACGCGTTCATGACGTTCTCGGTGAGCTTCAACGTCACGCCCATCGCGTCGCGGTTGTTGTCGTGCGCGACGTACTTGCCCCAGTAGATCGGACCCGGCACCGTGCGGTCGGGATACTTCTTGCGGTAGTTGTAGAGATCGACGACGCGATCGCGGCCGTCCGTCTCGACGATCGGCGTGATCAACGTGATGAGGTTCTCGCGGATGTTCCGCACGTACGGGCTGTCGTCGACGGCCAGGCGGTACGCGAGCTCCATGAGCGCCGTCGGCGCGCCGGCTTCGGGCGCGTGGATCGTTCCGGTGATGTAGTACACCGGCGCCGCGCGTTTTGCGATTTCATCCGCCAGCGCATCGTTCATGCTCATCGTTCGCGGGTCGGCCAGCTTCGCGAGGTCCGCTTTGTTCTGATCGAGTCTGGCCATCAAGGCTTCGGACGCGACCGCGACCGCGATCATCTCGCGCCCTTCTTCCGAGTTCCCAATCGGGTAGACCTTGACGCGCGGCGAGGATTTCGCGAGCAGCCGCATGTACTCGTTGACTTCTTTGGTGTACGGCAGCTTGCCGGGCGCCCCGGCGATGTCTCCGAGGACGGCCTTCGGCGTCGGCACGGTCTTCGACGCGGGCAGGTAGTCGACGAGCGGCGACAGGAAGAACGTTTCGGTCGTGTACTCCTTTATCTTCTTGGTGTATTCCTCGTCGATGGGTTGATTCGGATCGTGTCCGGGCCGCGCCGTGGCCAGATCGACGGCCGAGGCGGACTTGGCCGGTGGCCGGGATTGATCGGCCAGCAGAATGACGGGCGCCACAGCACAGGCGGCGCAGAACCCGAGAAGAAGACGACGGACCACCGAAAGGCTCATTGAGCGACCTCGCACCGCGCAATTGTAGACAAGAACCGAGAAGTGCGCAGGAGAAGAGCCGAGAAGTACGGCGGACAAGACCCGACAAGTACGGGAACTGGCGCGTGAAGTACGCCGTCAAAGACCGCGAGTACGGGCCCATACTCTAGAGTTGCCGATGATCTTCATCCTCTTCATGACCCTCCTGTCAGCGCCGCAGCAGCCGCAAGGCGGGCGTGGGCGCGAGGGCGGCGGACCGGTGCCCGTGACCGGCACCGGTGTCATCATCGGACGCGTCGTCGAGGGCAACACGACGAGCGCCGTCGCGGGAACGGTCGTCACCATCACCGGCGCCGGCGGCGGAGTCAATCAACGGGTGCGCGTGGACGCGTCCGGCCGCTTCCTGTTTCGCGACCTGCCCGTCGGCGAGTTCAGCGTGGTCGCGACCAAGTCCGGATACGTCGGCGGCGCCGCCGGACAACGATCGCCCAACGGGCCGACGCGTCCCGTGGAGCTTGCGGCCGGCGAACGGGTGAGCGATCTCACGCTTCGGCTGTGGCAAGCCGGCGTCATCGCCGGAACAATCGTCGACGAGGCCGGCGAGCCGATCGTCGGCATCAAGGTCGCGCTCGCGGAGCGGCGCTTGATCAACGGCCGCCGGCGTCTGGTGCCCGGACAGAACTTCGCGGCTATGACCGACGACCGCGGAATGTACCGATTCGGATCCGTGCCACCCGGTGACTATTACGTCGTCGCGCGCACCTCCGAGGAAGAAATCGCGCGTGGATTAATGTCGCTCGTCGCCGGCGATCCCGGCGTCATCTTTTCGATCGCAGGAAAGGCGATGGGCGGCGGCCGGCCGCAGGATCTGCTGGGCTTCGAGGCGGCGCTGAGTGTCTACCCGCCGATTTTCCATCCGTCCGCGTCGCTGCCATCGCAAGCCACGGTCGTCACCATCACGTCAGGCGAGGTCCGGGAAGGGGTGGACATTCGAATGAAGCTCGTGCCCCTCGCGCGGCTCGCAGGGACGTTCGCGGGGCTCGGCAGCGAGGCGCCGGGATCGCCTCAGGTGCGATTGGCGCTGCCCGACGCAGACGGATCCGAATTCGAAGTCGCGAGAGCGATTGACACGAGCAACGGCAAGTTCGATTTCCTCGCCGTGCCATCCGGCCGGTATACGCTGCGCGCGTATCAGGCGGCGGCAACGGCCCGGACGGCCCCGCCGACCCAGGGTGGAGTCGTCGTCGGTGGGCGAGGCGGACGAGGATCCGGGCCGCCGCCGGTGTCCACCGATCCCGCGTACTGGGCGTCGATGCCGATCGAGCTCAACGGCCTCGAATCTCAGAACGTTTCGCTGATGATGCAGCGCGGTTTCACGATCAGAGGACGGATCGAGCTCGACGGTACCGCGCCGCGCCTCGAGGCCGACCAGCTCGACCGCATGATGGTGACGCTCGCCGCCGAGGATCCGCTGACGGCTGCGATGAACCTGCGCGCCAAAGTTGAGTCAGACGGCACGTTCAGGACTGCCAGCGTGCCGCCGGGCAAATACCGGTTGCGCGTCTCCCCTGTTGGCGTGTGGATTCCGAAGTCGGCGATGGTCGAAGGCCGCGATGTCATCGACGAGGCGCTCGAAGTCGACACGGCCGACGTCTCGAACATCGTCATCACGTTGAGCGATCGGCCGCTCGGAAGCGTGAGCGGCAGCGTGCGGACTGCGCGCGGCGATCCGGATCCCGACGCGCTCGTCGCGATTTTCCCGGCCGACCCGCGGCTGCGCAGCGATCTCAGCGGCGCGGGCCGACGGCTGCGTCTTGCGCGGACGACCAAGAACGGCCTGTACCGCATTCCGGGATTGCCGGCCGGCGAGTACCTCATCGTCGCCGGCGGCGATGAGCTCTTCGACAACTGGCTCGAGGCCGGTGCGCTCCAGGCACTCTCGCAGCGGGCCACGTCGATCGAGATTGGCGACGGCACCGCGAAGAGCCAGGAACTGAAGCGCGGGAGCGCGCGATGACGATGCGCACGTCGAGTCACCTCGCCTCGATCATCGCCGTGCTCGTGGGAATCGGTGCCGCGACGCTGCTGGCGCAGCAGCAGCCGCGGGACGTGCGGCCCGCCGTCAAACTTGGCTCGGCCACGCTTGGCGGCGTGGTGATGACAGATGAAACGCCAAGCCGGCCGCTGCGCCGCGTGAACATCGGCATCGTCGGCACCGACGAAGTGCAACTCCGATTGACGATGACGGATGAGAATGGCCGGTTCGTGATGCCCGTACTGCCGGCCGGACGTTATCTCGTGACCGCGTCGAAACCGCCGTACGTCGACGCGGTGTACGGCGCGCGGCTGCCGGGCCGACCGGGGACCGCCATCATGTTGAAGGAGGGTGAGCGGCGCACGGATTTAACAATCAAGATGATTCCGGGCGGCGCCATTACCGGAGTGATCACCGATGAGTACGGGAAGCCGGCGGTCGGCGTGGGGGTCGATCTCCTTCGGCCACAACGGCGGGGCGGCATCCCGATGCTCGAGAGCGCGATGTCGATGCTGTCGGCAATGCTGCTGCCGCGCCAGATCACCGACGATCGCGGCGTCTATCGCTTCTCCGGAGTCCCGCCCGGCGAGTACGTCGTCTCGGCGGTCCCGATCGATCCGGCTGGCGGCAGCGTCCTGCAGACTGAGCAGGACGTGGAAGCCGCCATCCGGCAGCTCGGCGAACCTGGCCTGTCAGCGAGCAGTTCGTCAAAGTCCCCGACATCGACGGTCATCGGGCCGTCCGATCGGCCGTCGCGGCCGGTGGCCATGGGCGGCCCACCTTTCATGAACTTTCCCCAGCCGCCGAACCTCCAGGTTCCGCCGGGCTCACCCAGTGGACCGACGGTTGGATACGCACCTGTCTACTACCCGGGCACGACGGCCGCCGCGGAGGCGATGACGATCACGATTGGCCCGGGCGAGGAGCGGCGCGAGATCAACATGGTCGCGCGGCCGGTGCCGACGACACGGGTTGAAGGCCGCGTCTTCCGACCCGACGGTGATCCAGCCCCGAACGTCATGATTCAGATCCGCGGTGAGGATGCGATCAACACGCCGGCCGCGTTGTTTGCGTCGTTGACGACCTTTTCCACGTCACGCTCCGACGGCTCATTCGCAGTCGGTGGAATCGCGCCGGGACGCTACACGCTGTACGCGCGGAGAGTTTCGGGTCCGAATCGGATTCCCGGCGTAAGCGAAGCGCCAGTGGCGTCCGATCCGCCGCTGTGGGCCGCGGCCGAAATCATCGCGGATGGCCGGCCAATCACCGGGCTGGAGCTTACGCTTCAAACCGGCATGACGATTTCAGGACGCGTGGTGTTCGATGGCACGCGGCAACCCCCGAAAGACTTCCAGGGCGTGAACCTCATCGCTCGTCCGGTCCGCATCGTTGATTTAATGCAGATGGTCAACGGCGCCGGTCGCGTGGCGCCGGACGGCACGTTCACGATCTCCGGTCTCGCGCCCGGCTGGTATCGTCTTACCGGCGCCGCGAGTGGTGAGAACCTGCCGATCCTCTGGAGCGAAGCCTCAGTCATGATCAATGGCCGTGATGTCACGGACCTGCCGTTCGAGGTTCGGCCCGGCGAGGACAATGCCGACATCGTGATGACGTTGACCGATCGTCAGCAGGAACTGACCGGCACGTTGCAGGATGCTTCGGGTCGTCCGGCGACCGAGTACACGATGATTCTCTTCCCTGCGGACAAGCAGTTCCGTCTCCCCGATTCACGGCGGATCCAAGTCGCGCGTCCGTCGACCGATGGGCGATTCTCGTTCAGCGGGCCGCTGGGTCCGCCGCCTGGTGACTACCTGCTGGCGGCCGTCACAGACTTGCGGGCGGAGGAGCAATTCGATCCGAGCTTCCTGGAGGAACTCGCGAAAGCCGCCATCAAGGTCGCGCTGGGGCCGGGCGAGAAGCGAACCCAGGACGTGCGGCTCGTCGGCCGGTGACCTTTCTTTCGAGGCTCTCGTGACTCCGGATGAATTCCGCGCCCGCGGACATGAGTTGATCGACTGGATTGCCGATTATCGCGAACGCGTGGCGTCGCTGCCGGTGATGGCACGAACAGCGCCCGGCGACGTGAAGCGCCAGCTTCCCTCCTCGCCGCCATGCGATCCGGAGCGCTTCGAGGACATTCTTCGCGACGTCGAAACAATCGTCGTGCCGGGCCTCTCGCATTGGTCCCATCCCAACTTCTTCGGATACTTCCCCTGCAACGGCGAGCTCTCGAGCGTGCTCGGCGATTACTTGAGTACCGGGCTCGGCGTGCTCGGTCTCGCATGGCAATCGAGTCCGGCGCTCACCGAAGTCGAAGAGGTCGCCACCGACTGGCTGCGGCAGATGGTCGGCTTGTCGGCATCCTGGAGCGGCGTGATTCAAGACACCGCCTCGACGAGCACGCTGGTCGCGCTGCTCTGCGCGCGCGAGCGCGCCACCAACTACAGCCTGGCGCGCGGAGGGCTGCAATCGGAATCGCGGCCGCTCGTGGTCTACGCGTCGTCGCACAGCCACAGCTCGGTGGAGAAAGCCGCCCTCCTGGCCGGTTTCGGCCGCGAGAACCTGCGATTGATCGCGCACGACGAGAAGTACGCGCTGCGGCCTGACGCGCTGGAAGACGCGATTTCTCAGGACGTCTCAGACGGCCGTCTGCCCTGCGCCGTTGTCGGCACGACCGGTACGACCACGACGACGGCCGTCGATCCGATCGATCGGCTGTCGGAAATCGCGACGCGCCATCGCATGTGGCTGCACGTCGACGCCGCGATGGCGGGGTCGGCCATGGTGCTTCCTGAATGTCGGTGGATGTGGAACGGCATCGAAGGCGCCGACTCGATCGTGATCAATCCGCACAAGTGGCTCGGCGCCGCCTTCGACTGCTCGGTCTATTACGTTCGCGATTCGGAAGGGTTGATCCGCGTGATGTCGACACACCCGAGCTACCTGCAGACGGCGGCCGATCGCGTCGTGAAGAACCTGCGCGACTGGGGGCTGCCGCTCGGCCGCCGTTTCCGCGCGCTCAAACTCTGGTTCCTCATCCGCGAACAGGGCGTGTCGCAACTGCAGGCGCGGCTGCGACGGGATCTCGCGAACGCTCAGTGGCTCGCGGACGCCGTCCGGGCGACGCCCGAGTGGCGTGTCCTCAATCCGGTGACGCTGCAGACCGTGTGCGTCCGTCATCAACCTCCTGGTCTCGCCAATGACGCGACTGACGCGCTCGACCGGCACACGCTCGGATGGGTGGAGCGGGTCAACCATTCCGGCGCGGCATATCTCACGCCGGCCCTCCTGGACGGTCGCTGGATGGCGCGCGTTTCCATCGGCTCCATTCAGACCGAACGTCAGCACGTCGAACAGGTCTGGGAGGCGATGAAGCAGGAAGCTGGACGGGTGGCCGACCTCCACAGGATCGGACACAATCATTAGAATCATTAGAGATCGAATGCCCTCCCACCGGCCGATCGCCGTCGACACGGACGATCGCATTCTGCTCGTCGAAGATGACGCGGCGCAGCGCGTCGGTCTGCAGCAGCTGTTGACCAGCTGGGGTTACGCGGTGGACGTCGCCGCCAACGGCCAGGAAGCCCTCACGAAGGTCGGCGACGCCCGGCCGACCATCGTCCTGAGCGATCTGGTCATGCCGGGAATGGGCGGGCTCGATCTGCTTCGCGCCCTCAAGCAGCAGGACGACATGGACCTGACCGTTGTCCTGATGACCGCCCAGGGCACGGTCGAATCCGCGGTCGAAGCGATCAAGCAAGGCGCGTACGACTACCTCACGAAACCGGTCGATCCGCAGCGGATGAAGATCCTGCTCGATCAGATCATCCAGCGCCACGACACGCTGCGCGAGATGCGCGTCCTGCGGCGGCAGCTGCAGGAGCGCGGCACGTTCGGCAAGATGATCGGCGCCAGCATGGAGATGCGGAAGATCTATCAGGTCATTGAGCAGGCGGCGCCCACGGTCGCGTCGGTCCTCGTGAGCGGCGAGTCAGGTACCGGCAAAGAGCTGGTGGCGCAGACCATCCATCAGATCAGCCCGCGCGCGTCGCAGCCGTTCGTGCCGCTCAACTGCGCGGCAATTCCCGACACGCTGCTCGAATCCGAGCTCTTCGGTCACGAGAAGGGCGCGTTCACCGGCGCGATTGCGCGACGGCAGGGATGCTTCGAGCTGGCGAATCGCGGCACGTTGTTCCTGGACGAGATCGCAGAGATGACGCCCATCACCCAGGCCAAGCTCCTGCGGGTGCTGCAGGAACGATCGTTCCGGCCGCTCGGCGGGCAGCGGGAGCAGTCCGTGGACATCCGGGTCATCGCCGCGACGAACGCCGACCCGCCGGAGGCGGTGCGGCAGGCCAAGCTGCGCGAAGACCTCTACTACCGCTTGAACGTGTTCGCGATTGGACTCCCGCCGCTCCGCGACCGAAAAGACGATCTGCCGATGCTCATCCAGGCGTTCATCAAGGAATTCAATGCGCGAAACGGGCGCTCGGTGGCGGGCGTGTCCGATCGCGCGATGCAGATGCTCGAACGCTACGACTGGCCGGGCAACGTCCGGGAATTGCGCAACGTCATGGAACGCGCGACCATCGTTGCCAAAGGACCCGTGATCGAAGTCGCCGACCTGCCGGCGCTGAACAGTCCCACCCCGGCCGCGCCCAACGCCCACGTCGGTCTGGCCCCAGGCACGACGGTCGATCAGGCCGAGCAGCAGCTGATCGAAGTGACGCTGCAGCATACCGGCGGCAACAAGACGCGGGCCGCGGAAATGCTCGGAATCAGCCTGAAGACGCTGCACAACAAGCTGAACCGCATGAAGGAACGTCCCGAATAAGGCATGCCCCTGAGTCTGAAGACCAAGCAGGTTGCGGGCGTCACGCTGATTGTCGGGCTGGCTGTCGTCGCGCTCGGCGGCTGGTACTTGTCATCGCTCGCGCGAGTGCTGCTCCAGGAAACCCGGGCCCGCGCCGAGTTGCTCACGAAGCTCATCTACGAACGCGCGCGCGAGGACGTCGCGCTCGGGGTCGATCCGGACAACCCGTACGCGCGTCTCAAATCGGATCCCGGTCTCGATTCGATCCTGAAATCCAGCGTCTACTCGAAAGGCGTCTCGTACGCCGCGATCACCGACGTCGAGAACCGGATCATCGGGCACCTGGACGACGCGATGGTCGGCGAGTTGTGGACGCCGACAGGCGATCTGGACGAGCTCCTGACGCAGGGACCGCTCGCCCAGACTCGGGCCATCCTGGCCGAGGGGCGTATGCTCGAGGCCCGCCAGCAGCTTCTGCTCGATCATCCCGACGGCCCGAGGCCGTTCGCCACGATTCACATCGGGTTCTCGACGCTGCTGATCCGCGATCAGTTCGAGCCCATCCTCCGGGCCGCGGTGATCGCGACCGTCGTCGCGCTCCTGGCAACAGTCATCGTCGCGATGCTCCTCGCGCAGCTCGTCATCCGGCCGATTCACGTCATTCGAAGCGGACTGGCGCGGCTCGGCCGAGGCGAACTGGATGTGAAGGTCGATCTGCCGCGCGAAGCCGAGCTCGCCGGGCTCGGCGACTCGTTCAACGCCGTGACCGCGCGGCTGGCCGCCGACCGATCGGAACTGGCCGATCAAAAAGCCACGCTCGAGTCGGTCGTGCAACATCTGGAAGACGCCGTCGCGCTCTTCGCACCCGACGGCACGCTGCTCTTCGCGAATCCGGCGATGCGCACGGCGCTCACGGCGGAGACCGGGTCCGTCGATCAGGTTCTGCCCGAAGGGCATCCGTACCGGGCCGCGGTTGCGGCGTCGCTCGCCAGTGGAGAAGCACAGGGGCCGACAACCGCACAGATTCCGGGCGGCGGCGAGCGCCTGATCCTGACGCACGTCATCAGAGAAGCCGAGCAACACCCGCTCGGCGTGATGATCGTCTCGCGCAACGTCGGCTATCTCAGCCAGGTCGAATCGACGCTCAGCTATTCCCGCAAGCTGGCCGCCATCAGCCGGCTCTCGGCCGGGATCGCGCACGAAATCAAGAATCCGCTCAACGCGACGATGATCCATCTCGAGCTGCTGAAGATGCGCCTGAGCGACATGCCCGATGCAAACGAGCACGTCGCGATCATCGCGGCCCAGGTCCGGCGGCTCGACGAGGTCGTGCAGGGATTCCTGAAGTTCACCCGCCCCGAGGAAGTCCGGCTGCGGCCCGTGTGGATTGCCGAAGCGCTGGACGAGCTGATGCCGATCATCCAGGCCGAAGCGAGCAAGAGCCAGATCGAGGTGCGGATCGACGTCCCGGCGACGCTGCCGGCGGTGAATGCGGACGCCAGCATGCTGCAGCAGGCGTTCCTGAACCTGGCGATCAACGCCTGCCAGGCGATGCCCCAGGGTGGCCGGCTGCGAATCGCCGCGCGGGAGCGGCCCAACCAGCAGATCGAAATCATGTTCGAGGACACGGGGCTCGGGATTTCTCCAGAAAATCTGTCCCGGATCTTCGACCTGTACTTCACGACCAAGCCCCAGGGGAGCGGCATCGGCTTGTCACTCGTGTACCGCACGATTCAGCTCCATGACGGCGACATCGAAGTGCAATCGGCGCCCGGCCGCGGGACGACGTTCTCGATCCGGCTGCGCCAGTCCGCGCACATTCTGACGCCCGCCGTCGCAGCCCCTGCGTCATAATTGAGGTAATGACCCTCCCGGCACGGGCCACGTTCGTCGTGCTGGCCCTGGCGAGCCTCTCCGCGTGCTCGAAGGTTCAAGCGCGCACTCCGGCTGCCGCACCGGCGCTCGAGACGCCTGCGCCGCCGCCGCGGATGGTCGTTCCCGCGCCGCCGCTCGAGCCGGCCGCGCCGCCGGAACCCGCGGCGACGTCGTCCGCGGCACCGGCCGGTCCCGTGCGATCGACGGCGCCGCCCGCCAACCGCACGCCCGAGCGTCCCAACCCGACGGCAGCCGCCGCGACATCGTCGGGAGCGACGCCTGATCCATCGCCGCCGGTGCTGCAGACGCAACAGAATGTCGGTGAGCTGGAGCAGCAGACCCGCCAGCTTCTCGACCAGGCGCAGAAAAATCTGGCGAAAGTCGATCCGCGCACGCTCGGCCGCGACGAGCGCGATCAGTTCAATCAGGCACAGCGCTATGTCGATCTTTCGCGGCAGCAGATGGATCTGAAGAACTTCGTCCGCGCGCGTGTACTGGCTGAGAACGCCGCGGCCCTGGCGCGACAGCTCGTGAAGTAGGCGCTGATCCGGCGTGCCGGCCGGCACTCAGACTGTGATTGAAACGCGGCCCCAGCGCGCTTTGAGCGCTTCCCACTCCTCGAGAAAGCTTGCCAGCGCGAGACGAGGATCGCCTTCGGGCGTCAGGCGACGCGCGCGCTCCGGCAGGATCACCTGCGTGACCAGGCGATCGAGATCGACGCGAAGCTGGGCGCCACGCGCGCCCAGATGGGCGCCGCGAATCCAGCCGGCCTGCGCCGCGCCCCACGCGCGTTCGAGATCGTCGACACCCTGGGCGGCGGCCGCGAGCCAGTACAACGCGACCGCGGACGTGTCCCGGCGCGCCAGTTCCCGGTCGGCGCGTTCGAGGATCCGCGCGTAGAGCGGCCGCCGCTCGGCGGGCGGGCCGAATTGCGCCTGGCGGTCGAGGTTCGTCGCCCACCACTCGAAGACCATTTCACGCGCCTCGGGATCGAGCGCCGCGGACCGTTCCAGCGCATTCGAGAAAAACTCCGCTGCCGCGCTGAAACTGTTTTCCAGATAGAGCGCCTCGCCGAGCCCCACCTGAAATTCGACATCGTCTCTCGCGGACAGCTTGCCGGGATCGACGTTCTTCAAGAGCCGGCGCGCCTCGGCCAGGTCCTGGGCGTTGATGACGGACTCGCGGTATCGCTCGAGCAACGACCGGGCCATCACCAGTCTGGCGGCGTCGACTTGGGCCGGAAGCTTGCTCGCCTCTTTCGCGGCCGCGATGGCGTCTTCGTAGCGATGCTCGTTGTAGGCCAGGCGTGCCTTAGTCAGGGGATCGGCGGACGGTGTCTGGGCAAATCCGAGGAACAAGGCCAGAAATGCGGCCGGCGCGTGCACCCAGTAACTCTTACACAGTTAGAGACTTTTGCGCCATGAAACCGCGGTTCGCGCAAGTTCGGACGGCCCTGTCTCAGTTGGCAAGAAAGTTGAAGGGTAGGCCTCCAATGCGCGCTGCGCTCGCTCTTTCATTCGTGTTGCTGACGTGGTATCCCGCAGTCGGGTCCTCGCAGGCAACACAGAGCACGCCAGCCCAGAGCGCTGACCAACGCCCGACCTTCAAGGCGATCGTCAACCGCGTCGCGGTCGCCGCCGTCGTGCGCGATCGCAAGGGCAAGCCGGTCACCAACCTTGGGGTCGCCGATTTCCAACTGTACGACAGCGGCCGGGAACAGAAAATCGTTGACTTCCGCGCGGACGCGTCCGAGGTCAGCGTCGCGATGCTCGTCGACTTCAGCGGGAGCATGGACGTCGCGGTCAAGCGTCAGGCGGCGCGCGACGTCGCCTTTCACGTGCTCAGCTGGCTGGCGCCGGGCAAGGACGAAGTCGGGCTGTTCGCGTTCGACAAGACGCTGCAGGAGCTCGAGCCGTTCGGTAAGGCGCCCGGCGACGTGCTGAAGAAACTCGACACACTGAAGCCGTACGGCGAGACGTCGCTTTTCGACGCGATCGCGGAGACCAGCAAGATTCTGGCGGCCGAGAGCGGTCCGCGCCGCGCGATCGTGGCGCTCACCGATGGCGCCGACAACGCGAGCCGGCTGACGCCGGAGCAGGTCTCGGGCATCGCGAGCGGCATCGACGTACCGGTCTACATCATCCTCGTCATCTCCCCGCTCGATCGGGTGGGCAACACCACCCTTAATGAGGACCAGATCGACGCGCTGCAGGCGGGACGCCTCGGCGATCTGGCGCGGTGGACGGGCGGGGAAATCTTTGCCGCGGCGGGTCCGGCCATCACGAGTCAGGCCGCCCGGCAAATCGTCACGGAGCTGCGTCATCAGTATTTGCTTGCGTTCGAGCCGAGCACGCAACTTGGCTGGCATCCAATCAACCTTCGCACGCGAGATAAGGACCTCGTCGTGCGTGCGAGAAGCGGATACCTGGTCAAGGGGAGCGCGCCCGAGAGTTACGACAATCACTAGGTCAGTCAGGAGGATACATATGCGGAAGTCGTTGCTGGCAATCACGGTTCTTGCATTCGCGGTGGGCGGGTCTGGAGCCTGCGCAACCAAGAAGTTCGTCAACACTCAGGTCGGCCAGGTGAGCGGCAAGGTCGACACGCTCAGCCAGTCACTCGAGCAGACGCAGGAGCGGACGCGTCAGAATGAGGCGAAGATTGGCGAAGTCGACCAGAAGGCGCAGGCCGCCCAGGGCAGCGCCAACCAGGCGCAACAGGCCGCGTCGCAGGCCGATCAGAAGGCCGTCGCCGCCGGCGAGAGCGCTCGCATGGCGAGCACCAAGGTCGAAGAGTTGGACAAGAACAGCAAGCGCATCATGTACGAAGTCGTCCTGAGCGAGAGCTCGGGCGCGTTCAAGTTCAACAAGGTGGATCTGCCGGACGAGACGAAGGCGAAGATCGATCAGCTCGTCAGCCAGATCAAGGCCGATCCGAAGGGCGCGTACTTCGAGATCGAGGGACACACGGATAACGTCGGCGACGCAAAGGTCAACGAGAAGATCGGCCTGGCGCGCGCCGAAGCGGTCAAGCGCTATCTCTACGAGCAGCACCAGATTCCGCTTCACCGCATGAACGTCATCAGCTACGGCGAGACGAAGCCGGCGACCGACAACAAGACTCGCGACAACCGCGCGGAAAACCGCCGCGTCGTGATCCGGGTCCTCGCCTAGTTTTCGGGATTGTCTGCACAACGGCCGACGCAGGCCACACGGTGGCGGGCTCACCTGCCCGAGCTCGCCACCGTGCTTTTTTTGTCGCCACTCTCGTTCGTCCCGCGTAACTCAGAACTTAGAACTCAGAACTTAGAACTCGGAGCGGACACGTCGGGTTTCAAGTTCTGAGTTCTGAGTTCTAAGTTGCAAAGCCCTTGAACTCTCTGGTCGCTTTCCGCGTAGAATGCGATCGGTCGGCGAGATCTGGATGACTGGATGACACGCCGAGACGACGTAGACACGCGGATCGAGCTGCGCATTGCCGTTGGCAAGGAAACGGTGAGCGGCGATCTCTCGATCCCGGAGTCACCCAAGGGGGTCGTGCTCTTCGCGCAGGGCGGCGACGGCGGCCGGGCCAGTCCCAGGAACCAGTACATCGCCAACACCTTCGAGCAGCGCGGCTTCGCCACCCTCCTCATCGATCTCCTGACCCCCCAGGAGCAGATCGTCGATCGCGAGACGGTCCGGTTTCGATTCGACATTCCGCTGCTGGCCGATCGGGTGATGCGCCTGATCGAATGGCTGCGCGGCTGTTCCGAAGTCGCGAAGCTGCCGATCGGTCTCTTCGGCACCGGCACCGGCGGAAGCGCCGCCCTGTTCGTCGCCGGCGAATGGCAGCGGGAAATCGGCGCGGTCGTTTCGCGCGGCGGCCGTCCGGATCTGGTCGGTCCGGCGCTGACCGACGTGACGGCGCCCACCCTCCTCCTCGTCGGCAGCCGCGACATCGTCGTCGCGCGCATCAACCGCGAGGCGCTCGTCTGGATGACCGGTCCGGTCAGCCTCGAGGTCATCGAGGACGCGACGCACCTCTTTGCCGAGCCCGGCGCGCTCGAGTCGGTGGCCGGGCTTTCCGCGAACTGGTTCTCGCAGCATCTGCAGGCGTTCGGCGCCCGGGCGGCGGGATAGAGACGGAAGACCTCGGGTTTCGTTGTCGACGTGTTCCTTCCAGTCGAGATTCGGTTGAACGAAACCCGAGGTCTTACTTGTGCTTGGCCTTCAGGAGACCAAGCTGCATCAGCATCCCGGTGAAGTCGTAGAGCCGGCGTTCCTTGATGATCTTGCCGTCCTGGAAATAGAAGACCAGCACGCCGTGAATCTCGAATTTCCGGCCGGTCGCCGGAATGCCGAACACCTCGCTCGTGTGGGTGGCGTTCGACTGAAAGAACTGCGCGACCCGATCACCGTCGGCGACGATGTCCTCGGTGGTGAGCGTGAGATCGTTGAAGATCTTGAAGATTTCGCTGTACGACTTCTCGATCGCCGGCAGCCCTTTGATCACGCCGAACAACGGGCTGATGATGATCCCGTCGTCGGCGTGCAGCGCGGCGAGCATCTTCGTGTCGCCGCGCCGCCACATGGCGTCGCGTTCCGCGAAGAGCGCTGCCGCTTCATCGCGTGTCATGCCGTCGTACCTCATTTAGAAACCGAGGGGCTGCGCCTCTGCGGGCACCCCGACGGCGTCGCTCGCGGGGCCCCGCAAAGCCCCGCTCCGCTCCGCCGACTCGCTCGCTGTCGCTCGCTCGTTTCATGACGACGAGGGTGCGTAATCACCCGTGGGAAAACTACTCTTGGCGGCTGGGGTGCGCGCGGCACAGAGTCTGGCGGCCGGACCGCGCGTTGTCAAGACGCGCACCGTGCCGCAATGATCGCGTCGACCACCGACAGATACGCCGGTCGCGACACCGATGCGCCGCCGGGCTGCGGCTCGGTCTTGTGCGCCACGACCATGTCGAGCTCGGGCAGCACCGTGATGTACTGCCCGACGGCGCCGATGCCCGTGTACGCGTGCTTGTAGGGTCCCTGATTGAACGGACCGTCCCAGATCCACCATAGAAACCCGTACCCGAACGGCCCTTCGCGGTACGACGCCGGGTTCATGTCGGCCACGCGCGTGACCGGAGTGACAATCCGCTGCACCCAGTCGCGCGGGACGAGCTGGCGGCCGGCCCACTCGCCTTCGCGCAGCATGATGTAGCCGATGCGGGCCATGTCGCGCGTCGAGAGATAGAAATGATAGGCGGGATGGATCGACGCGCGGCGGTTCTCCGTCTTTCGCTGCGCGGCGCGATCGAAGTCTTGCAACCTGGCCGGCGTCGCCAGCTCCCGCTCGAAGGCGTCGTAGATGTTGGTCCCGGTCTCCTGCTCGAAGATCGTGCCCAGCACGTTGAAGTCCCAGTTGTTGTACAGGAAGTACGTGCCGTGCTTGACCGATCCCCGCGGCCCGGGCGGATCGCCGGCGGTGCTGCCGCAGCCGGAGCAGGCGGCATTGGCCGCTTCGTGGTACACGCCCGAACGGGCGGCCAGCAGATCCGCGACGGTCGCCTCTTTCTCGGCCGGCAACAACCCGTCGACGTCGTCGATCTTCAGATCCGCCATCGTCCGGTCCAGACGGATGCGGCCCGATTTGACGTAGTTTCCGTAGAGCATCGCGAGGATGCTCTTGCGGACCGACGCCAGATAGCTCACACGCTTGAGATCGCCGTACTCCCACAACACGCGGCCGTGGACGATCGCGATCATCCCCGTCGTCGGCAATGCCTTCACGCGCGCAGTCGCGACGTCGAGACGATCCTGGCAGTAGCCGGCCGTCTTCGGATCGGCGATGCGCGCCCACTCGGCGCCGGGAAAGACCTGAGTGCGCTGGGCCGGCGCGCGGCCCGGCAGCGCGCGGGCGGGTATGGCCAGAGCGAACGCGATCGCGAGGCTCGCGAGAACCGCGATCCTGCGCGGCCGGCCACGGGTGCCTGATGGCGTCATGGGGCTGCCTCGTTGGAAAAGGTTGGGCGATCGTAGAGCAAGATGTGGCCTCGTGGGGCGCAAATGTCGAGGCACGAGCGTTGCAAGCCACACCCGTGAGGTGTTTATGCCCGCACGCCCGCTCTGGAAAGGGCATCTTCGACTGAGCCTGGTCACGATTCCCGTCCGCGTGTACCCGGCCACGAATCCCCAGGCCACAATCCACTTCCATCAGCTTCATCGCGAGTGTGAGACGCGTATCCAGTACAAGAAATGGTGCCCGCATCACAGGCGTGAGGTGACGAACGACGAGATCGTCAAGGGGTACGAGTTCGAACGCGGGCGGTACGTGGCGCTGGAAGACCAGGACATCGCCAAGGTCCGGCCCGAATCGACGAAGGTCATTCACCTCCGGCAGTTCTCCTCCGCCGATGCCATCGATCCCATGCTGATGGAGCAGCCGTACTACCTCGCGCCTGACGGCAAGGTCGCGGCCGAGTCGTTCGCGGTGATGCGCGAGGCGCTGAAAGGCATGGCCGGCGTCGGCACCGTCGCGTTTCACGGCCGCGAGCACCTCGTCGCCATCGAGCCGCGCGACAAAGTGCTCATCATGTTCACGCTCCGGCGCCAGAACGAGATCCGGCAGCCCGATTCGATCTCGGCGATCGACGCGATTCCGTCGAAGGTCAGAGCGGACGAGGTCGCGCTCGCGAAAAAAGTGATTGGCGGCTTCGAGAGGACGATCGATTTCACGCAGTATCCCGACACCTACGAGGACGCGCTGCGGAAGATGATCGACGCGAAGATCGAAGGCGAAGACATCGTCACGCCTGCAGCAGAGCCGCAGCCGCGTGTCGTGAACCTGATGGACGCGCTGCGCAAGAGCCTGAACGAAGTTGCGAAAGAGAGGAAGCGTCCGGCACGCGCCGCGACAACGAAACCGCGACGTACAAAAATCGCGAAGTTTGCGGCGCGCAAACGCGCGTCGTGAACACTTTTGTCGCTGCAAAATCGTAAGTGAAAAGGCTCTCTAAAGTGGGTTGTACCCCCGACGATAAGCAGGCTCCAGAGAGCCTGAATGGACACACGCGCGAGGACCGTCGTAGTCGTCGTGATGGCTGCGGCGTTCCTTGGTCTCGTCATCGTCGAGTACGTCGGTCTGCGCAACGGAGGGACGACACCGATCACATCCGCCGTGAAAGGGATGCTCGACGCGCCGGAGCAGGCGCCTGAGTCCACGCCGAGCACCGCGGCACAGACCGGCGCGGCGAAGAAGCCTGACGCCGCCGCGAACAATCACAAGACATCTCCGTCACGTCCCCCGTCGGGTACGCCGACGCTGCCGCCCGCGGTGACTCAACCGGCGCCGATACCGATCCCCGCGCCCACCTCGCCGCCTCTCGTCGTCGTGCCGAAACCGCCGCCGCCAACTGCGCAGGCTGCGCCGGTGTTTGCAATGCAGCAGCGGCGATCGGACACGTTCGTGCCGGGCAATCTTCGCGGATGGATAGGGTACGGCGTCACCTTCGACAAACCATTGTTGGTCAGGGCCGGCGGTGAACTTCGCGCCGGCGATCAGATCTCCGGACCAAACGGCCTGCGCGAGGCCAACACCGCCGGGCGTGTGCGGGTGCTGCCCGCGGCGCCCTATCTGGCGCTCATTGGGCGTGTCTGCTCGGCTGAGGAGTGCTCGGCACCCTTTCTGATTGGCGCACACGCCGTGCTCTGTCCGTCGTCGCTCGGCATCACGGGGGATCTGCAGCTCTGGACGAACAACTACGTGCAGGTCGGGGGGTATCAGACCCTGGAAAGCTATACGAGCGCTGTTGGAGGGTATCGATTTCAGGCGGAACCAGCGGCCCCCAGCGCGTGCGACGGCGGCGGTGGAGTCGCGTCGCCCGCGTCGCGCGACTCTGGAACGCCGCTGCCCGATGACCAGCCCTTGAAGGATCCGGGATTTACGATCTCCAGCCGCCAGAATTCGTGGAAGCCGTTCTTCGTTCCGATGGATCGCGCGTTCGTGATCCGCGCGTCCGGTCAGATGCAGCCGCTCGAGCGCGTGCGCGCCACGGGTCCGAACGGCATCATCGTCGCGGACGTGGAGGTGTGGACGTATCCCGGCACGAAAACCGTCGTCGTCGACGGCGATCACGTGCTGCTCGAAAAGCTATTGCCCTATCAGGCGCTCATCGGCCGGTTGTGCGGCCCGAAGGAGTGCGGGCCCGCGTTCCTCGTCGGCACCGAACGGACGATCTGCCCATCGGCGCGCTACAACGAGCGTCTGGAGCTCTGGATCAATCACATCGTCCCGCGCTCGTCCGATCAGCACAATCTCCCGTTCGCGAATCTCACCTTCCAGTCGCGCCGCGGGGAGTACCGATTCGAGATCGCGAGCGCGCCGCCGTGCGGCGGATGAGGTCTTGACACTTCGGTAATCGAGTTCGATTCCTGAATTCGTGTACCGCGAATCGCACGCAAGTATCGCGCGTTTTCGCGGGTTTCCACCCGGCTCGGTTCTTGCCCCTGCACTCGCCCGATGGCGAAGCGCCGTCTTCTGTTACTGGCGGGCTGCGCCGCCATCATCACGGCCTCGGCCGGGGCCTGGGTGTATCACGCGAGTCAGCGTCCGGCCAGCGAGCCGCCAAGCCGCCTTGGTCCGTGGTCTCTCGGCGAAGCGTTCGATCCACCGAAGCCGCCGCCGGAAGCCGGTCATCCAATTCAGCCTCCGACGGCAGCAAAACGAACGAGCAGCGCATCCTCGTCTGCGTCGATACCTGCGCCGCCGGAAGGCAGCTTGTCGGATCCGGTGCGGACAGCGTCACTCGACGGACCGATCGCGTCACCAATCGCTGCGCTCGGCACGCGCATCGACATGTCATCGAAGCCGCTCAATCTGCCGGTGGTCGTCCCGAAGGCCGACGCGTCCGGATCGTCGAAGATGTTCGGCGTCCAGCAGCACCGGTCGGACAGCTACGTGCCGGGCAACCTGCACGGGTGGATCAGCTACGACATCGCATTTGAGAAACCGCTGCTCATCCGCGCGGGCGGTGAATTGCGTGCGGGCGCCGACGCCGCCGGCCCCAGCGGCCTGGCCAACTCGCAATATGAAAAGGAGCTCGCGGGCCGCCGCGCCGAATTCCAGTTCCGCGGCAACTCACGCGTCGTCAACGCGGCGCCGTACCTCGCGCTGATCGGACGCGTTTGCTCGAGCGACATCTGCTCAGCACCCTTTGTCGTCGGCGCCGGCACGCTGCTCTGCCCATCGCCCATGAGCATGAAGGGCGAGCTGCAGCTCTGGACCAACAACTACGTTCGCGTCGAGGGATTTCAGACGCTTCTTCCCTACTCGCGTGTGTCGGGCGGCTATCGATTCCAGACGGAACCCGCGCCCTCTGGCGCCTGTGGCGCCGAATCGATCGGCGCCAAGGGCCCCGTGCGCCCTGACATCGCGGCGCTCGAGGCCGGCCAGGTCATCAAGGATTCCGCGTTCCTCGTCTCGAGCCGGCAGATGTCGTGGAAACCGTTCTTCGTGCCGCTCGACCGCGCGATCGTGATTCGCGCGTCGGGCTACATGCAGCCGCGCGAAGCGGTCATCGGGACCGATCCGAACGGCATCAGCGTCCCGCCCGGCCGTCCGTGGAGCTATCCCGGCGCAACGTCGGTCGTGGTCGACACGGCGCACACGCTCTTCGATCCGCGGCTGCCCTACCAGGCCCTGATCGGCCGGCTCTGCAGCGCGACGACTTGCAGCGACGCGTTTCTCGTCGGCAGCGAGCGCACGATCTGTCCGACTCCGCTCGACGAGCGTCTCGAGATGTGGGTCAATCACATCGTCCAACCCACCGGCCCTCGCCAGTTCAACATCGACGTCCTCGCGTTTCAGTCGCGCCGCGGCGAGTACAAGTTCGAGATCTCGAAGGCTGGCGCCGGCGCCTGCGGAAAGTAAGCGCCCGCGGCCCGCGCGGAGCCCTCAGTGCGAGCGCTGGGGGTGGGGCCCCAGCGCCGGAAGAAAAAAGGATAGCGAGTCCGCGAGCGCCGGAGCGCCCGCGAGCGGGGGTGGGGCCCCGCGAGCATTGAAAAAATAAGGCTCGGAGGCGATGAGGCTCTGAGGCCATCAGGCGCTGAGAGTTGCACGAATAGATAAGATGGCCATCAGGAGTGACATGATGGCCAGGCGCAGACGCAAATCGCAATCTCAACTCGACAAGGCCGCGATCGGTATCGGGCGCGTGCTGGGCAAGGCGCTCAACCGGATTGAGAAAATCCGGGCAAAACGGAAGAAGGTCACCAAAAGGACGCGCACCAGAACTCGCGCGACCGGATCGGGACGCCGCGCCACGGCGCGGCGGGCGCCGCGACGAAAAGCAACACGCTGAGGGCGAACAGGCCGAAGGCCGTCGGTTTGATTGCCGCCGCGATTGGGCTGTTGTACTCTTGGCAGGTTGTTCCGGTTGCCGGCGTAGCTCAGTTGGTAGAGCAGCTGATTCGTAATCAGCAGGTCACCCGTTCAAGTCGGGTCGCCGGCTCCAAGAAATCCTAGAAACTGCGGGTTACCACACGGCTCTGCAGGGGCCACGCAGGCAGTTGACAGCCAAACTGACAGCCACAGGACCGGCGTCACGATGACTTGGTCAGCCCGTCGGTTTGTTAGGAACCCCTACCTGAACAATTTGATGAACTTCCCGCTATTCCGAAGGCGGTTCTGAACTTTTTTCACGTCCTCAGGAGCGAGAGCCGGAAACACCCGTCCAATCTCGTCTCTCACTTGCTCCAACGCTCGGTCCAGTTTCGAGGGCGGGCGGAGTGCTTCCAGTTCAGTTTTGGTTGATGTCTCAACGCTTATGGCGGCAGCAATGGCGTTCTCGACTATCTCGTCGTCCAGGCATCGCGCGTCATCCAGATACTGCTGAAGTAATTCATCACGGTCTCGAACACTTTCGTGCGCGAACCAATCCCGACGTGTGCAAAAGTGAACAGACTCGACCGTCGGTAGTCCGTACGCTTCGCTTCCGTGGCACCTGAAGCGCATCGCTTACCATCCACTCACCAAATCCAGAACGTTTCTCAGCAGACCTGTCCGCACTGTGGGACGTCAGGACGTTATTGGCTGGAGCTCAGCCGCCCGTTCACAGTGGATTACTTTCTGTGCGGGCAGTGCACCCATGTCTGGCAGGTCCCCAAGCCAAGTCCTCAGAGCGGACTGCCGAGGCCATGGACGCACCGCGGGCAGATGCCTAAATCATGACCCCTGCTGAACTCGCAAGTCTGGGTGCGCCGCCATGCCTTTCAGCACCGCGTCGAGCAGCTCCGCCGATCGTTCAGGTTCTCCGTCTGCCGGTAGGCCGGTGAGCGGCTGAACGATCACGTTCGATCGACGGTCCACGTCGAGCAAGAGGCTCACGAGAGTCGAAGACCGATCGAGCGGCGACGTTTGAAGACGCTCGAGATCCGCCTCGAGTTCCTTCCACTGAGACGGCAGTGCGTGACGGCGGTCGAATCTGGTCCCGCCCGTCGCCAGCACTGACGCGTATCGTGCAGTCGGACAGACGAGCGCCAAGCCGAGCAGTTGGCCGGTCTCGAAGTCTTTCAGTGTGAATGTCAACGCCAGCACGGGTAGCGGGCTGATTCTAGCCCAACCGTTGGAATTGCTGCTTGCCCTTCTAATTTGCTCCACCGCGCGTGCGAGTCTGACAGATGTCCAAGCGCCCCGAATCGTCGACGCGAACGCGAACGCCGCGCGCGATCAAGGTGGATACAAAGTCGTACGTGCCTATCGGCACGTACGATCCATCACGCAACATCACTTCTGGTTCAGCGTCTGTCGTCATCGAGACCCGCCTGATTCGGAGGCTCTCACGACGTATCTCGTCGGGCTATTGACGGAGGACGTTCTAGCCCAACACAGTCAACCACTCACAATATTTCAACGTTTTTCACGCCGTTAACAGGACACCTGTCCGCCTTGGTTCGTAAGCTAGTGGCTATCGTGAACAGACCGTACGCGGATAAGCGGTCTGTCACCAAATGCTACGATTCGCGCGTCCCGGGGGTCCATGGAGTTCCTGGTCGGCCTCGCGTTGCTGGTACTCGCGATTTCCACGCGGATATCCCTGAACCGCGCGCTCGAGCGTTTGCGCCAGCTCGAAGACGCGCTCGAGTCACAAGAGATCGCCACAACGGCGCTCGCACGTCAGCTGAAGCGTGTCACGTCGGAGACGGCGCCGGCCGAGCCAGCGTCGACGGCACCGGCCCAGCCCGCCGCAACACCGCAGGGCCCAGCGGTGACATCGCCGCCCGTCGTTCCATCGGCACCCAAGCCAACGCCGCCGCGGGCACCCGAACAGAAGCCGGCGGCACCCGAACAGAGACCGGCGGCGCCGGCACCGGCCGTGCCGTCTGCATTGCCGTCGCAGCCGGCGGCGCCTCCGGTTCCGCCAGCGCGCCCGGCGGCGCCGTCAACGCCGCCACCATCACCGCCGCCACCTCCACGTCCTTCAGTTCCGCCCGCGCCACCCAAGCCGCCGTTCGATTGGGAAAGTCTCCTCGGCGTTCGGCTCGCGTCGGCTGTTGCCGGAATCGCCCTCGTCGTGGGCGCGGTCCTCTTTCTGAAAATCTCGATTGACCGTGGCTGGCTCGCGCCGCCGATTCGCGTCCTCATCGGCGTGATCGCGGCGATCGGGCTGCTCGTCGTCTGCGAGCGCAAAGCGGCCCGCCGCTATCACGTGACGGCCAACGCGCTCGACGCCGCCGCGATCGCGATTCTCTTTTCCACGTTTTTCGCGGCGCACGCGCTGTGGGATTTGATCCCGACGACGCCGACATTCCTGTTGCTCGCGCTCGTCACGGCGGTCGCGGTGCTGTTGTCCATTCGGCGCGAGTCGATGTTCATTGCCGTGCTCGGCCTGCTCGGCGGTTTCCTCACGCCGATTCTGCTCTCGACGGGCGAGAACAAGCCCATTCCGCTCTTCTCGTACTTGCTCCTTCTTAATGTGGGCCTGGCTTGGGTCGCCTATCAGAGGCGTTGGCCCGCGCTGACGGTCCTCTCCGCCATCTTCACGACGATCTACCAGTGGGGATGGGTGATCAAGTTTCTGCACGAGAGCTCGTTGTCCCTGGCGATGGGCATCTTCCTCTTGTTCCCGGCCGCGGCGTTGGCAAGCGCCGTGCTCTTCAATCCGCGGGGTGCGGGCTCGGATCGGCATCACGCGGTCTTCGAGCGCACCGGCCTCTTCACCTCGGTCGCGCCGTTGGTCTTCGCCATCTACCTCGCGGCGATTCCCGCTTACGGCGCCCGCGCGGGACTGCTGTTCGGCTTCCTCTTCATCATCGACGCCGGTCTGCTTGCGATTGCGATCGGCCGGCGTGAGGAGTGGCTCCACGCCGTCGCCGGCGCCGCGACCCTGCTCGTGTTCGGGCTCTGGCTCGGGATGTCGTTCGTGGCGACGGCCTGGACGACGATGCTGATTGCGGTGCCGGTCTTCTCGTTGATGTACCTGGCCGGGCCGCTCATCGCGACAATGGTCGATCGCACGTTCGGCGAGACCGGTCAACAGACGAGCTACGTCGCGCCGTTGCTCCTCTTTGCGTTTGCCATGCTCGCCCGCACGGACCGTGCGGCCACGTCCCCGATCGCGCTGTTCCTCGTGCTGTTCGCGCTGGCTGGTCTGATTGCGTTGCGGGCGATCGCGGGACGTCAGGGCGGGCTGTACTTCGTCGCGGCCTTTTTCGCGTTGGCCGCGGAGGCGACGTGGTCGGCGCTGCACTTGACGACGGCATCGCTGCAGACAGCCGTCGGACTGTATGGGGCGTTCGGACTGTTTGCGATCGGCGTGCCGATTGTCGCGCGCCGTCTCGGCCGGCCGCTCGAGCCCGCATACGGCGCCGGCACCGTGCTTATGGGCGGGCTCGCCATGTTGCTGTTCCTCGCCGCGGGTTCCGTCGCGCCGGCGGCTATCTGGGGTCTCGCGCTGCTGCTCGCGATCTTGAACGCGGCCCTCTTTGTCGAAAGCGCGTCCGGCCGCATGCCGGCCATTGCCATCGCCGGCGGCCTGCTGTCGTGGATCGTCCTTGCCACCTGGTGGTGGAAGGCGGCCGCGATCGTCGGGCCTCTGCCGGCGCTGCTGGTCGTCGTGATCCTCGCGCTCGTCATGTTGGCGGGACATGCCTGGGCGCACGCGCAGATGCCGCGCGCGGCGACGGTCTCCGCACCCGTCGGATTCCGGCACGGTCTCTTTCTCGGACTCGTCGGCCATTTCTTCTTGGGTTTCGTGGCCGCGAATCCGTTGTGGTCTCAGCCGCCGTGGGAGATGTTCGGGGCGCTTGGCGTCTTGACGCTCGCCGTCAGTGTCGTCTCGCTCTCGACGAGCCGAGGCGAGCTCCAGATTGCCGGTGCGACCGCCGCTGCCGTCGTCGTGACGGTGTGGTCGGCCTTCGCGGCAGGGCCGCCATGGCCGCTCACCGCGATCCTCGCGGCCGCGTCGGTGTCGGTCTATGCGTTGATTGGGATCGCCGTCGCAGCGCGCCGGCGCGGGCTCGAGAAGATGGCCGCCATTGGCGCCGGTGTCTCGCTGTTCGTCGGCGAGGCGACGGCCATCATCGCCGCGATGCAGGAGGGTGAGCCATCCGCGAGCGTGTTGATCGGCGCGCACGCGGCGACGGCCGCGACGATTCTCGCGTTGGCCTGGCGGTATCGCTGGGAGTGGATTGCGACGGGCGCTGTTTTGCCGGTGTGGTTCGCCATCTTCAACTTCCAGATGCAGCATCAGGAGCCGGCGGCGTGGGGATCGCTCTTCGCGTTTGGCGCGGTCCTCTACGCGGTGTTTGCCGCCTATCCCTTCGTGCTCGGCCGGCGCACCCAGGCGAGCCGCGATCCATATTTCGCCGCGATTCTCGCGAGCGCCATGTTTCTGCTGGTCGCGCGCACCGCGCTCGAGCGCGGCGGATACAGCCTCTACATCGGCGCCGTCCCGGTGTTCGAAGGCGCCGTGCTCGCGCTGCTCCTGCGACAACTGCTTCGGCAGGAGGCGGCCGGCAGCCGCGATCTCGGACGACTGGCGCTCGTGGCCGGCGCGGCGCTCGCCTTCATCACGGTCGCGATCCCGCTGCAGCTCGACGAGCAATGGATCACGATTGGCTGGGCGCTGGAGGGCGCCGCGCTCGCGTGGCTCGTGACGCGCGTGCCGCACGCGGGCTTGCGCTACGCCGCGGTGGGGCTCCTCGCCGTCGTCTTCGTCCGGCTGGTCTGCAACCCCGAGGTCTTCGACTACGAGCCGCGCGGCGCGATGCGCGTGTTCAACTGGTACCTCTACACCTACGCGATCGCCGCGGCGGCGACGATGCTCGCGGCGAGGTGGATCGGGCGTACGGTGTGGGGACGCGGCCGCGCCATTGTCCCAGGTCTGCTCTACACGAGCGGCGCCGTGATGCTGTTCTGGCTGCTGAACATCGAGATCGCCGACTTCTACGCGACCGGCCCCGAGATCGCGTTCCGCTTCGGCGTGAGCGTCGCGCAGGATCTCACATACACCATCGGCTGGTTGATGTTCGGTCTCGTCGCGCTCGCGACCGGCATCATCACGCACAGCCGCATCGTGCGGATCGCGTCCCTGGTGCTCGTGGCGGTAACGACGGTCAAGTGTTTCTTATACGATCTGCGATCCCTCGACGGGCTCTACCGCGTGAGCGCGTTCGTGGGCCTCGGGATTTCCCTGGCCCTCGTGTCCGTGGCGATGCAGAAGTACGTGCTGAAGGCGGAATCGCCAAGGGAACCGGTCGCTGAGCCGTGATCACGCGGTCAGAGGGCTTTCCAGTGAGAAGAAACCGTCTGAATCGTTTTCCTTCGGTCCTCGTCGTCGCGTTGGGACTGGCCGCGACCGTCGCGACGCAGTCCCCGCCGCGCGGGTTTCGATATGAACGACCCATCGTCACCTCCGGGGCCGGCGCGTACCGGCTCGCGATGGACGTGCCGTTGCTCGTCGGTGCCGGTGATCGCGCGACAGACCTGCGGCTGTTCGACGCGAGCAACCGCGAAGTGCCGTACTTGTTCGTGCGGCCCGCGAGGGCCGAGCCTGTGTGGGCCGCCGCCGTGCTGCTCGCGATCGCCGAAACGAAGAAGACGAGCGGTTTCGAGGCGGACCTGGGTGAGACGGTCCGGGTGGACGCGATCAAGCTACAGGGATTGCCATCTGGCTTTCTGAAACGGCTGGAGCTCGAAGGCAGCGGCGATCGGTCGCACTGGACGCTGCTCGTCGCCGAGGGGACGCTCTTCGATCTGCCGGACGAGCGCTTGCAGCAGTTGGATCTGCCGTTTGCCGCCGGCGCGTATCGCTATCTCCGCGTTACCTGGGACGACACGAACAGCGGCCGCGTGCCGATGCCGAAGCGTGTCGAAGCGAGACGGGTGAGCGAGAACGCGCCGCCGCCGGCGCTACGCACGCCCGTCGTCGTGGAGAAACGGCCGAGCGAGCCCGGGCGCAGCCGCTACGTCGTGCGGCTGCCCGGTGCGCATCTGCCCATCACCGCGCTGGTTCTCGAGGTGGCCGCCGATCGCGTACTGCGGGAGGCCGAGGTCACCGAGTCCCGGCTCTCCGGCGGTGAAGCCATTCCGGCGCCGCTCGGCCGCACGACGCTCCGTCGCGCCGTCGTCGGCACCGTCGCCGCCTCGGACCTGCGCATTCCCATCGAGCCGCCCGCCGAACCGCAGATCGATCTGGCGATCGAGGACGGCGACAATCCGCCGCTCGTGTTCACCAAAGTCACGGCGGAGTTCGCCGCGTTGCCGTGGATCTACTTCGAGTCCGACGGCGGGCCGATCGTCGCGCGATACGGCAGCGCGAATCGCATGCTGCCGCGGTACGACCTCGAGGCCGTGCGCGACTCGCTGCGCATCGAGAAGGACACGGTGAAGGACGCCACGTGGGGCGAGTCGCGCGGCATCCAGCCGGCCGAAGAGCCGACGATGGCTCCGATTCCCCTCGAGGGTGCGACGATCGACGCGAGCCTCTTTCGTCACGTGCGCGAGGTCCCGGCCGGCGACGCCGGACTCGTCGCGCTGCCGCTCGACGCCGCCGCGCTCGCCGAGAGCTCGGGTCCGACGCGCGGATTCGCGGACGTAAGAGTGATCGATGGGAATGGCCGGCAGGTCCCGTACCTCGTTGAGCGGCGCAGCGAGCCGCTCGCCGTCGACCTCGCCCTGACGCCTACGACATCGGCAGCGGTCGATCCGGGGAGCGGCAAACGCAGTGTGTACCGGATCGTCTTGCCGTTCGCGCGACTGCCTGAAGCGCGCATCGTGCTCACCACGGACGCGCGCGTGTTCGATCGTCGTCTGGTGCTCGGTGTCGAGCGGCCGCCCGACCGCCGGCGCCGTGAAGCCTGGTTCGACGTGCTGGGCGAGGGCCGTTGGGTCCACGCCGATCGAGAACGCGCGGCGCCCCCGCTTACCCTCCGGGTCCGATCGCTCGACGTGACAGACGTGCTCGTCGTGGTCGACGAAGGCGACAATCGCGCGCTGACGATGGCCGCGCCGCGCCTGCTGTTGCCGTCCTATCGGTTACGGTTCTATCGTCCGGCCGGCGCGCCGCTGCGCCTCGCCTACGGACGCGACGATCTGTCCGCGCCGCGCTACGACCTGGCGTTGCTCGCGCCGCAGGTCCTGGGCGTCGCCGCCGCAGAAATCGCCCCGGCGGGTGCCGCCGTTGCGGCGCCCGCGCCGGGCACGATCGCGCTGGCGTCGCCCGTCGTGTTCTGGAGCGTGCTCGGCGTCGCCGTCGTCGTGCTGTTGGGATTCGTGGTCAAACTGATCGCGAAGGCGGACACGTCGTCCAGTTGAGCGCGTAGCCTCACTTGTGAGTTCCGAGGTCACGCGGGTCTACTTCTCGGATCACCAAAGGCGTGTCATCGATCGAGATGGTTCCGTGAACACCGTGTCTGCGGAGCGCGATCTTCCAGTTGCGCCTGGGTTGCGTCGCGCTGCAGCGATCTGCCGCATCCTGCAACTCCAGATTTACCAATAAATCGTCTCGCCGTCATGCTCGGACAGGCGGGAACACTGGCACTCGGAGGCTTGGGAATCCTTCTTATCGTTGCGAGATTACGAATGGGCCGATTCAGTGAAGATTGCGACCACGGGTGTGCGCGAACCCCCGACGCGGCCCCCGGAGGGCGTCCGGAATGCCGGGGGCGTTACGTCAGTCTACTTGGGCGTGATCTTCGTGATCTTGTTGCCCTGTATTCCAAGGCCCGCCATCAGCCCCTTCTGTCCGAAGACGAAGGCGTAGATATCGTCCTTCAACGTACTGGTCGTGGTGGTCTTCGCCATGCCCTCGTCCACCAGGACGACGCTTGGGCCAACACCGACCTCGAAACCGTTCTTGTTGTCCAGTTGCTCGAGCGCCTTGGCGTTCATGAAGATCATCGCGTAGCCGTACTTCTGGCCGCCGGCCTGGAGCCCGAACGAAGCCCCAGTCGTCTTGTAATAAGCAACAGCCGTCCCACCCTTCAAGAGGGCGCCTTCGCCATATTGCCCGCCGATCCCGAGGCCTGCCTTCGTGACCTTGGGGAACACGAGGATGGCGTGCGCCTTGGGCCCGAGTTCCTTCGCCAGAGGTGCGGTGGCGTACAGCTGCTTCAGGGCCGTCTGCGATTCGCTCGCAAGTTTGGCGGCCTCGGTCTTGCCCTTGTCTTGGGCGAGTACCGACGGTGCCACACAAATGAGTGCGGCGCCTGCAAGAACGCCTGCCAGGTATGTCGTTGTCATGTCATGCTCCTTGGGATTCGTGGATCGCAGGATTCGCGGATCGCATCGCCGCCACGAGTTCTTTAGTGCCTGAGCCCCAGCGAGAGATGGAGCTGATGGCCTGCGTAAATGGGATTTCTAGGATGTGCACGCGTTCTGGTCGGAGGATGTACACAGCACCGGCGAGCGGAGTGGGCACCGACGGGACGAAGACCGTGAATCGGCCGTCGTCGAGCTCTTCGATAATGAACGCCGGAACGAGCGCGTCCTCGATTTCCGCCAGGGCGGGCTTCCATGTGTGCTCCTCACTGTCTCCCGCCAATCGCTGTGTCAAACTGCGGAGCAGGCCGTACCCTGGAAGCCTCTCGAAGAACACCATCTCCATGCGCTCGCGAACCGCGCGCCCCAATGGAGTACGCACGGCGACACCGACGAGGAAACACAGCGCCAGCACCAGGACCAAAGACAGGAGGCCCTCAGCCGGCAGCCAGTCAGGGACCAATGCTCCGATTGGCCGCACCAGGCCGCCGACCGACTTCATGCCCTTGAGCAGCAGCAGTGCCGCCAGGTAGACGGGCACGACGATGAATAACCCCCCGACGACCCTGCTCGTGATGAATTCGCGTGCGTATTTCATGTAGGCCTTTGCTGGCCCCCTCTTCACGAGGGCACACCATACCGAGCGTTCACGCGGTGCGTTCCACGAGCAGACCGAGACCGCGCTGCCGTATCCGATCGATGAGCTGAGCAGTTTGCACTCGCGAAGACCTCCCGGGAGCACCCTTCGCGGTGAGCGACAGGCCGCGACGGCATCACCGCCACGGGCACGTCGTGTGCCAGAGCTGGTGGCCCAGAATCATCGGGTTTTCGTCTGACCGCTTCCTGGAAGGGCTCGCATCTCCGGTCCGGCGTAGAACGCTCCGACATCCCGCACTCGCCCCTGCAGAGCAGGCCGTGACTGAGTCGCGCGGCGCTGCTGCCGTTACTCGCGTTTGATCTCGCGTGCTGGAATAAGAATTGCGGATCGCTCCAGGACTGCAGCCGAGTCGTGGTGATACTCGCGTTCGACGTGTGCAAAATGCCAGCAACAGTACGGCCCGATCCGGTTCGAACAGATCGATGTCGACCTCGACAACACGGATCGCATCCCGTCGTCGTCTGTCGAAACGTCGACTCCGGTCGTCAATCGGACTGTCGTGTGGCGTTGATGCACACGGCCATTTGCCTCGCCCTGGCGTCCCTCGTGGCATGCGCCAGCCTGGATAAGAAGGCGACGCGGCCCGATCTCACGCCCTGGCCGGAAATCCGGCCCGACTTCCGCATCGAAACGCTGCGGATGCGCATGCACGAGTACTCGATCACGTTCGCCGCGAACGTCGATCTGGCTGCCACCGCGATCGAGCGACAGGCCGTCGATGCCACCGTCCGGCGCAACGCCATACTGTGGAGGGTCCGCGCGGTACCGGAGATGCGAAAAGCGTGCTTTCGGCTGGAGCCGGTCGGGGCCCTCGTCGACGCGTGGATCCTCGCACGTCAGATGGATCAGCTCTTTCGCGACGGCGCCGGCGCAGGCGCCTTCGGCACATTCCAACCCGAAGCCGTCGAGGTCTCGCGTCGACTCGTGGAGCAGATGCGAGAGATCGGCGGTTCGATCGCCGTGTCTCCTCAGGCCACGATCGAGTTCGAGCACAAATTCCTCGACCCGTGGCTCACCGAACACCCTCTTCGCGACCTCACATTCGTCCGCGAATCTCCGATGGGCCGCTTCGCCGATCAATCGCGAACCGGCGGCGACATGTTCGAGTCGGTTGGCACCATCGAGGAACTCGCGGTCAGCCTCTCCCAGCAGGCGCGCATCTACCTCGCGGATTTACCGCGACAGGTTCGCGGAGAAATCGACCTGATGCGCCTCGACATGCTGTCTCCCGAACGCGTGGCGTCGATGCAGGGCGACTTGCACGTCAGCGCCGCCGCAGCGGATCGCATCGCGTCAAGCGCCGAAGGCCTTTCGGCGCTCGTCTCGAACGAGCGACAGATCGTCCTCGACGAATTGAGTCGGCAGCGAAACCTGGTCATGGGCGCGGTTTCCGTCGAGCGGGAACAGGCGGTCAACGCGATCATCCGGGCGTTTGCCGCGGAACGCAGCGAA
>Ga0114129_10000602_pt1 | contig 44422 bp, 34 predicted proteins | sample RhiMetdeltSRZDD1_FD_80071 | JGI IMG/M metagenome (GOLD analysis project Ga0114129, IMG submission 80071) | Populus rhizosphere microbial communities from Tennessee, USA - Rhizosphere MetaG P. deltoides SRZDD1 (version 2) (version 2) | ecosystem: Host-associated > Plants > Roots > Rhizosphere >...
ACACCTTCAACAGCATTTCCAACTCCCTGCCTTCATAATTGGCTGAGAGTCCCAGAACGAAAAAAAGCCTCGTCGCAAGACGGGGCTTTTTCGTTTTCAGGAGAGCTTTTCAACGAAATAAATCACTTTACCAAGCTGGTTAATTCCACTTGGGACGTGCGAACATATTCGTGAAAGTCATTGAAATAGGAATTATTGACAGGCAGCAACTCTTCAATGTCGTAAGCGACTTTGAACGCGGTTTTCCCGTCAGTGGTTTGCAGCATGGCGGGAATGCTTGTGGCAAACAGCTCACGCATATCTTGAGGCAGGCTTGTAGAAAATGCCAATACTGCGTGGGGGATGATCTCTGGGATACGCCAGACGACCATCACCTGTTCCAGCAGGTCCGGGTACTGATCCTCCAGCGATGGAAACTTGCGCGCGTCCACATAGGTTGCCCCAAAATCGCATATACCACCTACATAAATTGATCGGACCACGGTGGGATGTCCCTGCACGAAGGCCGCCGGCCTTGTAATCACCTGATTTTTGTTCAAATATCCCCGAGGAATAACGTAACCCGAAGGTGAAAACTCATCACTCCAGCACGGTTTTTTGTCGGCAAATTGGGCCAGCGCCTCCGTCGCTTCCGCGAAATTCGTTTGGGATGATTCGTTGAAATAGGATTTGAATCCACTCTTGCGAGAGGCAATGAATTGTGCACCGTAGGTTATTTTTTCCTCCCTGACAGCAGCATAGGCTGCACTGACGAGCCCCTCTTGATAGGCAAGTTCATACGAAAAAGGATCAAGTAGGACAATATGGGCGTTCCCTGTTCTGAGCGCATCCACCAGGGCCGAATATGAATCGGGGACAACTGTGACCACTACGGATCCAGTCCGTTGGGTGAACTGGTCTGCCAGCACTTTGGCGGCAGCGATTTGCGCCGGAGTGTTACTGGCGGGAGGCAGCGCGAGGATCACAGGATTTTCCAACAGACCAAGTTCGGCGGTGGGCAGGGGTGGCAGGGCCGTAGCGGAGGGTGTGACTGTCACGGAGACAGGCGCAGGGGTAGCAGTTGGCGTGAGGGTGGCAACTGGAAGTGAACAACTCGTCAGGATTGTAAATCCACAAATGATTGATGCTAACCTGAAGTTCATCTGATGAGATTATAATACGCACATGAAAAACAACCTGCTCTCCCTTTTGATCCTAATCGTGATTGTGGCGGCAGCGTATTTGATCGTGCAAACCGTGCGTAGTACGGCGCAGGCGGCGACCCAGCCGTTTCAGACGTTGAATGAACAAAGCCAGGCTATGCAGACCCAGGTTGCAAATTTGCTGAATCCAACGCCGACGATCATCCCAGACCCCGTGACATACATTAACGAGATTCGCGCACTGGCACGGCTGGAGACCATCCAATATAGTGTTGAAAAGGTGATCACAGGTGAAATGGGGGTAGGAACTTTTCAGACCTTGTTTGGCGATAAGATCCTGTTCGTGGGGCACGGCACTGTCATCGCAGGCATCGACATGGCCAAACTTCAGCCCGAGGATATGCGCTTTGAGAACGGCGTGCTCACTGTGCGCTTACCGCCCGCTGAAATCCTTGTCGCTACACTGGATAATGATAAATCCTATGTTTATGACCGTCAGACAGGTGTGCTGACCAAGCCGGACCCAAACCTTGAAACATTGGTACGCCAGCGGGCTGAGGAAGAAATTCTCAAAGCGGCGATTGAAGATGGGATTCTTGAGCAGGCCCAGATCAACGCCGAGGCATATTTATACAAGTTTTTCTCCGCACTGGGATTTCCGAATACGAATTTTGTGAATGATCCAGGTTAATTCATCTCCGAGGTCTTGAGCACCTCGGAGAATTTTATACTCGCTTCGTCCAAACGGCGTGATCGTATTTTTCCCTGACCAATTCATCAGCTCTTCGGGATTCGGATTCAGACAACTCTCCCCTCTTTAGACTTAATCCTAATTGCGCTTCAAACGCGTGGATGAAGGCCTGCGCGGCGCGCTCCCAACTGACCGCGCGCCCCAAAGCGGATTCAACTGTCGTTGCCCGTTCCAATAACCGCCGCGCTGCGTCCTCCCGCACCGCTTCATTTTCAAAGACCAATGCCTGACAAATGCGGGCCAGGTCTCCTGTGAGGGGTAGCGAGCCGTGTTGCAGCACACCCTCTTTTTTGCGTGCCTGGGCTGAGCCGATCAACTTTTTTCCGTTCACTGTGATTTCGTACGAGGAGGGTACCTCAAAACAAACCGGATTTGTTGGTGGCATATTTCCGGTCAGACCCACGTGTTCCTTCATTTCGACTGGAAGTTCCAGGCTCTTTACAGCCAGTAATAAGGCTTGGGCCAGGCGGTTATAACTTTCGAGAATACTGCCTGCTACACGTGGCTCATCCATCGGGGCGATGACCGAGTAGGTTAATTCATCGGTGTGGAGAATGGCACGTCCGCCTGTGGCGCGCCGTACCACCTCCCAGCCGCGCTGCTTGACGCGTAGCAGGTCAACGTCTGCAACTGGCTGGGCATGACCGAGCGAAAGACAGGCTGGTTCCCACGCGTACAAGCGCAGGGTCGGTAAAGCTTCGTTGCGACCGATGTGTTCAAGAATTGCTTCCTCTGCGGCCATATTCCACGCCCCGCGTGCGGAAGGGGTAATGAGTAGTCGCCAAGAATCCATGCGAGTATTGTACTTGAATGTCATGAAACGAAAAGTTAGCAGTTTTTGGCACCCTTTTATTTGGCTTTGGGTTTATCATGATATCGGAATAGTTCACGCACGAATAATCCTGATACGATACGGAAGTGTGGAATAAAAATTGGAGATGAAATACTTGGTTTCAGATGGGCTGGAACAAAGACGCGGAAAGTGGAGTATTCATGAAGAAAACCGATAAACTCTTGATTGGAATTGTCCTTGGAATTGTGTTATTAGTACTGGTTGCTTTTGGAGTTGCCCTAACCCGGCCAAAACCTACCTATCAGGCGGAGGACACTCCTGAAGGCGTGGCGTTCAATTATTTGTTTGCTCTTCAACAAGGGGATTATGAGCGAGCGTATGGATATCTTTCGCCTACGATAAAAGGATACCCTGAGACGTTGGAAAAATTTACCGATCAGGTCCGTGATTATTCGTGGAATTTTAGCGGATCGGATAATCCTTCCACCACCCTGGAGGTCGAATCCGTTGAGGTGAACGGCCAGCGTGCAGATGTGGGAATCCGTGAAACGCAATTTTATGAGGGCGATTTGTTCAACAGCGGTCAATACTCGTATGTCTTTTATGTTACTCTCCGACAGGATGAAAACAGGCAATGGAAAATCATAGAGTCCGACAATTATTGGGTCTATTGCTGGAGTGACCCTCCTTTTGAAGGATGCTCGTGATGTTCAATAGTTCGATAATAAGGTTTATGGCTGTAGACCGGAGGACAGAATGAACGCAGCTCGTCGTTGGTACATTTATCTGGTATGCGCCATTAGTTTGCAGGCAGTGACCTGGGCGGTAATTGCCCTGCTGCGAAATTTGTTGGCGGAAGGAGGCGGAACAATTGCCTCCATCGCTTTCCAGATCGCGACCATTATCATTGCACTGCCTTTATTCCTTGTCCATTGGCTGTGGGCACAACGCCTGGCTGCCCGGGAAGGAAACGAGCGTGAGGCGGGTTTGCGCGGCCTCTACCATTATGGCATGCTGGCGGGCTTTCTGGCCCCCATCATTGCGAATGCTTATAGCCTGATCGCGTTCCTGTTTTGGCTGGCGGCTGGCAGACCTGGCTATGAGCCTTCATTCGGGGATTCGTCTTCTCCACTTCGAGGCATCCTTTATAACTTGATTGCGATCATTGTCTGTACCTTGCTGTGGTTTTATCAACACAGGGTTGTCACCGATGATTTGAAATCGATAGCGGAAGGCGACACTTTTGCAACATTAAGACGGCTGTATATGTTTGTATTCAGCGCCTGGGGGCTGATCATGACGACCACGGCCATCATCCACATTATTCGCTGGATTATGTTCCAGTTCGGAGGGAGAAATGACCTTCTTATCCTGGGCGGAGGTATCGGATATCTGACAGATGAAGTAGCTCGCTTGATGGTGGGTGTGCCACTCTGGCTGGTTTTTTGGCGTCAGGCCCAGCACATGTTTATCGGCCCGATCCAGGCAGAGCGGGAATCCGCGTTACGGAAGTTTTATCTCTATACGACCGTATTCGTGGCCGCGCTCAGCGCGGTTACAAACATGACCTTAATTTTGGCGGGTCTGTTCCGTCGTGTGCTTGGGTTGCCCTCGCAAGGCGATATTCGTACACCGCTCCCCATCATCCTTGGCATGGCCGTGCTGTGGGCCTATCATGCCTTTGCACTGAGAGAGGATGCGTCGCATTCGGCCGAGTCTGCAAAGCAGGGAAGCGTCCGCAGGTTGTATTTGTATTTGATTGCCGGGATTGGGCTGGCGGCATTTCTGGTGGGTCTCAGCGGCGACATCAGCGTGTTGATCCGTTTGTTCTCACAGCGTTTTGCCGACCCATTACGAGAGTCATTGGCCTGGTTTACAGCCGCACTTATTGCAGGGCTTCCGGTCTGGTTATTGCCGTGGAGACAGGCTCAAGTCGAGGCTGTAGCACTGACGCCTGAAGGTGTCGAAGCGCGTCGTTCTGTTGTCCGAAAGATTTATCTCTACTTCTATCTTTTTGTTGCCACCATGACAGTGCTTTCGAGCGCAGTCTATATTTTGTACCGGTTGTTGTCGCTCGCCCTCGGTGAACGCGGTGAGGGGAATCTGGTCACCGGCATTGCCCAGGCGGTGGCGTACGCCGTGGTGGGAGTTTTGGTATGGCTCTATCACGGTTCGGCCTTGCGCGGGGACGGAGATTCGAATCGGCGCGAGCTGGCGCAAAGGCTAAAGGACGTCCGTGTAGCAATCGTGGATACGGGCGAAGCGGGTTTTGGCCGGGCCCTGTTGGACAGGCTGCAACGGGAGGAGCTAGGGCTGAACCTCGACCTGATTAGCTTGCCAGCGCAGGATGAGGAGGCCAGGCAGGCCATCCAAGCGAAACTTGATACAGCCGGCGTTATCGTAGGTCCCTGGTCGATGGCAGTGGATGGGGCCACAGTCCATCCTGATATTTCACATTCCGTGGTAAATAGTCCGGCGCGTAAGATCATGATCCCTGTTCCCATGAGCGGTTGGGATTGGGCCGGCGTGGATGTGTGGAACACGGAAGGGTTGATGCAGCAAACCGTGCGCGCGGTACGCCAATGGGCGGGGGGTGAAGAGATCAAAGCCGTCCGACCCATGACGATTGGCGGCATCATCGGGACTGTGGTTGGTGTATTGATCTTGTTATTGTTGCTGGTGATCCCGTTGTTGATATATTTTGCGGGCGGATTCTAGGCAAATTTTCTCTTTCGTATTGCTGTACAGCGAGAGTTTGCAAAAAATGAAAGAGGAAGGATCGTGGCAGAAGGGCCGATGCTCCGTGTCCGCGAAGGACTGACTTTTCAACCCGTTGCTTGACAGGCTTGCCATTCCCTCAGCGCGGCTTCCAACACTTCCTCTTTTATTTCCTCCAAGGGCGGTTTGACAGACCATCTAGGGAAGCCATGTACTCTATGAAGCAGTGCCTTCAACATCGGTGGGAAGGGCGGATATTTTTCGAGAATATGCCGTTGTTCGTTTACGCGTGTTTGTGCTATGGAAATATCCGTGCCGGCATTCATTCCATCCCACACTTCACGCAGATCGGGGGAAATTAAATTGGCAGCCGCAGTGATGCCGCCGGCGGCTTTGTTTTCCATGGCCATTTGTAAATAAGTATCCGTTCCGGTGAGCGCGACAAGGTCGTGACCAAACGTTTCGCCGATGTTTCGCGCCAGATCAGCATCATGCGATGAATCTTTGATGCCCGCGAACTGAGTTGGGAAAGAATCTTTCAGGCGCGCGAGTAAGTCCAGCGAGAAGCCGATGCCTGCGACATTCGGGAAGTGGTAGCCAAGAACGTATTTATCAGAAGGCACGGCTTTGTTGATGAGTTCGTTAAACCAGGCAAAGAGTCCCTCGTCAGTCGCTTTGCGGAAGTAATACGGTGGAACGACTAAGGCCGCGTCGAAGCCCAGGTCAAAGGCAAGTTTGGTCAGGTCTATCGTTTCAGAGAGGCTGGGAGTGCCAGTACCCGCGATCAAACGAAACTTGGGGTTCTGCTCTCGATACCCGCAAGCCACTCGCATCAGGGCCTCGCGTTCGGAAGGAGAGAAGGATGGTCCCTCGCCAGTGGTGCCAAAAAGGACAGCGCCGTGACAGCCACGGGCAGCCAGAAAGTTCAATAAAGCAGGAATAGACTCAAGGTCCAGATTTGAGGCGTGATCCAGCGGGGTAACGGCTGCGGCATAGATCCCCGCGAGTGGATGGGTGGATGTCATATTTTTCTTGTTCTCCGTGTCAGCGTTTTCACTCCGCTGCGTACTTTTCCATAGGCGCTGTAATGTTTAATGTGTGACTTCGATTATTTTATAGGGAAAGATGTTGATAATTTTTGTTACGCCATGGATGGTCTCGAACGGCGAAAGGTTGCGGCGTTGAAAGTGCATATGCCCGTGCAAATGGTAGCGAGGTCTAGCAATGCGGATGAGAAAATTGATGGCTTTGAGTCCCTGATGCGCCAGGGTCTCGTCATCGTGAATTCCAAAGGGCGGCGAATGGGTGATTAGGATATCGAGCGCCCGCCCGTAGTGTATTCTATTAAGCATCAGGCGGGGGTAAAGCCGAAGGGTACGTACGTAGGCTTCGGTTTGCGTGTATTGGTTAGTCCCATCCGGACGATATTGGATGGATCCACCCAGGCCGCCGATCAGAAATTTTTTGTGCCGAACCAGCTTCAAGTCCAGGTTTGAACCGCCGTGCGCGTACGTTTTTGAATCCTGAGGATCGTAATGTGGATCGTGATTTCCTGGCACATAGAAGAGGGGAACATTCAAAAAAGAGACCAGGTTTTCGAGATAGTTATACGGTAGGTCCCCGCAGCCGAGCAGCAGGTCAAGATCCTGAAAATGCCCGCCTGTACAAAGGCTGTACAGGCGTTCGACCACTTCGTCGCTCACTGCCAGAATCTTCACAATGCTGTATTTTCTCCCAGAAAGATGTTCCGCGCAAGATGCGGCAAGATATGCGCGCAGTGCATTAAGATTAGGAACATTGTACGAAATTGAAATGTTGGATGGTTACAGGCCGTTGTCAAACCAAGGACTGCAAACTATAATTCAACAAAGTTGGAGGATGACTGGAAACTAGACTTTTTCCTGATTTATCAGATAATCAGGGCGGAGAGGGTAATCAGGCTCCCCGTCAACTTCAGGCCGGGGTAACTCTGGCCAGTCGCTACGCGATTCAAGAGGTTGTTGGGTTGGGCGGAATGGGGTCTGTGTATCGCGCCCGCGACATGCATTTTCCAAATGTGACAAAACTGGTGGCAGTAAAGGAAATGATCAACACCGCCCCAGACCCCCTGGTACGTGAAACGATCGTCCAAAATTTTGAACGTGAAGCCAACTTGCTGGCCACGCTTCATCATCCGGCCATTCCCCGTATTTACGATTATTTCAGCCTCGAAAGCCGTTCCTACCTTGTGCTGGAGTTCATCCACGGCAAGGATATGGAAGCGATCATTAATGATACAAGCGGATTCTTGACGGAAGAGCAGGTGCTTAATTGGGCTATCGAGTTATGTGATGTGCTGGACTATTTGCACAAGCATAAACCCGACCCAATTATATTCCGTGACATGAAGCCATCGAATGTGATGATTAATTCGAGCGGTGATGTCATCCTGGTGGATTTTGGGATCGCCAAATCCTTTCAGTCGGGCATCAAGGGAACCATGATTGGCACCGAAGGATATTCGCCGCCTGAACAGTATCGCGGCGAAGCCACGCCGATGGCTGATGTGTACGCTCTGGGCGCCACCATCCATCACGCGTTGACACGCCGTGACCCGCGCCTCGAACCGCCATTTTCCTTCTCCGAACGTCCGCTGCGCCGCATCAATCCGTCCGTTTCTCCAGAGGTGGAAGTGATCGTCAACCGGGCATTAGAGTACGATCCATTAGGACGCTTCAAAAGCACGGCGGAGATGAAGGATGCGCTCATGGCTGTTGCCAGGAAGACTGGCATGCTAATACGCCCAGGGGCGCAAACTGGCCCCGTTAAAACGAGTGGCATCAAGCCACTTTGGTCGTTCAAGACAGAAGATGAAATCCGTGGCACACCGACGATCTTTCAGGGTTCCCTCCTAATCGGATCGTATGACAACAACCTGTATGCTGTGAATGCCGCGGATGGTAAATTCCAATGGAAATATCCTACGGATGGCGGCATCGTTTCGCGCCCGGCAGTGGTTGATGGAAATATTTATTTTGGGTCTGAAGATAAACGTCTGCATGTGGTTTCTGCCCGTTCCGGCAAGGTGGTTTGGACGTACTATACAAACGGCCCGATTCGCTCCTCACCGCGCATTGCAGAGGGACACATCTTTATCGGTTCAGATGACAATAATCTTCACGCCGTAAACCTTAATAGTGGACGCATGGCCTGGCGCTTTGAAACAGCTGACCCGATTCGGTCCACCCCATTTGTTCTCAACGAACTGGTGTATACAGGCTGTGAATCGGGTGATTATTATGCTATTGATTTTCGCGGCACATTAAAGTGGCGCTTCCATGCCAAGCGTGCTATCACATCGTCCACGATTGGCACAGCGCAGACGTTATATTTTGCATCGGTGGATAGTACCCTCTATGCGCTTGACCCTCGAAATGGCTGGATCATCTGGCGATTCCGTTTGGGAAAACCCTCCATCAGTACACCCTGTATCGCGGATGAATTTGTGTTTGTAGGCGCGTCGGATGGCTTCATCTACGCGGTAGAGGCCAAAAGCTCAAAAGAGGTCTGGCGTTTCAGGACCGAGCACCAGGTGAATGGCTCGCCAGTAATTTACAAGGATTCGATTTATTGCGGTTCCGTGGACGGGAATTTGTATTGCCTCGAGTATCGCACCGGCCGCCTCCGCTGGAAGTTTGGCACGGAAGGCGCAATCACGGGTACACCTTTGGTATATGATGATGTGGTATATATTGGCTCCACGGACCATCAAGTCTATGCTCTGCTTGCATAAGGAGTTCTTGTGAATAAATTTCTTACCTGGTTGTTTGGCTCGAAGCCTGGTTCTACAAAGACCCTGGATACCGCCAACACGGCTCCGCTGACAGAACAGCAATTGCAAGCCATCGTAACCAATCAGAACCCGCGTTTCGAGCTTCAACAACTCGTCTCCGCGGCCAGTCAATCTGTGGGGAAACAACGCGAACTGAACGAAGACAGCCTGCTAAGCATCACGACCACTATGGCAGGTAATTCAGGAAACCTGCCCTTTGGGTTGTACATTGTGGCCGATGGAATGGGGGGACATCAGTTTGGAGAAGTGGCGAGCAATGCTGCCATTCGGACGGTAGCAGGCTACGTGCTAAGAAAGTTCCATACGTATCTTTTTCAGATCAAGACCGATACCATGGATGAATCGTTTCAGGAGATCATGCTGGGGGCAGTCAATGAAGCGCAGAAATCCATTCAGCGTGAGGCGCCCGGCAGTGGAACAACCCTGACGGCCGCGCTCGTGCTCGGTCAGCAGATCACGGTTGCCCATGTCGGCGATAGCCGCGCCTATTTTGTTTACCCGGATGGCCGTATTGAAACAGTCACGCGCGATCATTCCCTGGTAAAACGCCTTGAAGAACTTGGGCACATCTCTGCCGAGGAGGCCGAAAATTATCCTCACCGCAATGTGCTGTATCGTGCGCTGGGCCAGGGTGAGATACTGGAACCTGACATCTTTACGCTGGCGTTTCCTCAACCCGGTTATTTGATGCTGTGCAGTGATGGGTTGTGGGGCGTGGTTTCTGAACAGGATATCATACGCTCGATTAATGAATCGCCCACCCTGCAACGCGCCTGCCAAAACCTCATCACGGCAGCGAACCTGGCAGGTGGACCTGACAATATCAGTGTGGTGCTGGTGCAGTTGATCGGATAGGTATGTCACCTGACCAAAAGGATTATTATGCGACCCTAGGTATTACGCGCGACGCGTCACAGGAGGATATTAAGCGCGCTTATTTTCAGGCTGCACAAAAATTACATCCGGATAAGAATACTGCCGCAGGGGAAACCGAATTATTTATGGGTGTTCAGCAGGCATACGAGGTGCTTTCAAACCCCAAGCGCCGCGCCTTATATGACGCCACACTTCCTCCTCAAGAAAAAATAGACCTACCCTATCGATATAACCTTATCTATAGTCGGCCAAACCTGGTCCATCTGGACGAGCCGCAAATGCTTTACCTGATCGTTGAGCTGGAATCGCCTATGGAGGGTCGCCGTACTCTTTCGCCGCCGCTCAACGTATGCCTCGTTTTGGATCGTTCCACGTCTATGAAGGGCGAAAAGATGGATGTGGTGAAGTCCACCGCCATACAGGTCCTGCGCAGCCTGCGGCCCCAGGATATTCTAAGCGTGGTCACGTTCAGCGACCGCGCAGAGGTAATCATCCCTGCTGCGTATCATCAGGAGCGTACACGCCTGGAGGCCCGCATACAAATGATCCAGCCATCCGGTGCCACGGAAATTTATCAGGGGCTCGAGGCCGGCGTGAAGGAAGTGATGCGCAGCATCGATTCCAAAAGGATCAACCATATCATCCTGTTGACGGACGGTCACACCTATGGTGATGAACAGTTATGTCTGACACTAGCCTCCAAGGTTGCCGAACATGGGATCGGTATCAGCGCCATGGGAATCGGACAGGAATGGAACGATATTTTCCTGGATGTGCTCGCCACGCGAACCGGCGGCAGCAGCACCTTTATCTCTGAGCCGCAGGAAATTAAACGTCTCTTGCTGGAGAAATTCAACGCCCTGGCACAGACGTATGCAGATGACATTACCCTGGAACTTAATTCGCTGGAAGGTGTTGAACTCTCATATGGATTCCGTTTACAACCTGATCCGGCACCCGTCAATTTGGATGATCAACCCATGCACCTTGGATCAATATTGCAAGATACTTCCACTCGTTTGATTTTTGAGTATATAATCCAGCCAAAAGCGGTAAAATCAGAGAACCTAACCTTTATGGATGGCACCCTCAACGTCACGATCGCAGCCCGACCCCTGCCAGTGCCACCATTGCGCATGAAGCTTCAGCGCCCGGTCTCAAACCAACCAGAAAGCGACCCTCCTCCAAAGGAGGTTGTTCAGGCCCTTTCACGCCTAATGCTGTTCCGCATGCAGGAACGCGCGCGAAAGGAAATCGATAAAGGAAATATTGATCTTGCAACCCGCCAGCTCCAGACGCTTGCCGCAAATCTGTTGTCTCAGGGCGAGCGCAGTCTGGCACAGACCATTATGCTGGAAGTGGATCATCTACAAAATAAAAATACCCTCTCTGCGGAGGGAGGCAAGAAAATAAATTATGGGACGCGCGCCTTATTCCTTGCGTCGTCAAACAAGAAGGAGTTTGTTTCATGATCATCTGCTCAAACTGTCAGCACGCCAATGTTTCAGGTACCCTGTTTTGCGTTGAGTGTGGGGCCCAATTGGATGGTGTGGAAACCCTCACCACCCAGGCCATCACCCAGGATCAGATTACAGAGGAATTGAAAAAGAAGCAACGGCCTGAGCCACCTTCATCGCCCATCAACAGCTGGATCTCCCTGCATTTGATGGATAGTGGCAAGATCCTGCCTTTGGCTTCGCGAAACGAGTTTACACTTGGTCGTTTGAGCGAGGGCCAGCCGATTATGCCTGATATTGACCTGACGCCCTACCAGGCCTATGCTTCGGGTGTTTCACGTCTGCATGTGGTAATCAAGCGTGAATCGAGCCGTGTGCTGATCATGGACCTGGGGTCATCCAACGGTACCTACCTCAATGGTCGTCGCCTGAACCCGCATGTGGAAGAAACCTTGAATCATGGAGATGTTGTTGCTTTAGGAAAGCTCAAGATCCAGGTGCTACTTCGCAACATCTGAAAGGCAGGCGCGTATGGCGTACTCAGTCATTCTGCATATTTCCGGTGAACCTTCTATCGTTGGTGAGATCGATGAACTCCCCAAACTCAACGATACGCTCATCATTGTCAGCAATCCGCGCCTGCGCGATGGCAAGGATATTCACTACCTTGAGCACAATGTCGTCAAAGTGATCTGGCCCATGAACCAGGTAGCCTTGATTGAAATTCTTGAAAGTGAAGAGGAAGAAAACCTGATCGGTTTTGTAAGGGAATAATATGCCTGAGGATTTTGATCGCCGGCGCATCCTGATCGTGGATGACGAGGAGCGCATGGTGCGTTTCATTCGTATGAATTTGGAGCATGACGGTTTTCAGGTCTCCGAAGCATTCAGCGGCAAGCAAGCCATTCAAAAACTACGGGATGTCACACCCGATCTAATTCTTCTGGATGTCATGATGCCAGATATTGATGGGTTTGATGTCCTGGAAACCATCCGTGAGGCAAGCAATGTCCCGGTGATCATGCTTACCGCCAAGGGTGAGGAGGATGATCGGGTACGTGGCCTTGAACTGGGTGCGGATGATTACATCACCAAACCATTCAGCCCGCGTGAGATGGTCAGCCGGGTGAAGGCGGTTATCCGCCGTACCGAGGGAGCAGGCGGCTCCATGCACGACATTATTGAGGTAGATGATCGTCTCAAGATCGACTTTGACCGTCGTGAAGTCTGGCTGGAAGGCAAGCTCGTCAAATTGCGCCCTACCGAATATCGCCTGCTGTATCACCTCGTGCAAAATGCTGGCTGGGTGGTCACGCACGATCAGATCCTTGTAAAAGTCTGGGGTTATGAGTATCGTGATGAACCCCATTACGTACGTCTCTATATCAACTACTTACGCCAAAAGCTGGAAAAAGACCCGGCCAACCCAAAGTACATTCTGACCGAACGCGGGGTAGGTTATCGTTTCGTGGATTATAAACGGACAAAGGCGCAGGGCTAATCTCCACCAGGTCCTTTAGCAACAGTTCTTCACAATCTCTCACTGACTTTTTATGACGAGCCCATATCCTTCTCATGTGGCTCGTTATTCTTTAAATGGTCAAATCCATTGGATGGCATCACCCTGTGTCGCTGCGCGGAGTAGACTCATGGTGCCTTAAGGAGTCGATAGAATGAAAGCAAAAAAGAAAGTTACGAAAAGCGTTTGGAAAACTTGCAGCCGTGGACATAAATATCGCGGCAGCCGTTGCCCTTACTGTTGGAAAATGGACAAAACCCTGGCTCGGTGAAAAATTCTGACAGTCTTTCTATAAAGAATATATGTTTTTTTAACACGGGCCTTTTATATTAACGACGTAAAATCCAAACAGATTGAGAAGGAGGTTGCTATGTCTAACTTAATTCGTTGGGAACCCGCCCGTGAGATGATGACCCTGCGTGAGGCGATGGATCGGCTGTTCGATGATGCGTTCACACGACCGTTCTCCCTCAGGGACGGCTGGTCAGCGCCGGCGATCGACATGTACCAAACGGACGACGAAATCGTTGTGAAGGCTGCTCTTCCAGGTATTAAGCCAGAGGAGGTACAGATCGACATCACTGGCGAGGTACTTCATATCAAGGGTGAGATGAAGTATGCAGATGAGCAAAAGGAAAAAGCCTGGCACATGCGCGAACAGCGCTGGGGCGCGTTCGAGCGCTCGGTTGCCCTGCCCACGGATGTGGTGGCTGACAAGGCCAGGGCCGAGTTCGAGAACGGTGTTTTAGTCATCACCTTACCAAAGGCAGAAGAAGTAAAGCCCAAAACCATTAACATCAAGGCAAAATAAGAGAAAAAATCCTGGCGAAGTGAATCCTCGCCAGGATTTTTTATGAAATATGTCAAGGGAGGCAGAGGCTGTGGACTTGAAAACAATTTCCAGCTGGCGAAGCAGCCGCGGCTAAAATCCTGGTTAAGGCTCGTCTTAATAGCAGGTCTGCTTTTTTGAACTGTACGAGAGCACAATTTGCGAAAAAGAAGGGCATAGTAGGGTAAAATCTAACTCATGCCAAAACAAACGCCAAAACTGCGTATCATCCTGGTAGACGATCACGAGGTTGTCCGCCTGGGGTTGAAGTCTTTACTGGAACGCCATCCACAGTTTAGCGTGATCGCCGAGGCGGGTTCCGCACGAGAAGCGATCGAGAAAACGGACATGCTCAAGCCCGATGTGGTTGTGATGGATATCCGTCTGCCGGGCACTTCTGGTATTGAGGCATGTGAGCAGATTGTGATCAAAAATCCGCATGTGAAGGTGATCATGCTAACTTCCTATGCGGAGGATGAGATGTTGTTCTCAGCCATCCGGGCTGGTGCTTCAGGCTATATTCTGAAGCAGATTGGCAGTGATGATCTGGTGAAGGCACTCGAAGCGGTTGGACGCGGTGAGGCCCTGCTTGATCCGGCTGTGACCCAGCGAGTCTTCCAGGAAGTGCGGCGCGCGGGGAAAGAGGAGGAGGCCTCGGCGTTTGCACATTTAAGCCAGCAGGAAAAACATGTGCTGCTGCTGGTCTCGGAAGGCAAAACAAACCGGGAGATCGCCAAGCAGTTGTTTTTAGGGGAGGGTACGGTGCGGAATTATGTCTCGAGCATTCTCTCTAAGTTGAATGTGAACAACCGTGCTGAAGCCGCGGCCTATGCCGTGCAACACAGTTTGCGGGAATATATTTCGTTATAGTTGGTTTTTGAATTAACCACGGAGACACTGAGTCACGGAGAATTCATTTCTCTGTGCCAGCAGGTTTCCGTGGTTTTCATTTATGGAGCGATCATGACGCTGACCGAAATCACGGATGGAGCCGTAACACTACGTCCCTTCCTCCCGCAGGACTCAAGACAATTGTATGAAGCAATATGTGAATCCCTTGTGGAACTCAAACCATGGATGAGTTGGGCGCATGACGCATATTCACAGCACGAGGCGGAGGATTTCATCAAGATCACACGCGCCCGCTGGGAGGAACGGACACTTTTCGCCTTTGCGATCACAGATGCAAAAACCGGAGCTATCCAAGGTGGCTGCAGTTTGAGCCATAAACATCCTGTGTATCACTATTGCAATTTGGGCTATTGGGTGCGGACGTCACATCATGGGCGGGGGATTGCGGGATGTGCGGCATTGCTGGCCGCACGTTACGGTTTTGAACACTGCGGGATCATCCGTGCGGAAGTGGTGATGGCTGTAAGCAACGAAAGAAGCAGGCGCGTGGCAGAAAAGATTGGCGCGCATTATGAGGGGGTGTTGTTGAACCGCATGGTGGTGGGCAAAACTGTCTACGATGCTCACATGTATTCGCTGATTCCGCAGGACTTTGGATTGACTGTGAAGTTATAAGGGCCTGTTCATGGAAACCATCAGCAGCACGGCCTTGGCCGATGAACTGAGTGACCTGGGCGTACAACCTGGCGGAGTTTTATTAGTGCACATTGCATTCTCAAAAGTCAAGCCAGTGGAAGGCGGGCCAATAGGCTTGATCTCTGCGTTGCGCACGTCGCTTGGTCCGGATGGGACCCTGGTGATGCCCAGCATGAGTTACGATGATGACCATGTTTTTGATAAAACAAAGAGTCCCTGCCCAGAAATGGGAATCGTAGCTGACACATTTTGGAGACTCCCGGGAGTTCTGCGCAGTGACAATAACCATGCTTTTGCGGCTGTAGGACCGCTGGCTGAAGAAATAACCTCAGCCCACCCTGTGGATCGTCCGCATGGCCTGGACAGCCCGGTGGGGCGCGTGTATGACCTGGATGGACTGGTGCTGCTTTTGGGAGTGGGCCAGGATTCCAACACCACCATTCACCTGGCAGAGAATCTTGCCGGGGTCCGTTATCGGCGCCACAAATACATCACAATACTCAAGGCTGGTTTACCCACGCGTCTTGATTATCTCGAAATTGATCATTGTTGCCAGAACTTTGCCCTGGTGGATGGCTGGCTCGATGAGAGGCAGTTGCAAAAACGAGGAAAAGTGGGGCATGCCGAAGCGCGCCTTATGCATTCACGCGATGTTGTATCTGTGGTAACCGGGTTTCTCAGAAGAAATGAGACGATCTTTCTGCATTCGAAAGGTTTTGACGAGGAATGTGATGATGCCTGGAGAAGCCTGGCATAGCTCCATCAGGAAGCATACCGACGCCCAACAGTTTTATTAAGTTGCACTTATAAAAATCTAAGAGAAAATTGTTGACAGGCTTTGTCCGATTATGCTAATATTCCAACCCTAAAGTAGGGAGTAGCCATGGCGCCCACCGCGCCATCGGTCAGTCGTCAAGACGGAGCAACGCTCTCGGCTGATCGTACGTGTGATAACACTACTGGCGAGACTACCACGTATCTCTGGTCGTGGAGTCTCGTTTTTTATTTCCCCGACCAAATATAAAAATAAGGAGATTTACTATGGAAGGCTCGATTTGGTTGTGGGTAGGCTTCAACGTGTTTGTGTTGGCCATGCTGGCTCTCGATTTGGGGGTTTTTCACCGCAAGTCTCACGCAGTTTCAGGCCGGGAGGCCTTGATTTGGAGCGCGGTCTGGATCTCGTTATCGCTGGTTTTCAATGTGCTCATCTATTTCTTCTGGGATAGGATGATGCCAGACAGTCTTTATACCAACCGCGAGGCGGCGCTGGCGTTCTTCACGGGCTACCTGATCGAGAAGTCGCTCAGTGTGGATAACATTTTTGTGTTCATCCTGATTTTCTCGTTCTTTGCGGTGCCAGCCGCATATCAACACCGGGTGCTCTTTTGGGGCATTCTGGGGGCGCTTGTCATGCGCGGTACTCTGATCGCTGTCGGTGCGGTTCTGCTTAAGGAATTCCATTGGATCATTTATGTTTTCGGCGCATTTCTGATCTTTACTGGCATCCGCATGGCTCTTCACCGGGATGAAGAGCTGCACCCTGAAAAAAACCCAATCGTCAAATTCTTTAGAAGGTTCATGCCAGTAACCAAGACCTTTGAAGGAGACAAATTCTTCGTCCGTCATGCAGGGAGATTAATGGCCACTCCACTTTTCCTGATTCTGTTGATCGTCGAGAGCACAGACCTGGTCTTTGCAGTCGACTCCATTCCCGCGATCTTTGCAGTGACCCAGGAACCGTTTATCGTATATACATCGAATGTCTTTGCCATCCTGGGGCTGCGCGCGCTCTACTTTTTGCTCGCCAACGTGATGGATAAATTCCAATATCTCAAAATTGGACTATCTGCGGTTTTGACCTTCATCGGTGTCAAAATGGTGATCGTTGATTTCTATCCCATCCCTGTAGGCGTTTCGCTGGCAGTGGTTGCGGGTATTCTCACAGTCTCGATTCTGGTATCGCTTTGGAAGGCACGCATCACGGAAACTGAAAAACTGAATCCTGCAGAATAATTCCTCTGCCAGGAGCGACTATGCTCAGGGCGTGGGCGTTTCGCTGGGAGTTAGCGTCTCTGTTTCCGTGGCTGTTGGTGTGAGAGATGGAGTTTCGGTGGGGGTAGGTGTAGAGGTGCGCGTAAATGTTGGTGTGAACGTGGCTGTATTACTGGGTATGGCGGTTGGCGTCAGCGTGACGAGTGGCAGTCCGATCGGGCTGGGCCCAAGCAGGTCCGAGAGGATCCAGCCACCCTCGTATTGTTGCAGCGTTGGGTCGGTCTGACCCGGCGCCACCAAATACCAGATACCGTCCTCATTTTCATTGCGCGCCTGGAACCAAAGGCATACATTTTTAAATGTGCCAGAAGCATCCCGCACGGATAGTAATTCTCCTAACGGCGGGTATCTCTGGCTTGGGCCAGAGCGTACATAGATGTTATACACATCAAGATTTCTTATGCAAAGCTCCAGCAACAATCGAAACGTTGGAGTGGGGGAAGCCGTCCGTGTCACCGTTGGAGTAAAAGACTGTGTTGGTGTTGAAGTGGCAGTTCCGGTAGGAGTCGGAGTGGCAATGTCAGTGTTTGTGGGAGTGAGTGGTCTGGGCGTAGGTGAGGCAGTCAATGAGGGTTGAAGGGAGGGAGTTAGCGTTGGCGTTGGTGTCACGACCGCCTGTGATCTAAAAGCCCAAACCGCGGCGAAAAGTAGAAGAATCCCAAAGAGGGCAGGGATCACGAATTTTCTAAATTCCTGCGGTAGAGGCCCGATGCGTTTTTTGAAGGGTTGGATGGCCGGTGGCTCACCGGTGTAATCCATCGCCTCCAGCAGTTTTTTGTAGTTGTCTGCATATTCGCCTCTGGCAAAGTTGATGAAATTGATGGTGTTGAGCGCAAAGGGAACAGTCCCTGCCACAAGCATGATGGGGATGATCTTCTTGCGCAGGGAAAGGGCCTGGGTGTATTCCTTCCGCACCCATTCTGATTCGACGGAGTCGGGTGTAAGGACGACCAAGAAAAATTGGCTCAGCCGAATCGCCTCCGGGATCTGGCGCACCCAGTCATCGCCGCCGCGCAGGTCGGTAATATCCCACCAGACGTCGTAGCCCGCTTTCTCAAGGTCCCCTGCCAGCTTGCGGACGAAGTCTATATCCTTGCGCGAATAACTAATGAAAATCTTCTGCATAATCTCCCAACGTTTAGCATTCCCGTTATGTTCCGCGCCCTGTTACAGAAGCTGCGAACCATGCGGAACCCGGGAATGGATCGATAATTGGATATTACCACCCAGACAGAATTTGGGGAGGATTGTTTTTATAGAGAGGGATTAGAAAAGGCGCGCGGACAAAGTGGATGCAGGGAAAGGAGGATTATTTCAAGCGTACGTTCTATGATTCCAACTTGATATAGCTTATTGGACCGCTCCGACATTCTTTATTCTTACAGTTTATGCTGGAGATTCCTCTCCGTCAGGGAATCCCCCCATTGACATTTACCTGCTTGTTGGCTAACAAGGATGTAATAAGCATTGTATTGGCATTGACGGCTCTTGGTCGAGTTATTCAAAATGCCGTTCGTGAAGGGAAATGCTGGAATAGATCGTGGTTAGGATTGAGATTTTCTGTTTTATAATCATGGCTGCGGGGAAAACGTTTCGAACATGGCGCCTACCACGCTCAAATATGTTTGCTGGTGAATATTGGAGGTCGTTGTGATTAATCACATCCTTGTACCATTGGATGGATCTGCTTTGGCAGAATGTGTCCTGCCTCATGTTGAGGCCATTGCTCCTGTGACCAATGCTCGAATCACGGTAATCCATGTGTTGGAGAATCCCGAGAATCGAGAAGGAGGCTTTCCCATAGACCCTATGGGCTGGCACATGCAGAAACAGGAATCCCACGCCTACCTCGAGAAAATCGTTGGACGACTGCAAGACACAGGGTTGACCGCTGAGTATGTTATCCTGGAAGGCAAATCTGCAGAAGGCATCATCGAATTTGCTCATGCCAACGGCGTGGATCTTATCGCCCTGAGTACACATGGGCGTACCGGCTTTAGCGGCTGGAGTGTCAGCAGTGTCGTCCAAAAGGTACTGTTACACGCCTATCGGTCCATTTTGCTGGCGCGTGCTTACCAACCTGGCTTGGCCCCGGAAGTTCAATACCAACGGATCTTCATTGGTTCAGATTGTTCGGCCCGGGCAGAGTTTATCCTTCCGGCGGCTGTCAGCCTAACAAAATTCCATAAGGCACAGTTGATCCTTGGAACCGTCATCGAAAGGCCTCAAATCATTCAGCGTTTTCCGCTTTCAGAAAAAGACCTAAAGTTGGTCCGGCAATTAACAGAGAAGAATGAAAAAATTGCAGCCCACTACCATGAGCAGCTCGTTACTCAATTTTCGCTGAAAGGGCTGGATGTAAACACCAGGGTTGTCGTGGCTGACCATGCCATCGGTGCATTGCATGACATGGTCAACGACTCTGGAGCCGACCTGGTCATGTTGGTCGCACACGGTGATACCGGAGAAAGGCGCTGGCCTTATGGGAGTATTGCCAACAGTTTCATTGCCCATGGGAACACGCCACTGATCATCATGCAGGATCTCTCCGAACAGGAGGTTACACCCCTGCCTGCCGAACACCCGCTCAGGGAAGCCAAGGGACATTAATCCATGGTTCAAACCGCAACGCGCATCGACCAGACTCCCGCTTATCAAAACGACACGCTGGCCTCGCAACTGGCGGAACAATTAAAGGCCAGCCAGCCGCGCAAAGATTCATTCCCAATACCGACTCGTTTGAAGAAATTGAAGCAATTTTTTCAAGCGGCCTATAACCATTTTGAGGAAAGTACAAAGACCCCGTCGGCGGTCTCGAACGCGTCGGAATGGCTGCTCGATAATTTCTATGTCCTTGAACAGGCCATCCAGGTGCTGGAGGATGACCTGCCGGCAGATTATTACGCGCGCCTGCCAAAAATATCCGGTGCCACGCGCATTTACATTATTGCGCTCGCGATCAACCGCGAAACCCCACAACTGGATGTTGAGCAAATCAAATATTTTGTTCAGGCCTTTCAAAGGATAACACCTTTGCAGGTGGGCGAGCTGTGGGCCTTCCCGCTCATGTTAAGGCTGGTCGTGCTGGAAACACTGGCCAATGGATTGGCGGACATTACTCGGCTGAAGTGGGATCCAGCTCACGACCCTGAGCTTTGGACCAAGATCAAAGCCGTGTCTGCCTCACCCGAGGCGGAGGCCGAGACGAAGGTCATTCACTCCATCCTCAATCTGCGCCTGCTCGCCACACTCGACTGGAAGGAATTCTTCGAATCGACCAGCGTGCTGGAGCGGACCCTGCAGCGTGACCCGGCCAATGTATACCGCAACTCCGATTTTGACACGCGCAACTCATATCGCAGCATCATCGAAGAGTTGGCGCGCGGTTCCACCCTTGATGAAAATCAGATTGCGACGCTGTTGATCGATCTGGCCGAATCCGGTGCGACCGAACGTGAACAGCATATCGGCTATTACCTGACCGCACAGGGGCGCCCCCGGTTGGAAAAAGCGATTCGGTTCCATCCCTCACTGCGTGGTCGGTTCCTGCGCTTTGTTCGAGATAATGCTACATCGGTTTTTTTAGGGAGTATCGTGTTTGTTACGATTCTTGTGCTTGCGATGGTGGTGTCCTATGCGGTCGTATCAGGTATGACGCTGGCACAAGTGGTTGGTGCCGCGCTGCTTGCCAGCTTCCCAGTCTCTGCTGTAGCCGTTGACTTTATCAATTGGCTGGTGGTGACCTGCGTCCCTCCGCGCAGACTTCCAAAGTTGAATTTGGAGTCTGGTATCCCCGCCGAGTATCGCACCGTGGTGGTCGTCCCGGCGCTATTGGCAACCGAACGCGATATTACATTTTTGATCCAGCAGGTCGAAAATCATTTTGTTGCCAATAGCGACCCTAATCTTTTCTTTGCCTTATTGACTGACTTTGCCGATGCGCCTGATAAGACCATGCCCCGGGATGATGAACTGATTGCCCAGGCCAAAGCGGAAATCGAACGGTTGAATGAACGCTATCGCAACGGAGAGTATCATCCTTTTTATCTGTTTCATCGTGAACGGATGTGGAACCCGGGCGAGGAATGCTGGATGGGTTGGGAGCGGAAGCGCGGCAAACTGGAGGAATTCAATCATTTGTTGCGAGGCAGCACACAGACCTCCTACAAGATTCAGTTTGGAGATTTAAGCATATTGGGATCGATACGGTACGTGATCACGCTGGACGCGGACACATTACTACCGCGTGAAAGCGCGCGCCGCCTGATCGGCACACTAGGTCACGTGTTGAACCGCGCCGAATTCGATTCCGCTTCAGGGGAGGTAAAGGCTGGCTATACCATCCTTCAACCACGGGTCCAGGTAAGACCCGCGGTTATTAATCAATCAATTTTTACGCGTGCTTATGCCGGCGATTCCATCATCGACCTGTATACTCGTGCGGTATCGGATGTGTATCAGGATCTGTTCGGAGAAGGCAATTTTGTAGGTAAGGGAATTTATGATGTAGAGGCCTTTGAAAAAAGCCTGCATAACAAGATTCCCGAAAATAGTTTGTTAAGTCATGACCTCTTTGAAGCGCTTCAAGGGTCCTGTGGGTTGGTGACGGATGTCGTTTTGTTTGAAGATTACCCGCCCCATTATCTCGCCTACACCGATCGCCTCCATCGCTGGGTGCGCGGCGACTGGCAGTTGCTGCCCTGGTTAAAAAGATGGGTAGCCCTACGTACAGGAGGAAAATCTCGCAACACGCTTTCGCTGATCGATCGCTGGAGGATCTTTGACAACTTGAGGCGCAGCCTGATCGCGCCTGCCACACTGGCATTACTGATCGGTGGTTGGCTCTTCCTGCCTGGACCGGCGATTTTGTGGACGTTGTTCGCGTTGTCCCCGTTTCTCATGCCCATCCTGATGAATATGGTTTCAGAGCTGCTTCGCACGGCCCGCGATCAGTCTTCCAGAGTGGTAACACGCCCCATTGGTATGGCAGCCTTACGTTCCCTTTTTGAGATCCTCTTTCTGCCGCATGAAACATTGATCTATCTGGATGCCATCGTCACAACGCTCACGCGTCTGTACTTTACACACTTGAATATGCTCCAATGGGTGACTGCCGCCCACACCGTTCAACTGTTTGGCAGGCGGTTGCATGTCAGGTCGGCCTGGCAGGCCATGCGCACTGCGCCTCTGGTCGCGTTTGCATTGGGAATTGCTGTTTACTTTGAGGATTCCAGGACATTACTCTTCGCTGCACCGATTTTGTTCGGCTGGCTGATTTCACCCTATGTTGCGGCACGCATCAGCAAACCCTATTCTCAACCCGAGCTGAAGCTCACACCGGCGCAAGAGAAAAAACTGCGCCTGCTGGCACGCTCCACCTGGTTATATTTTGAACATTTTGTGGGCCCGGAAGATCGCTGGCTGCCTCCCGATCATTTTCAGGAAAATCCGCGTGGATTGGTGCAGCATCAAACGTCGCCCACCAATATCGGTTTGATGCTGCTTTCCACTCTGGCGGCTCACGATATGGGTTATATGGGCGCCTCCGAACTTGCCCTACGTCTGCGCGACACGTTTGATAGCATGGATTCGCTCGAGCGGCTGCGTGGCCACTTTTTGAACTGGTACGACACGCGCACGTTTGTGCCGCTCCTGCCTCGTTATATCTCCACGGTGGATAGCGGGAATCTGGCGGCCTGCTTGTTGGTACTGGAGCAGGGTTGCCGCGATATTGGTAAGCATCCGGTTGTCCAATGGCAGGGAGTTGCAGATACACTGGATATGCTTTTGCATATCATGCATCAAACAAATCCAGGGAAATCCGCGATTGAATTGAAGGGGATGCTCACCGCTTTGGGCCGGGAGGCGGAGGCTATGGGTGACCCGGCTCAGTTCTCTCCTGCACGGTTGCTGCAATTTCTGGAAGATGGACAGGTCGAAATCGAGGCGATTCTTTGGGAGGCCATCCAAGGCTCGGGAGAGGAATTGTCCACTGAATCGTTGCGGGCGCTTTCCACCTGGGTACAACGAGTCCGTTATCAATTAAGGCATCTGCGCACCGATTTGCAGGTGCTGGCTCCCTGGCTGGTGGCGCTTGCCGATGTTCCGGAGCTCATGGACAGGCCCGACATGAGCGTTCAACTTGCCAGTGCGTGGAATGACCTGCTGACCGCCCTGCCTTTGCATCCCACGCTTGGAGAAATTCCGGAAATTTGCGCGCGCGCGGCTCCCATCTTTGAGCGCGTTATGGATCTGTTAGACGCAGATGATTCGGCGTCCTTTAACTGGTGTGAAGTGCTCGCCTACGACGTTCAATCGGCCCGGAAGTTTGCTGCTTCCTTACTGGAGGATTTCGCATCTCTGTCTCAACGGGCCGAGACCTTCTTCCAGGAGATGCAGTTTGGTTTTCTCTATAATCCCAGCCGCCGCGTTTTTCATATCGGATATAACCTGGAGTCGGGACGTTTAGACTCGAACTATTATGACCTGCTCGCCTCAGAAGCGCGGGTGGGTAGCCTGGTCGCCATCGCTCGCGGTGATGTTCCGCAAAACCATTGGCTGTATCTGGCGCGTCCCATCACAGAACTGGACGGAAAACGTGCGCTGCTCTCGTGGAGCGGCACCATGTTCGAATATCTAATGCCGAACCTGTTCGTGGAAAGTTACCCCAACACACTCCTGGATCAAAGTTGTCGCGTGGCCGTGGAACAACAGATGGCATACGCCGCCGAAAAAAATATTCCCTGGGGCATCTCTGAATCAAGTTATTACAATTTCGACTCCGCGCTGATCTATCAGTACCAGGCGTTTGGCGTTCCACACCTGGGATACAAGCGTGGGCTGGCAGATAACCTGGTGGTAACACCGTATGCCTCTGTGCTCGCCCTCCCCATTGTGCCGCAGGAAGTCTTACAAAATTTGGAATGGTTTGAAAGCCATAAAATGTGGGGACTCTATGGCCTGTACGAATCGGTTGATTTCACTCCGGAACGCTTAAAGATCGCCGAGCAATACGCAGTGGTCCGTTCGTATATGGCCCATCATCAGGGCATGATCATCCTTTCGCTGCACCAACGCCTCTTCCACAAACTCATGATACGACGGCTGCACGCCGACCCGCGCATCAAGAGTGTCGAATTACTCTTGCACGAACAGACGCCCGTCAACGCGCCCACCGAGCATCCGCGTCCGCAGCCAATGGAAACCGCGCACGGTGGTACATACACGACCGTCCCCCTCGATCCCTGGCATGTTTCACCCGAGGCGCCCTATGCGCAAATCCACAGCCTTTCCAATGGCAGATACAGCCTGTTGATCAGCGCCTCTGGCTCAGGATTCAGTCGCTGGAATGACATCGAGCTCACTCGCTGGCGTGCTGACTCCACCCTCGACGATTGGGGACAATGGATCTATGTGGAAGACCGTTTCAATGGCAGGCTTTGGTCGGTTACCCCACAACCTACCATGACCAATGCCGACCGTAGTGAGGTTTCCTTCCTGCCTCACCGCGTCGAATTCGAGCGGCAGGATGGCGATATCCTTTTGCACACCTCCATTTGCATTGCGCCGGAGGAGGATGTGGAGGTACGCCGCATCACGATCACGAATCATGGCAACCAATCGCGGCTGCTGGCATTCACCAGTTATATGGAAATCATCCTCAACCAACAGGCTGTCGATCAACGTCATCCGGCGTTCAACAAGCTCTTTATCGAAAGTGAATTTCTGGCGGAAGAAGGCTGCCTGCTCTTCCATCGGCGACCACGCTCTGCCGATGAAAAGCCGGTCTATCTGGCGCATTTCTTTGTAAGCAACCATGAAAAAGTCGAATTATCCGGCTATGAAACAGACCGAAAGCTCTTCCTCAGGCGGGGTGGAACCGACAAATATCCGGGTGTCTTTTCCATCCAGAAGGAGGCTTCGATCCTTTCCGGAAAGGTCGGATCCACACTCGATCCGATTTGCGCCGTGCAGGCAGAGGCTGCCATTCCCGCGTACAGCACCACACAGATCGCCTTCATAACGCTCACAGCGGGTTCGCGCAAGGAAGCCCTTCAGCTTGTGTACCGCTATCGTCGCTGGTCGCAAGTGAGTCGCACTCTCGCAGATGTGCGTACGCACATTGAAAAAGAGATCAAGCAGCTCAATCTCACTTCTCCAAAAATCGAACAATTCCAAAAACTACTTTCGCCGCTCATCTATGCTTCCTCTGCACTGCGGGCTGACCCGGCTGTGCTGGCCTCCAACACACTTGGTCAGCCGGGCTTGTGGACCTTCGCGATTTCCGGCGACTATCCGATCTTGTTGCTGCGTCTCAACCGTGATGAAGATATCAGTCTGCTGGGCGAAGTGTTGCAGGCTTATACCTACTGGCGCAGGCGCGGTCTGATGATCGACATAGTGATTCTGAATCAGCGTGCCAGCGGATATGATGAGGGCTTGCAGGGAAAAATCCATCGGGCACTCAACCGTAGCGGGAACCTTGAGCGACTCAACAAACGCGGCGGGATATTTATCCTGCGTGAAGATCAGATGAATGAAGCGGAGCGGATTCTGCTCCAGACGGCTGCCCGCGTCATTTTGGATGGAGAGGCTGGTTCTCTGCAAGCGCAGTTATCCAAGCTGGATGTTGATCCGGTTCGATTGCCGCGCTTCGTGCCGATCGAAGAGCCTACCGGCGATTTCACACCTCCCATCCAGCGGCCAGACGACCTTCTGTTCGACAACGAATTCGGCGGCTTCACTCCAGATGGCCGTGAATATGTGATTCATCTCACGCCCGGCCAATGGACACCCGCGCCCTGGATCAACGTGATCGCCACACCTGAATTTGGATGCATCGTCTCTGAAACCGGGCTGGGCTGTACCTGGGCCGCCAACAGTGGTGAGAATCGGCTCACGCCCTGGCGCAACGATGCGGTCAGCGATCCGCCCGCGGAGGCCATCTATTTGCGCGATGAAGATACCGGCGAAATCTGGTCGCCTACACCCCTCCCAACTCGCGCGGAAGCACCTTACCTGATCCGCCATGGAGCCGGGTATTCCACATTTCAGCACGCCAGCCACGGGTTGGAACAGAACGTGCGCGTTTTTGCCGCGGCGAACGAACCGATTAAGTTCGTGCAGTTGAAATTGAAGAACACCACGAAGCGCATCCGCCGCGTCAATGTAGTGTATTTTGCCGAGTGGGTGCTGGGCACCACGCATGAGAACACCGCACCCTATATCATCCCTGAATTTGATTCAAACAAGTTTGCCCTGCTGGCGCGCAACCCCTATAACCAGGATTTTTGCGAGCGAGTTGCCTTTCTGGCATCCACCCGCGAACCGAGCGGCATGACCTCCGATCGCGTTGAATTTCTTGGGCAGCACGGGAACTATGGACGCCCGGCCGCGCTCGAACGTGTGGGCATGACGCCGCGTGTGGATGCCGGCGTCGAACCATGCGCCGCGCTGCAGGTGTTGTTGTGGCTTCGACCAGGCGAAACAAAAGAGGTGACGTTTTTGCTGGGCCAGGGCAAGGATCGCGCGGAGGCGGAACGTATCATTGGACACTTCCAGGACATTCAAAATGTGCAGACTGCCTGGGATGAGCTCGGCGCGTTTTGGGATGAGAGGCTTGGTCAAATTCAAGTGGATACCCCGAATCCGGCGATGAATCTTTTGCTCAATCGTTGGCTGCTCTATCAATCCTTATCGGCGCGGTTCTGGGGCCGGACCGGTTTCTATCAATCGAGCGGCGCGTTCGGCTATCGTGATCAACTGCAGGACGCGATGGCCTATGTGCATACAACGCCTGAACTGTTGAAAGAACATATCCTGCGTGCGGCGCGTTATCAATTCGAGCAGGGCGATGTGCTGCACTGGTGGCATCCGCCGGCCGGGCGCGGCTTGCGAACCCGCTGCTCGGATGATTTGCTCTGGCTGCCATTTGTCACGGCCCATTATGTGGAGTCCACTGGGGATCATGCGATTTTGAAAGAAAAGATTCCCTTCCTGGGTGCCGAACCCTTGAAACCCGATGAACACGAGCGCTACGGGCAATTCCCTATCACCTCCGAAGCGACCCTGTATGAACATTGCTGCCGCGCCATCGCCAAAGGCACGACGGCCGGCAGCCACGGGATTCCGTTAATGGGTTCGCATGACTGGAACGATGGCATGAATCTCGTCGGCGCAAAAGGGATGGGTGAAAGTATCTGGCTGGGCTGGTTCCTGGCCTCCACCTTGACAAACTTTGCGCGCCTGTGTGAACAGATGGATGACAGCGCACGCGCCGAAGAGTATCGGAAGCAGGCAAAAAAGATTTGTACAGCCATCGAAGCCGCAGGCTGGGATGGCGACTGGTATCGTCGCGCCTATTACGATGACGGCTTCCCGCTGGGCTCCAAAGCCAACAACGACTGCCAGATCGATTCCATCGCGCAATCGTGGGCCATCCTTTCGAAAGGTGGTGACCCAACCCGGGCAGAGCGCGCCATGGAGGCCGTGTATGAACAACTGGTTGACCACGACGATGCGCTCCTGTTGCTGCTGAAACCGCCCTTTGATAAGACTCCGCGCAACCCCGGCTACATCAAGGGCTATCCGCCTGGGATTCGCGAGAACGGCGGTCAATATACGCATGCTGCGTTATGGGCGATCTGGGCCTTTGCCGACCTGGGCGACGGGGAACGCGCGCATCAGCTATTTGAACTGATCAATCCCATTTATCATTCTGATTCGGCTCACAAAGCCGGTCGTTATCGGGTCGAGCCCTACGTCATTGCGGCCGATGTGTACAGCACACCCCCTCACGAAGGCCGCGGTGGGTGGACGTGGTACACCGGCTCGGCCAGCTGGATGTATCGCCTGGGTGTGGAGCGGCTGCTGGGTATCACCCGCCTCGGTGATTGTCTGGAAATGCATCCGTGTATCCCCGCAAGTTGGAAGGGATATCAGATCAATTATCGCTTTGGGAAGACCTTGTACCATGTCCGCATCGAGAATCCCCATGGTGGAAGTAATGAGGTCAACCAAATCACGATCAACGGTGAGAAGACTTCAGACTCAAAAATACCGCTACAGGATGATGGCAAAACACACGAAGTGGTGGTCACGATGAAATAGTGGTCGGACTAGCCGACCACTATTTAGGATGCTGCTATCACCAAATTTGGTGATGTTTGCTGGTTCAGCGATTATCGGTTTCGTTCGCCTTCCAGCAAGGTGATGCTGTGATCGTTGAAGATTTCAGCGATTCGTCCCATGTCTGGTGGGGAGGCTTTTGTGAACTCATCGGCGCAACGGGAGAAGAACACTTCAAAGCCCGATGGCGTCGTAATGATCCAGTGACGGCTCGGCGTCTCGCCGATGTTGCGGAAGCTATGTGATGTCTCGCGCGGTAGGTAAACCACTCCACCCGGTGCGACTTCTGTCCATTCGCCGTTCACGCAATAACTGATGTGGCCCTCGATCACCAGGAATATTTCGTCTTCGCGGTGATGGACATGCATAGGCGGTCCGCCGCCTGGAGGTGTCACCTCAAACATCACGGAGAGTTGATTGCCGGTTTGATCTCTGCCGAGCATCACCGTCAGGATATTTCCAAAGGCGTGCAGGTCCTTGCCCGTACCGGGTTGAACGATGGTGGAAGAGAGTGTTGACTTCATAAAAACTCCTATCTTTTATACTCATCCACAGCTACGAGGATGTCGTTGCGAGGGCGTTCGTCCCGAAGCAATCTCCCATTGACTACCGTTCTCACTGCAAAGTGGAGATTGCTCACTTGCACCGTATGATTTGTAAGCAAATCATACGGTGTCATCGGGATTTCGGTGCTGTCGCATCTCAACCCTCCTCGCAACGACATGAGGGAATTTAGCTGTCAGGTCGCGAAGCACAGCTGGGTAGTGATACCAGTGTCTCAATCCTCGCCGAGGTCGGGGAGTTCGACGACCTGCACGGTACTGGCAGTGAAATCGAGAACACCCGCCGCGGCGAACACCAGGTCGAACTGCAGCCCGAATCCGAATGGTTGTATGGGATTGGGCGGGAGAACTGGGTTAGGCGGAAGAATCGGATTGGGCGGCAAGGGCCGGTCGCTGCCCACCGCCACCAACAGAAAAGACGGCACGACAAAACGGACAGGATCCGTGGGAAAGACAGGATCATTGGGAAATAGGATGCTGCTCTGCCCTGCGCCGGAGGCGGTATAAGGAATGCCGGTATCCATCGTCACAGTCACGCCCGCCGCCGGGAGATTGACATCCACGTCCAGCTGCGCACCACCGGAGGAGAGGAACTTCCAACGGGCAACGATATGAATCAAGCCATTGAAGTTGATGTGGCTGTCCGTTTGGGAGTCGTACAAGCTGCCTGCCAGGGGTATCCATCCGGCGGAGACTTGGGTAGCATTTGCGGCTTGGGCAGGCTGTGCCCCCGCGCTGCCCAGGGTGAAAGCCATGACCAGCATTGCAACCGCGCCCATCTGCAGACATTTGAAAACGAGGGTTCGTAACATGATCATCTGCTTGGATTTAATGTTCGTGTTCGCAACTCACATTCGGGTTGAACGGTGCAAAGATTCCCGAGGGATTTCCCTGCCATACCCAGGCGTGCAGATCATAGTGCGGAGGCTGTCCCGGTTCATGCGCAGGCATGGGACCATCGAGCAATCTGCCAAAAATCATGGGTGAGGGTGGCGCGGGGTTGGGAACCGGTGTATCGGGCGCGCCGATGCTGAACCAGTATTCGACGCCGATCAATTTCAGTTTTCCGCCTACCTCGGCGTACAACAGGATCTCCGGCTCTAGGATGTTCACCTCTGCGTCCATAAGGCGGGGTGGATTGATATAGTGAGTCCCCATACCGCCGTCCGGTGATGCCACGCAGTTGGGTGTGGGGACGAAGCCGTCTGCGAGGGCGGCGTTCACATCATGGTACTTTGCCGTTGCCTGCCGCACTTTTGCCAGGTCCCGCAAGACCTGTGGGTCTGTAGTACCCGTCGCTGCATAAGCTACCCCTGCCAGCGTAGCAACAAGTGCTAGAACAATTGTGACAGTTATGAACAACTTTTTCATCGTTTCTCCATTCCGGTCTGGTTAGACCAGTTATAATATTTTCAGAAACCCGGATTGGTCTCTGTGACCACAATGTAGCAATTCCTCCTTTTCTATTGGTCACAAAAACTGTGACAAAAAGTGTGACATTATCGGTAAGATAAATCTGAATGGAACAACACTCTTTTGGTTACTGGCTCAAGCTCAAACGAAAAGCGCTGGATCTCACTCGTGAGGAATTAGCGAAACGTGTGGGGTATTCCGCGGCAACCATCCGCAAGATTGAAGATGAGGAACGCTCTCCCTCTGCTCAGGTGGTTGAACGCCTGGTAGAAGTCTTTAAGATTCCCCAGAACGAGCGCACAGACTTTCTTCGTTTCGCACGCGGTGACTGGAAGTCTGCCCCCTCTGAGATCAAGGATAATATCCCCTGGCGAAGCTCAACCAAGTCTGCGCGTTCGAATTTGCCTGCCACGACCACCTCTTTGATTGGGCGTGAAAAAGAAATCACAGAGATTGGCGAATACCTGGCGAAGGAAGACATCCGCCTCGTCACCCTGCTCGGTCCGCCTGGCATTGGCAAAACACGCTTGAGTATTGAAGCGGCGCGCACTGTGTTGCCGGACTTTCCCGATGGCGTGTTCTTCGTAGCGCTAGCTCTATTAGATGACCCAAACCTGATTGTATCTGCTGTCGTTCAAGCGCTCGGTTTTATGGAAGCTGGGAAACTCCCCGCGGATAAACAACTCGAAGTGGGGATCGGGGAGAAACAGATGCTCATCGTGCTGGATAATTGCGAACATCTCATCGAAGGCGTTGCTTCGCTCGCTTCAGTACTCCTTTCCGCCTGTTCCCGTTTAAAGATCCTTGCCACCAGCCGCGAGTCTGCTCGTATCCTCGGCGAATGGCTCTATCCCGTACCTGCGTTCGCTGTGCCCGAAGAGAGTGCCTCCATTGATACGGAAACGGCCTCCACGTTTCCCGCGCTTATGTTATTTGCCGAACGCGCCCGCGCCGTGCGACCAGATTTTGCTCTCGATAAAGAAAATATCAAAATAGTCTCTGCCATCTGCGCCCAATTGGATGGCTTGCCATTAGCCATCGAGTTGATCGCTGCGCGGATGCGCTTTATGTCTCCCGAGACTTTGCTGGAACGTTTGAGCGGTCAATTTGTATTGACTGCAGATGGGATGCGCGCTGCCTCGACGCGCCAGAAGACCTTGAAGAATGCTATTGAGTGGAGTTACAACCTGCTCTCCACTGAGGAACAAAAGTTATTTGCCTACCTATGTGTGTTTTCAGGCAGCTTTGCATTAGAAGATACCGAAGCGATTTTTACGCGCAGTTTTACTGAGAAGCGCGTACCTGAATTGCTTACATTGCTTTTGGATAAGAGCCTGATACGGCGAGTGGCGAATGAAGTGAGGGGGGATCATTATGAGATGCTGGTGACGATTCAGGAATATGCTCGCGAACGATTGAGACAATTTGGTGATGAAACCGAAATCCGCAATTGGCACTTGGCTTATTTTCTTGATCTTGCTGAGAGAGCAGACAGGGAATTGCATGGTCATAATCAACTTGAATGGCTTAATCGTCTCGGCGCGACGCGTGAGAACTTGCGCGCTGCTCTCGATTGGGCAATTGAAACAAATCAAACTCAGTCAGCATTGCAGATAGCTCGCAAGCTCGACTGGTTCTGGTTTATTCGTTCAGACTATGTGGAAGGGGCACAATCGTTATTGCGCGTGTTGGAGATGCCGGATGTATCTTTGTACCCGGCGGCGCATGCCGAGGTTCTCGCGCAACTGCAACATCATATACATTTGCTTGGAAACCACTTCGCGTCACAACTTGATAAAGGCGACGTAGCAGCATTTGCCAAACAAGCCCTCTCGATTGCGCGTGCCCATAACGATATACATAACAGCGCCCGCGCTCTGGCAATGATTGGGCTGAACTTGATCACAGAAGAAAACGTTGCAGAAGCGCAATCTGTGTTAGAGGAAAGCAAAATGTTGTTCCAGCAGGCCCGGGATGAATGGGGGTATGCGTATGTGGTGTTTCTCCTGGGTTGGAAACTCTTCAGACAGAACGATGTAGGGTCTGCGCTTCCCATACTTGAACAAGCATATGGGATATTCAAGAAACTTGGCGAACGATTATTTATGTGTGTATCCTTGAGGTACATTGGTATTACCCAAATAAAGCTGGGCAGCCTGAATGAAGGGCTCGAGGCGTTGAAAGAATCATTAATCCTCGCGCAGCAAATTGACAGCAAATACGAAATCGCCGCCGCGTTCTATCGATGGGGCCAGGTGGCTCAATATCTGGGAAGCCCGGCACGGACGGTATCTTTATTTTGGGCGGCAAAAAACGCGCACGCTTCTATTGGTATCGGTGTATGGACTCAAGGTCTGGATACAGAATTTGAACCTGTCCTTGAGCGCTGCCGCGCCGCGCTGGGTGAAGCAGCCTTCACTGAAGCGGTGGAAGAAGGCCGTGCCATGACGATGGAACAAGCCATCGCGTACGCGCTTGAAAACATTGAGTAGACCAGATGCACTCGATGACTGTATCCGGAGCAACCCTTTCACCATTATTTATGAACAATATTAAGTTGCATCCTTCATAGCACAACCAGTGTATTGCACTTATGCCCCGTCTATTCATCTCGTATTCTCGCAAAGATATCGTAGCAGCCCGAAAGCTAAGCGAAACCTTCAAAAACCAGGGCCTGGATTTTTGGATTGACTGGGAGGGAATCCCGCCTACCGTGGATTGGTGGAGGGAAATTGAGAAGGGGATTGAAGAAGCGGATATGTTTCTTTTCCTGCTTAGCCCGGACTCCGTCAAGTCGGCGGTTTGTAGGCGGGAGATCGAATATGCGGCTCGAAATGGCAAACGCCTGATCCCGGTCGTGGTGCGTGACATTCAGGCGGCCGAGTCTCCCCCTGAACTTCGTCCTCTGAACTGGATATTCTTCCGCCTAGAGGATGACTTCGACGGGAGCCTGGGCAAATTAACCACCGCGATCAACACTGATTATGAATGGGTGCAAACGCATCGGCAATTACAGGTCAAGGCGCTGGAGTGGGAAAGAAATAATCATGAAAACAGCTTCTTATTGCGCGGCAAGGAACTGCAGGAGGCTGAAGTACAGCTCGCCAGAAATACCTCCAAAGAGCCACATCCAACCGATTTGCAGCGGGAATATGTCTTAATCAGTCGACAGGTAACAGACCAACAACGAAGAACGACAACCACGATCGCAATTGTCGCAGCCATCGTGATGGCAGGGCTGACAGTCTATGCTGTCCTGCAGGCGAACCTGGCAAACGATCGAGCGCGAATCGCTCACCTGCGTGAACTGGCCGCTCAATCCGCATTGCTTCGTGATCAGCGTTTGCAAACATCCCTGTTATTGGGACTGGAGGTGTTCCGCCAGTTGGGAAGCGACACACAAACCCTGGGTTTGCTGCTCGACAATGTGCAGAGCCACCCGCAACTCGATCGCTATCTCGTCGGTCATTCCGGGGCTGTGCAGAGCCTCGCGATCAGTCCGGATGGAAAACGTGTCGCTTCCGCGGGTGTCGATAGCACGATCATTCTCTGGGACGCGACCACGTATCAACGAATCGCGGGGCCGCTCAACGGCCATTCCGACGCGGTCAACAGTCTCAGCTTCAGCCCGGACGGGAAGAGGCTCGCCTCTGGAAGTGCGGATGGCACGATCCTGCTCTGGGATGTGGAAACAGGGCAGCCGATCGGACTACCGCTAGTTGGGCATGCTGATGCCGTGAACAGCGTCGCCTTCAACGTGGACGGAACCATTCTTGCTTCTGGTTCGAGCGATCAAACGATCATCCTTTGGGACACCGAATTGCACGAGCGCATTGGACAGCCATTGTCTCTGCATTCCGGACCGGTCTACTGTATTGCATGCCATGCCGATGGAGACAACCTTGCATCGGGCAGCGCGGATGGGACCATTCGTCTGTGGAATGTGGAAACGCACGAGCCAATTGGTGAGCCCATGCAAGTGATTGGTTCGACCTACAGCCTTGCCTTTAGTCCAGATGGCGAGATACTGGCTTCCGGGACCGAAGAGGGTTACTCCATCATAGTATGGCAGGTCAGCACTCAGCAACGCATAGGGGACCGACTGGCAAAACACGCGAATCGAATCAGTAGCATTACCTTCGATGCCGATGGAAAACGATTTGCGTCGGCCAGCTATGACGGCAGCATTCTTTTATGGGATACATCTACACTCACCCCTGTCGCTGAGCCGCTTGTAGGCCATATCGGCGCGGTCCGGGCCGTTGCATTTAGTCAGAATGGGCAAACCCTTATCTCCGGGGGCGTCGATGGCAGTCTGATTGTATGGAAGACATCCAAGACGAACCCGATCAGTCACGTAATCGAACCTCAACCGAGAAGACGGATCAACAGTCTCGCGTTCAGTCCGAACGGCGCGCTGTTTGCATCAGGATCAGGAAACACTACGATCCAGCTCTGGGATACAGATACCCTCCAGCAGATCGGTACTCCCTTGAGCGGGCATTCGGATTGGGTGAACAGCGTTGCCTTCCATCCCAGTGGTACGCTGCTGGCTTCGGGAAGTCGTGACGGTACGATCACCTTATGGGATGTGGAATTACATGAACAAGTCGGGCCGCCTCTCATGGGGCATTCCGCGCCAGTCGCTTCAGTGGCCTTTAACCCCGACGGCACGATTCTAGCTTCGGGAAGTATTGCCTCAACGATTCTCTTATGGGATTTGGAAATCCACCAGCCCATTACTTCTCCGCTTACCACGGATTCGGGTTCGGTGAACAGCATTGCTTTTAGCCCAGATGGGATAACCCTGGCTTCTGCAAATCAAGACGGCACGATCAACCTGTGGAACCTGACGACCAGCCCACCCACGAGTCGAACCCTTGTGGGTGATTCCGGATCCGTCTATGGCGTCGCGTTCAACCCGGATGGGAAAACCCTCGCATCGGGACACGCCGATGGTTCGATCCTTTTATGGGATTTGAGCACCCACAAGATTCTTGGCCAGCCCTTGATCGGACATTCCAGCCGCGTAACGGCAATTGTGTTTAGCTCAGATGGGCAAACTCTCTTTTCCAGCGGAAATGAATCCAACATCATTATGTGGGATGTCCCCACTCATCAAGCGATCGGCCAGCCGTTAGCTGATCATACTGGCAGCATCATTAGCATTGCCTTCAACCCAGCCAGTCAAACTCTAATTTCTGGAGGCGTCGATGACACCATAAGGATATGGGATCTGGACCCGCAAGCCTGGATTGACCAAACTTGCCGACGTATCGGCCGGAATTTCACCCAGACAGAGTGGATGCAGTATTTCGCGGACCAGCCATCATATCCTTTTGATGATTTAACCTGCCAGCAGTGGCCCGCAGGCAATTAAGAATCAGGTAGCACCAAAAGTCATACTATTTATTATTAAGGAATGTAAGGGGTCTGGCCGCAATCACAGATATAGGGATACCACTGAGTTCCATCTCCTTCGCAAAAGGTTGGAGAATCTGGTGTGCAACCAGCGGGCTGCACCACGGCTGCCTCGCCTTCTGAATCTTCACCTGAAGGCGTCTTGACTACTGGTACGATGATCGGCTGACAAGCCTTTGGCTCAAAACCTGTACTGCGGATGCCATAGGGTTCCCAGCATGTATTATCCAGAGCATATAATGAGCCTAATGGATAGTTTTTATTATCCCTGACAGGGGACCCAGCATCTACATTCGTGATGTAGTCGTTGTAATCATATTTGGATATATCCTTCAGACCGGCGTCAGAGACGACACCTACCATGAACGCCGGGCCTGACCAGGATTTCTTGAAGGCAAACTGCACGATCGCAGCTTCTTGAGAGATCCAACGCACCCAGGCGAAATCGGGATCGGCGTTCTCCTGTGTGCTTCCGTCGAAGACCAGCGCATCATAGCCGTCGCCGTCAAAGACCGCATCTGATTGTGTGGATGACATCCCGCCTGCATCCAGGTTTGAATCCTGGAATACCTGAACGTTGCTGGTATCCCATTGATCCTGATACGGTGGATGTGCCCAGATCATGTAATCGCCAAAGCCATCTGCGTTCAGATCGATCTCTGCACCATAGTTAATGGCCGGCTCACGATTGGGGTTATCCCCGATCAACTGGATGGAAATGTAATACCAGTCTTCATCCTCGCTTACACCAAACTTATGGATATCGAGATCAGGCACGTACGTCATATCTTGCAGGAATGGGCGCTCAAAGCGGTTGAGCTTGTAGGAATCGCCGTACGGAGCGCGTCCTTCCGGCCCGGTTCCGGATGATTCGACATCGTCAACCATTTTGGTGGGGTCCGGCGCATTCCCCGCAGGCGTTAGTAGGTGGCCCGTCAGGGGAACCATCCCTGTAACTTCCGATTGTGATGTTGATGGGGTCGCTGCCACTGGCTCAGCCTGGGGCAGCGCATCTGCACCCGTAGAACCTGGCGGGTTCGTCCTGTTGGCAGGGGCAAGCGCGGCGCAGGCGTTCAAAGCCAGCGTGAAAGCAACATACAGATAAAGGATTTTATACTTTTTCATTCTTTCTCCTGCTCACATATCTTTCCTCGTGGTGGTCAAGAACTTCTAAGCCACTTATATATAAACGCTGGGTACGCGAGTTTTCCATGAAATCAGTATAGCATGCAACCCTGCGCCGGACCTGACTTGTCTTGCCAAAGTTTCCCAAAAGAACGAGATTTATCTCTCGATACGGATCTTTGTGTGCCTAGATAGTAGCAAACTGTTCCCTGCTACTGGTCACAAAAACTGGTACAAAATGTGTGACATTTTAGTCCAAAATCTAATAGTGGCCGGGCAGTGTCCACTATTACCGTGATTTATTCCGCCATTTCGGTATGGCTTTCATGCCAAACAGTGAGATATTGGTCTCCGGGAGCATCGACAGAAATATCATTCTATGGGATGTAGATCCCCAATCATGGATTGCGAAGACCTGCCAGCGAGCAGGACGGAACTTTACACAGAGCGAGTGGCTGCCGTATTTTGAGAATGAGCCCTATCCTGTTCAGGATTTAACTTGCCCACTGTGGCCTCCACTTGATTGAGCTACTCATCCTGGATCATCCTGCAGAGATCACATCTCGGATTCACCGGGAAGTGAACCTGCAGGATGATGGATAGTGTCAGTTAGCAGTGATGGTATCCGTATCGATCAAGGTCAGGTTATTCTACAGCGCCGTTACATTCGCAGGTCGTCGGATCAAATCCATTCAGACAACCGACAGGCTCGGGAAAACAGGCCGGCACCGGCTGACCGACGGCATCTTGTGACTCTGCCAGTGGATCGCGTGAAGGTATTTGAGTGGGCTGCAAAATTGGCTGACATAGCTTTGGTTCATACCCTGTCGTTTGCATGCCATAGGCTTCCCAGCATGTGTTGTCCACGGCATAGAGTGAGCCCAGCGGAAAATATTTATTGCTTCTTACAGGAGAGCCAGCGTCGGCCTCTGTAAAGTGATCGGCGTAATCATATTTTGATACGTCTTTCAATCCCATGTCCGAAATAACTCCCATCATAAACAAGGGGCCGGTCAGGCTTTTCTTGAAGGCAAACTGGATCATGGCTCCCTGATCTTCAGTCATACGCACCCAGGCCAGGTCAGGGTCAGCGTTCTCGTGTGCACTCCCGTCGAATACCAGCCTATCATAGCCATTACCGTCAAAGACCGCATCTGCCTGTATAGCCGACAACCCACCTGCATCCAGGTTCGAATCCTGCAAGACCTGAATGTTACCCGTATCCCATTGATCCCGATAAGGTGGACGTGCCCAGATCACGTAATCGCCAAAGCCATCTGCGTTCAGATCTATCTCCGCGCCGTAGTGAATGCCCAGTACATGATTGGGATCATTCCCGACCAACTGGACGGAAAGGTAATACCAGTCCTGGTCCTCGCTTACGCCGAATTTATGGATATCCATGTCGGGCACATATGTCATGTCCTGTAAGAATGGACGCTCGAAACGGTTGAGCTTATACGAATCACCATAGGGCGCGCGGCCTTCCGGCCCGGTTCCAGATGATTCGACATCATCGATCATTTTTCCGGGAACTGGCGCAGTCTCTGCTGGCGTCATTAAGTGGCCCGTTACGGGGATCACCTCTGCAACTGCCGGTTCTGAGGTGGAGATGGTTGCCTGTTTCGGCTCCACCTGAGGCAAAGAGGGCGCACCCCCCGAACCTTGCGGGGTGTTCCCGTTGGTATGAGCTTGAGCGGTGCAAGCAGCACTCAGAGCCATCGTGAAAGCAAGATACAGATAAAGGATTGTTTGCTTTTTCATTCTGTCTCCTATTCATATTCGAATGAGTGGTGGTCAAGAGGGTTTGCGCTTGACCAATCGTTGTGCCTGGATCGTAGCAAATCGCTCGTTGCTGTTGGTCACAAAAACTGCTACAAAAAGCGTGACAATTTTGGTACATACTTCACATGCTGGGTAGTGGACAGACGAGTCCGGCCACTATTTATGAGGCTGCGCTCAAATTGGCCATGCCGGTAGTGCGGGATCAATCCTCGCCGACATCGGGGAGTTCGATGACCTGCACGGTAGTGGCATTGAAATCGAGCACACCCGCCGCGGCGAAGACCAGGTCGAAGTGCAGCCCGAACCCGTATGGTTGTATGGGATTGGGCGGGAGAACTGGGTTAGGTGGAAGAATCGGATTGGGCGGCAAGGGCCGGTCGCTGCCCACCGCCACCAACAGAAAAGACGGCACGACAACGCGCAGAGGGTCATTGGCAAAGACAGGATCATTGGGAAATAAGATGCTGCTCTGCCCTGCGCCGAAGGCGCTGTAGGAAATGCCGGTATCCGTCGTCACGGTCACGCCAGCTGTCGGGAGATTGGCAAATATGTCAACTTGCACTTCGCTGTCGGACACAGACTGCCAGTGGGTGAGGATGTGAACCCAGCCGTTGATGTGGATATTGCTACTGGGTAAGCTGGCTGCGAAGGCATCCATCCCGCGGAGATCTGGGAGCCGTTTGCGGCCTAGGCAGGCCGTGCACCTGCGGAGCTTATGGCGAAAGCCAGGACCAGCAGTGCAACTGCGTTCACGTGTAGAAATTTGAAAAGTGGGGTTCGTAACATGATTATCTCCTTGGATAGTAAATACTTTCAACAAACTGGATAAATTTCATAAGCCTACTCTAGCAAATTAACCTTTCATTCTGGTCACGAAAACTGCTACAAAAAGTGTGACAGTTTTGTGGACAGATACCCTATCTCCCGAGTAGTGGCCAGAATCTCTGGCCACTATCTGAAAACTTGAGGTCTTGAGGCGTTATGGTTCCATCCGTTCACCGACTGCCTTCGCACAGCCGCTCATGACCAGATTCCCTGCGGCATCGAAGAACTCAACGCTGCCATCGGTGGTCAATTGAGCACCATTGACTTCGACGCTCTGGGTAATACGTTGCACGCCCCGCTGAAAGCCGGGAGCCGGAGGATTGGGTTCTGTCGTAAAGAGGATATAGGCCTCAGAGATGAAGTTGTAGGCGTGTTTATCGGTCGCGGTCCAGCTACCATGCCCGGGACTGCGCTGACCGGGTTGGAATGCTGCGTTGGAAGCGGTCTCTGTCATCGTTCCACCCTCCGCGAAGGAGATCATGCTCTGGAATGGCGGTCGTTCCCCTCCGGTGGCGCAGTCATAGAGGGTAACAGTCATGCGCCACGTTCCCACGAGATCGTTCTTCGCGCCCGCTTGCTCCGAGCGGGCCTGTGCTGTTAGACCCGAACTTACGAAGAGCATGCCTCCGATGAGTACAAGTGCAGTCAGCAATCGCGCCGTGCCATGTTGGGTTGAGATTCTTGAGTTCATGATTCTTATCCTTTCTTGATCATTAAGGGGTTGGAGTTCCATTTTCTCTGCATGGTATACTCCGTTCAACGATCAAACTTTACAAGATATAGGGTCAGGCTGGGTGTCCTTTAGAGACCCAAAAAGGAACACATTTCTGGGAGCGTACGTTGGCTGAGGTATCGTTTGGAGACTGGCTTAAGCGCCGGCGCAAAGCAGCGGGATGGACACAGGAACAACTTGCTCAGCAAATCAGTTGCTCGACGAGTGTTCTAAAGAAGTTCGAAGCCGAAGCTCGCCGTCCTTCTGCACAGATCGTGCAGCGACTGGCAGAAATCTTTCATATTCCCCCAAAGGAACAAACGAATTTTCTGCGCTTTGCGCGTGGAGATTGGAACTCAGCTCCGGTAGGTCTCACGGAAGAGTCCCCCTGGCGCGCCTCCACAAATCCTTCGCGTTCGAGCCTGCCCGCGACAACCTCCGCGCTGGTAGGACGAGCGAAGGAACTCGGGGAGGTTCGCGCCTATTTGCAGTGCAGCGATATCCGCCTGGTCACCCTGATGGGTCCGCCCGGAACAGGGAAGACGCGTTTGAGTATCGAGTTGGCTCGTGAATCGCTCACCGATTTCCCGGATGGCGTTTTTTTCGTTGCATTGGCGCCCCTTGAACATCCGTCTCTGATTGCGACCACCATCATTCAAACGCTTGACTATACCGAAGAAAAGAATCGGTCAGCCAGACAGCAGCTTGTAGATGGCATCGGGGAAAAACAAATGTTGATCGTACTCGATAATTGTGAGCATCTCATTCAGGATGCCGCTGAACTCGTTTCAGGACTCCTTTCGGCTTGTTCCCGATTAAAAATTCTTATTACCAGCCGTGAAGCCTTACGAATCTCCGGCGAGTGGCTTTACATGGTGCCCACATTGGATGTTCTCAAGGAAAGTACCGCGGCTGACATGGAGACGGCCTCGACGCTGCCTGCGCTGACTCTCTTTGCTGAGCGCGCTCGCGCGGTTCGGTCTGATTTTGTGCTTAACAGGGACAATATTCAGGCAGTTGCGTCCATCTGTGCCCAATTGGATGGCTTGCCGCTGGCGATCGAACTGATTGCGGCCCGTATTCGCCTGATGTCGCCAGAGACATTGTTGACCAAACTCAATGATCAGTTTGTCTTATATGCGGATGGAATGCGCGCCCTCCCAGCCCGCCAGAAGACCCTGCATAATGCCATTAACTGGGGCTATAGCCTGCTTGCGGCGGAAGAACAAGATCTGTTTGTTCGTCTTTCTGTTTTTTCAGGAGGGTTTACGCTCGAAGCCGTTGAATCGATTTTCTCGCGCACAGTCACGCATAAGTCTGTCAGCGACCTGATTGCTTTACTCCTGGACAAAAGCTTATTACAGCGTACGTTGAATGAACGTGGCGAGCCGCGCTTCAGCATGTTGGCGACGATACAACAATTCGCGTTAAATCATTTGCGCGAAAGGAATGAAGAAACAGAAGTACGGAACTGGCATCGCGATTATTTCCTGGATCTCGCGGAGAAAGCGGACAAAGAAATCCACGGACCTGCTCAAGTGGACTGGATCGATCGTTTGGAAGTCGACCGCGATAACTTTCGCGCCGCTCTCGATTGGAGTATATCCAGTCAACAAACGGATGTAGCTCTTCGGCTGCTCAATGCGCTTTGCTGGCCGTGGTTGATGAGAACTCACTTTAACGAGACACATAGTTGGTTCGAAAAAGTGTCTCGATTGCCTAATATCTCTGCTTATCCGGCACTCTATGCCAGACTGCTTAATTTCATGGGACGTCTGAACTGGCTTTTGGGCAATTATAGAAAAGCAGAATCCTTCCTAAAGGAAAGCCAGGCGATCTGGCTGAAGTTAGGTCCCGCTGGCGGGCGAGGTTTGGCAGAGGCTTTAAGTTTCCTGGGCATGGTCGCATCTTCAGGTGCAGAAGGCTTGAAAGCCGCGCAAGCGTACTTTGAACAAAGCTTTGAACTCTATGAGAGACATGCAGATCAGTGGGGAATGGCTTTTGACTTGATCCATTTGGGTAGACTTGCGACTGTGCAGAATAAAAATACCTCCTCATTTGCCCTGCTTGAAAAAAGCATGACTCTGTTTGAACAATTCGGCGATATTTGGGGGAAAAGCAGGGTTTCGCATCTTCTCGGAGAACTTTTCTTGAGACAAGGAAACTATGAAAAGGCGCGTTCTTACTTCGAGCAGAATCTAAAATTCGATGAGGAAATTAAATTCAAACCAGGGATACTGGTCGCTTTAGGCCGTTTGGGAGATCTACATCGTCATCAACATGATTATGTTCAGGCCAGGCAATACTATGAAAAGAGCCTGGATATGAGCCGAACCTATGGAATGAAGGAAGACTGGGGTCTGAGTTTGTATTATCTGGGCTTACTTGCATTGCATCAAAACAATTACTCAGCTGCCAGAGGATATTTCGTGGATTATATTAAAGCCGAACGAGAATCTTTGAATAAAGTAAACGCATACATTTTTGTCTTAAGTCAGGCTGCTATAGCTGCAGGGATAAATCAACCGGAACGAGCCGCAAGGCTTTCTGGCGCCGCTCAGGGAATAGTAGAAAGGTTGGATTATCAAATTTCTCGCTTCAATCAAGCCGAGTTTGACAGGCATATACAAATTGCGCGTGAACAGCTCGGTGAAAAACGATTTGAAGCACTCGCGGCAGAAGGCCGCGCCACGACGATAGAGCAGGCCATCGCGTACGCGCTTGAAGACCAAGGCTGAGATCGTGGCCGGACGTATACAGTCCGGCCACGATTTGCTTACCAACACTGTGAGATCCATTCAAACGTTTTTCTAAGGAAGCACGATAGTCCCGCTAATCGTGCCTGAGGTGACGCCTGTCACTATATTAACTCGGCGTTCCTCGGTGAAGTTCCCGGTGGCGCCATCAAACCGGCCTGTGCCGCCTGTGATTGTAAACGTTTCAACCACGACAAAAACAGTGGGATCGTCTGTCGGAGTTGCCTGCCCTGATCCCTCCGCAAAGAGAGTATCTCCATTCGCTGCTACATACTGAGCAGATAGTCCAGTGCCGCTGCCGGTAGGTAGATCAACTTCCACCTCGTAGCTTACGGTATAGCGACCGAGATGCGTGGCTTCCCCTGTCCCAGTCGCCGTCACAAACATGGTTGGACCATTAACTTGATACGTTTCAACTGCCTCAATGGAGCCTTTAAGCGGCAATGGTTTCCTTGCGGATGCGGCGGCGAGCGTTGTGCCCATGAGAAGGATCGCGAGTAGCAAAGCAACAATCGTCCATACAGATATTTTTTTCATGGTTCCTCCAATTCTGGTTCGACCAGATATAATGTTTGCAGAGACCCGAATTGATCTCTTGATGCGTAATGTAGCAAAATGGTTGTTTCAATCGGTCACGCTGAGCGTGACAAAAAGAGTGACAATTTGCGAGACAATGGACTGAAACTTTAGCCGTACTATTTATGCAAGGACATTCATTTGGATACTGGCTGAAACGCAGGCGCAAAGCCCTTGACCTCACCCAAGCAGAATTGGCGAACCAGGTAGGTTGTTCCGCGGCGGCCATTCGCAAAATCGAAGCGGAGGAACGCCGTCCTTCCGCGCAAATTGTGGAACGGCTGGCTGAAATCTTCGCGGTTCCTCAAAATGAACGCGCAAATTTCCTGCGTTTTGCGCGAGGGGAATTGCGATCCGCACCTGCTGATAACAAGGAAGATTTCCCCTGGCACACATCGAGCAGGCCTACTCGTTCGAATTTACCCGCAACAGTGACATCCCTGGTGGGACGCGAGCAGGAAATTACCATTGTTTGTGAGAATCTGCGCAGTGCAGATATCCGCCTCCTCACGCTAATCGGCCCGCCAGGGATTGGCAAGACGCGATTAAGTATTGAAGCGGCGCGCGCAGTTCTGCCTGATTTTCCAGATGGCGTGTTCTTC
>Ga0114129_10000603_pt1 | contig 44422 bp, 31 predicted proteins | sample RhiMetdeltSRZDD1_FD_80071 | JGI IMG/M metagenome (GOLD analysis project Ga0114129, IMG submission 80071) | Populus rhizosphere microbial communities from Tennessee, USA - Rhizosphere MetaG P. deltoides SRZDD1 (version 2) (version 2) | ecosystem: Host-associated > Plants > Roots > Rhizosphere >...
AGTGGTACGACGGCACCCCGCATCCGTGGGAGTTCAAGCGCGTGTGGCATCTCGAACCGTCGCTCACGGACGCCGACACAGTGTACGCGGGCGTCGAGGACGCGGCGATATTCCGGACCGCCGACGGCGGGCATAGCTGGGAGGAGCTGCCGGGGCTCCGCGGGCACGACTCCGGCCCGAACTGGCACCCGGGTGCCGGCGGGTTGTGCCTGCACACAATCATCCTCGATCCGGGCAACCCCTCGCGCATGTTCATCGCGATCTCCGCCGCGGGCGCGTTCCGGACAGACGACGGCGGCAAGTCGTGGCGGCCGATCAACCGCGGCCTTCATTCTCAGCACATTCCCGATCCGACGGCGGAGGTCGGCCACTGCGTTCACCACGTCGCGATGCATCCCGCGCGGCCGAACGTCCTGTTCATGCAGAAGCACTGGGACGTGATGCGAAGCGACGATGCAGGGGACTCGTGGAAGGAGGTCAGCGGAAATCTGCCGACCGATTTTGGTTTCACGATCGACGTGCACGCGCACGAGCCCGAGACGATCTACGTCGTTCCCATCAAGAGCGATTCGGAGCACTTCCCCCCGGACGGGAAGCTGTGCGTGTACCGCAGCCGGTCGGGCGGGAACGAGTGGGAACCGCTGACGAACGGCCTGCCGCAGCACGACTGTTACGTCAACGTCCTGCGCGATGCGATGGCCGTCGACTCGCTCGACAAGTGCGGGATCTACTTTGGAACGACCGGCGGGCAGGTGTACGCGTCGCCTGATGCCGGCGAGACATGGGCGCCGATCGTCCGCGATCTGCCGGCGGTGTTGTCGGTCGAAGTGCAGACGCTCGCATGATCCGCGTCGAACTGCCCGCACACCTGCGGACGCTCGCGCGCGTGGACGGCGAGGTCACACTCGAGGTCGAGGGTCGAGCGACCCTCGGCTCGGTCCTCGACGCGCTCGAGGCGCGCCATCCCGTCCTGTGCGGAACCATTCGCGATCACGTCACGAAGAAACGGCGCGCCTTCGTCAGGTTCTATGCGTGCGAGCAGGATCTGTCGCATGCACCACCAGATATCCTGCTACCAGAGCCAGTCGCAACTGGCGCAGAGCCGTTTATCGTCGTCGGTGCGCTCGCAGGAGGCTAACGCCCTCCGAATCGCTAATCCCTAATCCCTCATCGTGACAATCGCTCATCACTGGATCGTCGAACCCTGAATCATCGCATCGCTGAACCGCGAATCTCGAATCCCGAACCCCAACGGCTTCCGGCCCGGCGTCAGGCCGTCAGAACACGAATGCGGTGCGATTCGCTATCGGCGACGTACAAGTTACCGTTCGCGTCGGCGAATACCCCATGTGGCCGCGATAGCTTGCACTGCAATGGATCGGGTTCCGGACCGTCGCCGCGCACGCCAGTGCCCAGGACGGTTGTGATGATTCCGCTATCGAGATCAATACGCCGAATCGTGTGGCTTTCAGTGTCGGCCAGGTAAACACCACGCCGGGCGAGCGTCAGACCTTTTGGTCCCGCGAGCCTCGCGGCGCGAGCCGGTCCGCCGTCACCTGAGTAACCCTGCTCGCCAGTCCCCGCCAGATGATGGAGCGTGCCACTCTTCGCATCAATCCGGCAAATCGCGTTGCCTTCCCGGAGCGCGAGGTACATGGTTCCATCATGGTCCATCACGATCGTGCGAGGCCCGTTCAACGGCGTGCCCTTCAACCGAGCACCGTCTGGTGTCGGCAGACGCTCTCCCGTTCCGCCAACCGTCTCGATCATGCCGGTTGACAGGTGCACGGCGCGAATCCGGTGATTGCCGACATCGCAGATCAGCAGCCTGCCATCAGGTCCGAAGGCAATGCTGTGCGGCTGGCGGAGTTGTGCGCGTGAAGCCGGGCCGCCGTCACCGGAGAATCCGGCCACACCAGTCCCGGCCAGCGTCGACATGCGGCCGTCGCGATCGACCTTGCGAACGACGTGGTTGTCGCGCTCGGCGACGTACATGTTGCCGCGAGCGTCGAAGACCAGCTCGTGCGGCATGTTCAGCGATCCAGCAGTTGCGGGGCCGCCATCGCCTGTATAGGCTCGCTGTCCATTTCCGGCAACGTCTGTGGCTCGACGTGTTTTCAGGTCGAGCCGACGGATTCGCTGATTGTCGAGATCGCAGAAGTAGAGGCCGCCGTCGCGGATGCACAGGCCATATGGGTTGTTCACCTGCGAGTCTGAATACCCCGGAGAACCGTTGCCGATGAGAGTCGACACAGATGCGCCAGCGCGGACTCGCGCTGCGAAAAACGGAAGTAGCGCAGTTTTCAAAGCAGCGCGGCGGTTCATCGTCGTTCCGACATGCTGTCACGTCTGCCGCTACAGTGTCATCTCGGCGCACCACGCAGTCCCGCAGCGGACCCGTCCCAGGAACCGGCCTACTCGTCACAACTTTGTGGTTTCGCCGGCAGACTAGAAGAAGGATCACCGCCGTCTCTATTTGACTTCCATAACCCAGATGTCGCTCTCGTCCTGCGCGATCGTGAAATAGAACCGCTGACCGTCGGTCGCGAACTCGCGCCGAAGCGACGGGCGCGAGAGATCGTCGAAGCGCACGAGCAGCCGCGGAGTGCCGCCCGTCACCGGCACCGACCAGATCGTCGCGGTCCGATCCTCGGCGCTCGCCTTGACGTACACAATCTGGCTGTCGCGCGACCAGATCGCATACTGCGCCAGCGAGCGCCCGTCGGGGCTCTGTCGCGCGACGAGCACGTGATCGTTGGCGCCGTCAGGGGAGATGAGCCGCACGTCGCCCTGACGTGTGTACCCGATCCAACGACCGTCCGGCGACCACTTCGGATCGATGCCGCTCTCCGTGGTGAGCCGTCGGGGAGGACCCCATGGCCCACCCTTTCGCGGACGGGAGGTGATGTAGACGTCGTAACGTTCGTTGGATTTCAGGCCGACGCAATAGGCGACGCTGTTGCCGTCGGGACTCCACGATCCGTGCTGCTCCTCGGCCTTGGTTACCGCGACACCCTCGGTCCGCGTGCCATCGGCGCTCGCGAGCATGACGTCGCGCCGCGTGCCGCCGCGGATCGCGTGGTAGAGGATCTCTTCTCCATCGGGCGACCAGTCGTTCGCGAACTCGTTGACCGACTCGCGCGTGAGTTGTTCGGGCTCGCCACCATCGATGCGCAGCTTCCACACGTCGGCGTTGCCGTTCCGGTCCGAGTCGTACAGCAGCCAGCGACCGTCACGGGACACGACTATCTTCTCGGTCCGCTCGCTGCCCGACGTCACCCGTTGTGCATCGTCCGTGGAGGCGACGCGGTCCTGAGGGATCTTGACAGACCAGATGTTCGCGTGAAAGGTGAGCGACGAGTACGCGAGCTGCCTGCCGTCTGGTGAGAGCGAGATGGTGTGAGCGTTGAGGCCGGAAGTGATCCGCTCGGGCTCTGTTTCGGGCGTGCCGGAGCGCGACAGGCGTACGCGATACACATCGCGTCCGCCGCCGCGGCTCGACACGAAGAGCATCGAGCGGCCGTCCGGTGTCCATAGCGGGCTGACATCGAGCCAGTCGCCGCTCGTGATTCTCTGTTCAACGCCAGTGGCGACCGTCAGGACGAAGATCGAGCTTGTTTCGGTATTGTCAAGCTGCTCTTCTCCCAGCGTGAAGTATCCCCCGCCGGCCACGTACGCCAGGCGGGAGCCGTCCGGCGACCAACGCACGGAATGTACGGCGTTGCTGGTCACCAGGATCGTCCTCGGCTGCCCGCCGGGTGCCGTGGAAATCGCATAGATCCCGTCGCTTCGCGAGTACGCGACATCTGTGCCGTTGGGCGACCACGCGGGCGCGAGTGCAACGCCCTCGGAGTCCGGCGGCAGGAGCCGTGTCGGCGTGCCGCCGAGTGCCGGGACGACATACAGAGTACCAGTGCGAGCTGCGGGTCGCACGCCATATCCCTGCTCGCCCGCCTGAAAGACGATGCGTGAGCCGTCGGGTGACCAGTCAGGCCGTCGCTGCGATCCGCCGATACCGACTTCGGTCAGCGGAATCGGCCGGCCGCCATCGACGCGCCGCACGTACAACCGTCGCTTTCCCGGAGGTCCGGCGACGTACGCCACCGAGCGACCATCGGGCGACAGTGCCGGATCGATCTCGAGCCCCGCTTCCCTCGTCACGTGCGTCATGGTTCCTATCGTCAGCGGTGGCGGTGTCCGGCGCATCATTGCCCAGGCGGCAGCGGTCAATGCCGCGATAGTCACAATCCACGCGAAGGCGCGCACCGGCGGCACCGCGCGACGCCGCCGTGTCGAGACTCTGCCGGCCGTGAGCGCAACGGCGTCGAGCTCCGTCAGCAAATCCTCGGCTCGCTGATACCGATCTTCCGGCCGTTTCTCGAGACACTTCATCACCAGACTCGCGAGTGCTGGCGGAATACCCGGCCGGCGCGCGGCCAATGGTTCTGGAGCGACCGAAAGATGCGCAGCCATGATGACGGGGCCCGTGTCGCCCGAGAACGGCGGGGCGCCCGCGAGCATCTCGTATGCGACGACGCCGAAGGCGTAGATGTCGGCGCGGTGATCGATCTGACTCTGCCCCGCTGCCTGCTCGGGTGAGACGTACAGCGGCGTCCCGACGATCATCGCCGTTGCGGTCATCGTCCGGTCAAGCGACGCCGCACCTTCGAGCGCCCGAGCGATGCCGAAGTCCGCAAGAAACACGTGGCGGCCGGACATGAGCACGTTGTCCGGTTTCACGTCGCGATGGACGATGCCTCGAGCGTGCGCATGCGCCGCGCGTCGGCAACCTCGCGCAGGATGCGAACGGCATCGTCGATCGGCAGCGGCCCCTCGCGGCGCAGGCGCGCACGCAGCGACTCGCCGTCGATGTACGGCATGACGTAGAAGAGCGTCTCGCCGACGGCCCCGGAGTCGAACAGCGGCAGAATATGCGGGTGCTTGAGATGCGCCGTCGTCCGGATTTCGCTGATGAACCGATCGGCGCCAACAGTTGCCACGACCTCCGGCTTGACAACCTTGATCGCGACCTGGCGGTCGTGACGGAGATCGTCTGCGAGGTAGACGGTCGCCATGCCACCGGCCCCGAGCTCGCGCTCGATCCGGTCGCGTCCGGCGAGAGCAGACGATAGATCCGCCAGCGCACTCGTCATCAGGGATGCGGTCGAGGATAGCACCGACCGGGATCGCGAACTACCAGGTCCTGGATCATGAGGCACTTCGACCCGGATTGACTGTTACAATCCCACGACCGGTCGAGCGTTCGTCCGATCGGAGACGTCTTGGTCAAGACTCTACTCTCCTGCCTGATCGCGTTCGCCGTCGCGGGCGGCGTGAACCGGCAGTCCGCGAATCCGCCAATCTACGTCACCCTCTGGTTCGACACCGAGGACTACATCCTGCCGCAGGACGACGACGCGACGAAGCGTCTGGCCGAGATGCTCACGGCATTGGATGTGAAGGCCACGTTCAAGATCGTCGGCGAGAAGGCCCGCGTGCTCGAGCGTCGCGGCCGGAGCGATGTGATTGCCGCGCTGATGCGCCACGACATCGGTTACCACTCGAACACGCACAGTCAACAGCCGACGATCGCCGTGTATCTGCAGAACGCGGGCTGGGACGAGGGGCGTGCCGAGTTCTATCGTCGCGAAGCGCAGGGCGCGCGGGACGTTCAGCGGATCTTCGGTGTCGTGCCTGTCGCGTACGGCCAGCCTGGCAGCGCGTGGGCGCCCCAGACCTATCCGGCGCTGCGCGAGATGGGTATCCGCATGTACCTCGACGAAGCGGATCACGTGGGCATCGACGATCAGCCGTTCTACTACGGTGGGATGCTGAATGTCTTCAAGATGCGGTCGAACCTCGCGCGGATGAACCTGACCGGCGGTACGAGCCTCGCATTTGGCAAGGCCACGTTCACGAAATCGTACGAGCAGCTGCGCGCAAAGGGTGGCGGCACGATCAGCATCTATTACCATCCCAACGAGTGGATCCACACCGAGTTCTGGGATGCGGTGAACTTCAGGCGCGGCGCAAACCCCGATCGCGCCGAGTGGAAGGTGCCCGGCATGCGTCCTGTCGCCGAGACCGAGCAGGCGTTCCGTGACTTCGAGGAGTACATCCGGTTCATCAAAGCACAGCCTGGCGTCCGGTTCGTGACCGCAACCGAGCTGCTGACGATCTACCCCGACAATGCCATGACCCGGCGTTTCGTCCGGGAGGATCTGCTCCGACTCGCTCGAGCGATGCAGACGGAGATCACGTTTCAGAGATTCGATGAGTACGCGCTCTCGTCCGCGGACGTGTTCAGCCTGCTCACTGAGGCGACCGCCGCGTTCAGCGAGCTGCACGGGTGGCCGTCAGCGACAAACGTGACGGCACTCGACGGCCCAGCGCGGACCTACATCTCAGCAACGGGCGGCACACCATCGCCAAGCTTCCCCCGGAGCGCATTCGCTCGCGCCGTCCGCGACACTGCCGCGTACTGCCGGACGAACCGTCGCCTGCCCGACGAAATCTGGGTCGGTGCCGAGAGCATGTCACCGGCGGATTACCTGGCGACGCTGGCGCATACGATTGAGGAACTGATGTCAGGCAAACCTCCGAACGTGGTGACTCGTCGTGAAGGACGCTTCACAGCCGACCGCTACGTCGCGGAGGATTCGCCCGAGTTGTGGAGCTGGGCCATCTTTCCCGAAGGGTTTCATGCACCGCGGATCATGGAGCTCGCACGGTTGCAGGCGTGGACCTTGAAGCCGGCGGTGATGCAAGACTAGTCGCGTTGTCATCCTTCGTGGTCTTCGTGAATCAGCCGTAGGCCGTGACAGCGAACGGAGTGCGAGTTTAAGGTGGAGGCCGCATGAAAATCTCCAGGCGCGCATTGCTCGCGAGCATTGCAGCCGCTCCCGCCATCCTGCGCGCGCAGCGTCCGCCGCGGGCTCTCGAGGCGGCCCGGGGCAGGCCAAGATCGCGGCAATCTGCACGACGTACTTCAAGTACTCCCACGCCCAGCACATTGTCGACCGCTTCCTCGAAGGCTATGGCTGGAACGGGACGCACCATCACCCTGCAATGGATCTGATCTCGATCTACATCGGTCAGATTTGCGACGACGATGTGAGCAAGACGCGGCTGCAGGAATTCCCGTCGATGAAGCTGTACCCGACGATCGCGGAAGCGCTGACGCTCGGTGGAAGCACGCTTGCGGTCGACGGCGTGCTGCTCATCGGAGAGCATGGACGATACCCGCGCAACGAGAAAGGTCAGACGAAATATCCACGATACGAATTCTTCAAGGAGATCGTGAAGATCTTCGAGACCAGCGGACGCTCGGTTCCGGTGTTCAACGACAAGCACCTTTCGTGGAACTGGGAATGGGCGAAGGAAATGTACGAGACGGCACGCCGCATGGAATTCGCGTTGATGGCGGGATCGAGCCTGCCCGTCACGTGGAGAACTCCGCAGGTCGAGATGCCGCTTGGCTCGTCGATTCGCGAAGCGGTGTGCGTCTGCTATGGCGGCGTCGACAGCTACGACTTCCACGGCCTCGAAACGTTGCAGTGCATGGTGGAGCGGCGCAAGGGCGGCGAGACGGGCGTCAGGTGGCTGCAGGCCTATCGCGGCGACGCGGTGTGGAAAGCGCACCAGGAAGGCGTCTGGTCCAGGGACCTCGTCGAGGCGGCGCTCTGCCGCAGCCACACACTCAAACCAGCGCGACCGGGCTTCAATCACATCTTTCCGGCCGTTGATGACATGCGGTCACTCGTCCGCGATCCCGTCGCGTACACCTACGAGCATCACGATGGCCTGAAGTGCACGATGCTCTTGATGGCCGGCCTCGTCGAGGACTTCAACTTTGCCGCACGCGTGGACGGACAGCGAGCCATCTTCTCGACGCAGATGTACCTTCCGATGCCGCCCGCGCGCACGAGCCTCGCGAACTTCTTCAGCCCGCTGGTGAACAACGTCGAGCAGATGTTCCTCACGGGCAGGGAGACGTATCCGCCCGAGCGCACGCTGCTGACGACCGGCCTGACGGCCGCGGGAGTCGAGAGCCTCTTCAGGGAACAGACGCGGTACGACACCCCGCATCTGGCGATTCGATATCAACCGGCGAAGACGTCGACGTTCTGGAAGACGTGACGGGACGCGGATTTACGCGGATTTACGCGGATCGGAAGGACTCACTCAGACATGAAACGCATCGCCGTCGTCGCCACCGTCTATCGCTATCTGTCGCACGCGCAGCACATCGGGGATCGCTTCCTCGTCGGCTATCCGCGCGACGGGACGTGGCACAAGCCTGACATGAAGGTCGTGTCGCTCTACGTCGATCAGAAGCCGGACGGAGATCAGAGTGCGGCTCGCGCAAAGGAGTTCGACTTTCAGGTGTATCCCACCATTGCCGAGGCGCTGCGATGCGGCGGCGGCAAGCTCGCCGTCGACGCCGTGCTCGTCATTGGTGAGCATGGCGACTACCCGCGAAACGAGAAAGGTCAGGTGCTCTATCCGCGTCACGAGTTCGTGAAGCAGTGCGTCGACGTGTTCGTGCGGGACGGTGTCTCGGTCCCGGTCTACAACGACAAACACCTGTCGTACAGCTTCGAGAAAGCCCAGTGGATGGTCGATGCTTCGAGGCGGCTGAAGTTTCCGATGCTGGCGGGATCCTCGCTGCCAGTGACCTGGAGGCTGCCGGATCTCGAGCTGCCTCTCGACTGCGAGATCGACGGCGCGCTCGTGGTTGGCTACGGCGGCGCGGACGTGATGGACTTCCACGGCCTCGAGGCGCTGCAGTGCATGGTCGAGCGGCGGAACGGGGGCGAGACGGGCGTCAAGGCCGTCCAGATGATCGAAGGAGACGCGGTCTGGAGGGCTGGTGAAGCGGGACTGTATCCGAAAGAGCTGCTCGCGCTGTCGCGGAGCGACACGCCTCAAGGTCAGACGATCGTGGATGGCCGCACTCAGGATCTCGTCGCGAAAGGCGAGCTGCCGAAACTGGTCAAGAATCCGGCCGCCTACTCCATTGAATACCGCGACGGCCTGAAGGCCACATTGTTGATGTTGAACGGCGCCGTCAAGGACTTCACGTTCGCCGCACGAGTCAAGGGCGCAGGCATTCAGTCGACGCAGTTCTTCCTGTCGCCCGAACCAAACGTGACGTACTCGGCCTGCCTCGTGTCGAAGATCGAAGAGCTCTTCGAAACCGGCAAGGCGCCCTACCCGGTCGAGCGCACGCTTCTGGTCAGCGGCATCGTCGAAAGCTGCCTGACGTCGCGATTCGAAGGACAGAAGCGGCTGGAGACGCCGCATCTGGACGTTCGCTATTCAGCGCCGCGACAGTCACAGCACACGAGGACGTGAGAAATACGTCGATAGCTCGGTGGCTCGGTTGCTCGGTAGTTCGGTCGCTCGGTAGTAGCGCCTGCGGCTGCGGCGAGCGAGCGAAGCGAGTCGAGGCGCGCGAGCGGGGGTGGGGCCCCGCGAGCATTGAGAAATGGTGGCTCGGTAGCTCGCATCACGGAATTCGAGGTTCTAGTTCGAGGTGAAGCATTTTATCGCGCTGCTAACGTGTGTCGTGGCCTCAGTGCTCCTTTCTACGGGGATCGCGCAAGTGTCCGATCGCGCATTGGCGCTCCATCGCGACGCGCTCGTCTTCGATGCCCACGTCCACGTCGTCGATCGTCAGTTCTATCACGGCGGCGACATGGGCCAGCGCGTCGAGGATGGACAGTTCGACTTGGTTCGCGCGAAAGAGGGCGGCCTCGATGCGATGTTCTTCAGCCTGTTCGTCACCGAGCACTACTACCCGGCCCGACTGGAGACGAAGCAGGTCCTGCGGCTGATCGACGCCGCCTTCGGCCAGCTCGCGAGGAACACGGACAAGATCGAGCTGGCTTTCACGGCGACGGACATCGAGCGCATCAGCAAAGCGGGAAAGATCGCGGCGTTCATTGACCTCGAAGGAGGATTCGATCTCGACGGCGATCTCGCCGTCCTTCGCGATCTCTATCGTCTTGGTCTGCGATCCTTCCAGCTGCCCGCGCACAACTGGGCGAACAACTTTGCCGACTCCTGCTGCGCGCCTCCGAAATGGCACGGGCTCAACGACCGCGGCCATGCGGTGATCCACGAGGCGAATCGCCTCGGTATGGTCATCAACATCTCACATGGGTCAGACGAGACGATCTCGCAGGCGATCGACGTCAGCTCCGATCCCATCCTCGCGACTCACCACGGGCTGAGAAGCTTCAACAACATCCCCCGGACGATGCCCGACGATCTGCTGAAGAAGCTGGCGGCGAAGGGCGGGATCATCGGATTCCAGCTCGGCAACGAGTTCCACAACGTGAAGGTGTTCAACTGGAGCACCGAGCACGCGGGCAAACCGTTCTGGGACACGACCGACATCGGCCGTAAGGAAGCGGGCATGAGCATCGAGGATCTCGACAAGCTTGTCGCGCCGCAGTTCCCGATGGTCGGCGTCAACGCGCCCGAGGAGATCAAGTTCACGCCGTCCGAGTGGCTCGACGTCGTCGAACGGGCGATTCAGCTGGTCGGCGAGGACCACGTCATGCTCGGATCGGACTTCGACGGCGGACCTACGCTCCCGCGCGGCATGCGTGACATCCGCGACCTGCCGATGCTGACAGAAGCGATGTTGAAGCGCGGATGGTCCGAACAGCGAATCAGGAAATTCCTGGGCGGGAACCTGCTCCGCGTCGTCCGTCAGGTGACGGAGAAGTGAGCTCGGCTCTAGGCTTTGGGCTTTGGGCTTTGGGCTTTGGGCATTAATCCCGAAGTTCACGTGTGTTTGCGAACTGAATCGCGGGCTTAGGCGCGAAAGCGGGTTCGACGTCATCGACGACCGTTCGGACGCGCGACAACAGGTTGGAACGAACTGTTCTCGGGGCCGAACCTGGTCGCGAGGTAGTCGAGCAGCGCTTCTCGCTGCGATTCCGGCACCGCGGCGCCCCAATTGATCATCTTCGTGATCGTTGCCGTCCACTGCTGTTTTGTGAGTCGCTGCTGACGGATCAGGTCGGAAGAGTGGCAGGCGAGACAGGATGTCTCAGCAACGGCCTTCCCCTCGCCGTCCGGCAGTGGCGTGAGCCGCGTGCCAAGCGCGGGCGGCTCTTGTCCAAGCGCGGAAACAACCCCGGGTTGCGCGTGGCCTGCGGCACCAGTACTGCTCGCTATCTTCACCGCGAAGGCGGCTGCGAGAACTGCCGTCGATGTCACGAGGATCGTGATGCTGCCTCTCATCCCGTAACCTCGATGTCGACGGCATGCCACCCGTTGTGGAGGTATCCGCTCGGATTCCAGACTGCGTCCCGCGGCTGGACACGTCCGCGGCTGTCGGTCGCACGAGCGACCAACTTGATAGTTCCCGCCCGTTTTGGTGAATAGCTCATCGACCACAACCGCCAGGCGTACGGATCGTGTTGACGATCGAGCGTCGCCGCCGTCCACGTCGCGCCATCGTCATCGCTGATGTCGACCTGCGCGATGTCGGGCGCGCCGGAGAACGCGATCCCGGCAATCTTCAGGGCGCTTCCGAGCTTCGCCTGGTGCGGCGACTGCGTGATGGTCGACTTGACGAAGAGCTCCGTGACCGGATCGGTGTCCTCGGGCTTCACGGGTGCACCGGGCTGCCCGGGATTCTTCGGATATCGATACGCTGTGTCCATGTAGAACCCGGTCTGCGCTTGCGGCTGCGGACTGAGGCGCGCCAGCCATTTCATCCAGTGATTGGCGGTCCAGCCAGGCACGACGAGGCGCGCGGGACCGCCGTGCAGCTCCGGCAGCGGCTCGCCGTTCATTTCGTACGCGACGATGCAGTCTTCGAGCGCTTTCTTCAGATCGATGCTGCGGTGAAACGGCGGCACCTTGCCCGGCGGGTTGTCGCCGCCGGACGTGTGGAGATGCTTCGCCTCAGCGTTCACGCCGGCGCGGTCGAGCAGGTCCGCAACCGCGACGCCGGTCCAGCGGGCGTTGCCCACTGCGCCGTGAGCCCACTGCATTCCTGGAACAATCGGTCGATGCAGGCTACGGCCGTTACCCGCGCACTGCAGAACGCACGTCCTCACGGCCCGAGGCATCTTCCGCAGGTCGTCAATCGTCAGCTTCAGCGGGCGCGCGACGCCGCCATCGATTGTCAGCGCCCACTGTTTGCGATCGGGAACGACCGGGTTCCAGTGGTGCCGGATGAAAAAGACGTCGTTTGGAGTCAGGTACGTCGTCAGCAGATCGAGCGGTGTCTCCGCGTTGATCGGATACGCATTCAGCTGCAACAGCCGACGGGTTGCGGATGCGGGTCGCTGTTGTGCGACAACCGACGGCGCAAGCAGTGCTGCGCCTGCTGAGGCGATGAAGGCACGCCGACTCAGTCTTCGCGTCATATGACAGACCGGCGGCATCTTAACGTGGCGCGTCTCGTCGAGGAAAGAATTCTCCTGGCTTTCGGCCACGGGGTCGCTATATTACCAACCGTCACGTTTTGCGGGTGATTCGGCATCTGAGGCGATCCATCCATCCCACGTCACCGCAGCCTGGAGGAGCAGATGACATCCTTCCTTCGAATCCTGGCCTGCTGCCTTCTGTTGGTACCCGCTGTCGCGAATGCCCAATCAGCGGATGCCACCCTCACCGGAGCAGTCAAAGACTCCAGCGGCGCCGTCCTGCCGGGAGCAACCATCACGGTTCGGAATCGCGGCACGAATGACAGCCGGACGACGTTGTCCAACGCGGAGGGTCTTTATCGTGTGACGAACCTGCCGCGCGGCAGCTATGACGTCAAAGCAGAGCTTCAGGGTTTCCAGACAGTGACCCAGACGGACGTGCTGCTGACGGTCGGGGAAACCGTGCGGCTCGATTTCGCCATGACCGTCGGAGGACTCAACGAGACGGTCAGCGTCACCTCGCAGGCGACGCTCGTCAACACCGAGGAAGGGCGCCTCTCGAACCTGGTGGACGAGAAGCGGGTCAGTGAACTGCCGCTCAACGGCCGCAACGCCTTTCAGCTGATGGAGCTGCAACCCGGCGCGACAGGTAATCCGGGCAACGTCGTGCTCGGCGGCTCGGCCGGAGGGAACTCGGCCTTCGTGAACGGTCAGAGGAATCGCGCGAACAATTTCCTGCTCGACGGCACCGACAACAACGATCAGTTCACGGCGGGACGCGTCGCGGTAAACCCGAACGTCGACATGATTCAGGAATTCCGTGTGTCGTCGAACAATTTCTCGGCGGAGTTCGGGCGCAACAGCGCGTCGGTCGTCAATGTCGTCACGAAGTCCGGGACGAACAGCGTGCGCGGGACGGCGTACGAGTTCTTGCGAAACGACGCGCTCGACGCGCGGACGGTGTTCGCCGCAGAGGTGGATCCGCTGAAATTCCACCAGTTCGGCGCGACCACCGGGGGCCCGATCGTCAAGAACAAGACATTCTTCTTCGGTTCGTACGAGGGACTGCGCGTCACGCGCGGCGTTACGCTCGTGCGGACGGTGGAGACGCCGGAGTTTCGTCAGCTGGTCGCGCAGCAGTTTCCCAAGACGATTGCGAACTTCCTCTTTCAGAATTTTCCGTCGCCCGCGCCGACGAGCAACATCCGCGATACGGGAAGGCCTGTCGCAGGACTCGCCACCGACAGTGCGGCCAACAATCCCGGCGTCACGACGAATCCGAACTACGTGCCGCAAGGCGCGCTGTTCCGCAACGTGCTGCAGGCGACACCTGACGGCATGCCGGACATCGGCACCGCGAACATCCCCGTCAGCGAGAAGATTGACGGCGATCAGTTCAGCATCCGCGGTGATCATGACCTGAGTGCGTCAGCGCGTCTGATCGCGCGTCTTCTTTGGGACGATCGGACCCAGGACGACAAGCAGAACATCCCTCGTCACGAAGGATTCAATCAGCCGGTGGACGAAAAGGGGCGAAACCTCACGCTCGGCTACACCCATGTGATCTCGAACCGGATGGTGAACGAGACGAGATTCGGCTATTCGTACCGCAAGCGGGGCCTCCTGGCCAACAACGAAGGCGTGCCCAGCATCAGCTTCGACGACGGCGTGGTGGCGTTCGGCAATTTCGCGACGAACCCCGCGTTCTTCGAGCAGAAGACATTCCATTGGGTGGATACGGTGTCGTGGACGCTCGGAGATCACGGATTGAAGTTCGGCGGTGAAGTGCGCCACATACGTGACAATTCAGATTTCGCCGTCCGCCGAGGGAACTATCAGTTCCTGAACATCCAGGACTTCGCGATGGACGAGGTGTCGCGCGTCACCATCATGGGCATCAACCCGGGCACCGGCCTGATCGAACCGAACATCCGGAACTTTCGGTTCTGGGAGACGGGGTTCTTCGTCCAGGATGACTGGAAGCTTCGCTCGAATTTCACCGTGAATCTGGGCCTGCGTCACGAATGGTTCGGCCGGCCGAGCGAGGCACACGACCTGCTGACGAACCTCGTGCTCGGTCCTGGATCGGACATCTTCGAACAGATTCGTACCGGCACGGTCGGACAGGTCGACCAGGTCGTGCCCGACGACTGGAACAATTTCGCGCCGCGACTCGGCTTCTCGTGGGATCCCTGGGGCAAAGGCAAGCTGGCGGTGCGCGGCGGCTACGGGATCGCGTACGAACGGTTGTTCAACAACTCCATCACCAACATTCGGTTCAACCCGCCGTTTTATTCGTTTGCCGTGGCCAATCCAGCGAACGTCACTTCCCAGGCGCGAATCCCGATCGCGTACGGTCCGATGAATCCAGACGGCACGACGCGCAACGAACCGATTACCATCACCGGCGAGAACCACAACATCGGCGTGCAGAGCGGCCTCAACATCGTCGGCAACATCATCGGCTGGAATCCGGCGTTTGGTACATCGCAGCAATCGTTGCGCGTGCCCGATCCGAACACGAAGGATGCCTACACCCACAACTGGTTTGTCGGCACTCAGACGGAGCTCTTCTGGAATCTCGTGTTCGAAGCCAACTACATCGGCAACGTCGGACGCCATTTCGGCCGACTGGTCGACTACAACACGGTCCGGGGCGATCTGTTCGATGGCCGTCTCGACCGGCTCAATCCAAGCTTCGGCGGGATCAATTTCCGCGCGATGCTCGCCCGTTCGGAGTATCACGGTGTGCAGTTTCAGGTGAACAAGCGGTACTCGCGCGGTTTCACGGCCCAGGTGTCCTACACGCTTGGCAAGGTGAAGGACACGGGCTCCGACGTGCAAGTGGGCGCGCTACCCGTCGACGCGCGTGCGCTCGACCTCGAATGGGCCGTTGCTGACTTCGATGTTCGCCATCGCTTCGTCGCGAACTGGCTGTGGGAGGTTCCGTTCCTCAAGGATGCGGCGGGGTTGAAAGGAGCACTGTTGGGCGGTTGGCAGATCAACGGCATCACCGCACTTCAAAGCGGGTTTCCGTTCAACGTCAACACCGCGGCCGCGTATCCCACGGGCGATTACAATGGCGATGGTGTGAACAACGACCGACCGAATACGCCAAGCTTCGGTCTCGAGCTGCCCGACGACAGTCGTCAGGCGTATATCGACGGCGTCTTTGCGGCGACCGCATTCCCAAGACCGGATGTGCTGGGCGATCTTCCGCGAAACGCGTATCGCGGCCCTGGATACGCGAGCACCGATCTGTCCTTGTTCAAGAATTTCCGGCTCCGCGCGCCGCGCGAGTCGAAACTGCAGTTCCGCGCAGAGGCGTTCAACGTGTTCAACCGCGTGAATCTGCAGCGGCCGAACGGCAACCTCGCGTCGGGGACCTTCGGGCGCTCCACGCAGGCGTTCTCGGCACGGGAGATTCAGTTTGCGTTGAAGCTAATCTTCTGAAAACAGAAGATCGAATCTAGAAGCTAGAGCGATCGCGATCGCTCCAGCTTCTAACTTCTACTTCTGGCTCTTTCCCAAGCAGCGACAAAGACAGAAGCGACTGGAGGCGAAGCACACGGCGAAACAACTCAGGTCACTTGTTGTGTGCTTCGTCGTCAGCTGCACGGCCTGGATGTGCAGCCGTCCGGCTCCACCGCGGCCTGCACCGCGGTCGATCATCCTGGTGACCGTTGACACGCTGCGCGCCGACCACGTGAACGCGAAGGTCGCACCGGCACTGGATCGTCTCGCGCGCGAATCGATCTCCTTTGATACAGCGGTGACCGTTGCTCCGCTGACGCTCCCGGCGCACGCGTCACTCCTCACCGGCATGTATCCTCTGATGCACGGCGTCCGCGACAATCAGATCTTTTCGCTGGACGAAGGCACGCCGACATACGCCAGCTGGCTGAACGCGCGCGGCTACGCGACTGCGGCCTTCGTGAGTGCTATCGTCCTCGATCACCGCTACGGCCTCGCCGCTGGCTTCGACACGTATGACGATGACATGAGCGGCGCCGCCGAGCGAACAGGCCGCGCGACGCTCGACCGAGCCGAGAAGTGGCTGGCGACCGCACGTTCGCCGTTTTTCCTGTGGGTCCATCTCTTCGAACCGCACGCGCCCTACGCCGCCGGGAGCTACGCAGCGGAAGTGGCTGTCGTCGACCGCGAGCTCGAGAGCTTCTTCACCGTCATTCGGCAGCGAGGCTTGTGGGACGAAATCGTCCTGAGCGTCACGTCGGATCATGGCGAGTCGCTGGGCGAGCACGGCGAGAGTACCCATGGATTCTTCGTCTATGACTCGACGATTCGTATTCCGTGGATTCTCAGAGCCCCCGGCCTGGCGCCGCGTCGATTCCATCATCAGGTCCGGATCCTGGACGTGTTGCCGACGATGATCGAGCTTGCAAACGCTTCGGGCCCTGATGCCCCGCTCCCCACGGGCGTCGACGGCGTAAGCCTGGTCCCGTCGTTCTCACGAGACGCTTCCCCGCGACTCGAGGCGTACTGCGAGTCGCTGCTGCCAAGACACCAGTTCAACTGGAGCGAGCTCAAAGCCGTCCGAACCGATCGATTCAAATTCATCGATGCGCCGGAACCAGAGCTGTACGACCTGACGCGAGATCCGTCAGAAGGCTCGAACGTGCTGTCCAGTAACAGAGACACCGCGAGCGCGATGAAGTCGACCCTCGCAGCAATCGAGCGCAGCGGTCGCAAGGCAAACGGGTCTACGCGTCGACCCGATGGGGATCCGGTCCTGGCCGAGAAATTCATGGCGTTGGGGTACATCGGCTATTCGGCGGCTCCTGAGCCTGATGCCGAAAGGCGGTTACCCGATCCCAAGGGCAAGCTCCAGGTTTACGAACTGACGATGTCCGCCTACGAGCTGGCGGGCAAGAACAAACCGATTGAGGCGGTTGAGGCGTTGCGGCGCGCCGAACGCATCGACCCGGAGGTCACACAGGTGCATTTCCTGAAAGGAACGATCCTCGGTAACCAGGAGCGTTACAGAGAGGCGGCCGCGACGCTCGAGCGAGCCATCGAGCTGAACCCGAGGTACGTGCCGGCGCGCTTCAAGCTTGCGCTGGCGTATCTTCGCCTCGGGCAGAACGATCGTGCCGAGCGAGCGCTTCGGGCGGTGCTCGAACAGGAGCCCGGAAACGTACGCGCGCTTCACAATCTGGCAGCCATCGATTATGCGCGCGGCGATCTGCACCGCGCGGAAGACTTCGAGCGTCAGGCGCTCGCCATCGACTCGAATTATTTCGAGGCCTGGAACACGCTCGGCGCGATCTACGTCGTGTCGAAGCGTCCCGCCGAGGCGATTCAGGCCCTGAACACCGCGCTTCGACTGAATCCCGCGAGCGGTCAGGCGCAGTACAACCTGGCGCTGGCGCTGCGGGCGGACGGCCAATCCGAGCGCGCCAGCGAAGCGGCGAAGAAAGCCTGTGCGCTCGACACGCGATTCTGCGGAAAGGGATAGCGACATGATGCACCAGACGTTCCGAGTTTGTGCTGTCTCGCTTGGTGCGGCAATCCTGCTCGCGTCGTCGCCAGTCGCGCAGCAGCGTCCGGCGTTGCCGCTCGACAACATCACATGGCGCCACATCGGTCCTGCGGCGTTCGGCGGCCGCATCGACGACATCGAGGCCGTCGCCGGCAATCCGTCGATCATCTTCGTCGGCGCAGCGTCCGGCGGGGTTTTCAAGAGCGTCAACAACGGCGTCACCTGGAAACCGGTCTTCGACAAAGACGGCACGTCGCTGTCAATCGGCGATATTGCAATTGCGCCATCGGATCCCAACATCGTGTGGGCCGGGACGGGCGAGGCGAACAATCGCCAGAGCTCGTCGTGGGGCGATGGCCTGTTCAAGTCCGTTGACGGAGGCGAGACGTGGACGCAGATGGGCCTTCGCGACACTCATCACGTGGGCCGTATCGTCATCCACCCGACCAATCCGAACGTGGTGTTCGTCGCCGCCCTCGGGCACCTCTGGGGACCAAACGAGGAGCGCGGCCTGTATCGCACGAACGACGGCGGCAGGACGTGGGACCGGGTACTGAAGATCGACTCCGACACTGGCGTTGTCGACGTTGCGATCGATGGGGACGGGCGGACCTTGTTCGCGGCGGCCTATCAGCGACGGCGGCGCGGCTGGGGATTCGTCGGCGGCGGACCAGGCAGCGGCCTGTATCGATCGCTCGACGGTGGGGACACGTGGCAGAAGCTCGGAGGCGGGCTGCCCGAAGGGACTGTCGGTCGTATTGGCGTCGACATCTCTCGCAGCGATCCGAAGATCGTGTACGCCGTCGTGGAGCACAAAGACGGCGGCGTCTTTCGCTCGGAGGATCGCGGCACGACGTGGACGAAGCAGAACAGCCTGGACCAGCGCCCGAGCTATTACAGCCAGATCAGAATCGACCCCAGGAATCCCAACAAGGTCTGGCAGCTCGCATCGCCGCTCTTCGTCTCGATCGACGCGGGGAAGACGTGGCGAAGCAACGATACAGGAGACAAGATTCACGTCGATCACCACGCGCTCTGGATCGATCCGAACAATCCCGATCACCTGATGCTCGGCAACGACGGCGGCCTGTATTTCTCGTACGACGGCAGCCGGACGTGGGACTTCATCGATAATCTGCCGATCGGCCAGTACTACGACATCTCCGTGGACGGCCGCGACCCTTACTGGATTTACGGGGGCACACAGGACAACGGCACGTGGGGCATTCCCGTTCGAACCTACAGTCAGCTCGGCATCACCAACAGCGACGTCGTCAACATCGCGTATGGCGACGGCTTCTACACGATCGCAGACCCGAAAGATCCGCGGGCAATCTACGCAAACTCGCAGAGCGGCCGCACCTACTTCGTCGATCTCGAAACGCGCGAGGAGAAGGGCATCCGGCCGGTGCCACAGGACCCGACGGAGGGGTATCGGTTCAACTGGAGCACTCCGATGTTCATCTCCCCGCACGATTCGCGGGTGATCTACTACGGCGGCAACAAGCTGTTTCGAACGTCCGACCGCGGGCAGACGTGGGATGTGATCAGCCCCGACCTCACGAGGAACCAGGACTGGAAGAAGCTGCCGATCATGGGCCCCGAGCGGAGCGCTGACACGCTTTCGCGCGACGATGGCGTCAGTGATTTTGGCACGATCACGACTATCGCGGAATCACCGCTGAAGGAAGGCGTGCTCTACGTCGGCACCGACGATGGTCTCGTTCAGATGACGACGGATGGCGGAAAGAATTGGCAGAACATCACGTCGAAGTTCAAGCTTCCCGGCCCGCGCTGGGTGAGCCGGGTGCTGGGGTCCCGCCACGGTGCCGGGACGGCGTATGTAGCCTTCGATGGTCATCAGGATGACGATTTCAAGCCGTACATCTTCCGGACGACAGACAATGGCGGCTCCTGGACATCGATCTCCGGAGACATCCCGAATGGCATGGTCGTCAATGCGCTCGAAGAGCACCCGCGGAATCCGAACCTCCTGTTCGCGGGTACTGAATTCGGGCTGTTCATCACGATGAACGGCGGCACAAACTGGACGCACGTCCACGGCAACCTCCCGCGCGTGCCCGTCGACGACATCATTCTCAACGAGCGGACCAATGACATCGTTTTGGGCACGCACGGCCGCAGCATCATCGTTCTGGACGACGCCTGTATGCTGGAGCATCTCACGGAGAAAGTGCTGACATCGGAGGCTCATCTCTTTCCGATCAGACCGGCCATGCAGTATTACGACGCGCGGATGCTGCCAGTCCCGGGCGCGTCCGAATTCTCCGGTCCCAATCCCGACTACGGTGCACTGATCACATACTTCCTTCGAAGCGATCCCCCGAAAGAGACGACCACGACGACAAGCGACGGTGGAAATGGCGCAGCAGGAGGGTCGAACGGTACTGCGATGAACGTCGCGCGCGATTCTGCCGGCGCGAAGGACGCAACGACCGTCAAGATTACCGTTCTCGCACCGGATGGCAGCGTCGTCCGCGAGTTGCAAGGGCCCGATCGCAAGGGCTTCAACCGCGTGAGCTGGGACCTTCGATATCCACTCACCTTCAAGCCGATCGAAGGAGACGAGGGCTGGTTCGGCCCGCCGAAGGGCACCTTCGTCCTTCCAGGCGAGTACTCGATCAAGTTGAGCGCGCGAGGGAAGGAGTTCACGGAGAAAGTGCGGGTAACGGTCGATCCGCGAGCACGGACGACTCCCGAGGCACTCGAAACGCGTTTCAAGGCGAGCCAGGCGGCAGCGGATCTTCAGCGCGCGTTCACGGAGTCGGCCGATGTCGTGCAGGCCATCGTCAAGGAGCTCGACGCCGTGAACGCGTCCATCAAGAGCCGTGAAAGCGTGCCGCCGGATGTCACGGCGGCGGTGAAGGAGTTCTCGAAGAAGCTCGACGATCTCAAAGAGAAATTCAAGGGCGGCTGGGGCGGGCCGCGGTTCCGCATCTTCGATCTCGCCGGTCAGCTCCAGGCCTCGACATCGGCGCCCACCGACGCGCAGTTACGCTCGCTCGATCAGCTGTCCACGCTCCTCACGACGAACGTCGGGGAGCTCAACACGTTCACGTCGCGCGAGGTTCCTGCACTGCAGGAAAAGCTGCGCGCGGCCGGCGTTGCCACCGCTCTCCTGAAGCAGGTGGCGCCACCAAAGAAGATGTAGGAGGGCCTCGTGTCGCTGTCGTTACAGAGCCGTCGCGTGGGCGACATCACCGTGATCAAGTGCTGCGGCCGGATCGTCGAAGGCGCCGAGTGCGGCGTGTTGCAGGAGCAGCTCGGCCGGCTTGTCGCCACCGATCCGTGGATCGTCCTGGATCTCTCGGAGGTCGATTTCCTCGACAGCAGCGGTCTGGGCCGCCTCGTTCGGTTTCTAAGTCGAAGCCGCGCCGCGAATGGCGACCTCAAGCTCTGCGGGGTCCCGGCAAGGATCGGTGAGGTCCTGCGCATCACCAAGCTTGCGACGGTCTTCGACTCGCACCCCTCTGAGGAAGGAGCCATCGCTGCGTTCTACCAGCAGCCCGCGCCGGCTGGAGCGCCGACTCGATTGAACGCCGATGTCTTGTGCGTCGATCGATCGGCGGACGTCCTGACCTATGTCTGCGAAGCGCTCAGGCAGTCCGGCTACGGGGTCATGTTCGCGGATAACCTGCCGGATGCGCTGATGCTCCTGAAGGCCGCGCGGCCCAAGGCGGTCGTAGTCAGCGCGGAGCTGCGCGCCGCGACAGGCACCTGGACGGCGCAGGCGTTCAACGATCTTGCCTCGAAGCGGTCGGTCATTGAATTGCCGCCGGATTTCTCGCGGCGCGATGCGGCAGACGCTGGCCAGGCGTTTCTGGATCAGGTGCGGGCGATCGTCGGTCCTCGCGCGACGAGTGCTTAGCAGGACGCTGAAACGTGCATCCTGCTGGGGGTTCCAAGCCACGAGCTCCCGGTTCCCGTCGTTCGTGCCGATCACCGCGTAATCACCATTCTGGAACGGAAAACCGGGAACCGGTGAACGTCGCGGCCGCGTGATGTCAGCGGCCGGGACCGATCAGTTCTTCGCCACCGTCAAGCCGGTGACGGTCGCTTCGGTATTGTGCGCGAAGCGGACGCCATAGATGCCGTCGGTCGACTTGAGCTTGCCAGGCGCGACGAGCGTTGCCTTGTCGTACGAGCCGACGACGGTGCCGTTGATCGCGCACTCGACTTTGTCCCCCTTGACCGACATCGCAATCTCTTGCTTCACAGACTCTCCCTTTCCTGCGGCCTTCGCCACGGCCGGATTCTGCTCCCCTCGCCCGCCGTTCATCCGGAAGGGCGCCGGGCCGAATCCGCGGACGATGAAGCTCCCGTTGCCGTACGCGGCGCAGTACAGGTAACTCTGATTCTCAGTGCCCAGGTCGTTGCCGGCAATCATGATCCCGTAGGGGTGCGGGTGATCGTTCAGGTTCATGTACTTCGGTTCGGTGAACGTCGCCTTGACCGTGTAGTCGCCTGACGCCTTGTTGGCGGGATTCCAGAACGTAACCGCAGGACCGGTCGTGGCGGTCAACGACTTCGGGTCGCCAGCGAGCTTCACGTCCTTGACGGTCTGTCCCTCTTTGTTGTCGTCGACTTTTCCAGTCCAGCCTGGAACCGAAATTCCCCCACCGGCCACCGCACGGGAAGCATCCTGGCCCTGCGCCCTCATCGCGGGAGGAAGGAGCATGGCGACGGCGGCGGCGAACACGGAAATCTGGACGAGACGCATAGCATCTCCTTTCGGCAAAATGTGATTTTCGGGCACCACTATAGTGCCATCTCGCAGCGACAGATGGTCTCACTCCCGATCGACGAGCCAGGTCGGTCCGTCCACTCACACGGGATCAGGAAGCGAGGAGATTCTATTTCAAAACAAATCCCTCCTGATCTCGTGATCTCCAGTTGCCGAACTCGTGTGTTGAACGACTCGTAGTCGAGGTCGGTCTCGTGGTTCGTCACAGGAATCGAAGCACTGACGGCCGAGGAAGTACACTTGAGCAATGCAGGATCTGCGACTGGCGCTCCGGAATCTGCGGAGGCGACCGGCGTTGACGGCGATCGCCGTCGTTACGCTCGCGCTCGGGATCGGCGCCAACGTGGCGGTATTCACCGTCTCGAGCGCCGTCCTGCTAGCCCCCCTCCCGTATGACAAGCCCGACGAGATCGTGACGCTGAACGAGCGCACGCCCGACTTCCCCATCCTGTCGGTGACGCGCTACAACTTCGAGGACTGGCGGACGCGCGCGATGACGTTCGCGGGAGTGGCCGCCTTCCGACCGACGAACGTGACCGTGACCGGCGCGGGCGAGCCCGAGCGTGTGCCCGCGAAGATGATCACGTCGACGCTTCTTCCACTCCTCGGCGTCCGGATGGAGCGAGGACGGAACTTCACCGATGACGAAGATCGCGCCAGTGTCGAAGCGGTCGTGATTCTCGGCGCCTCATTCGCACAACGTCGATTCCCCGGCACTAACGCCGTCGGCCAGCCGCTGCAGATCGACAACCGGCCGTACACGGTCGTCGGTATCATGCCGCACCAGTTCGAGCTCTTTCAGCCGGCCGACGTGTACCTGCCCTTCGGGCCGTGGGCGGCAACGCTGCCAGAGGATCGTGGCTGGCATCCGGGGATCTTCCCGATCGCCCGGCTGAAGAGCGGCGAGACCATCGAGCGCGCGCGCGTCGAGATGGACGGGATCGCGCAGCAGCTCGAGGCGGAATACCCGGAGTCGAATCGGAACGTGCGTGTGCTGGTCGCGCGCGCGCAGGATCAGATGGTGCAGAACGTGCGGCCGGCCATCGTGATGCTGACCGGAGCCGTTGCGGTGGTCCTGCTGATCGCCTGCGCGAACGTCGCGAACCTGCTGCTCGCGCGCGCGGTGGATCGGCGCAAGGAAATTGCCGTGCGCGCCGCCCTCGGCGCCAGCCGTCCGCGCATCGCCCGCGAGCTGATCGTCGACAGCGTCGTGCTGGCAAGCCTGGGCGGGATCGCGGGCCTTCTGGTCGCCGCGTGGTCGGTATCGCTTCTCACCAGCGCTCCAATCGCGGGGCTGCCGCGGATGCAGAACATTACCGTGGATTGGCCCGTCGTCTTCTTCGCGATTGGGCTGTCAATCGTGACCGGGATCGTCTTCGGGCTCGTGCCCGCCGCTCACGCGATGCATGTCCCCATTCGCGAATCGTTGAATCAGGAGACGCGCGGCGGATCCGGTTCGGTGCGTCAACGAAGAACTCGTTCCGCGCTCGTCGTGATCGAGGTTGGTCTCGCGCTCGTACTCCTTGTCGGCGCGGGCCTGCTGCTGCGGAGTTTCTCGAGGCTCACGCACGTCCGACCCGGGTTCGACGCGACGAACCTGCTCGTGGCCAATCTGCCGCTGTCGCCGCAACGATACTCGGACAGCACGGCACGCACGTCGCTCGTCGAGCGGATCGTATCGCGAGTGCGCGGGCTGCCGGGCGTACGCGGAGCCGCGATGACGACCGTGCTTCCGATGTCCGGCTCCGCAGCGGTGATTCATTTCAATCGCGCCGCGTATCCGCCGAAAGGGCCGGACGATTACGTCATGGCTGGCTATCGAGCCGTGACGCCGGATTACCTGCCCACGCTCGGTGTCCCGCTCCGCCGCGGTCGAACGCTCGCGGATCGCGATCGCGTAGGAACGATGCGGGTCGCCGTCATCAACGGATCGATGGCCCGGCAGTACTTCCCCGACCGCGATCCGATCGGGCAGCGGATCCAGCTGGGCACCGAACCGGATCCCGAGGCTCCGATGCTGGAGATCGTCGGCGTCGTCGGAGACGTGAAGCAGGCGTTCGAGGCGGGGTCGCACGCAGAGATGTTCGTGCCCTACGCGCAGTATCCGGAACCGATCCTCACCGGGATGTATCTCAACACGGCGCTCGTCGTGCGTACGGCCGGCGGCCCGGCCGACGCGATCGCATCGGTGCGTGCGGTTCTCAGGGAGATCGAGCCCGGCCAGCCGCTGGTCAACGTGAGGACCATGGAGGATGCGATCACGGGATCCGTTGCGCAGCCGCGTCTGCAGATGACGCTGCTCGTGATTTTCGCGAGCATTGCCGTCGCGCTCGCTGCGGTCGGCGTGTACGGAGTGATGGGCTACACCGTCTCTCGGCGCATTCCCGAGATTGGTGTGCGGATGGCGATGGGCGCCTCACCGCGCCAGGTCATCGGCATGGTCGTGTGGCAGGGCGCGCAGCTCGCGTTGGTCGGCATGATCGTGGGTCTCATCGGCGCGGTCTTCGTATCTGGCGCGATGCAGACGCTTCTGTTCGAGGTCAAGGGATTGGATCCGCTGACGTTTGCGATTGCGCCTGTCGTCCTCGGCAGCGCGGCGCTGCTCGCGAGCTACGTCCCCGCGCGACGGGCGGCGCGAATCTCCCCGCTGGCCGCGCTCGGGCGGTAACAGCGAACGCTTCGGGACCTCCGGAGCCGATCGGGCGCTGGTGCCAGACGTCACCGGCGTTGACGGTGAACGCAGAGAGGCGCCGAGGAGCCGAGTCACGCAGAGTTTCGGGCTCATCCAATGTATGTCTCCGCTTCTCTGCGAGCTCTGCGTCTTGCGCTTGGCTGCCGCAGCTCACCACTACTCCTGCCGCAGTGCCGTCACCGGCTCCAGGCGCATCGCGCGGCGCGCGGGAATCACGCACGCCAGCAGCGCGACGAACCCGAGAATCGTCGTCGTCGCCACGTACGTCGGCAGATCGAACGGCGAGATGCCGTACAGGAAGCCAGCGAGCGGCCGGGTGCCCGCAATCCCTCCGGCAAGTCCAAGGACGATCCCGACGCCGGCGACGAGCATGCCGTCGCGGATGACCAGCAGGAACACGTCGCGAGCGTCGGCGCCAAGTGCGAGGCGAATGCCCAGCTCCCGGGTCCGACGCGCGATCGAGAACGCGAGCACGCCGTAGACCCCAATCGCGGCAAGCAGCAGCGCGAGTCCGCCGAAGATCCCGAGCAGCCATGCGCCCATGCGGGCTGCGTAGAGTGACGTCCCGACCGTCTGCGCCATCGTCTGGACGCTGGGAACCGGCAGATTGGGTTCGATCGCCTGTATCTCGCGGCGGAGAGTAGATACGAGAGACGCCGGCGAGACCGACGCACGAACGTACAGCGTCATGCCTGTCTCGTGATTCTGCGCAACAGGCAGATACGCAACAGCGAGAGGCGCCTCGCCGAGCGCGCCGTACTTGCTGTCGCGAACGACGCCGATGATCTCGCGCCAGGGCCCTTGCGGGCTGTCAAAGCTGACGCGTTTGCCGATCGGACTCTCACCCGCGAAGTGCATCCTGACAGTCGTCTCGTTCACGATGACGACCGGCGGCCGCGCCTCGATGTCCTGCTCGCTGAAATCGCGCCCGCTCACGAGGCGGATCCCGAGCGTCCTGAAGAAGCCCGGACCGATCACGTTTGCGTTGATGGATGTGCCATCGGTGAGCCCGCGCCCTTCTCCGGCTGACGAGCGGTCGTTCGTCGAGTCCCGACCCTCGACGAAAAACCCGAGCACGCGTGAACCCCCACTCATGATCGGGACTCTTGCGACGCTCGCCGCCTCGACGCCTGGCAGCCGCTCGACGCGCTCGACGATCTGGCGATAGAACTCGCGGCCCTGCACGCGCGTGTAGCGCAGCAGATTGATGGTGAGCGGTGCGGAAACGAGCTTCTCGACGTCGACGCCCGGATCGATCGCGTGCGCCGACTGAAGGCTCCGAACGAAAAGCCCCGCCGCAAGGAGCAGCACGAGCGACAGCGCGACTTCGGCGACGACGAGCGTTCGCTTCAGATTGAATTTGTTTTGGTGATCTTCGTCTTCAGCCGACGCATCCTTGAGCGCTGGCACCAGACCCGGGCGCGAGGCCTTCAACGCCGGCGCCACACCAAACAGGATGCCCGTAACGAACGACAGCGCGACCGAGAACAACAGCACGCGCTCGTCGATTGAGAAGTCGATCGTCAATGGCAGCGCGCCAGGCGGCGGAGGCGCTGCCCGGAAGGCGCGGACAACAGCCCAGGCGAGACCCAGACCGGCGACTCCACCGATGGAAGACAGGAGCACGCTCTCGGTCAGCAGCTGGCGAACGAGCCGCGCCCGGCTGGCGCCGACCGCGAGCCTCACGGCCAGCTCGCGCCGGCGCGATGCGTTTCTCGAGAGCAGCAGGTTGGCGATGTTCGCGCACGCGATCAACAGCACTGCTCCAACGACCGCGCTCAGGAGCCTCGCTACCGATCGCATCTGCTGGCGACTATTGGGATCACCCTCGTCGATTGGTATGAACGGCATGCGAAGCGGCTGCGTCAACAGGTTCGTCAGATTCGCGGTTCGCGCGTAGCTCGTGGCCAGCGCCTCGAGCTCGGCGCGCGCACGTTCGACGGTCGTGCCAGGTGCAAGCCGTCCGATGGCCCTCAGCCACCCGCTCGTCGCCCTTTTGAGCAGATCGGGATTCTGTTCACCCGAATAACCGGCGCTGGGCGGGCGCACGATTGCCTGCATCATCATCGGAACGTAGACGTTCCGCTCGGTCCCGAGCTGCGGGCCCGGAAATCCCGCCGGCGTCACGCCGATGATGGTGAACACGTGCCCGTTCAACCGGATCTCGCGCCCCACGATGTCGGAACGGCCACCGAACCGCGACTGCCAGAAGTCATAGCTGATCACGGTCACTGGATGTCCGCCGGGTCTCACATCGTCAGCCGGTGAGAGGAGTCGGCCGTAGCCGGCGGTCACCCCGAGGACGTCGAAGAAATTGCCGGCCGCAATGATGCCGTTCACCAGCTCCGTCGTGCCGTCGCTGTTCAGGCTGACGGTAATGGCAGCCCAGGCCGCAAGCCCGTCGAACACGTGATTCCCGTCGCGCAGCGTCACGTACATCGGGTACGAGAACGACACATTCCCTGTGTTCCTGTACACGTAGAAGAGACGATCGCGATTCGCGACCGGCAGTCGCTGCAACAGCGTCGCGTTGACGAGGCTGAAGATTGCGGTGTTTGCGCCGATGCCGAGCGTCAGCGTCAGGACCGCGGCAGCCGCGAATCCCGGCGCCTTCCGCAACATGCGCACCGCGTAGCGGACGTCCTGCCAGAGATCGCCGAGCAGCGCCGACCCGGGCGCGCCAGGTGCGATCGGCGGCGCCACGTGGGCCTGACGAAGCGAGTGCATGTGACGCGCAAGCGCGCCGGAATCCTCCAGTTCCGCGATCGCGAGGCGGCGTGCCTCGGCCTCCGTAAGTCCTCCAGCACGAAGCTCCGCGTACCGCTCGTCGAGATGCTGTGCGAGCTCCTCGACGATCTCTGCCTCGCGAGCAGGGTTCAGGTGCAACGGCGCAAGACGAGCCCGAACGTGTCCGGTCCAATCAGGCATGATCAAGTTCCAAGGTTCCAGGTTCCAGGTTCCAGGTTCCAGGTTCCACGGTTCCAGGTTCCACGTTCTGGGTTCAATCTCCGGTTGCTGGTTTCAGGTTTCAGGCGTTGTCGGGTTCCGTGATGAGTCCTATAGCGTGCACGAACGATTTCCACGTGTCCCGCTGACGTGCGAGCACGCGGCGGCCTTCAGCCGTCAGTCGATAGAACCGTCGTCGTCGCTGCCCGGCTTTTTCCACCCACGCTCCCTGGAGCCAGCCGCGCTCTTCGAGCCGATACAGGAGCGGATACAAAGACGCGACGTGGAACTTCAGGCGGCCGCCCGAGCGCGCCTCGATCAGCTTGCTGATTTCGTATCCGTGCCGCGGCCGCGCCTCCACAATGGAAAGGACGATCAGCTCGGCAGAGCCTTTCTTCAGCTCGCGATCGAGCATTCGTGCATCGATACCAGTCATAGCCACATATGTTATAACGTTTGACGCAGCGGAAGCGGAATAGTTGGCTGGTGGCTCTTGGCTCTTGCGGCGCCCAAAGCCCTGAGCCGTGAGCTTAAGAGCCGATTACTCCGCGCGGAGGGCGACGGTAGGATCGATGACGATTGCCTTCCACGCGGGGCCGATGCACGCGGCCGCGGTAATTCCAGCCAGCAGCAGCGCAGCGCCGACGAACGCGACGGGATCGGCAGGGGCCACGGTCCACAGCTGAGAGGCGATCAGTCCGGTCAGCGCGAGCGCAACGAGCGAACCGGCACTCTCTCGGTAAGGAGCTGACCGACGATTCGCCCACGCGATGCGCCGAGCGAGATGCGCATCGCGATTTCCGGGCGACGCACGGATCCGCGCGAAAGCATCAGGCCGGCAACATTGGCGCTCGCGATGAGCAAGACGAGTGCGACCGCCGCTTCGAGGACGAAGTCGCCGGCCGCCGCCTCGCCGAGCTTCGCCGAGACGATCGCGCCCATCATCTACGGCAACTGCGTGACGTGTCATCGTCCGGGCGAGGCCGTGCCGTTTGCGCTCATCTCGTACGAGGACGTCAGCAAACGCGGCGAGTTGATCGCGAAGGTCACGCGATCGCGCTACATGCCGCCCTGGCACGCGGTACACGGTTACGGTGAGTTCGCAGACGAGCGGCGGCTGACGGACGAGCAGATCGCCACCATCGGCGAGTGGGTCAGGACGGGCATGCCGCGCGGCGATCTCTCGAAGATGCCTAGGGGAAGACGCCCTGGAGGCGAAGGGTCGTGGCCACCAACACTGTGACGTAGAGGACACAGAATGCGCCGACGACTACCGGCGCAAGCACACGCCACGCGAATTCCGTTATCACGGCTGTGCGCGCCGCCCGTCGACGGCTTCGCCCGAGCTGCGTGCGGCATTTCACCCGCACGCGTTCAGCCCGGTCCGGGTCAGGCGCCAAGGCCCTCAATCGCTTCAAGCTCTCCGCGCTCGCTTCGTGAGAATCGGAGGACGTCATGTTGCAATCTCCTTCAATGCTGCGAGCATTGGTGCCTCAGCGTCGGTCAGACGACGCGCGAGCAGCGCGCGCGCACGGCTCACGCGCTGGCGCATGGCCTCCACCGTCACACCGCAGATCTCGGCGGCCTCCGAGTGTCGTAGACCCTCGACAGCGACGAGCAGCAACGCTTCCCGATACGCGAGTGGAAGCGAGGCGAGCGCGGTAGCCAGGCGCCGCCCGGTTTCACTGGCTTCCATTGCCTCGAACGGGGAGCGCGCGGGCGGGCGATCGGGCCAGAGACCCATCAGACCGGCGGCGTGCGAATCCTCGAGCAGCCGCGAACGACAGTAACTCGCGTGCAGGTGGCGGGCGACCGTGAACAGCCATGGGCCGAGGCGGGTGTCGGGACGAAGGCGCCCGGCATGCTTCACCAGCCGCAACCACGTCTCTTCGAGCAGGTCTTCGGCGAGTTCGCGCTGGTTCGACAGCCTGGCGAGAAAGTTGTACAGGCGGCCGTTGAAGGCGTCATACACCGCGTCAAACGCCGCGGGATCGTCCATTCGCAGGCGGCCGACGAGCTCGAGCTCACACTCGCGGTCCATCGAAGTAATAACGCGGGAAGGCGCCAGAACGTGACGGCGTCACACTGTCTGCTCCTGGGCGTTATATCAGGGGAACGCTCTGCCAGGGGGTGGTATTTGGAGGTGTTAGCCAACGCCGGGGTCATGGCGCTTGCCAGTATGTTCGTCGGCGTTTTGCCGTTGATAATGGGGGTCGCCTATGCACTTTGGCCAAATGAGCAGCGCCTCATGCTGATGCGTCCCCTGTCGCTCGCCGCTGTGTTCGCCGCGATTGCCGGCGTGGCAGTCGGTTTCATCAACGAATTACGGTTCATCGGTCGCAGCGAGACGGTGACCTTCTCGCAACAGGTCGCGGTCGGCACTGCCGAATCGCTCGTTCCTTTGTTCTTCGGCTTCGGATGTCTGACCGTCGCCTGGCTCTGCGTGACCCTCGGACTCTGGCGGCGTCCATGAAACCTGAGAAACTTGTGATCGTTCGGTCGTGGGCATCGTCCCTTCGTGATCTTGTGAAAGAGCCGTCGGCGCGTGACGGTGAGAATCGTTCAGTTTCGATCGATCTGCCAAGTCGAAGCCGAGACCGATTGCTCCTGACCTCCTGATCTCCTGTTCAATGCCTCTTATCTCCAATTCGTGTTCGCGCTCCTGATCTCGACTCCGGGCGATTGTCAATGTGGACGATCCCGTCTTTCATCACCCACCGCACGCCGTTGATCACCGCATCGATGTCCTTCGTCGGATCACCCTCGATGGCGACGATGTCGGCGGTGCAGCCGGGCTGCAGGCACCCGAGGCGGCCTTTCATCCCGAGCAGATCGGCGGCCGTCGTCGTCGCCGTCATGAGCGCCTGTTCGGGCGTGAGGCCTGCCTTGACCATCCACGCCAGCTCGCGCGTGTTCTGGCCGAACATCGAGAACACGGCATCGGATCCCATGCCGAGCCTGACGCCCGCTTTCACGGCTCGCTGCATCGCCTCGAAGTTCTTCTGGAGGTACGCCTGCAGCTGCGGGATCGACTCGGGCGTGAAGTTGTACTCGTCCTTCGCGTCGATGTAGTAGCGGTTGTGATCCACGGTCGGCACCCAGACGGTGCCGCGGCGCACCATGTCAGCAAACGTCTCATCGTCGAGCTCAATCCCGTGCTCGACGGAGTCGGCGCCGGCGCGCACGGCATCTTTCGCTCCCGACGGTCCGTACGAATGGATCGCGACCCTCTTTCCCGCCGCGTGTGACGCGTCCACAATCGTCTTCATCTCGTCGTAGTTCATCGTCTGCGTCGTTCCGACGTTCTCGAAGCCGCCGATCGACCCGTACACTTTGATGACGTCGACGCCCTTCTGGACGTGCTCGTCCACGTTCTTCTTCAGCGCGTCGAGATCCACTGGAGCGCCCGGGCGCTTCGAGAACCCGGTACCCGAGACGAACATGCGCGGTCCTACCATGGCCTTCAGGTTGATCAGGTCGCGCATCGCGAGATCCATGTCGTTCTGCGCGCCGAGATCGCGTACAGTGGTGACGCCGGTCTCGATCGTCCGCTTCGCGTTGTCCTGCGCGAGGTAGACCGTCACCGCGGGCAGTCGACGCGCGCCGCGGCCGCCGCCACGCGGATTGGTCCCGGGCGTGCGGTCCCAGTAATAGGTCATGTGGGTGTGAAGATCGATCAGGCCGGGGATGCCGGTGTACCGCCTGAGGTCCACGACTTCGGCCTCTTTGGGTACCGCGCTGCTTCCAGTCGCTACGCTGACGACCTTATCGCCGTCGATCACGATCACCGCGTCGGGCACGACCTTCGAGCCATCCCAGAGGCGCGCGAAGCCAATCGCTTTGGTCGTCTGCGACATTGGAGTCACCATCGTCGTCAGCAGCGTGATCGCCGCCACCGAAAAAAGTCCTGTGTATGTCGTCATCTCTGTTCGATGTCGCTTTCGATCGACACGGCAGTCTACTCACCTGCGCCAACCATAACAGGAGACCAGGAGATGAGGAGGAACTCAGAGAAAGATAAGAACTCCTGATCGCCTGGCCTCCTGTAACGGCAGACACGCGCGAACCGGATCGCTTTTGGCGCCTGCAGTATTGGAGTCACTGCCATCGTCAACAGCGCGATCGCTGCCAGGCCAACAAAGTTCTGCGTAAGTCGTTCATCTCTGTTCGATGTCGCCTTCGATCGCCGCGACAGTGGAATCACTCGCCGACGACCACTACAAGAGACCACGAGACGAGGAGGAACTTTTAGAAATCAAAGAGCTCCTGATCTCCTGGCCTCCTGTAACAGGCACCGGCGCTACAGGGCAGATTCTGACAAGTTCCACACCGTTGCTGGTTTGCAGGAACTGCCTCCTGGAGAGCTCTGCGCCACGAATTGCACTGATGTTCGAGCTGGCGCGAGCCATGCTCAGCCATCAAGAATGACATACTCACCAGATGAGCAGATTGAGTCGCTGACTCAGAGAATAATCGGCTGCGTGATCACCGTCCACCGTACTCTCGGGCCAGGACTGCTCGAGTCGGTCTATCGCGACTGCCTCATCATCGAATTGCGAGCAGAGAGCTTTCGAGTCGAGCACGAGCGCCGGGTCAGGCTCGAGTACAAGGGACAGCGGGTCACAGGAAAACTCAAACTGGATCTGCTTGTTGAGAACTCCGTGATAATCGAGGTGAAGGCGGTCGAGCGGATTCATCCGGTTCACCAGGCGCAGGTGATCACGTACCTGAGGCTGACCGGATACCTGCCGGGCTGCTGATGAATTTCAACACGACAAGTCTCAGAGCAGGCCTGAAACGACTGGACCATCCGGATCGGTACGTCCGGAAACAGTAGCTGTCTGCGTTCTCAGCCAGATTCGACCGACCAACTGAATTACAGGGAGACCAGAAGATCAGGAGACTCTCTTTTTGGAAGACCAACAAACCTCCTGATCTCCTGATCTCCAGATCTCCTGTTAAGCGGCTCCTGATCTCCGATGCGGAGCATCCCAAGCATCATCGTGTCGGCCATCCTGGTCGCGAGCTGCGGAGCGTCGCTCTCTCAGCTTCCCAGCGCGAGGGCGCTGAAGAGGGCTCCGTCGGTGGCACGCGCTCCGGCTGTCGACCCCTCGACGTTATACGGAAAATTGATCTTCGGATATCAGGGCTGGTTTGCGTGCCCCGGCGATGGATCGCCACTTGGCGCGTGGGATCACTGGTTCCGTGGCGCGCAGGCCAGCGCGGCGGCGCTTCGCGTAGACATGTGGCCGGACGTGTCGGAGCTCGATCCAGCCGAACGATGCCCGACGCCGCTCACGTTGCCCGGCGGTCGACCCGCGGAGTTGTACTCGGCCTACAACACCACGACAGTCGAACGGCATTTCCGCTGGATGCGCGAGTACGAGCTTCCTGGCGTGTTCCTGCAGCGCTTCACGGCTCCCCTCCACGATGACGCCGTGCTGGGATTTCGTGACGCGGTCGCGCGCAACGTCCGTGGCGCCGCCGAAGCGAACGGGCGCGTGTTCGCGATCATGTACGACATCTCGGGTCATCCGCCGCGGTCGCTGATCGAGGATGTCGAGCGCGACTGGCGGCATCTGGTCGACGAGCTTCGCATCACGGAAAGCCCGCGGTATCTCCGTCATCGCGGCCGGCCGGTTCTGGCGATCTGGGGCTTCGGTTTTCGCGATCGCGCCATCACGCCGAGCCACGCGGAGGCACTGATCGAGTTCTTCAAGAACAATCCGGATCCTCGATATCGTGTGACGCTGCTTGGAGGCGTTCCCGCGCGCTGGCGCACTTTGACCCAAGACTCGCAGAGCGATGCGGACTGGGCGCGCGTCTACCGTTCGCTGGATATCGTGAGCCCGTGGACGATCGGTCGAATCCGCGACCTTCCCGGCGTGGATCAGTTCTACGAAGACGAAGTGAAGCATGACCTCATCGAAACGCGTACGCAGGGCATCGACTACATGCCCGTGCTCTTCCCGGGGTTTTCGTGGCACAACATGAACCGCGATGCGCCGATCAACGCGATTCCGCGCCGGGGAGGCCGCTTCTACTGGCGGCAGGTCGAACGGGCGCTCGCGGCCGGAAGCACGATGATGTACGGCGCGATGTTCGATGAAGTGGACGAGGGCACCGCGATGTTCAAGGTTGCCGCCTCGAAAGACGAAGTGCCGGCGGACGTCTCGTTCGTGACGCTCAATCTGGATGGTGAGACGTTACCAACCGACTGGTATCTTCGTCTCGCGCGCGAGGCGCAGCGAAGGCTGCGGAGCGCCGCGGCTCGCCACTTCAACTGGACCGGGACTTCGCCCGCCGGACCGATCGCTCCTCTGGCGGGCCTAGCGCAGCTTCCCCAGCGGCTGCCCGCGCACGTCGGACCACACGTCACCGACCTCGGCGATGCGTGCGGCCATCGTTCGCAACGTGAAGGATCGCGGACCCACCTCCCCGCGCTCCACCTCTTCCCACGTGCACGGTGCAGATACAGGTGCACCGGGCTTCGCGCGCACGGCGTACGCCGCCGCGAACGTCGCACTGTAGCCGTTCCGTCCGGTGTCGACGAAAATGCGCCCACCCCGATCGACCTTGCTGAACTCCTGCGTCAGATGGTCCGGATCGCGCTCGACCAGCATTCGACCGACGCGATGCGCGAAGCCCGCGACTCGCCCCATATCGGTCTTGCCGTCCAGAGGAACGACGATGTGAAATCCCTTGGAGCCGGAGGTCTTCACCCAGCTTGTCAGTCCGAGCTCGGCCAGGAGATCGCGCAGCGCCAGTGCGGCGGCGCGCAGCACGTTCAGGTCCTCGTCGGCCGGATCGAGATCGAAGACGCAGATGTCAGGCCGATACAGATCCGGCGCCCGCGACGTCCATACGTGAGGCGTGATGCAGTTCTGGTTGACGATCCATAGCAGCGATCGCGTGTCGCAGACGATCGGATGGTGCACCGTGCCACCCTTCTTGGGCACTTCGACGCGCTCGAGCCACTCCGGGAACCCCCGTGTCACGTCCTTGTGGAAGAAACCCTTCCTCCCAATGCCGGACGGGTAACGCTCCATCGTCACGGGCCGCGAGCGTATGTGCGGCACCATCAATGGTGCGACCATCTCGTAGTACCGCGCGAGCTCGCCCTTCGTGATCCCGTCGTCGGGGAACAGTACTTTTTCGGGATGCGTAATCACGGGCTTGGGGCGATCTGAACTACTCATCACTGATCACTAATCGTGGATCACTCATCCATGCATCCCGGGATCTGTCAATCCGTGAATCGGTCAGTCCACGTATCCGTATCCTGAATCCGGTCAGTCCACCCTAAATCACGGTCTGACGCGTGTTATCGGCGGATATCCCGAGAAGCTGAACACCTATAGCCTGCGAATCAGCACCAAAATGCGTAACGACGGCCCGCCATCCGAGAGTCGTACGCTGTTGTGGCATATTCGAGCCTCTGGAGCCAGCGACGAGCTTGGCGGACGCATGGAAGTGGAATACGAATGCGCGTCGGGCCGATGGGCCATTCGACGGATTCGACTGATTCGGGAATTCGGGGATTCGGCTGATTCGGGGATTCGCCCGGTTCGGGGACTCGGCTGATTCGGGGATTCGGCTGATTCGAGGATGAGGGATTCAGGATCAGTGATTAGTGATTAAGGATTCGATGTTTTACGCAATTCGACAACTGTTTCGCGCACCAGCGTTCGCGGCCACGACGATCGTGTTTCTGTGCCGTCGTACTATCGCGAGGCGCTTGCGAATGTCGAGGCGCTGCCTGGAGTCTCGTCCGCTGCGTTCAGCCAGCACAGGCCCCAACGCGGCGCGGTGACGCTCGAGCGCGTGGGTCTGGCGGCGTCGCCTCGCGGGGATGGTGAGACTGCGGCGGAGACCGCGCTGATCTCGCTGCGCTTTTTCGACACGCTCGGGATCGCGATCTTGCAGGGTCGCGACTTCACGTTCAACGATGGCGAGCGCAGCGCGCGAGTCGCGATCGTCAGCCATCACCTGGCCCCCCGGTTGTTCGGTCAGGGCCGCGGTGTTGGCGAGCGCATTCGCGTCTCGAACAGACCGGAGCTTCAGGACCTCCGGGTCATCGGGATGGTCAACGATGCGCGCGTGTTCGACATCCGCACGGGCAATCTCGACATCGTCTACATGCCGGCGCTGCAGAGCGGACGTGCCGCGAACTTCAGGTTTCTCATCGCCCGCGCGCCAGCGACCTCGATGCGCGGAATTCAGCAGGCGATCGAGTCACTCGGGGTCGAGACCATGCGTGGAATGCAGACGATGGATTACTGGCGAGGCCGCACGCTGCTGCAGGAACGCGTCATGGCCGCGCTCGGCAGCTACTTCGGATTGCTGGCGCTCGTTCTCGTCGCCGCAGGCGTGTATGGATTGCTGATGTACGCGCTGTCGCTCCGTCGAAAGGAACTGGGCATTCGGATGGCGCTCGGCGCCGGCAGCTTCAGGATCGCACGCGCCGTTCTCGCCGAGGGCACGGGCGCCGCGGGCGTCGGCCTCGCGATTGGACTCGTTGCAGCGGTGCCGTCGGTGCGACTGCAGCAGCGGGTGCTCGTCGCCGTCACTCCGCACGATCCAGTCGCGATTGCCGGCGCATGCGTTGTCCTCCTTGCGATCGCAGGCCTCGCGTCGCTCGCCCCAGCCATCCGTGCCGCGCGGGTGGAGCCCCTCGCGGAGCTGCGCCGCGATTAGACCGAGATTCACGGATTCACGATTCTGGTCTGCTTTACCACTAGAGGGACTAGATTCACGGATTCAAGATTCTGATCTGATTCACGATCAGTGAGGGATTAGTGATCAGGGATTAGTGATCAGGGATTCAATTCCCTAACCACTTCGCGTGGTGACTTGTCGAACCGCACCCCGAGCAATCGTGGATGACGCAGTTTGCTGTGCACCGTCCACTCGATGAAGGCGACTAGCACGACTATCTCTGGGCGCACCCAGTGCGCGCGGAGCCGCGGCAGGCCTTTGGATTTCGTGAACGGCGTCTCTGAAATCTCGAGCGCGTCGAGCCGCTTGCGAAGATCGAGCAGCAGCTTTGTGTCGAAACCCGTGCCGACCTTCCCCGCGAATACGAAGTCGTCGCTCTCGTAGTAGCCGACGAGCAACGCGCCGAGGCCGACGCGACCTCCCTGCGGATCGGTGAACCCGCCCACCACCAGCTCCTGCGTCGCCTCGCACTTCATTTTCAGCCAGTGCGGCGAACGCCGGTGCTCGTATTTCGAATCGCGTCGCTTGGCGATCACCCCTTCCCAGCCTTCGCTGCACGCGCGTTCCCACGGTTTGTCATCATCGAGGGATACGACCCGATGGAGCGGCGATCGAAGAGGAAGATCGTTGAGACGCTCGCGACGCGAGTCGAGTGGCAACGACGTCACGTCGCGGCCGTCCATCCACATCACGTCGAAGACGTGATACCCAACCCGGCCGCCGCCCCACGTGACCTCGCCGTCCAGAATCAGATCGCCAACCGGCAGTTTTGCAATGGCATCAGCCACTGAAGGAATGTTCTGCGGCAGACGGTTGCGCGAGAAGAGGCGAACGTCGCGCCCCTGCTTGAACGCGAGCAGCCGGATGCCATCGAGCTTGCGCTCGAAGATCCACTCCGGCCCGGTGAACCGTTCCTGCGTGAGCGTGGCCGCCATCGGGACGACCCATTCGGGAAATTCCATAGGGCCGGTTCGCGAACCGCCCCTACATCGAATGGCCGACCCGAGTCGTCCCTGGGTCTCCGGCTCGCAGCGGCTCGGTGAACTTCAACCCCGCGTTCGAAAGATCGCCAAGAACGTCATCTCCGTCAGGCTTGCTCCCGCCGCGCGCCCACGTGATGAGATCGTCGAAGGCCCGCACCTCTTCCTGCGCCGAGAAGCTGCAGTGACCTGCGCTGCGGACGATGCGCTGCACGAGCAGCGGCGATCGGCCGGCGGCATCCACGGCGCGTTTCAGCGATCGCTCGAGCGAGATAGGAACGTACAGATCGCCGGTGTTGTGAACCGTCAGCAGCGGCCGCTCGATCTTTCCGTCGAACGGAATCGCTTCTTCGTACGGTCCTCGCGTGCTGCGCGCTTCGCTGTCGGCCGTCTTTCGGTGGACACGGGTGTTGATTGCCTTCGCCGTCAGGCCCAGCCCCTTGTCGATGCTGTAGTCCGTGTCGACGTTGCTCGCGACGCGCGCCCAGATCACCTTGCTCTTGCCATCGAACACGATGCTCGCGTTGGCGATGAAGCGCGAGGCCAGACCTTCCATCGCGAACGGTCGGGGGCCGCCACTGATTTGAACCTGAATGCTGGCGAGCTGCAGTCCCTGCGGCGTGTAGGCCGGAGGGGTCCCGAGGACCTCAGCGAGCTTCTTCACGTCCTGATCGTGCGTGTCGGCCGAGATGGTCACGGCGCTGATCAATTCGGCTGCCGCGTTCACGGCGGCGAGGAAATCCATTTCCCCGGGTCCCGAAGCGCAGAAAGCCAGGCCGCCAGCAAATGCCGTTGGGAACTCCTGCATGCCGAGGATGGTCACGTGTCCGCCCATCGACCCACCCGCAAGGTAGACGCGCGTTGGCGGCTTCGAGTCGTTGAACCGCATGAACACATCGATCAACGCCATTGTGTCGAGGAGCCCGACCCCCGGTACATACCCGTTGCAGCGATAGCTGGACGCTGCCCACGCGAAGCCCTTGTCAATCAGATGTCGCCGGAAAACACCCTCCTCGCGCCTGTTTGCGAAGTCGACGTGCAACCGAGAGCCCTGTTCGCCGGCCTCGGCGACATAGCCGTGCGCCCACAGCACGAGCTCGCCATTCCAGTCGTCCGGACGCTCGATGCGGTACACGCCGCCCTCGTACGTGCCGAATGAGACCTTGGCCCGCGGCAGCGGCTCGAACGCCGGGTCCGCCGCTTCCCAGGTCTTCTCGGGACATGGCGCCGGTGTCAGCCCAGGTTTGCCAATAGCGGCAGTGCGATCGCTCATGGCAATCGCGACCGCCGCCAACCCGACAGCTGCAACAAATGATTTCATCAACATTCGGACGCTCCGACTGCCTTGGCAGGATGCTGAAAAACGCATCCTGAATCGGACATGGGACCGGGAAGTGGGAAAAGACGCGTACATGCTGCCGTCTCCCATTTGCCATCTCCCATCAGGCCGCCCTTTTCAGCGGCCTGCTAATGCTACCGCGTCACGCCAACGCTTGCCGCCACGAGGTCGGATAGCTATCCTCCTTACGGAATCGAATCCGATGTGACATTCAGGCTTTAGAGACTTATGGCTTTCGACTTTAGGCCTGCCAGAATCCGAGGCGTCGATGCTCCGACGAAAGCCCAGTTATAACGAACGGAACAATCAACCCCGCTTGCAGCGTTCTGCAGGGCGCGCCCAGAGCCCAGAGCCGTGAGCCGAAAGCCTTCTGACGTGCGGGGATCGATCGCATGAAGCTCGGAAACGCCAGTGTCGCAGCGCTCATGATCCTCCTCAGCGTCGCTGCCCGCGCAAACTCGCGCGGCGACAAGTGGTGGTGGGACTACGGCAACGGGCCGAGCAGCTCGCATTTCGTCGATCTCGATCAGATCGGCAAGTCCAACATCGACCGTCTCGAGGTCGCCTGCTTCTATCCGTTCGGGATGACGGGCTTCAACCCGGTTGTGGTCGACGACGTGATGTATGCGCTGGGACGGAACAACTCGCTCATCGCTCTCGATGCGGCATCCGGAAAGGAGATCTGGATTCACGAAGGTCTGACGGGCATCAACACTCGCGGCGTGAACTACTGGCAGAGCCAGGACGGCAAGGATCGCCGGCTGCTTTTTTCGATCAACAGCTACCTGCAGGCAATCGACGCGCGCGCGGGCAAATCAATTCTGACATTCGGCACGAACGGAATCGTCGATCTCCGTAAGGGGCTGGCGCGCGCGGAAGGCACCGATCGTCGCGTGCAGTCGCGCACACCAGGCAAGATCTGGAAGAACCTCCTGATTCTCGGGTCGGCGCCCGGTGAGGCATGGATGACGCCGCCAGGCGACATTCGCGCCTATGACGTCGTCACAGGCAAGCTCGCGTGGCAGTTTCACACGGTTCCCATGCCGGGCGAGTTCGGCTACGACACATGGCCGAAGGATGCCTACAAGTACGTCGGCGGCGCGAACAACTGGGGCGAGATGTCGATCGACGAGGAGCGCGGCATCGTGTACGTGCCGACGGGTTCAGGGACGTACGATTTCTACGGCGCGGATCGGCACGGCGCGAACCTGTTCGTCAATTGCCTGCTCGCGCTCGACGCGCGCACCGGCAAGCGTTTGTGGCACTTCCAGACCGTACATCACGACCTGTGGGATTTCGACAACACGTCGGCGCCACAGCTGGTGACCGTGCGGCAGGACGGGCGGCGGATCGACGCGGTGGCTCACGCAGGGAAGACAGGTTTCCTGTACGTCTTCAACCGCGTCACCGGCGAGCCGCTGTGGCCGGTCGAGGAACGTCCCGTTCCCAAGAGCGAGGTGGCGGGAGAGAAAGCCTGGCCGACGCAACCCTTCCCGACGAAACCGCCGCCTTTCGCACGGCAATCGTTCGGTGTCGACGATGTGAACCCGTGGCTGTTGACGCCCGAGCAGCACGCCACGATCGTCGAACGCGTGTCGAAGGCGCGCAACGAAGGTCTGTTCACGCCCCCCGCGATGATCGATACGATCGCGATGCCGGGCAATCAGGGCGGATCGAACTGGGGCACGACGGCGGCGGATCCGAAGAAGGGCCTCGTTTTCGTCGTGAACGTCAACGAGGCCGCAATCCTCAAAATGGAAGATGTCAAGACGCGCGCCGGCGGACGCGGCGGTAGGGCCGCAGGCGCGCAGGCGTATCAGCAGCATTGCCTCGCGTGTCATGGCGCGGATCTCAGGGGCGTACCTGGCGGTCTCGCGCCATCGCTGGTCGACGTCACGAACCGGCTTGCCGAAGACGCGATCCGCGTGGCGGTCACGGGTGGAAAAGGCACCATGCGTCCGGTGCCCAATATCACTGAAGCTGAAATCACCGCGGTCATCGCCTACCTCGCAAACTCTGGTGGCCGCGGCGCGGGGCCGATCGAAGCCTTGCCGCCCGGACCCGTCGTCGCATCCGGTGGCGCACCACTCCCGCCGCCGAAGGCCGTCAGTCCGGAGCCGCCACCGACGTACGGCACCAATGGCGGGAACGGCGGCAACACTCCGTATCCACCGGACGTTGAAGTGCCGGCGGTTCGCTACGTCAGCGAATACGGGGTGATGGCATCGGCAACCAAGCCGCCATACACGACGCTCACCGCGTACGACCTGAATGCCGGCACGATCAAATGGCAGATTCCGATCGGCGATGACCCCGCCACGATCGCGCGTGGCGGTCCGGCACAGACCGGCGGCCTCGGTGCGCGCAATGGCATGATTGTCACGAAAGCGGGCATCGTGTTCGTCGCGGGTGGCGACGCGAAGATCCATGCCTACTCCGAAGAAGACGGTCACGAGCTGTGGACGGGAACGCTGCCCGGAAGCTCGAACGGGATTCCGGTCAGCTACGAATCGAAGGGCCGCCAGTTCATCGTCTTTTCGTCGTTGCCCGGCGGTGCCCGCAGCGCGACTGGCGGTGCGGTGTCAGCCGACGCGCCGCGGGGCTACATCGCCTTCGCGTTGCCGAAGAAATGAACGGCGTCAGTATCCCAGCGCGAGCCCATCCTTCCGCGAATCCGACGCTCCAAGCAGTGCGCCCGTCGATGGATCGATCATGATCGCCTGACCGCCGCCCATCAGCGCGCGATGGGTCAAACCCGGTCCCGGCATCACACGCTCGTGACCTCGCTGGATCAGATCCTCGATCACGGGCATCGTCAGGCCTTCGTCCATCATCACGCCGCGGCCGCTGATGTAGCGGACGCGCGGCGCGTCGATCGCCTGTTGTAAATTCATACCGCGATCGATCAGGTTGACGAGGACCTGCGCGTGCCCTTGCGCCTGCACGTCTCCGCCCATCACCCCGTACGACATGAGCAGCTTGCCGTCCTTGAATACCATCGCGGGGATGATCGTGTGAAACGGACGCTTGGCGGGCTCGATGCGATTCGGGTGGCCAGGCTCGACGGAGAATCCAGCGCCGCGATTGTGGAGCATGATGCCGGTCTCGCCCGCAACGATGCCGGATCCAAACGCGGAGAAGATGCTGTTGATGAACGACACGGCGTTGCGATCCTTGTCGACGACGGAGAAGTAGGTCGTGTCGCTGCCCAGGCGGATGTCGCCGTAGCGCGGCGGATCGATCGCCTTATTGGGATCGATGAGCGTGCGTCGGGTCGCGGCGTAGTCCCTGGACAACAGCTCTTTGACGGGTACTTGTCCGAAACCGGGATCGGCAATGTAGCGGTTGCGATCGGCAAACGCGATCTTCGTCGCTTCGATGACCGTGTGGTAGTAGAGCCCGGGTTGCGTCCGCAGCGCTTTCAGGTCGATTCCTTCCAGGATGTTCAGCAGCAGGAGCGCGGTCAGGCCCTGGCCGTTCGGCGGCAGCTCGTGCAACGTATAGCCGCGGTACGTTGTCGAGATCGGCTGGACCCAGTCCGATTTCTGCGCAGCGAAGTCCTGCAGGCTCAGGAACCCGCCGTTCGTCTCGCAGTACTCGACGATCGCCCGGGCGATCTCGCCTCGATAGAAGGCGTCGCGGCCGCCTTTGGCCAGCGTGCGCAGCGTTCTGGCCAGGTTCTTCTGAACGAAAATCGCGCCCGGCTGCGGCGCCTCGCCGTTCACGAGGAACGTCGCGGCGGCGGCCGTCGTCCGCTTCAATTTCGGCACCTCCGGCGCCCAGTCGGCGGCGATCTTCTCCGCCACGGGAAAGCCGTTCTCGGCATACGAGATCGCCGGCGCCATCAAGTCGGCGAGCTTCATCGTCCCGTACTTGTCGAGGAGCGTGACCCACCCGTCGAACGCGCCCGGCACGGTGATGGTCTCCATCCCGGCGAGCGGCATCTGCGCGATCTTGCGAGAGGTAAAGTATTCGAGGCTCAACGCGCGTGGCGCGCGTCCGCTTGCGTTGAGGGCTTCGAGCTTCTTCGTCTTCGACGAGTAGAGCATCACGAACGCATCGCCGCCGATGCCGGTCATGCTCGGCTCGGTCACGTTGAGCATTGCCGCAACGGCAATCGCCGCGTCCACCGCGTTCCCCCCGCGTTTCAGGATCTCGACGCCAATCTGTGACGCCAGCGGCTGACTCGTCGCGACCATCCCCTGCGCCGCCCGCACGATCGATCGGCCGGCCGGCGGCCCCGAGAACCAGTCGTCACGAGGCGAGGTCTGGCTGCTCTGCGCCTCACCGGAACGCCCGGCCGCGATCCCACCAATCCCCGTCAATGCAGACGAAGCAGCGGAGAGTTCGAGAAAGCGACGACGGCTGAGAGTGGTGCGCATCGGGTGACGCCCTTTCTGTCGCAGATGTGCTTCCGGCCTGAAGCTCGATGTCGACGACACGACAGTTTACATTGATCCGTTTTTGACCATGGTGCTTCATTCACGACCGCGCAGGCGCTGGATGCCTGGCCGATTCGCAACGCACGTCTCGTGTCGACTAGAAGACAATCCAGTAGACTGGCAACAGCTTGCTTACTAGAATGTCTTCTAGTCGGCTATGGCAAAGAAGGCTCCGTCCCCCACTCGCGTCGAACTGCTGCAAGGAACGCTGGACATGCTGATTCTGCGGAAGCTTCAGTGGGGACCGCAGCATGGCCACGGCATCGGGCTGGCGATCCGCCAGAGCTCTGCCGACCTTCTGCACATCGAGCGCGGCTCCTTGTATCCGGCGCTGCATCGCCTGGAAGCCCAGGGCCTCATTGCTTCGGAATGGAAGCCGTCCGAGCTGAATCGTCGCGCGAAGTATTACCGGTTGACGCCGCGCGGCAAGAAGCAACTCGCCAGCGAGCACTCGAAATGGAAGCTGCTGGTGAAGACGATCGCTCGGGTAATGCGGCCGGCGTGACGGCAGGAGCGCGTATGCACTGGCGGTTCTGGCGTTCGACACCGCATGACGAGGAGCTCGACGACGAGATCGCGCACGATCTGCTGCTGGACACAGAAGAGCGTGTGCAGGCCGGGATGCCGCGTGCCGAGGCGGAGCGC